>ERZ808028.64-NODE-64-length-121963-cov-8.048332_pt1 | contig 121963 bp, 111 predicted proteins | sample MGYA00380184_ERZ808028 | MGnify/ENA primary metagenome ERZ808028 (study PRJEB31490, sample SAMN06133397) | mouse gut metagenome | isolation source: J8_1 | host: mice | place: China: Chengdu | collected 2015-05 ...
AGCTGGGTAGCTACGTATGGACGGGATAAATGCTGAAAGCATCTAAGCATGAAGCCCCCCTCAAGATGAGATTTCCCATTACGCAAGTAAGTAAAATCCCTCAAAGATGATGAGGTTGATAGGTCCGAGGTGGAAGCATGGTGACATGTGGAGCTGACGGATACTAATCGATTGAGGACTTATCCTAATCAGATAAATTTATTGTTTGAAACCAATGTTTTGTTTATCCAGTTTTGAAAGAACAATATTCTTTCAACATAGTCTGGTGGCGAAGGCGAAGAGGTCACACCCGTTCCCATACCGAACACGGAAGTTAAGCTCTTCAGCGCCGATGGTAGTTGGGGTTAGCCCCTGTGAGAGTAGGACGTTGCCAGGCACTAAAGAAGTCATTACCATATGGTAGTGGCTTTTTTTGTATGTAAAAATGGTATTTGTAACAGTTGAAAATCATACTTTGCATGAGAAGCAAAATCATCGCCAATAAAAAGGAAACCTGTCATGTTCGCTAAATGGATAATGGGTTTCCTTTTTTATTTTCACAAGAAAAAGTAGCGAACCATTTCATTATCTATCTGTATGTAAATGTTATAAACGTTGTTAATGAAAAATACGATGTTTACATTAGAAGAAAATAAGTAATATAGGAATAGTTGGCTTGAAGTTGGTTTCGAATTCATATAGTTAAGTTTATAAAAGTGATTTTACATATGTTAGAAAGATTTGCTGAAATGATACTTAAAAAAACGATTCATGATTAACGAGTAGCTGTCATAAAATTTAAGAACCATTCAAACTCTATAATGAAATAAAACTTAAGGGAAGAAAAGCTACAATTATCTTCGATTGGTTGAAAAATGTATAGTAGAACGGTAAGCTAAATAGACGGGAAAAGAAGGGAGAGATAAATATGCAAATGGTATTGATTATCTTCGTTATTAATATTGTTTATGTTACATTCTTTACGATAAGAATGATTTTAACATTAAAAGGATATCGCTATATTGCTGCTAGTGTAAGTATGGTAGAGATTATAATATATGTATATGGTCTAGGGCTTGTATTGGATAACTTGAATGAAATACAAAACTTGTTAGCTTATGCAATCGGATATGGTTGTGGTGTTATTGTTGGTTCTAAGATTGAAGAGAAAATGGCACTTGGTTACATAACAGTAAATGTTATTACTGCTGATGAGGATAAAGTTTTACCGAAAAAGCTTCGGAGTTTAGGATATGGTGTAACAGATTGGTCGGCGAATGGGTTAGAAGGAAATCGTTCGGCGTTACAAATTTTAACACCTAGAAAATATGAATTGAAATTGTATACAGAGATTAAAGAGTTAGATCCAAAAGCTTTCATTATTTCGTATGAGCCGAAAGCGATTCATGGTGGCTTCTGGGTTAAATCTGTGAAACGAGGTAAATTATTTAAGTGAGTAAGAAGAAAACGGTTTGGTTTGAAGTTGAAGAAGAAGAGACAATTACTTCATGTATGGAAAGAATGGCGGCAATGGGTTATGAAGTTGCAGGGCGAAAAGAAGAACCTTTATTTGGAGAAGTTGATGGAGAAATACGTCCAATTCGCCAAGTTATTAAGCTAAAAGGTATTTTAAAAGAGTAAAAATAGTTAAAAGCGAACGATGTAATAACATGGTATTATATCGTTCGCTTTTTTGATTGACGAATCATAAAAAAATTGATAAACTGTAAGTATTGTTGAATATTCCCCATATATGCTAAAGAATTGGCTTTAGTGTTTCTACTAGGACGCCGTAACGTTCGGACTATGCGGGAAAGCAATTGTCGAGGAGATCGCGAAAGGTGTGTGCCTATATGATACATTCGATTAAAAACGCGCATATTTTCAAAGTTCTTAAATGACCTGCTTTTCATGCGTTATGAAAAGGTTATTTGAGAACTTTTTTTGTGGAGAATCTTCGGAATAAAATTTTGAATTGAAATAAAAAGTAAATGAATGAAGTAGATAAAATAAAGGAGTGGAAATCATTGCAACCTAAAGTAGGCGTTATTATGGGTAGTAAAAGTGATTGGGAAACGATGAAGTATGCTTGTGAAATTTTGGATGAATTACAAGTTCCGTATGAGAAGAAAGTTGTTTCGGCGCATCGTACACCAGATGTAATGTTTGAATATGCAGAAGAAGCAGCGGGCAAAGGGCTTCATGTTATTATAGCAGGTGCTGGTGGTGCAGCGCATTTACCAGGAATGGTCGCATCGAAAACATTAGTTCCAGTCATTGGGGTGCCTGTTCAATCTCGTGCTTTAAATGGAATGGATTCACTTCTATCAATTGTTCAAATGCCAGGTGGCGTGCCAGTAGCGACGATGGCGATTGGTAAAGCTGGAGCGACAAACGCAGGGTTATATGCAGCGCAACTACTTAGTGTGCATGACGAGACTTTAAGAGAGAAATTGCATCATCGTAGAGAAGAAATGAAACAAATTTCTATAGAAAGTAGCAGTGATTTACAATGAAGACAATTTTACCAGGACAAACGATTGGCATTATTGGCGGCGGGCAACTTGGGAGAATGATGGGACAAGCTGCGAAAGAGGCTGGATTTAGAATTGCAGTATTAGATCCAACTGAAGATTCACCATGTGGACAAATTGCAGATATTAAAATTGTCGCGCATTATGATGATACAGCTGCATTGGATGAATTGGCTAAAGTAAGTGATGTCATTACATTTGAATTTGAGAATATCGATTATGAAGGTTTAAAAGCATTATGTGAAAAAGCATATGTGCCACAAGGTGCTGAAATTATTCGCATTACACAAAATCGTATTAGTGAAAAAGCGGAAATTAAAGCATCAGGTGCACCTGTTGCAAATTATGTGAGTGCACATCGTTATGAGGAGCTAGCAGAGCAAATCGATGCAGTTGGTTTTCCTTGTATCGTGAAAACAGCTTTTGGTGGCTATGACGGCAAAGGTCAAATTAAATTAGATTCGAAAGATCAGTTGGAAGAAGCACGTGGATTATTCGAACATTCTAGTTGTATTGCGGAAGCATTTGTACCGTTTGTGAAAGAGGTGTCGGTCATTATTCAACGCAATGCAAACGGCGAATCTTACTGCTTACCGATTGCGGAAAATATTCATAAAGACCATATTTTACATGAATCGATTGTGCCAGCACGAGTTGAAGATTCAATTATCGAGAAAGCAGAAGTTGCTGCCGGGCAAATTGCGAACCACTTGAATTTAGTCGGGACATTGGCAGTTGAGATGTTTGTGTTGGAAGATGGCGAAATTGTGATTAACGAGCTTGCACCGCGTCCACATAACTCAGGACATTATTCAATTGAAGCGTGTAATGTATCGCAATTTCACCAACATGTACGCGCAGTATGTGGTTGGCCATTACGTAAGCCTAAACTATGGGCACCATCGATTATGGTGAACGTGTTAGGTGAGCATGTGGAGCCGTTAATTAAGGCGATTCCAAACTACCCGGATTGGTCAGTTCATCTTTACGGAAAAGCTGAAGCAAAAGAAAAACGCAAAATGGGTCATGTAACAATTATGACGGATGATTTAGAAGCAACACTGAAAGAAATTGAAGCATCTCAAGTTTGGTTTAATAAATAAAAATTACTCAATTCCATTTAGGAGGAACAAGAAAATGACAAAAGTAACTGTATATGTAACATTACGTGAAAGTGTAGTAGATCCACAAGGGGCGGCAGCAGAACAAGCATTACATAATTTAGGTTATGAAGAAGTGAAAAACGTTCGTGTTGGAAAAATGATCGAATTACAATTAGACGGTTCAACAGCAGAAATTGAAAACCGTGTAGATGAAATGTGCAAAAAATTACTTGTGAACCGTGTCATTGAAGATTACCGTTTTGAAATTGAGGAGGCCTAATAGCCATGAAATTTGCGATTTTAGTATTCCCAGGCTCGAGTTGTGAAGTAGATGTTGAACATGCATTAACAGAAGTTGTTGGACAACAAGCTGATGTATTATGGCATACAGAAGTAGCTGATTTAACGGCTTATGATGCAGTAGTTGTGCCAGCTGGTGCAGCGTATGGCGATTATTTACGTCCAGGTGCATTGGTGAAAGGTTCACCGGCGTTTGAAGCGTTAAAAACATTTGCAGCATCAGGAAAACTTGTCTTAGGTGTAGGAAATGGATTCCAAATTTTAACGGAAGCAGAATTACTTCCAGGTGCTTTATTACAAAACAAAAACTTGAAATTCCAATCAGGCGTTTCAACGTTAAAAGTGGAAAATGTAAAGACTGCGTTCACTTCTGAATATACAGAAGGAGAATCGATTGAAATTCCTTTTGCGCATCAATATGGCAATTATTTTGTAGATGAAGCAACATTAGCGGCTATGAGAGAAAATGATCAAATTGTTTTCACATATGAAGGTGAAGATCATGGTAGCACAGCGAAAATTGCTGGTGTTGTCAATGAAGCTGGAAATGTCTTCGGTATGATGCCGATGCCAGAACGTGCTGTGGAAGAAATTTTAGGACATACAGACGGATTAGCGTTATTTAAGTCAATTTTGAAAAAGGTGGCGTGAGGAAATGGAACCGACTACTCAACAAGTAAAAGAAGAAAAACTATATCGTCAAATGGGAATGACGGATGAAGAATTCGCACGTGCAGAGGAAATTTTAGGTCGCACACCGAACTATACAGAAACAGGTTTATTTTCAGCATTATGGTCAGAGCACTGTTCATATAAAAGTTCTAAACCAGTTTTAAGAAAGTTCCCGACAACAGGCGAACGTGTTTTACAAGGACCTGGTGAAGGTGCTGGGATTGTTGATATAGGAGATAACCAGGCTGCTGTATTCAAAATGGAATCGCATAACTCACCGTCTGCAATCGAACCGTTTATCGGTGCTGCAACAGGTGCTGGTGGGGTGTTACGTGATGTGTTTTCAATGGGGGCACGTCCAGTTGCGCTAGTGAATTCTTTACGTTTTGGTGATTTAACAGTTGAACGCGATCGTTTCCTATTTGAAGAAGCAGTTGCAGGGATTGCAAGTTATGGAAATGGGATTGGCATTCCGACAATTGCCGGGGAAGCGCAATTCGATCAATGTTATTCTACACGTCCACTTGTGAATGCAATGGCAGTTGGTTTGTTAAATCATGATGAAATTCAAAAAGGTCGCGCAGCAGGTGTTGGCAATATTGTGATGTATGCAGGTGCAAAAACAGGTCGTGACGGTATTCACGGTGCAACGATGTCTTCATCTGAATTAACAGTAGAAGAAGATAATGAATTCCCAGTGATGCAAGCGGGAGACCCATTCCTAGAAAAATTAGTGATGGAAGCTTGTTTAGAAATTGCGAAATCAGATATTCTAATCGGCATGCAAGATATGGGTGCAGCAGGGTTAACATCTGCCGCAGCTGAAATGGCTTCAAGTGCGGGTTATGGTGTTGAATTAAACATGGATTTAGTGCCACAACGTGAAGAAGGCATGACAGCTTATGAAATGATGTTATCTGAATCGCAAGAGCGTATGTTATTTGTTGTGAAAAAAGGCAATGAGCAAGAAGCAATTGATATTTTTGCAAAATATGGTGTTGAAGCAGTCGCAGTTGGTCATGTAACAGACGATAAAATGCTACGCCTTGTACATAAAGGTGAAGTAGTTGCAGAAGTTTCAGCAGATGCATTAGCTGAAGACGCACCCGTTTATTATAAAGAATCAAAAGAACCTGCTTATTTCAGCGAATTCCAAGCGATGGAAAACAAAGAAGTAGCAGTTGAAGATTATAAAGAAACATTAAAAGCATTGTTAAAACGTCCTACAATTGCTTCGAAAAAATGGATTTATGAGCAATTTGATATGCATGCAAGACGTAATACAGTTGTTGCACCAGGTTCGTCAGCGGGAATTATCCGTGTAGATGGTACGAATAAAGGATTAGCAATGACATCTGATTGTAACGCACGTTATGTGTATTTAGATCCTGAAACAGGTGGGAAGATTGCAGTTGCAGAAGCGACGCGTAACTTAGTTTGTTCAGGTGCAGAACCTTTAGCATTAACGGACTGCTTAAACTTTGGTAATCCAAACAAGCCAGAAGTATTTTGGCAGTTTGAAAAGTCAGCAGATGGTATTTCAGCAGCTTGTTTAGCATTAAACGCACCAGTAATTAGTGGTAACGTGTCGATGTCGAATGAAGTAAATGGTGTACCTGTTTATCCAACACCAACAATTGGGATGGTTGGTTTAGTACATGATTTATCACATGTGACGACAACACCGTTTAAAGCAGCTGGAGATACAATTTATGTCATTGGTGAAACGGCTACTGACTTTGGTGGTAGTGAGTTACAACAAATGGTTGAAGGTAAAATTTCTGGTCAAGCACCAGCGATTGATTTAGAGGTAGAAGCGAGTCGTCAAAAAGCGTTATTAGCAGCAATTCAACAAGGTTTAGTGGCATCTGCGACAGATGTAGCTGAAGGTGGATTTGCAGTAGCACTTGCGGAAAAAGCATTCGGTACAAACGGTTTAGGTGCAGAAGTAACAGTGAAAGGTTCTGCTGTGTCGGCATTATTCAGTGAAACACAATCACGTTATGTCGTAACAGTTAAAGCGGAAAACGTTGCGGCATTTGAAGCGGCAGTTAAAGACGCTAAAGCAATCGGCACGGTAACAAATGATGCGACATTTACAATTAAAGGTGATGAAAATCAAACTTTAATCACTGGAACAGTTGAAGAATTTGAACAGGAATGGGAAGGAGCTCTTCAATGCTTGCTGAACTCAGAGGACTAAATGAAGAGTGTGGCGTTTTTGGAATTTGGGGAACAGAAGAAGCGGCACAATATACGTATTACGGTCTACATGCCCTACAACATCGTGGGCAAGAAGGTGCCGGAATCGTAACGACAACAGGGGATGGCCTTCATGTGATTAAAGGCGAAGGTCTTGTGAATGATGTATTTTCAGACTTAACGTTAGATGACTTAAAAGGTCATGCAGCAATTGGTCAAGTTCGTTATACGACGGAAAGTGGGCGCGGCATTGAAAATGTGCAGCCCCTTGTTTTCCGCTCAACGACAGGAAGCCTTGCTGTGGCAATGAACGGAAATGTCGTCAATGCTTCGGAACTACGTGAACATTTGGAGCGTCAAGGAAGTATTTTCCAGACGGCTTCAGACACGGAAGTATTGGCGCATTTAATTAAGAGAAGTAGTGGTTCTTTAACGCAAAGAGATCGCGTGAAAAAAGCGTTGTCGATGTTAAAAGGTGCGTTCGCATTCATTATTTTAACAGAAGACGGTTTAATGGTCGCACAAGACCCAAACGGCTTACGACCACTATCCTTAGGTAAAATTGGGGATTCTTGGGTTGTTGCATCAGAAACTTGCGCATTTGATATTATCGGTGCGGAATGTGTACGTTCAGTAGAACCTGGAGAGTTATTAATTATTAATAAAAATGGACTGCAATCAGAGCGTTTTGCTGAAGCGGCTGATTCTGCGATGTGTTCAATGGAATATGTGTACTTTGCACGTCCTGACTCAGATATTGACGGCATTAATATTCATATGGCGCGTAAGCGTTGTGGGAAACAATTGGCGAAAGAAATTGGCGATATCGAAGCAGATGTTGTGACAGGGGTACCTGATTCTAGTATTTCAGCAGCCATTGGTTTTTCTGAAGCAAGCGGCATTCCATATGAGCTTGGGTTAATTAAAAGTCGGTATGTCGGACGCACATTTATTCAACCTTCACAAACACTTCGCGAACAAGGCGTTAAGATGAAATTATCACCTGTTTTACAAGTTGTGAAAGGGAAGCGAGTTGTCATGGTAGATGATTCAATCGTCCGTGGTACAACATCTCGTAGAATTGTCAAAATGCTAAAAGAAGCAGGCGCGACAGAAGTACATGTGGTCATTGCTTCACCACCACTTGTGAGTCCGTGTTTTTACGGCGTAGATATTAGTACGGATTCAGAATTGATCGCAACGGGGCGTACAGTTGATGAAGTGCGTGAGTTAATTGGTGCGGATACGTTAACGTTTTTATCACCAGAAGGTATGTTAGAAGCAATCGGAAGACCAGAGACAATGAAAAATTGTGGCCAATGTTTAGCTTGTTTCACGGGAGAATATCCGACTGAAATTTATTCAGATACAGTGATGCCACATGAAAAAGAAATCGTAAAATAGGAGGCATTTTACATGTCGAACGCATATGAAAAAGCAGGAGTAAATATTGAAGCAGGTTATGAATCTGTTAAAAGAATGAAATCACATGTTGAACGTACAGAGCGCTTAGGTGTTATGGGGGCATTCGGTGGATTTGGCGGAATGTTTGACCTTTCTGCTTTAAATTATAAAGAACCTGTTTTAATTTCTGGAACAGATGGTGTTGGAACAAAACTAAAATTGGCTTTTATGGCAGATAAACATGACACAATCGGCGTTGACTGTGTAGCAATGTGTGTCAATGACATCGTTGCGCAAGGTGCAGAACCACTTTACTTTTTAGACTATATTGCACTTGGTAAAGCAGTTCCAGCGAAAGTAGAAGCAATCGTTAAAGGCATTGCAGATGGTTGTGTTCAATCTGGCGCTGCCTTAATCGGTGGAGAGACGGCTGAAATGCCAGGGCTTTATAAAGAAGATGAGTATGACTTAGCAGGTTTCGCAGTGGGTGCTTGTGAAAAGTCGAATATTGTAACGGGTGAAAAAGTTGTTGCAGGCGATGTATTAGTAGGGATTGCATCAAGTGGTATTCACTCAAATGGTTATTCTTTAGTACGTAAAATTGTATTGGAAGATGCTGGTTATGACATTCATGACACGATTGAAGGGTATGAAGTGTTAGGAACAGTTGGCGACGCTTTATTAACACCGACGAAAATTTATGCGAAACCAGTTCTGGAAATGCATCGTGAATTAGAAGTACATGCGATGGGCCACATTACAGGCGGCGGTTTTTACGAAAACTTACCGCGTATGCTACCAGAAGGATTAGCGGCTGAAGTAACTTTAGGTTCATGGGAAGTATTACCAGTGTTCAAAATGTTAAAAGAAAAAGGTCAGTTAACGGATAAAGATCTTTACAACGTATTTAATATGGGTGTCGGTTTTGTTGTAGCACTTCCAGAGAAAGAAGCAGCACGTGCGATCGAAATTGCAACAGCACATGGCGAAACTGCATTTGAAATTGGACGTGTTGTTGAAGGGGAAGGCGTACAATTTATCGGCGACCATGACGGGAGTTTAGATGCATGAGTACGAGAGTGAAGATCGCGGTTTTTGCTTCAGGAAGCGGCAGTAATTTTGTCGCACTTGAAGAGGCTTGCCGTAAGGGTGAGTTAAACGCAGAAATTGTCCTACTCGTGACGGACAAACCAGCAGCTTATGTTGTCGAAAGAGCTCAGCAATTGGACATTCCAGTTGCAGCTTTTTCGCCAAAAGCTTATGCGTCTAAAGCGGCTTATGAAGAAGCGGTTTTAGAAAGACTGCAATTAAGCGGGGCTGAGTGGTTAATTTTAGCGGGGTATATGCGTTTAATTGGCGACACATTATTAACAGCGTATCCGAATCGCATTGTTAATATTCATCCGTCTATCTTGCCATCATTCCCAGGAAAAGCAGCGATCGAACAAGCTGTTTCACATGGTGTAAAAGTGACGGGTGTCACTGTACATTTAGTGGATGAAGGAATGGATACAGGTCCGATTTTAGCACAACAAGCGGTTGAAGTTGTCGATGGTGATGTGGAGAAAACAGCTGAACGCATTCATGCCGCAGAACATCAAATTTATAAACAAACATTACAAAATTTATTTACTGTAAAACAATAGTCGTATCATTAATTGGAGGGTTTTCTCGTGAAAAAACGTGCACTGCTGAGTGTATCAGATAAACAAGGTATTTTAGAATTTGCGCAAGCATTAGAAGGTTTAGGGTATGAAATTTTATCAACGGGTGGAACGATGAAGCATTTAGCGGACAATGGCGTTGCCGTTACAGCAGTAGATGCAGTGACAGGTTTCCCTGAAATTATGGAAGGTCGCGTCAAAACATTAAATCCGTTAATTCATGGTGGATTATTGGCGAAACAAGACGATCCAATGCATCAAGCACAAATGCAAGAGCATGGCATTCAACCGATTGATATCGTTTGTGTGAATTTATATCCATTTAAAGAAACAATTTCAAAACCTGATGTGACAACTGAAGATGCGATTGAAAATATCGATATCGGCGGTCCGGCGATGTTACGTGCATCTGCTAAAAACCATGCTTACGTAACAGTAATCGTTGATGCAGCAGATTATGAACAAGTATTAGCTGAATTAAATCAAGATGGTGCGACAACGCATGAAACACGTAGATGTTTAGCAGCAAAAGTATTCCGTCATACTGCAGCTTATGATGCACTCATTTCTAGCTATTTAACAGATTTAAGCGGAGAAGAATTCCCAGAACAAGTGACGTATACGTATGAATTAAAACAACCACTTCGTTACGGAGAAAACCCACACCAAAAAGCGGCATTTTATAGTAAGCCACTCGGTTCAGATTTCTCAATTGCGTATGCGACTCAATTACACGGTAAAGAATTATCGTATAATAATATTCAAGATGCGAATGCAGCAATTCAAATCGTCAAAGAATTTGATGCACCAGCAGCAGTTGCAGTAAAACATATGAACCCTTGTGGTGTTGGAACTGCTGAAACAATTGCAGCAGCATTCAATAAAGCATATGAAGCAGATCCTGTATCAATTTTTGGTGGTATTATTGCATTAAACCGTGAAGTAGATGCGAAAACGGCTGAGCAATTAAGCGGGATTTTCTTAGAAATCATTATTGCACCTTCATTTACAGAAGAGGCAATCGCTTTATTGACGAAGAAGAAAAACATTCGTTTATTAACGATTTCATTTGAACAAAACAAACAAGATCAGTGGAATACAGTTTCAGTTGAAGGCGGCTTATTAATGCAAGAGCCAGACCGTTTTGGTTTTGCTGATGCGGACATTCGCGTTGCAACAGACCGTGAACCGACAGAAGCTGAATGGGAAGCGATGAAGCTTGGTTGGGCAGTTGTGAAACATGTAAAATCAAATGCAATCGTTGTTTCTGATAACCAAATGACATTAGGCGTGGGTGCTGGTCAAATGAACCGTGTTGGCGCAGCAGGCATCGCTTTAGAACAAGCGGGCGAGCGTGCAAAAGGTGCGGCACTTGCATCGGATGCATTTTTCCCAATGGATGATACAGTAGAAGCTGCTGCAAAAGCGGGCATTACGGCGATTATTCAACCAGGTGGTTCAGTAAAAGACGAAGATTCGATTAAAAAAGCGAATGAATATGGCATTACAATGGTCTTCACAGGCGTACGCCATTTTAAACATTAAGAGGGAGGGGCCTTTCATTGAAAGTACTCGTTGTAGGTAGTGGCGGTCGTGAGCATGCGATTGCGAAACAATTTTCGATTGCACCGTCTGTTTCGAAAGTGTTCGTTGCACCAGGAAATGATGGGATGCAACAAGATGCGGAAATCGTCAATATTGCTGCGGGTGATTTTGCGGCATTAGCAGATTTTGCTTTGGAAAATAAAGTAGACTTAACATTTGTTGGTCCTGAAGATCCGTTAGCAAATGGCATTGTGGATTTCTTTGCAGACAAAGGATTAATCGCATTTGGTCCGACAAAAGCGGCTGCACAAATTGAAGGCAGTAAATCATTTGCGAAAGAATTAATGAAGAAATACGATATTCCAACAGCTGCTTACGGTACATTTACGGATGCAGAAGAAGCGAAAGCATTTATTCGTGAACAAGGTGCGCCAATTGTTGTAAAAGCAGATGGGCTCGCAGCTGGTAAAGGTGTAATCGTTGCGATGACATTACAAGAAGCATTGGATGCAGTAGACGATATGATTGGCAATCAAAAGTTTGGAGATTCTTCTTCTAAAGTTGTCATTGAAGAGTTTTTAGACGGCGAAGAGTTTTCATTCATGTCATTTGTACATGCAGGGCAAATTTATCCGATGGTCATTGCACAAGATCATAAGCGTGCATATGACGGGGATCGTGGACCGAATACGGGCGGTATGGGGGCATATTCGCCAGTACCACAAATTTCGGAAGCGATTGTTGAACGTGCGTATAATGAAGTTGTCGTTCCAACTGTTGAGGCGATGGCGGAAGAAGACACACCATTTACAGGGATTTTATATGCAGGGCTAATTTTAACAGAAGACGGTCCAAAAGTGATTGAGTTTAACGCGCGTTTCGGAGATCCTGAAACACAGGTTGTGTTACCGCGTATGGCGTCTGATTTTGGGGCATTCATGACGGCATTAATGGATGAAAAACCATTCGATTTACAATGGAATGATGAACAAATTTTAGGTGTCGTCGTTGCTTCAGAAGGTTATCCGGAAGCAGTTCAAAAAGGTGCGACTTTACCTAGTTTGGAAGAGTTAACAGCACAAGGTTTAGATATTTTCCATGCAGGAACAAAGTTTGAAGATGGCAAGTTTATCGGGAATGGTGGACGTGTAATTTTAATCGCTGCAAAAGCGGCTACGTTGAAAGAAGCGCAAACAAAAGTTTATACACATATGAAAGATTTACAATGGGACGGCTTCTTCTACCGCACAGATATTGGTTGGAGAACGTTCGAATAAAGAATGGAAATCCACTCGCTAGAAATTGGCGGGTGGATTTTTTGTGTGGAGATTGAATGTTGTGAACGACGAATTGACTTTGGGAACGGCGGAATAATGTTGCGAACGGTGAATAAACTTTTTGAACGACGAAATAATGTCGCGAACGGTGAATTAAGTTTTTGAACGACGGAATAATTTCGTGAACGATGAATAAATGCCTTGAACGGCGATTTAAATTTTAAGACCGCACTCTAATAGTAAAGGAACGGAAATGTTTTCAAGAAAAGAGCTTGTCAGAAACTGCTGAATGGTTGATAAGCTCTTTTCGATTCTACAAATTTTGTTTATCGGGTTTTCATTGGTATCTTTTGAATATTTCTGATATCAGAATCTAATAATAAATAGAATGAAAGTAATAATGTCCAAAGTCCTGCACCGATAAAAAGCACATTGACTGGAACACCCCATTCAGCAAGAAGACCTCCAAAAATTGCAAAGCCAGGCATTAAAAAAGAAGCAATTGCCCCATTAAGCGTAAACACTCTTCCGCGAAACTCGTCTTCAATTAACACGATGAGTAATGAACCATATAATATACCATAAACTGTTATTACTGTATTCATTATGACGTAAAAAAGGATTCCCATGTATAAATTTGTCGTAAGCCCCATTAACATTAAAGCCAAGCCAGCAATTGAAATTGTCAAAAAGAAAACGATGGATGGCTTTGCAAAAGATGTTACCTTATTTGCAACGAGCCCGATCAAAATACCACTAATCGCAGAGAATGCTCCGAATAATCCGAATTGAAAAGGGCTTCCATTGTAATGGTCTGCTACGAGAACGACAGTTAATGCACCAGCAATTGTTGTTGCATTGATTGCAGAAGCGAATAATGATAGTTTTAAAACTGCTGGGTTTTTTCGTAAAACATTCCATCCCTCCCTCAATTCAGTAAACATAGAGGTTCTTTTTTTCTTTGACATTTGTTGCTCGTCATTGTCGTGGGCAATTGCAATATTGATAACGAATAGCAATAAAATACTTGCAATGATATATATACCTGAGTGAAATACCATGACACCAACAAATCCTATAATTGAGATAAGTACACCGCTTATTGCTTGGCCAATTAGATCTGCAGTGCGGCTTGTTGAAGTAATATAGCCATTCACTTTTACAATTCTTTCTATCCCCACGATTCTCGGTAATAGTTTATTTTTAGCAGGGTTGATCAACGCCATACATATGTTGTGAATGATTAAGCCTAAATAAATCATAAAAGCAATTCCGTCTAGCCAAAATAAATAAATGAATGATAATAAAATCCCAATTACAGCCATAATGAAATAGCCAATTTGCATAGAAGATTTAGGTTCTTTTCGATCTACGAAAACGCCGATGATTGGAGAGATAACAACAGCACTAAGTGCACCTACAGCTGTTATTAAAGCTGACGAAAGCGGAGAACCTGTAATTTCATACATATACCACATAATTGAAATCGTAAAAATACTATCTGCTAAAACTGTTAAAAATTGGTTGGTCACGATTAAAGACATATTTCTCTTAATCAACTAATTCATTCCTTTCCATTTGTTTAATATATTAAACATAACATGTCATCTTTCTAAGTTCAATATATTAAACGAAATTATTTAATATTTTAAACAAGTTGGTTTTACATATTAAACGGTGCTATAGTAAAACTATTAGTAGAAGACGGAGGGGATTTAAAATGACTCACGTTGGAAAAAATATTAAACGGATACGTATGGCTAAAAAGATGACTATTTCAGATGTGGCGAATGAACATGTTTCAAGAGGAATGATTAGTTTAATTGAAAATGGTAAAACGCAACCATCTATTGAAAGATTACAATATATTGCGGAGCAATTAGCAGTAGATATTTCGGAATTAGTAGAAGAAATCCCGAAAGCAGAAATAAGAAATGTACTGAATAAAGTGTTTGAATTGCTAAACAATCATCGAAAAGAATCTATCATTGAGGCAGTTAAATTAATGCAACCCATTTTAGAAAAGAATCCCGTCGGTTATGAAGCAGCAAGATTATACGAAACGTATGCCAAGTGTTTATATTCTCTTTATATAAAAGAAGTAGATACGTATGATGAGAATGATTGGGATGCCTTTATTCAAAAAGCAATTGAATTATACGAAGAGTTGCAAATGGAATGGCAAGTGGTGATGTGTTATGAATTTTTGGCGATGATTGAATTTGATCAAGCCAACTATCATGAAACGATTCGGATTATTGACCAAGCTTTAGAACAATTAACTGTCATGGATAGTTACAATACAAAAGTAATGTATATTCGTTTGAATTTCATAAAAGCATATACTTACTTTGCACTTGGCGAGTTTGAAAAATCACATGTTCAATTGGATCAAGTGATTGAATTTTCTAGAGAGCAATTAGTATTGCAAGACTTTTACATGTTATTAAATACCAAAGCATGGCTTTATTATGGTGAGAAAAAAATAGACTTAGCCCGAGAATATGTAGCTGAATGTCAGCAATATGTACAATTAGTTAAAAATCAAAACTTGATTTTAGAACATGGACTAACGCGTGTTTTTTTAGAAGAATTTTTTGAAAAAGATTATGAAAAAGCATTGGACCTAGCAGAAAGTTTCCAAAAAGGGATTAGTGAATCCTGCGTCTTATCTGAAGAAGTGCAGAGGAGTTATTTGTCTTTTTCAAGAAATCTACAGGCACGAGTGTTGACGAAGTTAGGTAAATATAAAGAAGCATTATTACTGTTTAAGGAGAATCCGATTGTGTTAAACGATCGGATTAAATTAAATCCAAGTGACTTAGCTACCCGCATATTAGCCAATAGTTATGAGGCATTATGTCACCATCATTTGGGGAATCAAGAGGAAGCAGATAGGTTAGCTAGAATGACCGTTGCTAGCTTACATAACAATCCACATTCTGCATTTTATCATTTCGCAAGAGAAGTATTGTCTGAGGTAGTTTCTGAGAATAATGCAAAAAGGTAGTGTTTAAGCAAACAATAAATTCGAAGCCAAGACGGCGAATTAAGCTATCGCAGCTTGCTGAAAGTCCCTAACCATCTTATTCTAGCGTCAAAGGAATAAGGTGGTTTTATACTTTTAAGTAGGGAAATATCGGTTTCCTTATTCACATCATTCAATATTATGAGTAGCAGCATAAAAGAGAAGCATTCATGAATGACTATTCTTATATGTGCTTTGACAGAATCGACGCCGACCTAAGTTTCATCCTCAATTCACTGAAAATCTTCTATTGAAATATAAAATGAACGACCTATACTTAAACGTAGCAAGGAAAGGGGAAAGTCTTATGGTTTTAAAATTTATAGATGTAGAAAAAAGATTAAGCGATTCACTCATTTTTCCAGAGTTTAATTTGCATATGAAAGCGGCAGAAATTATAGCAATTTATGCTAGTGTGAATGTAAGAACAACAATCTTACAAATGTTAAAGAAAGAAATGCCGATTTTAAATGGTCAAATACTTGTGAGAGATCGGGAGCTTTCAAAGATTCATTTGTCAGAAGTAGGTTTCTTATTCTTGGAAGATAGGCTTTATGAGCGTTTAACAGTTGTAGAACATTTAAAGTTTTATAGCCAGTTATTTAATAAGAAGTGCGCATTCGATGAAATTTTGAAAAAGGTACAATTAGAAGATAAACGTCATGTAAAGATCAAAAACTTAACGTATTCCGAGAAAAAACGTGTGTCATTTGCAAAACTACTTATTCAAGACGTGCACTGTTTAATTATCGAAGAACCAGATCAAAATGTCGATTTAGAAACGCAACGGATTTTTATTTTATTAATGGAAAGTTTGCGGAGTGAAGGTAAAGGCGTTCTCATTTTAACGAGCAATATGGAAAGTGCGATTACGATGGCCAATAAAGTTTATCGTTTAGATACAAATGGCTTGGAAGAAATACAACTTGTTGAGGAAATAGAAAATGAGGAGTCTGAAATAAAAGAAGATATTTCCCAATCAACCGAAGAAATAATTCAAGAAGAAATTCAACCTGTCCGTTTTGAAAAAATACCGACGAAAGTAAATGAGAAAATTGTTCTCTTCGATCCACCAGAAATTGATTACATAGAAAGTAATGACGGGCAATCAAATTTACATATTAAGGGAGAAGAATTTCCAACGACATTTACATTAAGTGAATTAGAAGATCGTTTACAACATTTTGGTTTTTTGCGTTGTCACAGATCTTATATTGTTAATTTACAAAAAGTTCGTGAAGTGATTACGTGGACAAGAAATAGTTATAGTTTAGTTTTGGACGATGAAAAGAAATCAAATATTCCGTTGTCCAAAACAAAAATGACCGAATTAAAAGGGATGTTGGGCCTCAAATAAGCTCCACTCACCCCGAAAAAGGCTCTTTTCACGTGAAATATGCTGTTTTCGACTGAAAAAAGGCTTAATCTGAAGTTGCAGTTACGAAATGACAAATTCAGATTTGGGGATGAAAATGATGGAAAAAATTATTGAAGTACAATCTTTAGAGAAAGTATTTGCGAATCAAACCGCTCTTAAAAATGTAAATTTCCATGTGAATAAGGGAGAGATTTTTGGATTTTTAGGACCGAGTGGATCTGGAAAAACGACAACCATTAAAATTTTAACTGGCCAATTAAATCAAACAAATGGAAAAGCAACAGTTTTTGGTGCAGCAGTTTCAGAGATGAAAAAAGGAAGTATGAGAAGAAAATTTGGTGTGTTAACAGATAATAGTGGACTATATGAAAGACTATCTATTTACGATAATCTGAAATTATATTGTGATTTATATGATGTACCGAAAAAACGTATCAAAGAAGTATTATCGATTGTTAATTTAGAAAGTGATCAGAAAAAAATCGTTTCTAAATTATCAAGAGGGATGTTGCAACGAGTGACGCTTGCGAGGACGTTATTACATGAACCAGAGCTTTTGTTTTTAGATGAACCGACATCTGCACTCGATCCAACGAATACATTACACATCCACAATGGTTTACGTGCATTAAAAGAACGTGGCACGACAATCTTTTTAACAACGCATGATATGCAAGAGGCGGAAGCGCTTTGTGACCGTGTTGCCTTTTTGCATAAAGGGGAAATTCGTCTACTAGATGAACCAGCGACATTGCGCAGAAGCCATTCGAATTCGACCGTAACGATCCAGCTACATTGCGGAGAAAAGGTATTGTTAAGTACGACGGCTGAAGATGCAGATCAATTATTTAAGTATATGGCAAATAATGAAATCGCTACGATGCATACGAATGAGCCAACATTAGGAGATATTTTTGTTGAAATGACAGGGAGGGAATTAGTATGAATTTTTCAATGAGACGTGTAAATGCAATTTTTCAAAAGGATTTTAAAGATATTTCAAGAAACAATGCTGTGTCAATGTCGGTTCTCATGCCTTTAATTTTGGCGTTTATTTATGGACGATTCGGCGAAATTACGCTAGATGCACATTTTTTAGTCATTAATTTGACCTTTGTAATTGTTGGAACTTTTTTACAGTGTAGTTTAATTGCGGAAGAAAAAGAAAAAGATACACTGAGAGGATTGATGCTTTCACCAGCGTCAACAATGGAAATATTAAGTGGGAAAAGCTTGTTAAGTTTTGTAACGACGATTGCTATTATTATGATTAGTGTTTATTTAACGGGGTATCAATCTGAAAATGTATGGTTAATTGCTTTGGCGATTGGATTAAGTGCTTTCTTTTATATTGGCTTAGGGACAGTGCTCGGATTGTTTACGAAATCGGTTATGGAAGCTTCGGCTGTTGCAATGCCTTTTATGTTCATCTTCGGTTTTGGTTCGATGGTGCTTGCTTTTGAAGAAAAATATCCGATTTTAAAAGTATTGAATTACACGCCAAATGAACAACTAATAAAAATTGCGACGGCGATTGAAAATGGCAATGCATTGGGGGATGTATGGCTAGGTCTCGGCATTATTGCTGCATGGACGATTGCAGTTTTCCTGTTAGCTGGCATCGTATTTAAAAAACGTAAAATGGATTAACTATATAAGTTCTGTTAAAGATTTAAGCAAATCACTGCATGAACGGTGAATTAATCTCACGAGTGATCGAGTCAGTTCCGCGAACGACGAATTAATCCCATGAGCGATCGAATCATTTGCACGAACGGCGAATTAATTTCACGAGCGGTCGAATCATCTCCACGAACGGTGAATTAATTTCACGAGTGATCGAATCATCTCCACGAACGACGAATTAATCTCATGAACGCCGAGTCCATTTCAAAGAATCTGTGTTGTAAGAGATTTTAACGGATATTAAAAACAAAACCTGAACTTATATAATAGAGATTATAAGAGGACAATTGAGAGCTCAGAGAACCTCATTCGAGCTTTCATTTTGTCCTGTTTTTAGGCGTATTAAGCAGCATTTGTGGCGAACCCTAAAGGATTCGAGTCTATTTAGTAAGTTATAATTGACTGAAAAATCCGCAAATGGTATATTTCTAGCGTAATGTAGATGATGTTAACAGGGAAATGAGGGAGTTTAATGGGAGAAAATGTATTAAGTAAGGAGTTTCATCAGTATTGTGAAAAGGTTTGCGAGGAACATCAAATACCAGGATTTGCGATGGGGCTGATGAAGGACGGGGCGTTTGCTGCTGAGAAATATGTTGGCGAACGGGATAAAGAAGAGCAACTCGTTCCAACGCGTGAAACTGTATTTGGTATTGGTTCAGTGACGAAGTCTTTTACTTGCATGGCGATTATGCAGTTACAAGAAGCTGGGAAATTAACTGTTCATGATTCAGTCATTGATTATTTACCTTCGTTTCAAACGCCGAGTGATGAGGCAACAAAGAAGATTACGATTCATCACTTAATGACGCATACTGCTGGCATTCCACCGCTATCTACTTTGTTTGCGGCGATGAAAAGAAGTATGGAAAATGATCCGAAAGTCGATTCAGAAGAAGAGACGGCGATGACAGAAGAGTTGGAAGCGATCGATACGTATGATGAACTACTTCACTATATGGCGGAGGAAGAATATGCGTTATTTGGTGCACCTGGGGAAGTGTTTAGTTATTCGAATGATAGTTATGCGTTGTTAGGGGCAATTATTGAGCAAGTGAGTAAGCAGTCTTATGAAACGTATGTAAAGTCCCACATTTTGAAACCAATTGGCATGACGAATACGGTATTCCATTTAGAAGAACTCGCTTCTGAAGATGATGTTGCGGTGTTGTATGATGCGAAAATGGAGGAAGACGTCAAAATTGTTTATCCTTCTAATAACCAATGGGATGCGCCTGCAATGCGGTCAGCAGGATTTTTGAAATCGACCATTACGGATATGCTTAAATATGCGGATGTGTTTTTACATGAAGGAAAATCTGGTTCAACGCAAATTTTAACGAAAGAAAGCATTGCGCAAATGATTGCACCGCATACGACTTGTGGACCTGGTATTTACTACGGGTATGGCTTGATGATTCGACCGGATTATTATGGGTATAAATTAATCGAACATGGCGGCAGTTTAAAAGGTGTTGCAGCGCAATTGAATATGATGCCTGAACTCGGACTCACGGGCATTGCTTTTGCCAATTTAGCAGGTGTGCCGACGTCTAAAATATTGCATAGTGCATTTGCCGATTGGATGGGGAAACCTGTGGATTTACCGACATTCGATAGAGATGCAGTCGCAACGACTCCTGAACAACTGGATATGTACACAGGTATTTTCAAGTCAGGTGAAGGGGCTGATTTGACGTTTTCAGTGGAAGATGGAAAATTAATGGTTACGACACCAGATATAACAGGAAAAGCTGCAAAATGTATCGGTAAAGATTTATTCTTATTGAATCACCAAGAAGACAATATCGCGATTCGTTTCGTGCGGAATGAGGCGAATGAAGTTGTCCGTGTAGCATTTGGTTTTAGACAGATTCCGAAAGCGTAGGAATTGAAAGGCGCTTGGTAAAGGAAATATCCTTCTCCAAGCGCTTTTCTTTCGTATGTAATTATTGCGCCTGACAAACCCATGCACCAAATAAATTCGTTTTAAAAAAGTTTGTAATTTGTCGGAAACCTGCTGCTGTTAATAAATGCCGAATTTCATCTTCAGTTAAAATGGATTGACTTAATAAAGTTTCTCCCATTTTGTCAACTTGATCTGCTGTTAATTTGGTTGTATGTAACCAACAAGCTTTCCATAACGCGTAAATCGTTTTAAATTCAGCGCTTTCACGGTCGCCATACAACGCTGCGATGACAAAAGGTGCGCCATCTGTTAAGCGTGCGCGAATTGCTTTTAAATGCGCCAATTTCTGTTCATCATCTTCGATAAAATGCAGCACAAGTAATGAAGTAGCGGCGTCAAATGAAGATGCTTCTAAATTTTGGACGATGCCTGAGAAGAAGTCGACTTGTTGCGTCAGATTTAATTGCTCCATTTTTCCTTGAGCTAACTGAAGCATACTTTCTGAAGGGTCAACAGCGGCGAAATGCCATCCAGGATTGTTCGGAGCGAAGACTGTTAATTCCGTTCCACCCCCAGCACCGTCGATTAATAAACGACTTTCCTCATTTAATTGTGCATTTAAATACGCATGGACAATCCGGAATAATTGGTCATACGTCGGAAATGTTCGACGGATGCCGCGGTCATATTCAGAAGTCATTTCGGCATTGAAATTCATTTCTTTGTTCATCAAAAAACACCCTCTCTTAAGTGATTCAATTTCTTCTTATACCTCTTTCGATTTTACTAACCAAAAATCCTTTTAACTTAATTCAGCAGAAGTCTTCTACTTCTATATGCTCAGTGGTATAAAGAAGGTGCCAAAAGTAAAACATATTTCGTGACAATTAAATCGGGGTGGAAAACAGTGAAATCAAACACAGATATGGGTATGAAACAGCCAGTTCCGGGGGGGGGGGGTATGCAAATACAAGGATCCACTGCGATATTTGTGATAAACCTTAAAAGAATTATCGCCTTACTGAAGGATAGAGAAACAGGAATACCCCCCTTTTAACTTCATTCTGGACCAAAACATCATTTCTTTTTCAACCTATTTGTTCAATCACTTTTTTTTACATTATCTTTCCCACTAATAAAATATAAAGTGCCTAGGAATCCTAATAGTAAAACCACATTTGTCGCAATAGGGTTTTTATTTATATAGTTCTTCACTATAAGGAATAACTCGATTAATAAACATATAACACACAAAACAATCAGTATTTTTTTCATTTAGCAACCCCAACCTAGCTGGTTTTTACTTCCGTTAAGTTTGTCTCTAGCTACATTTGCTTTGTGAGAAGTATTAACGTATGAATATAACGTAGTTACAGCTCCAACACTTGGAACAGCTTTAAGTGCATTTTTTAGAATAATTTTAAACGTAGATAGGCTAACCCCTTTTTTAGAGGCCTTAATAATTTGATCCATCGCTCCAACCCCAATAGCATTAAGTACAGCATTTTTTTCTTGGGCAACTAAACTATCAACAAGCTTTGCATACTGATCAAAGTTTTTATCAGGAAGTTTTACAATTATATCTAAAGTTCCCAATCTGGAAATACCTTTATTAATTTTGTAATTTTTAGCATAGGAATGTCCTGATAATCTTGAAATTGTTTTACCAGTATAACCGGATGGCCAAATTTTACTACACCTTGCCATAGTTTCAATATTGGGTTCTAAATAATTCTTTTCCCACAAGTTTAATTCGACTTGTTCTGTAGTTTTATCCATGTTATCAAATAAATTTAATGTTAGTATATCACCATTTAAACCAATATTAGTTTGATAGTCTTCTACTAGTAATTTTTCAGAACCTAGAATTTTATACTTTTTAGTGTAAATGATATCTCCAATCGTTTTTTCCTGATATTCAAAAAACACTCTATTTTCTACTGTACGATATATCATTTCATTTTGCCCGTCTTTAATGATCTCTAACCCGCTATTAAATACTTCGGGGTTGTAAATCCTTAAATCTGAATTTAAATCCGATTTAATATCTTTACCATGTAATTCAATCGCATTAACAGGCTGCACTATTTCAAACAAAAAAATATAAAACAAAATCCAACAATCAGTGTTTTAAAGCCTTTAGTAAATATCAATATTGCTCAAGCCCCTTCTTTTAATTATCTGTTTATTAAATACTATCGCATAATTGTAGTTCTTTATCAAGAATTTTTAAAATAGAGTCAATTTCATAATTCCAGATATTTATAATCTCCTAAATATCATGTTAATCAATATCTTTTTATCACCTAATTGACTGTTAATTTCTTTCACTTCCCCATCGATTAGAAAGCATTTTTCGAGTTCCATGTTCCAAACGCTTCTCTCTGCACTAGTTTTTTAAGTGGCAAATGATAAAAAAGACACGAGAATAATCGAAGGCACTGAAAAAACTTTTATAATCAGAAACACTAAAATTGAAGGGAAAAGTCTAGGGAATACACTGTGGAAAAGGAGTTTATTTGTTCGGTTTTGGACAAGTAAACTCCTTTCTAATTTTAATCTGATTTACAATCTTAAAGTGTGTGTGAGTTTCGTGCTCTCCAATCATACTGGGACGTGGCACTATTATGAAAAGTCTGTATAAAAAGTGCTTGCTATGCTAGGATAAAGGAAAGGACTATAATAGAAAGTAAGATTGATCATCCGTCTGGGGGTAAAAATATGTGGACGCAACATGAAATCGAACAACAACTTGCTATGATTAATGGACAACAAGCACCAAATATACTGATTAAAAATGCGACGTATTTACATTCAATTTATAAAAAATGGTTGACAGGAAATATTTGGATTCATCAAGATCGTATTGTTTATGTCGGTGAAGCGATGCCAGAACAGTTAGAAGGCACGGAAATCATCGATGCTGAGGGGAAGAGAGTTGTCCCGGGCTATATCGAACCACATGTGCATCCATTTCAATTGTATAATCCGAAAACGTTTGCAGAATTTTCGGGAGCACTTGGAACGACAACGTTTATTTCAGATAATATGACGTTTTTTATTGGTCATGATAATGAAACGATTTTCTCATTACTAGACCAACTGAAAAAGCATCCGTTCCATTATTATTGGTGGGCGAGAATGGATTCACAGACGGCTTTACAAGATGAACAAGCCCAGTTTAATCCGCAAGAAATTATGCCTTGGCTACTTCATGAAGATGTGTTGCTTGCTGGAGAATTAACGGGATGGCCACGGTTATTACATGGCGATCCGAATATGGTAGCAACGGTGCAAGCGGCTAAAGAAGCGCGGAAGAAAATTGAAGGACATCTACCAGGTGCTTCTGAAAAAACATTGGCACGAATGAAGTTATTAGGTGTGGACGGCGATCATGAAGCGATGACGGTGGAAGAAGTGAAGCGCCGATTATTACAAGGTTATGCGGTGACATTGCGTTATTCTTCAATTCGTCCGGACTTACCTGAATTATTAAAAGGGATTGTTGAAGAAGATTTGGATGTTTTTGATCATTTAATGATGACGACAGATGGTTCCACGCCTTCATTTCATATAGATGGAGTAATGGATAAATGCATTCAAGCGGCATTAGACGTTGGTGTAAAACCAATCGATGCGTATTTAATGGCGTCTTATAATGTCGCGCGTTATTATGATATGACGGATGTGCATGGGCTCATTGCGACAGGCAGATATGCGACGCTGAATTTTTTAGCAGATGAAATGAATCCAGTGCCGACAGATGTTTTATCGAAAGGTGTTTGGTTGAAAAAAGATGGGGGCGCTGTGCCGAATCAATTCGAGGACATTGACTGGTCGGTACTTCGAAAGTTCGAACCAACTTTTGAGTTGTATGAAGAAGATTTCACGTTCAATCATGCGTACGGCATTGAAATGGTCAATGATGTCATTACAAAACCCTATGAGATTACGGTAGATACAACTTCGGAACGTTTATCTTCAGAACATGATGAAAGCTTTATGATGTTGATTGATCGTAATGGACATTGGCATGTCAATACCTTATTGAAGGGCTTTGCGAATAAAGTAGAAGGGTTCGCAACATCTTATTCGAATACAGGAGATGTGATTTTAATCGGGAAAGATAAAAAAGCGATGCATCAAGCATTTGAAGTGCTGAAAGAAATAGGTGGCGGGATGGTGCTCATTGAAAATGGACAACCGCTTGTTACGCTGTCACTGCCAATTGCAGGTGGCTTATCAGAAGAGCCGGTTGAGGTGTTGATTGAGCAAGAATTAGCGCTGAAAAAGGCATTAAAAGAGCGTGGATACCATCATACGGATGCAGTTTATACGTTTTTGTTTTTACAATCGACACATTTACCGTATGTACGTATGACGCCAGTTGGTTTATATGATGTGATGAAAAATAAAGTACTTGTGCCAGTAACGGAAAGATAGGTGTAGGATGAAAGGGAATCGTTTAGTAAAAGGGTTATTACTGCTCGTTATAGCAGTTGTATTATTAGCGGCATGTTCTAAAAAACAAGTTGAAGAAGAAGAACGGCCGACGCCAAAACCACCTGTCCAACAGGAAGAAGAGGAAGAGGAAGTACTACCTTATCAAGCTCCGTTTACGGGAATTAGATATGAAGAAGAACAACAGATGCGTCCAGTGTTAGCGACGATTAATAATGATCCGAAAGCGCGACCGCAGTCTGGATTAAGCGAAGCGGATATCATTTATGAATTCATTACAGAAGGCAATATGACGAGATATGTTGCATTATTCCAAAGTGCTTTACCCGATGAAATTGGACCGATTCGTAGTGCCCGTGATACATTTGTAGAAATGGCGATCAATATGGATGCATTTTATGTTGCGCATGGGTATAGTCCGGATGCACTGACATTATTACGTTCAGGTCGTGTGGATCATATTAACGGCATGCAGTATGATGGGTCGTTATTTAAACGTTCAGCAGACCGACGCGCACCGCATAACTCTTATATTTCAGGTGACAGCATTCGAGAAGGCATGGCAATTGTTCAGGCAAATGAAGAGATGGTGAAGTTCTCGCCTTATACGTTTTATGATTCTATTGAAGATGTAGAATTGGTTACAAAAGTGACGGATGTGACCGTACGTAATGGAGCCGATCCATCATTTACAAGTGATTACCGTTATAATGTTGATACGGGAGTTTTCGAACAATCGGTGAGCGGGGAAAAGTCGATTGATAAAGCGACAGAAGCACCGATGGAAGTAGCGAATGTTTTAGTCATTGAAACGAATTATCAAACGATTGATGCAGATGGTAGACAAAAGATTGATATTTTATCGGGCGGAAAAGGATTGTTATTTCAAGCGGGTCGTTCTACGGAAGTTGAGTGGGTGAATAGACAAGGCTTCATCGTGCCCATATTGGACGGGAAAGTTGCACCTTTTGTCCCTGGGAAAACTTGGGTACATGTCATTCGTAATCAACCAGGCTTAGAAACAAATGTAAGTCAATTACCTTAAATGAGGTGGGATGAGAAATGCAGTTAGAAAAAATTCGTGGACATCAAACAGATCAATTATTTGAAGCAATTATGAAGTTGGAATCGGTGGAAGAATGCTATGAGTTTTTTGATGATTTATGTACGATTAGTGAAATTCAATCATTGGCACAGCGTTTAGAAGTTGCGCAAATGTTAAATTTAAAGAAAACGTATGACACAATTCAGCTTGAAACAGGGGCGAGTACGGCAACGATTTCACGGGTCCGTCGTTGTGTAGACTATGGTACAGGCGGTTATCAGAAGATTTTAGAACGCCTTAGTGAAGATCAAACGGAATCAGAAGACGAGAGAGAAGCATAATTGAGAAAAAACCGGTCAGGAAAAGAATCTGACTGGTTTTTTTGCTATAATAATAGGATGAACTTAAAGGATTAGGTGATTAAAAAATGGATTATAAAGAATGGCGTCATGCCTTTAAATTAGATCCGGCTAAAACGATTTCAGATGAAGATCTGGAAAAGATTGCAGAGTCGGGAACAGATGGAATTATCGTCGGTGGTTCAGATGATGTCACTTTAGATGGGGTACTCGATTTACTCGTGCGCATTCGTCGTTTTGTCGTACCGGTTGCGTTAGAAGTGTCGACGGTCGAGTCGGTGACACCTGGTTTTGATTATTATTTTATCCCGACAGTTTTGAATTCGGATAATCCGAGATGGATCAATGGTTTACATCATGAAGCGTTAAAAGAATACGGCCATATGATGAACTGGGAAGAAATTGTAGTGGAAGGGTATTGTATTTTAAATCCAGATTGTAAAGCAGCGAAATTAACGGATGCGAAAGTAGTTGCGGATGAAGATGATGTCATTGCCTATGCGCAAATGGCGGAACATCTTTTCAAGCTACCCGTCTTTTATATGGAGTATAGCGGCACATACGGAGACGTTGAATTTGTTAAAGAAGCAGCAGATATTTTACAAAACACACAGTTAATTTATGGCGGTGGTATTGTAAATGCTAAGCAAGCTGAAGAAATGGCCGCATATGCAGATACAGTTGTCGTTGGCAATGTCATCTATGATGATTTAAAGGCGGCATTAAAGACAGTTAAAGCTGTTAAATCGGTCGCTCGTTCAGTATAATAGAAGGAACTAATGTTCTGAAAAAGGGTGATACAAATGAAATCAATTGCAGATAATTTATTAAATGGCATGAACCCAGAACAAGCTGAAGCTGTGAAAACGACGGAAGGCCCGTTATTAATTATGGCGGGAGCTGGTTCGGGAAAAACGCGTGTGTTAACACATCGAATTGCTTATTTAATTGTAGAAAAAGCGGTGAATCCAAGAAATATTTTAGCCATCACATTTACCAATAAAGCCGCTCGAGAAATGCGTGAAAGAATCGACACATTATTAGGACCAGGGTCTGGTGACAGTATGTGGGTTTCGACTTTTCACTCGATGTGTGTACGTATTTTACGACGTAATATTGATCGTATTGGCTTTGCGAAAAGCTTTTCGATTTTAGATACGGCCGATCAATTGACGGCGATTAAAAATGTCTTGAAAGAGTTAAATTTAGATCCAAAACAGTATGAACCACGCACGATGTTAGGTGCAATTAGCGATGCGAAAAATGAATGCATCGATGCGAATACGTACCGTGCCCGTATGAATGAGCAAAATCCATATGAACGAAAAATCGCGGAAGTGTATGAAGGCTATGAACGTAAATTACGTCAAAACCAATCATTAGATTTCGATGATTTAATTATGAAGACGTTGGAATTGTTTAAAAAAGTGCCTGAAGTATTGAGCTATTATCAAAGCCAATTTCAATATATTCACGTGGACGAATATCAGGATACAAACAACGCCCAGTATCAATTAGTGACGTTATTGGCGGAGAAATTTGAAAATATTTGTGTTGTTGGTGACTCGGATCAATCGATTTATCGTTGGCGTGGGGCAGATATTGGTAATATTTTATCATTCGAAAAAGATTATAAAAATGCCAAAGTTATTTTATTAGAACAGAACTATCGCTCAACACAAAACGTCTTAAAAGCAGCGAATGATGTTATTACACAAAATCGCTCGCGTTATGATAAACAATTACGCACTGAAAACGCTGAAGGAGAACCGATTTTTTACTATAAAGCGAATGACGAAAAAGATGAAGCACAGTTCGTCGTCGGTAAAATTCTCCAATTACAAAAAGAAGATGGGCTGTCATTAGATCAGTTTGCGATTTTATACCGTACAAATGCACAATCACGTTTGATGGAAGAGTTTTTAGTGAAGTCGAATTTAGAGTATACAATCGTCGGTGGAACGAAATTCTATGATCGAAAAGAAATTAAAGACTTACTCGCGTATTTACGTTTAATCGCCAATAATGAGGATGATTTGGCATTAAGTCGTATTATTAATGAGCCAAAACGCGGGATTGGTGCGACTTCTTTCGAGAAAATGGCGCTATTCGCGATGGGACAAGATCGTTCGATTTTTGATTCCTTACAAGAAGTCGATTTTATGGGTTTAACAGGAAAAGCAGCTACAGAAGCGGTTCGTTTTAAAGAAATGATGGATTACTTTACGAAAATGCAAGAAGTGATGCCAGTTTCTGAACTTGTTGAAGAAGTGTTAGATAAAACGGGTTACCGTGCGATGTTGAAAAAAGAGAAATCAATCGAAGCGGAAAGTCGTTTAGAAAATATTGATGAATTCCTTTCAGTGACGCAAGCATTCGAAGCACGTTCGGAAGGTAGCGATAAATCACTCGTCGCATTTTTAACGGATTTAGCGTTAATCGCGGATATTGATTCATTAGATCAAGAAGAAAATCAAGAAGTTGAAAAGATTACATTAATGACGATGCACAGTGCGAAAGGATTGGAATATCCAATCGTCTTTATTATCGGTATGGAAGAAAATGTCTTCCCACATGCTCGTTCGATGAATGACAATGAAGAGATGGAGGAAGAAAGAAGGTTAATGTATGTCGGCGTCACGCGAGCAGAAGAACAGCTTTATTTGACGAGTGCACGTTATAGAATGTTGTTCGGACGTCCAGGCTATAACCAGCCATCTCGTTTTATTGGAGAAATTTCATCTGAGATTGTAGAAGAATTATCAGCTGAACCATCTTTCGGTTTCGGTAGAAAAGTTCAACCAACACAACAACCTGCAAGACGACCGGCTGTCAAAAGACCGGCATACAAAGCAACTGGTGGCGAGAAATTAGGTTGGAATGTCGGAGATAAAGTGTCGCATAAAAAATGGGGCATTGGCATGGTTGTCAGCATTAACAGCTCAGGTGAAGATACAGAATTGGATATTGCGTTTCCAAATCCAGTCGGCATTAAACGCTTATTAGCGAAATTTGCACCGATTGAAAAAGTGTGAAAAGTATAAGGAGGACAGTTTGAATGGATAGAATTGAAGTAGAAAAGCGAGTGGAAGAGCTGAATGAACGCCTCCATACGTATGCACATGCTTATTATACGCTCGACCAACCACTCGTTTCCGATGCCGTTTATGATCAATATTTTCAAGAATTACTGGCAATCGAGACAGAGCATCCTGATTTAAGATTTCCCGATTCGCCAACAGTGCGTGTCGGCGGAGCAGTGTTAGCTGGCTTCAATAAAGTAACGCATACGACTCCGATGTTAAGTTTAGGCAATGCCTTTAATGCGGAAGATTTAAGAGACTTTGATCGCCGAGTGAGAGAAGCGACAAATAATCGTGTTACGTATATTTGTGAACTGAAAATAGATGGTTTGGCAGTTTCTTTAACATATGAAAATGGACGCTTCACGCAAGGTGCGACACGCGGTGATGGAACGATTGGTGAAGACATTACCGAAAACTTGAAAACGATTCGTACAGTGCCGTTACGCTTGAAAGATGATGTGACGCTTGAAGTGCGCGGGGAAGCTTATATGCCGAAAAAATCATTTGTGAAATTAAATGAAGCACGTGATTTAAACGGTGAAGAACCATTTGCCAATCCGAGAAACGCTGCAGCTGGTTCATTAAGACAATTGGACCCTAAAATTGCAGCGAGCCGAAACTTAGCCGTCTTTATTTACGGTGTCGGCGGAGACGCTGGGGAATACGGGCTAGACAGCCATTCAGAAGCATTGGATTACACCGACAAGCTCGGCTTTCAAACGAATAAAGAACGTCAACGTTGCCAGACGATTGATGAAGTCATTGCTTATATCGAACAATGGACTGAAAAACGTTCGTCTTTAGATTATGAAATTGATGGCATCGTCGTCAAAGTAGATACTTTTGAAGATCAAGAACAGCTTGGTTTTACAGCGAGAAGTCCGAGATGGGCAATTGCTTACAAATTTCCAGCTGAAGAAGTAATGACAAAACTTATAGATGTGGAATTAAGTGTTGGAAGAACGGGCGTTGTCACACCGACTGCAATTTTAGAACCTGTACTCGTAGATGGAACAACGGTTGGACGTGCTTCACTTCATAATGAAGATTTAATTAAAGAAAAAGACATTCGCATTGGTGATACGGTTATGATTCGAAAAGCGGGCGATATTATCCCGGAAGTTGTAGCGCCGATTATTGAAAGTAGAACGGGCGATGAACAACCGTTTCACATGCCGAAAAATTGTCCTGAATGTGACTCTGAATTGGTACGATTAGAAGAGGAAGTGGCACTTCGTTGTGTCAATCCACAATGTCCAGCACAAATGAAGGAAGCACTTATCCACTTCGTTTCTCGTAATGCGATGAATATTGAAGGTATCGGCGAACGAGTAGTGGAACAGCTATACGGTGAAGAACTTGTTTATGATGTAGCAGATTTATATACATTGGAAAAAGAGCGTTTATTACAATTAGAACGTATGGGTGAGAAATCTGTTACGAATTTACTGACGGCAATTGAAAATTCGAAAGAAAACTCCCTTGAAAAATTATTATTCGGTTTAGGCATCCGTCATGTTGGTGTGAAAGCGGCGAGCATTTTAGCGGAAGAGTACAAGACATTAGATGCGTTAATGGCAGCAGATGTGGAGTCACTCGTAGAAATTCATGAAATTGGTGATAAAGTTGCGGAGTCGATTACGACGTATTTTGCCAATGAAGATGTTTTAAATGTATTAGAGAAATTAAAACAAGCAGGCGTTAATACAACGTATAAAGGTTTGACGGCGGAAGACGTGCCAACAGAAGGTGTATTTGTAGATAAAACCATCGTCTTAACAGGTAAACTATACGAGTTAACGCGTTCTGAAGCGAAAAAGCAAATTGAAGCTTTAGGCGGTAAAGTGACAGGAAGTGTGAGTAAAAACACTGACTTAGTCGTCGCAGGAGAAGCAGCGGGATCGAAATTAGACAAAGCCGAAGAATTAAATATTCCAGTGTGGAATGAACAACAATTGATAGAAGCGTTAGGAGAATCCGAATGACTAGAAAAAGATGGATGATTCCCTCCTTAATCGCAATCCTCTTACTTGCAGGCTGTCTACCAACACCTGGTAACTTAGATGAAGAAGCGATTCAAGATCAAGACGGTACAGAAGATGAAACGGTCATTATTCCCGATTTACAATTGAGTGATGAGTATTATCGTACATTATTGCCGTTTAAACAAAGTGCGACGAGAGGGTTAGTCGTCAATAATTTAAATACGAAATATGATATGCAAGAAGTGGAAGAAGGCTTATTAAGATTATCGACGCAACAATTTTCCACAAAAGATCACTTCTTCCAAGAAGGGCAGTATATTACAGAAGAAATGGCTTATGCTTGGTTAGGGCGCCAGTCTGAAGACAATCCAGACGGTTTAAACCCTTCTTCAGAAGGCATTGCGGAAGATGATGTTCCTGAAAAAGCGCCGATTTATTTAGCGCATATCGTTGAGCAAAACTATTTAATCTTAACGGATGATAAAAAAGTGAGACTCGACGGTATTTCAATCGGGCTTGCGATGAACTCAACGTATTATCCGAGAAATAAAAAAGAAGTGCCGATTAGCGATAAAGTATTGGAAGAACAAGGAATGAAAATGGCGGATGAAATCGTCAGTCAACTGCGTGCAATCGAAGGTTTGGCAAATGTACCGATTGTCGTAGGGATTTTCAAACAAGAAAGCAATAACTCCATCGTCCCAGGAAATTATGTTGCGACAGCAGTAGCGGCACCTGGAAAAGGTCCAGCTGGATGGAAAAAAGTCGATGAAAACTATGTCCTATTCCCATCATCAAGCAGTGAAGAAGAGCATCGTGACGTCAATACGGCGTTCCAAAAGTTTAAACAATCCATTGATGAATATTTCCCAAGCTTTATCAATGTCATTGGCCGTGGTTATTACTCAAATAATAGCTTACGTTCATTAGAAATCGAAGTGCCAATTCAATTTTACAGTACGAGTGAAACGGTTGGATTTGTCCAATATTTAACAGGACAGGTGAGAAAATACTTACCGGATGTACCAATTGAAATTAGTGTGACATCTATGAATGGTCCAGAAGCGTTAATTGTTTTTGAAGTTGGAAAAGAAGAGCCATATGTGCATATTTATGGGTATTGACACTTTTCATCGCAAATATTGAGTGCTATGATAAAAGTTGTAGAAAATGAACCGAGGAGGCAATGAAATGACAAAGTTAACAAAAGAGCAAGTGCTGTCAATCGCAGATCGTGCGGTGTTAGAACTAACAGAAGAAGAAGTAGAAAAATATGCAGCTGAACTGTCTGCATTTGTAGAATATGCCGATAAATTAAAAGCGTTAAATGTTGAAGGGGTAGAGCCAATGACACATGCACTTCAACAAAAGAACGTTATGCGTGAAGACGTTGTCGTAGACGTTTTAGATCGTGACGAAATGCTTGAAGGCGTGAAAGAGCATCAAGATGGGCAAATTAAAGTACCGACAATTTTGTCTGAATAAGGAGGAACAAGGATGTCAATTACAAATAAATCGACTGTCGAATTACAACAGTTACTGAAAAATAAAGAGCTTTCGGTTAAAGAATTAACGGAAGCAACATTAGAAAATATTGCCAAAACAGATGAAGATGTTCAAGCGTTTCTGTCATTAAATAAAGACAATGCGTTACAACAAGCTGAGCAACTAGACAATGAACCAACTGAAAACCGTGGTGCATTATTCGGAATGCCAATCGGCGTAAAAGACAATATCATTACAAAAGGTATTGAAACAACTGCAGCAAGCCGTATGTTAGAAGGTTTTGTACCGGTTTATGATGCGACAGTTGTAGAAAAAATTAACGCAGCGGGCATGGTCAACGTAGGGAAATTGAACTTAGACGAGTTCGCAATGGGTGGCACGACTGAAACATCTGCTTTCCAAAAGACATTGAATCCATGGAATTTAGAACATGTTCCTGGCGGTTCTTCAGGCGGTTCAGCGGCAGCAGTAGCAGCAGGTGAAGTACCATTTGCATTAGGAACAGATACGGGCGGTTCAATTCGTCAACCAGCAGCTTACTGTGGCATTGTTGGGATGAAACCTACTTATGGCCGCGTTTCACGTTCTGGTTTAATCGCAATGGCGCCTTCATTAGATCAAATCGGTCCAATGACGCGTACAGTTGAAGACAATGCATTGTTATTACAAATCTTAGCGGGTGTGGATCACCGCGACTCATCTTCTTCAGCGAAAGAAGTACCAAACTTTACAGCGAGCTTAACAGGCGATATTAAAGGCTTGAAAATTGCTGTGCCGAAAGAATATTTCGGTGAAGGCGTAAGTGAAGAAGCGAAAACAGCGACACAAGAAGCATTGAAAGTATTGGAATCTTTAGGTGCAGTGGTGGAAGAGGTTTCTTTACCACATTCTGAGTACGCTTTACCAGCATACTATTTCATTACAGCGGCAGAAGCATCTTCATGTCTATCACGTTATGATGGTGTACATTTCGGTTACCGTTCAGAAAACGCGAAAAACTTAGATGAAATTTACCGTAAATCACGCGGCGAAGCATTTGGACCAGAAGTAAAACGTCGTATTTTACTTGGTACATACACATTGGGCGCAGAGAATTATGAGTCTGTGTACAAACGTGCTCAACGCGCGAGAATGCTTGTAGCACAAGACTTCGCAAATGTTTTCGCGAAATATGATGTGATTATCGGCCCATCATCACCGACAACAGCGCCGAAATTAGGTGCGAAAGATATCGATATCGTAACGAAATATATGAGCGATATTTTAACAGTTCCAATTAACTTAGCAGGTGTACCAGCGATTTCAGTACCATGTGGCGCTTCAAATGGCTTACCATTAGGCTTACAAATTATCGGTAATCATTTCGACGAAGCATTGCTTTACAAAGTAGCACATGCTTTTGAACAAGCGACTGATTTCCATAAACAAACTCCAGCGATCAAGGAGGAAAACTAAGATGAATTTTGAAACGATTATTGGACTTGAAGTTCACGTTGAATTAAAAACGAATACAAAAATCTTTTCTTCGGCACCTTCTCACTTTGGAGCAGAGCCGAATATGAACATTCATACGACAGATTTAGCTTACCCTGGTGTTTTACCAGTGCTAAACAAAGCTGTTGTTGATTTTGGAATGAAAGCGGCAATGGCATTAAACTGTGAAATCGCAGATATTATGCATTTTGACCGTAAACATTATTTCTACCCAGACAATCCGAAAGCGTATCAAATTACACAAGAAGACCGTCCGATTGGTAGAAATGGTTATGTTGAAATTGAAGTAGACGGTAAAAAGAAAAAAATCCGCATCAACCGTATCCACTTAGAGGAAGATGCTGGTAAATTAACGCATACAGATCAAGGGTATTCTTTAGTCGACTTAAACCGTCAAGGAACACCTTTAATCGAAATCGTTTCAGAACCAGACGTTAACTCTGCAGAAGAAGCGTATGCATATTTAGAAAAATTAAAAGCAATTATCGAGTACACAGGCGTTTCTGATGTTCGTATGGAAGAAGGTTCTTTACGTTGTGACGCGAACGTTTCAATCCGTCCAATTGGTCAAGAAGCATTCGGGACGAAAACAGAAATTAAAAACTTAAACTCATTCAACTTTGTTCGTCGTGGGATTAAATCAGAAGTTGAACGTCAAGAGAAGATTGTTTTAGCTGGTGGCAAAATTACATCTGAAACGCGTCGTTACAACGAAGCAACTGGTCAAACAGATTTAATGCGTGTGAAAGGTGAAGCGAATGATTACCGTTTCGTTTCAGACCCTGACCTACCAGAAATTTATATTGATGAAGATTGGAAAAACCGTGTGCGTGCAGAAATTCCTGAGCTACCGGACGCGCGTAAAGACCGCTACATCAATGAGTTAGAACTACCAGCATATGATGCGATGGTATTAACATTAACGAAAGAAATGTCGGACTTCTTTGAAGCGACAGTAGCAGCAGGTGCAGACGCGAAACTTGCATCTAACTGGTTAATGGGCGAAGTTTCAGCTTATATGAACGCTGAACAAAAGGAATTACACGAAACGGCATTAACGCCAGAAGGTTTAACGAGCATGATCAAATTAATTCAAGACGGTACAATTTCTTCGAAAATCGCGAAGAAAGTATTCAAAGAGTTAATTGAAAACGGTGGCGATGCAGAAGAAATCGTGAAAGCGAAAGGCCTCGTTCAAATTTCGGACGAAGGCACTTTACGCACAATGGTTGCTGAAGTATTAGAAGCAAACCCACAATCAATTGTTGACTTTAAAGAAGGTAAAGGTCGTGCACTCGGCTTCTTAGTTGGACAAGTGATGAAAGCTTCGAAAGGTCAAGCGAACCCACAACTTGTTAATAAAATCCTTGCTGAAGAACTTGCGAAACATTAATGAAGAAAGAAACGTCCTTTAAATAGGACGTTTTTTCTTTGTGAAAAATGTGTTAAGTTGAATGGAATTTCTGAAAGACGTACAATAAAGATAGATGTTAGATGTTGATAGAAAGAAAGGGATTATGCAAATGAAACGAGCGAGAATCATTTATAATCCGACAGCTGGACGAGAAATTTTTCGTAAGCATATCGGTGAAGTGTTGGAAAGATTTGAGCAAGCTGGTTATGAAACATCTTGTCATGCGACGACAGGTGCTGGAGATGCGACAACTGCAGCAAAAGTTGCAGTGGAAAGAGGCTTTGATTTAATCGTGGCAGTCGGTGGAGACGGGACATTAAATGAAGTCATTGCAGGTGTGAGCGACTTTGAAAAACGTCCGTCACTTGGGTTAATTCCTATGGGAACGACGAATGATTTCGCAAGAGCCCTTAGAATTCCAAGGGATATCGATGCAGCAGTTGATATTATTTTACAAGGTGATAAAATTCCGGTAGATGTCGGGTTAATGAATGGACGCCATTTTATTAATATTGCCGGCGGTGGAAAGCTGACGGAATTAACATATGATGTACCAAGCAAATTAAAAACAGTACTTGGCCAATTGGCTTATTATTTAAAAGGCATTGAAATGTTACCATCGATTCGTTCTTCGCGCGTGCGAATCGAATACGACGGCGAAGTGTTTGATGATGAAGCGATGTTGTTTCTTGTCGGTCTAACCAATTCAGTAGGCGGCTTCGAAAAATTATCTCCTTCAGCGAGTATTAATGATGGCAAATTTACATTATTAATTTTAAAGAAATGTAATATTGCTGAGTTTATTCGTGTCGTTTCTTTAGCAATTCGCGGGGAACATTTAGATGATCCGCTCGTCATTTCTGCCAAAGCTGAAAAAATTACTGTCACTTCACCAGAAGAAGTATTGCTGAATTTAGACGGTGAATACGGTGGGAAATTGCCGGCTACTTTTGAAAACTTATGCCGCCATGTTGAAGTGTTCGTACCACTTGAGGAAATTCGAAATGAAGATTTGATTGAGTTGCTTTGAGTATTAGAACTATTTCGAGTAGTTTTGGAATAGTATAAACAAAAAAAGAATGTCCAAGTAGCGTAACAGGTTCGGTTGATGGGGAGAAAATGCTAAAACGCATCTCATTTATCAACCTAATCAGCATATGATTTGTTCCTTTATTAACAGTATAAACAGCAAATAAAAACGCACAGTAATTTCTGTGCGTTTTTATTTGCCGTATTTTATTATTGTAATTTCAATATGGCTTACTTAACAATCGCACTCATTAATTGAATAGTGGTCTTGAATTATTAATCGACTAACTCAACGGACAGAGTATTAATTTGTGCAGGAATAGATTCCATAATAGTGCCATCATATCCTACCTTTATCTCATCTCCGACTTGAAATGTTTCATCGCTATTGACGGATAGGTTAACAAATACATTACCTTTTCCGCCCCCTAATTCAGCGTATACGAGTGCTCTATTGTCATTAATTTCTTTGATTGTTCCTGTAAAATAAGAGCTTGTTGTTTCAATTTCAGTAGGCTCTTCATCATTTTGATTTAATGAAATAGAGCATCCAGAAATAATTAGTAAAACAATGATTGCAAATGCATTGAATGTTCTTTTCACTTACATTAAGCCTCCATCCCTATACAGTAAAGTTGCTCTGTTGGTTAATTAATCACTATAACTATAATCTATTTTATCATAAAAACCTTTCTTCTCTTCAATTGATTTGAATATTCGGATATCCTTGTTAAAATAACCATTCAACCAACGAATTGATAGGAGATTTATCTATCCGATTAGCACTGGAATTCGCGATACCAAAAAAATTATGCGGTGTTGAGAATTGCTATGCTAATAGCTATACTAATTCAGCTGTATTTAGTGACAAAACATTGATACAACAGTAAAAACAGGGACATCAATCCACATGTGAATTGAGTCCCCAGTTGATATGTTATTTAATGTTTTCTCCCCGTGTTCCGAACCCGTTACAAGTAACGGGCATTCTTTTTCGCGTCTATTGATAAGCACTTAAATCATCTAGTAATGCAATGGCTTGATCTTGATGACTTGCGAGTTCAGGCAAGTTTTGTAATGGCATGAATTTAAAACAGAAGACGAGTCCTTGATCTTCGCCAGTACCTTCCACACGATGCTCCCACTCATCTTCATGGTTTCCAATATATTGTAAATGAAAAATGGTCCGTTCATACACAACGTCTTTATTAGGCGGAAAATAATTGGTCTTTTCCAACTTGCGTACGAGCTTTAAGTCATCACGCTCGATGCCTGTCTCTTCATAAATTTCCCTATAAAGTGCATCGATAATTAACTCGTCATCTTCAATCGTTCCCCCAGGTACTTGTAAGCCAGCTTCTTTCTCTACTTTATGTTCAAAAACAAGTAACTGTCGGCTTTGTCCATTCCCTTTTGTAATATACGCCAGTACTTTTCGTTTCGTTTCCATCATGTACCACCCCTTATTGTATCCCTTATAATACAGAATATTGGTTTAATTCTCAAGTTTGTAATAACAAAGAGAGTGAAGAAGGTTATTTGTTTTCTTGGAATAATAATATTCAGTAAATAATATAAATTCGGAATAAACTCTTTACAACTTATCTATTTATGCTATAATCATAAATAATTTAAGTTATACAGTAATTATTCTTAAATTTAAGAAAGGAATTATAGAATGGATGAAATTTTTAAGAAAATAAAAAAACTGAGATTTGAGAGTGGCTTAACATTAAAAGAGTTAAGTGAAAAGACGGAACTATCCGTTAGCTTTTTGTCGCAAATAGAAAGAGGAACTTCCTCATTAGCAATTACTTCGCTGAAAAAAATTGCAGATGCCTTTGGAGTTCAAATGATTCATTTCTTCGAAGAAAGTGATAATTTAAATTATGCAATAAAGAAACAAAATCAGAAGCCATTCAAAGTAGAGAGTTCTGATTCCACTTATGTCAGACTGAGCTCAATATTCGCGGATAGAAAATTAGAACCATTTTTAGTGACAGTAAAGCCTTACCAGAAAGAAGCCGAACCTGTTAGTCATCCAGGGGAAGAATTCTATTATGTGATAGAAGGCGCGGTATTATTTGAGGTAGATGGTGAAGAGTATTATTTGAAACAAGGAGAAGCTATTCATTTTCCATCACATTTGCCACACATATGGGAGAATCCATTAAATCAAGAAACCAAACTTCTTTCAGTAATTACACCTGCTATTTTTTGATTTTTAAGAGTATTCCTACTCGTTGTGTGAGTTATTGGTTAGATTCAAAAGGAGGGAGAGGCCTATGAAACTATTGGAAATAGAAGATTTAACAGTTGAGTTTAAGTCTCGACATGGTGTTGTAAAAGCTGTAAATGATTTAAATATTGCATTAGAAAAAGGAAGCTCATTAGGTATTGTTGGTGAAAGTGGTAGTGGTAAAAGTGTAACATCTTTAGCGATTATGAGGCTGTTACAAGGTGCCAATACAAACATAAAAGGAAAAATTAAATTAGGAGGAACAAATTTACTAACATTGTCTGATGAGGAAATGCGGAAAATGAGAGGGAAAGAAGTCTCCATGATCTTTCAAGAGCCAATGACCTCTCTAAACCCATTGCATACTTGTGGGAAACAAATTATGGAACCTATCTTAATTCACCAAAAAGGAATTAGTAAAAAAGATGCAAAAGATTATGCAATTCAAATGTTGAAAAAAGTTGGAATTCCTTCTCCAGAGCAAAGATTTTACGAATATCCCCATCAAATGTCTGGTGGAATGCGTCAACGTATAATGATTGCCATTGCGTTAGCATGTAATGCCAAGCTACTAATCGCCGATGAACCTACGACAGCACTTGATGTAACCATTCAAGCACAGATTTTAGATTTAATGAACGAATTAAAAAAGAAGGGTGATATGAGTATTATCATGATCACACATGATTTAGGTGTAGTAAAAGAAATGTGTGAAAATGTTGTTGTTATGTATACGGGTCAAACTGTAGAAGTTAGTACGACAAAAGAAATTTTTGATGAGCCACTGCATCCTTATACGCAAGGGTTATTAAATGCAATACCAAAGATTTCAAGTGATATTCAAAGATTGGAAGCAATTGAAGGTTCAGTTCCAGATGCATTACATATGCCAAAGGGCTGTAGTTTCCACCCGAGATGTAAGTTTGCTACAGAGCGTTGTCGTACTGAAGCACCCGACTTATATACTCAAGAAGACGGCCGCAAGGTTAGGTGTTTTCTCTATGATTCCACGGAAGAAGGAGGGTGAGTAATATGCAACAAAATAATCTCATTGTAGAGAATCAAGAAAAACTTGAAAAGAAACCAATATTGACTGTTTCTGATTTAAGAAAGACCTTTGAAATTAAAGATCCGAATGGTAAAAAAGGTTATTTAAAAGCCGTCGATGGAGTGTCATTTACCATTAAAAAAGGCGAAACATTTAGTCTTGTTGGTGAAAGTGGTTGTGGAAAAAGTACGTTGGGGCGGACCTTACTTGGTTTATATAATGCCGATAAAGGTTCTGAAATTATTTTTAATGATGAAAATATTACTCAGTTTAATAAGCGTCAGCAAAAGCAATTTGCTAAAGAAGCACAACTTGTTTTTCAAGATCCATCAGCTTGCTTAAACCCTCGTAGAACCATTAAACAAATTTTACTAGAACCTTTTAAAATTCATAAAATTAAAGACGGAGAAAAAAGGATTAAAGAATTATTAAATATGGTAGGTTTGCCAGAACGTTTCTTAAACCGCTATCCTCATGAAATGTCTGGTGGACAAAAGCAAAGGGTTGGGATTGCAAGAGCTTTAGCTTTGAATCCACAATTAATCGTTTGTGATGAACCTGTATCTGCATTAGACGTGTCGATTCAAGCACAAGTAATAAATCTATTAGAAGATTTGCAGACAGAATTGGATTTAACATATTTATTTATATCCCACGACTTAAGTGTTGTGCATCATATTAGCGATCGAATTGCAGTCATGTATCTTGGAAGAATTGTAGAGTTAACGACGCGAGAAAAATTATACGAGAAAGCACGCCATCCGTATACAGCCGCGTTATTATCTTCGATTCCAGATGTTAGTGGAAAACCAAAAGAAAAAATTATTCTTAAGGGTGATGTTCCAAGTCCATCTAATCCACCTTCTGGTTGCAGTTTTCATACAAGATGTCCATTAGCAACAGATATTTGTAAAAAAGAAAGACCAGTTTTCAAAGCAATTGCGGAAGACCACTACATAGCTTGTCATTTAGTGGAAGAAGAATAAAAGATAAGGGAGAGAAAGCAATGAAAAAGAAAATGTCTTGGTTCATGTTATTATTAGCTGCCATATTGCTAGTTGGATGTGGAAACAGTGGAGGATCATCCTCTTCTAACTCGGATACTGTTGTAATCGGTATCGCATCAGATTGGAAAACGTTAGACCCAGCAAGAGCTTACGAAGTATATGGAAACCTTTACTTTTACGCAGCATACGAAAATTTATACATGATGGTCGGTGATGATATGACACCACAGCCAGCATTAGCGAAAGACCATACTGTTGATGATTCGGGGTTAGTTTATACATTTAACTTAAATGAAGGCAAGAAATTCTCAAGTGGTAATGAAGTAACTGCAGAAGACGTTGTATTTAGTTTGAATCGAACAATTAATATTAAAGATAACGCTTCAGCAATGGCATCAGGAGTTGAAAAAGTAGAAGCTGATGGAGATCATACAGTTGTGATTACTTTAAAAGAAAAAGACTCTTCATTTTTAGCTAAATTAACAAACAATGCATTCGCTGTTTTAGATAGTAAAGTAATTAAAGAAAATGGTGGAACTGATGCTGAAAATGCAAGTGTAGAAGATGATGCATCTGAATTTTTAAATGGACAATCAGCAGGAAGTGGACCATATGTATTAAAAAAATGGACACAAAACACAGAAATGGTTTTAGAGAAAAATCCAAATTACGAAGGCACAGTTCAATCTGAAAAAATCATCATTAAAGAAATGCCAGATCCAAATACACAAATCCAAGCACTGGAAAAAGGCGAGATTGATGTTGCTTTAAGTGTAGGTCCAAATCAAGTTAAAGCAATCAAAGATGATGGTAAAGGAAAAGTTGTATCAGCACCAACGTCTACAATTACGTTTTTATTAATGAATGAAGATGAAGAGATAGGAAAAGAAATGGCGGACCCACTAGTTCAACAAGCAATTCGTTATGCTTTAGACTATAAAGGTTTCCAACAATTAGCTGGAGATGGCGCATTATTACCGAAGTCCTTTGTTCAAAATGGTTTTGTTGGTGGCCAATCTCGTGATGAAAACTACCAAGACATTGATAAAGCAAAAGCATTGCTTAAAGAAGCTGGATATGAAGATGGATTTACAATTCCTTTAACAGTAGCAAATTTTGATTCAGAAGGCTTATCATGGACAACAATTGGAGAGAAAGTAAAAGAAGATTTAGAGAAAATCAATATAAATGTTGAAATAAAAACTGGTGAAATTGGTGTTGTTATTGAAGATTATAGAAATGGAAAATCACCATTTTTATTAATGCACTGGTCACCTGACTACTATGATTTAAATAACCAACTTGCATTCATGCCTGGTGATATTGTAGGACTTCGTGCAAATTGGGAAGCGTCAGCTCATGCAGAACTGGTTTCATTGGCTGAGCAAGTGGTAGGCGAAATTGATGAAGCGAAACGTGAAGAGCTATCGATTAATATGCAAAATATTGTTGCAGAAGACAGCCCATATGCGTTCTTAGTACAACATCCAAAATCATTTGCTGTAGGAAAAAATTTAGAAGGCGTAGTTTATAACGATTTATTTAAATTACAATTAAAAGATTTGAAGATTTCGGAATAAAAAGTTGATTTTGAGCTCGTGGTAGCTAAATGATACTACCACGAGCTTTTGTCATTTTTTAAGTTTTGTTAGTCAGGAGTGGATCTACAATGCTTAGATTTATAGGTAGACGTTTATTGTTTCTACTTTTCCTATTATTTGGTGTTTCATTTTTCGTATTTATTCTATCGCATTTAGTTCCTAGTGATCCAGTAGCGGCTAATTTAAGTCAAGCAGCGATGAGTAACCCTGAAATTGTGGCAGCATTTAAAGAAAAGTGGGGACTTGATAAATCTTTATTTCAACAGTTTATTATTTACATGCAAAATTTATTAACGGGAGATTTAGGGACATCCATTAGAACGGGGAACCCTGTTTTAGCAGATTTAAAACAATTCTTTCCAGCAACATTAGAGTTATCAATAATTGCTATGATTATTGCGGTAGTTTTTGGTGTCCTGTTTGGAATTATTTCCGCTATTTATAGAAATAAGCCAATTGACCACGTCATTCGTACCGTGTCAATTAGTGGTGTGTCGATTCCGAGTTTCTGGTTTGCTTTAGTAGCATTGAGTGTATTCTCATCGACGCTAGGAATTACGCCTGGGCCAGGTCGTATCGATTCACGTTCGTCAACACCTGATGGTGGAACAGGCTTATTATTATTTGATTCTTTAGTCAGTGGAGATTTTAATTTATTCGCAGATGTAGCGATGCATTTAGTATTACCTGGTGTCGTTTTAGGATTTTTTACAATGGGATTAATTGCACGACAAACAAGATCTAATTTACTTGAAGTGATGTCAACAGATTACATTCGTACAGCAAGATCTAAAGGATTAAAGGAGTCAGGCGTTATTATTCGACATGCGCTAGGAAACTCTATGATTCCAGTAATTACGGTAGCTGGATTAGGATTTAGTAACTTACTTGGTGGAATGGTATTAGTTGAAAATATTTTTGCTTGGCCTGGCATTGGTCAGTACGCTTATCATTCAGCTGTATCCTTAGATTTTCCAGCAATATCAGGTGTAGCACTTCTTATTGCTTTTATTTATGTAATCATCAATTTAATTATCGATATCCTTTATGGAATTATTGATCCGAGAGTGAGGTATAAATAATGAAGTCATTTAAATCTTTTATCACTCAAAAAGGATTTTTATTTAAACTAGGATTATTTATCTGTACAGTTTGGTTTCTAGTAGCATTATTTGCACCTTTTATTGCTACCCATAGTACAACCGCACAAGATTTGTCTATGACATATGAAGCACCTAGTTTAAAACATTTTTTTGGAACAGATGAATTAGGCCGAGACGTTTTTTCTAGAGTAGTTTACGGTTCTCGAATTTCTTTAGCAGCAGGCGTCATCACTGTGGTGAGTGCCTTTGCATTCGGTATTCTATTTGGCGGGATTGCAGGTTATAAAGGTGGAATTGTAGATGAAATAATGATGCGTTTCTCTGAATTAATTATGTCTTTCCCACCATTGATTTTAGCGATGGTGATTGCAGCTGCATTAGGACCAAGTGTATTAAACTCTGTAGTTGCAATGGCGATTATTTGGTGGCCAAACTATGCAAGGTTAATGCGTTCTATGGTTATTTCATTAAAAGAAAGTGAATATGTTGTAGCCTCAAAAGTAATGGGAGCTTCCCATATACGGATTTTATTTTTAGAGGTTTTACCTAATAGTTTAGGACCATTATTAGTAATGGCGACATTAGATTTAGGTAACGCAATTTTAATGTTCTCAGGCTTAAGCTTCTTAGGATTAGGTACTCAACCACCAACACCGGAATGGGGCTCAATGGTTTCCAGTGGGGCTCAAGCAATGCAAAACTGGTGGGTATCAACATTCCCAGGGTTAGCAATCTTTTCAATTTCAGTTGCAGCTAACTTTGTAGGCGACGGTGTACGAGATTTTCTAGATCCAAAATTAAAACAAGAATAGGTGGTTATTATAATGGAAAAAGTGAATGTAAATGAAGTAGAACCAATTGGAATGCCCATGTATGAAATGAAAAAAATGTTTGAAAAAACGGGAAACTTTAAAAAAGTCAGTATGAGCGTGATTTCATTAACACCTGGAGAGCGTGTGCCAGCTGAAGGTGTAAGTGTTCACGAAGAAGATGAATATTCCTATATTTACAGCGGCGAAATTAATACATACGCAAATGGAGAGTATAGCGTAGAAAAGGCTGGAGATGCAACATTTTTCCCCGCAGGAGAAGAGCATTGGTGTATTAATGAAAGTGATGAACCATGCTTATTAGTCTGCTTCATGGTAACCAAAGAAGACTGATTATAGCTTAAATAAGTATAAAAACGTATTTGGGTATTACTCAGATACGTTTTTTAATAATGGGAATAGTAATTTACTATAGAATAAGTGGGGGAATGAAGATGGCTTCAGAACAATTAGTAGAAGTTGTAAGAGGGAATTTAGTGGAAAGTATACATAATGGGCATATTGCGGTTGTCGATTATAAAGGGCGATTACTTGCTTCAAAGGGAGATGTAGAAAAAGTAATTTTTGCACGTTCGTCGATGAAGCCACTACAAGCGATTCCGATTATTGAAACGGGTGCGAGTGAAACATTTCACTTTACAGACGCAGATTTATCACTTGCCTGTGCTTCGCATAACGGGGAAGCGCAGCATACAGACCGCGTGCAAGCTTTACTAGAGCAAATGAAATTGGAAGTGAATGATTTACAATGTGGCACGCATCCACCGAGATGGCGCGCTGCCGATGAATTGCTTATGCAAAAAGGAGTGCCAATTACACCGATTTACAATAATTGTTCGGGAAAACATAGCGGAATGTTGGCTACAGCATTACAGATGAACGAAAGTATTGAAGATTATTATTTGCCCGAGCATCCTGTGCAACAAAGAATTTTACAAGTCGTCCATGAACTAACGGAAACGCCGATTGATGACATTGAAATCGGCATTGACGGTTGTGGCGTACCCGTTCACGGCGTACCAATAAAAAACTTAGCACATGCTTTTGCGAAAATGGCGAAACCAGTTGATGAAAATGAAGTGAGACGTGCTGCGATTGAAAAAGTGACGCATGCAATGATGAGTGCCCCTGAAATGGTCGGTGGAACAAAGCGTTTTTGTACAGACTTTATGCGTGCTGAGAAAGGTAGAATGTTTGGGAAAGTCGGTGCGGAAGGCGTCTATTGTATTGGTGACATTGAAACAGGGATTGGCATCGCTTTAAAAATTGAAGACGGCAACGCACGTGCAACATCGGCAGTCGCTTTAGCCGTATTGGAACAAATGGATTTATTAACGGATAAAGTGAAAGAACAGTTGGCAGATTATTACCGTCCGACGTTAAAAAATGCACGTGATGAAGAAATTGGGTGTATTAGGCCTAGTTTTGTGTTGGAGAAATAATTTAAAGTAAGGAAGCTTTCTTTGGAAGGCTTCTTTTTGTCGATAAAACTTCTCTGCTATTTTGCGCTTGTCATGATAAACTAGAAGCAGTTGAAATTTGGAGGAAAATAAAGATGACAGTTCATATAAATCGAAATGATATTTTAACGGTACAAGTGGAAGATTTAACGCATGATGGTGCAGGTGTGGCGAAAGTTGATGGCTATCCACTGTTTATCCCGAATGTTTTACCAGGAGAAGAAGTAAAAATTCGCGTTACGAAAACGAATAAAAAATACGGTTTTGGAAAGTTAGAGGAAATTCTTATACCTTCTAAAGACCGTGTAGAACCGCCATGCGATGTGTTCTGGGATTGTGGCGGCTGCCAATTGCAACACTTCAGCTATGAAGCGGAGTTATTGCAAAAGCAAAAAACAGTGCGTGACGTGATGGATCGTATTGCCAAACTTCCGCATGTGCCCGTTCATCCGGTCAAAGGAATGGAAAACCCTTGGCGTTACCGCAATAAATCGCAAATCCCGTTCCAAGAGAGAGACGGAGAAGTCATTGCAGGATTTTACAAGACGAGAACACATGATATTGTTGATACAGACGTTTGTTTAATTCAAAGTGAAGAAGCAGATGAGTTAATGGCAACTTTGAAACGTGCGTTACGTAAAATCGGCATTCATGCGTATAATGAACAAACGAATCGTGGTTTACTGCGTCATGTTGTCATTCGAAAAGCTCGTGCGACAGGCGAAATTATGGTCGTGCTAGTAACACGTACGAAACAACTCGCACAGCAGGAAGCATTAATTGAAGTGATTAAGGAAGTATTGCCAAACGTCACGTCAATCGTGCAAAACGTCAACGGTCAAAAAACGAATGTGATTTTCGGTAATGAAACAATCGTCCTGTACGGAGAACCAGTCATTATCGACACAATCGGTGACATTAAATTTGAAATTTCCGCTCGTTCTTTCTATCAAATTAATCCAGAACAGACGGAAGTATTATACGGACAAGCACTTGATTATGCGAATTTAACAGGGGATGAAACCGTCATTGATGCATATTGCGGCATCGGTACGATTTCCTTATTTTTAGCAAAACAAGCAAAAGAAGTATACGGCGTAGAAATCGTTCCAGAAGCCATTGAAGATGCTAAACGAAACGCAGAAATCAACGACATCGACAATGCCTACTTCGAAGCGGGACCAGCAGAAGTCGTCATTCCAAACTGGTATAAATCCGGCAAAAACTTCGACGTCCTCGTAGTTGATCCACCAAGAAAAGGCTGCGACGAACAATTATTACAAACGATCTTAACTCATAAACCAGAAAGAATCGTCTATGTATCGTGTAACCCAGCGACATTGGCACGCGACCTACGCATTTTAGAAGACGGCGGCTATCGCACGCAGGAAGTACAACCAGTAGACATGTTCCCGCATTCGAGTCATGTGGAGTGTGTATCGTTGCTACAAAGAGAAACTATATAGAAATCCTTAATTTTAAACACTTTCACAAGCATTTCGTGTTTGTAGGAGAAGGTGAAAAAACGAGAAATAAAGTACTGAAAAACCACATTACCGTTTTAGTGGTAATTGATCTGGGGTGTGGGAACACAATAGAATAAAAACATTGTAAGGCGTTCAAATAAAATGAACGCCTTTTTTTTACGCCTAAAAACGGAGAATAGAAGGTGGAATATGACAAAACTAACTTTAGGAAGTTTATTTGATGGGATTGGTGTATTTCCATTAGCAGCTTCTCGTAATGGGATTCAACCAATATGGGCAAGTGAAATTGAAAAAGCACCTATATCAATTACGAAGCGACATTTTCCTAACATACATCATTTAGGGGATATTACCAAAGTAAATGGTGGAGAAATACCACCTGTTCATATCATTACATTTTGCTCACCTTGCCAGAACTTATCTAATATCGGTAAACGAGAAGGTCTTACAGGAAGTCAATCTAGTTTATTTTATCATGCAATCCGAATCATAGAAGAAATGAGGTGTGCAACGAATGGAACATATCCAGTTATCGCTGTTTGGGAAAACGTCATGGGGGCTTTTTCATCAAATAACAGGCTGGATTTTAAGACCGTGCTTGAATCGTTCACAGATACTGAAATTCCAATGCCTGCTTCTGAAGTCTGGACAAACGCCGGGATGGTCCGAGGGAATGATGTTGATATCGCTTGGCGATTGTTGGATGCCCAATATTGGGGAAGGCCCACACTTGCTCAGAGAAGAAGACGTATCTTCCTCGTGGCAGATTTTGGAGAATCACGTGCCTCAGAAATACTATTTAAAGCCCGTGATTTGCAATCGATTTTTACGTCTTGCAGAGAAAGCCGGCTGTCCTCCCCCACTACCAGTAGAATATCTTCTCAAAAAGCAGGGGGGAAAATACCCATCGTCCGACCCTTTCAAGAAAGACGCATGCGAAGTACAGCCAAAGAAAGAAACAAAAAAGGATTTCATGGAAGTTTCGGAAAAACAAACGATCCCTTCCCCACTTTGTTAGCGGGATCAGTCAATAACTTTTCTTTCTGGTATGAAGGGAAAGAAAAAGAAGGCTATATTCGGCAGCTTACGCCATTAGAATGCGAACGTTTAATGGGTTTACCAGAGGGCTGGACAGCTTTAGGAAGAAAAGGTGAAGCGATTAGTGATTATGCTAGATACAAAGCAATTGGAAATGCAATTGCTGTACCATGTGCGGAATATATTATGGCTGGTATTGCAGAAGTGTTATAGGTAATCGAACGAACGTGTGACAAATTCTATCTGTCATGTTTTTTTATTGTCTAAAACAAGGGAGAGTGTGATTTCTTTGGAGGAAAATGAAGAACAAGCGATGGATTGATGATTATTTTGTTTTGAATGAGATAGGGATTATTTAACAATTGTTTTTGTTAATTTAGGGAGTTATATTCAAAATCCAGAAACATATGATTAGCTATTATTAAACAAGTTGATAACATGAAAATTCCTTTATTAACAATAAACCTGATTGTTTATGATAAAAGTTGTTGAAAATCCTTTATTGAGTGGGAATAATTATGGAAAAAGCCTTAGAAACGCTCTTTCTTAGGAATCTCTAAGGCTTACCTTTTTAATGGTATCAATTTGAAACTAGTAATAATAATTTTTATCAAACATAACGCTGATTACATGAGCGAGAATAGCATAAATCAAGAACGAAGACGTTGTTACTTCAGCGTTTCTAGGCCCTGTTCGGTACCCTTTTGGTGCTGAACGGCTAAATTAAGCAGGTTATTTCATCTAATACTTCAATCAATTTCTCCATATCATTTTCTATAATATTGAATATATCATTAAAATTTTGCTGAGTTTGAAATTCTACCATACTAATAAAAAAATCATTTGTCATCTCCATCTGAGCATTATCTTCGGAAAACCTATAGTGATATATATTATTTCTTAAATTATTATTCAGAAAAATACTATTGAAATCTATAAACACATTATCTATGATTTCTTTAGTTGTATTATTCAAAGGAAACTTATTATTTTTGATAAGAAATTCTATTGTTTTTACAGATTGATAATATACTATCATTTCTATTCTAAATCTTAAAGCGTGATTCCTTTCAATAATTAGAGGTATTATTTTTAACGAAAAAGATAGTTGGGACTTCAAATTAAAAAGATATAATGCAGAATTCTTATCGTCGGAATTCATAAAAACATTTCTTTTTGCTTCATTTGAAAAAATAAAATCTTTTTCAGAAAAATTACTATCAATAATATTCACCTTACATTTTTCAGAATCAATTTTTGGCAATAAATTTCCCTCTATTTGAGAGACAAAAGTGTTAATGTAAGAAGATTGAATCTCGCTAAAATCTCTAATAATCGGACCTAATCTACTATCAGTAATATCATTATTCGTCATTTTTCTAAATATATCTTGATAAATTGATAATTGACTTGTATTTGCAAAAGCAACATCCTTATAAAAATAAACACCCAAATCTGGTTGACCGAATATTGAGACATAGCATTTTTGTAATATATTATAGTCTTTCGTTAGCGCATTATTAAAACTTAAGAGTTGTTTATCAATTATCTTAATAGCATTTGAAATTTTTTTATCTGTTAACAGTTTAATGCTTGCTCTATTCTGAGACATCAATTTAGTAAAACTTTCTTTATCAATTAGCCCTAATCTTTCTGAAAGCTTAGAATTCCCTTCACTGAATAAATTATCAATTCCATCACACAACAGCGATAGAAAAGGCGAGATAGACATTGAAACTAAACTTTGCGATTCTACTGGTAAATTGAGAATTCTATATACCATTTTCTTGGATTCATATAATTCATATAAAAGTTGTCTTCTAGAAACATCTAATAGGTTCATTATGGTAACCTCCATAATCGAATAAACTACACTCCTCAATACATTGTATCATTATATATTATGTTTTTGTTTTATATGTTGAAAAGAAATTTATGAATCATACAAAATATATATCCTATTTTGTACAACTAGTCCCATGCATGTGGGATGTAACATTGCTATAAAGACAAACTACTTTTACATTGTTGAATTTAGGAACGAACGTTCTTGTTGTGTTATACTAATAATAGTAGTGTTAGCTGGTTATTTAAACTATTACAAAAACGTGGTATATGTATCAAAAGGTGATAAAATTAAGAATAAGTAACCGCATCAATGTGTCAGTAGTGTTAGATTTATGAGTACAAGAAGCTAATTATAATAAGTACAGGATTGTGAAATTTCATAATGATAAATAAAAGGTAAAATTGTAACTGTATATATGAAAATAATAGTAAATTCTTTATTAAAACAAAGCACAATAAGCTAATAGAATACCTTGAGCCGTAATACGACCATAACTTTGATGAGAGTGGGGGGAAGAATATGAACTGGCAGCATTTTCAAACATATAATGAAGCACCAACTAAAGCTTTTGAAACAATGTGTAACCAACTGTTTGGGCTATGGTGTAAAGAAAAGTATACTGATTCAATGAATTCGGTAACAGTTGTAAATGGTTCCGGAGGTGATGGAGGAGTAGAGGCTTTTGCAACATTAAAAAATGGAGAAATTATTGGAGTACAAGCCAAGTGGTTTTTACATAGTATTACAACGAATCAATTTGATCAAATTAGAAAATCAATTGAAACTGCACTTAAGGTAAGACCGTCCATAAAGCGATATATTGTATGTGTTCCTAGGGATTTAGCATCTGATCGCATTGTTAAAGGAGGGGAGATATCAGAAAATAATGAATTAAATAGATGGAAGAAATTAAAAGATAAACTAGAAAGTGATTATTCAGGGTTGGAAATAGACTTATGGAATGAAACTCAACTTTTAACGCAATTACAAAATAGTGCTGCTGCGGGGATATACCGATATTGGTTTGAAAAATCTGAGATTTCAAAGGAACTTATTGTCTACTCCTATGAAAAGCAAAAAAGCGGATGGTTATCGCAAAAATATACTCCTAATTTGCATATTCAAGGACATATGCAAAAAAGTATTTCAAAGTTTATTGGAACTTTGGATGATCGCCAAAATAGCTTGAGTACTCTAAGTATGCTGGATGAGCAGTGTGAAAAATTTCTTAGAGCTTGCGAAAGTAATTTGCAGTTTATTCAGGAAAACTCATTGGAAGATCAGCTAATAGATGAAATACTAAAAGTTCAAAAACAAGTGAAAAATTTATTAGATGATATAAGATTTGCTACAATTGCTTTAAGTAATGATCAACAAGTTACATCTTCAATAAATGAAGACAATTGGTATATTAACTTCGATATGTTAATAGAGTTGTTAGAACAAAACAAAATCTTTAGAGGGAACTACTTCCATATTAATGAGGTTAAAAAAGCTGCTGAAAAGCTCCAAGCAAATGAATTTTATAATTTAATGTCAGATATTCGTTTTCAGCTTGAGACTAACAAATATCTGATATTAGGTAATCCTGGTTCAGGAAAAACACATGGAATGGCTAACTTAGTAGATTTTCTGTTAAATGGAAATTCACATATTCCGATATTAATTCGTGCGAAAGATGTAAATCCCCTAAATAATTGGATTGATATCATTAAAAAATCTTTAGGTTTGGCTTCGGTTTGGAATGAGGCAGAGTTATGGCAGGCTTTAGAAGCTTTGTCATACCGTGAAGAAATCAATAATATTTATAAAGATAAAACTGCTGCTATCAAAATCATTCCTAAAATATTAATTTGCATCGAAGGAGTGGATGAGTCTAAACCATATGATTTTTGGTACGATCGTCTTCGTGAGATAGAAGCAATAAGTTCTGAGTATCCTAGACTAAAGTTTTGTATAACTAGTCGACCTTATGTATTTAGGGAGTTAGCATATGATGATAACTTATTAAGTAATACATTAAGGTTACCCTCGGATGGAGATGTTCCGGTAAATGTATTATTCCAACAATATATTGAATACTTTCATGTAAAAATCGAAGGTTGTTTTTGGATTAAACAGAGCTTAAAAACTCCCCTTGCGTTACGTGTATTTTGCGAGAATTATAAATATAGAAGTATTTCAGGTATGGATAAATCATCGGTTACAATTACTAATCTTTTATCAAAAAAGTTTCATATAATTGAAAAAGAATTTAACTACAAATATGAAACTGGTTATGGGGATAAAGAACACGTTCTGCAAAAATCATTGTTAGCTATAGCCAGAAAGTTTCTCATAAATTCAACCGTGTATAGAAATGATTTAATTGATGCTCTAAAGAACCTTCCAGAGCTTGTCACTGTTGCCCATGATTATCGAAGGGAACTTATTGATTTTATTGAAGACTATGGAATACTGCAGAGCTATGTAATAAATTCAGATACTATACTAGAGCCCTCGAAAACGTATTATTCCATTGGAGTTCAGCCCTTTTTTGATTATATATTTGCACTATTAATTACGAGTCAAATAAAAGATCCATCAGAGGTCACCCTTACAGATGCATTGGTAAGTCATGAAGGTGCTCTGCAAATGGTATCTATTCTTCTATTAGAAGATTATAGCTACTTAATAACTGAGAATAGAAATTTCAGAGAAAATTTAAGTAATAAAAGATTATTTGATTTAGCTTGCTTTTCGTTATCAAATGTATCACCAGATTCGGCATCCAAATACATTGAATTCGTTAAAAAGATGATGAGTTTTAATTCGGACTGTTTGAAAAATGTTGTGAATAAAATTATTCTTCCAGTTTGTCGAATTGAAAACCATCCTCTTGGTGCACAAGTATTACATGATTATCTTATGAGTTATAAAAAAGCAGGAAAACGTGATATTATGTGGTCCGTACCTAGTAATTTAAGATATCATGCAGAGTCACCTTGGAAGAGCTATACAAAAATTGATTTAATGGATAAGAGATATGAATTATACAATGAGGACAAATATACTGGTATTCCCTTAGTCCATGCTTGGATGTTAACTACTGTTGATAATATTGAAAGAGTTGATTATAGAAAGAGATTAATGAAGTGGGCTTCTATACAGCCACTTGAATATTATAAACTGTTCAAATATACATGTGGGACTAACGATCCCCAAATGAAAGAAGACTTATTTGCAATAGCAATGGGGACTGTATTTATGCTTGAAAAAGGTCATCCTTGTATTAAATTATTCGGTAATTGGATGATTGAAAATGTTTTTGCTTCAGATAAAATTGGAATGTATTATAGTTGCGCAATTCGATATTACGGTAGAGCTATTGTTGAGCGATCCTATATGCTTGGAGAAATAAAGGATGAAGATGTAGATAAGTGTCGCCCACCATATCAAACATATGGAAGCATCGCTCTTAATCGTGAAGCCACTTCTGGCACCCGCATGGGTGGTTTTGGTCCAATCGATTATGATTTGGCAAGATATGTTTTGTGTGATCCTATAGATAGTATGTTTTTTAGTCACAATGGTGGTGCTAATACTACCGAAGGAATAGACTTCACACGGTATTTTTCTGAGCGAGAAATTGAAGAAATATTTACAAATGAAGAAATCATTCTTAATGAGAGATGTAGTAATAAATTGAAAGAAATTCAACTCGCGCATAAACAGAATAAAAGATTTTGGGATAATTTAATTGGTGATGATTTGGGTGTTAGTACTTTAGACTCAAAACCTCATAAATATAATGAAGAGGTAGATAAATTTTTGTTGGAACATGCGCATATTTTGGAAATGGAATCACTTGAACCTAATCAGTTTGTTCTTTCAGCTGCATATGCTTATCTCTTACAAAAAGGATGGAACAAAGAAGAGTTCTATGGTTATCCTAATGGAGGTAAACCTGGGGAAATAATTGGTGTTGATAATGCCATTATAAGACAACATCATGCAGCAACTCATGGTTCTAAAAGTAGAGTAATGACTTTTGGTGAGAAATATACATGGTGCGCACGCAATGAAATTTTAGGTTATCTATCAGATCGATTACTGTTTATAGATTATGAAAGAGGGCCATTATTACTGAATGATTATGGGTTACTTGATGATTTTCCAAATCCAGTGCAAGAACTATATCAAGAAAATCCAGATAATATTATGGAAAAAAACACTTGGTATATTCCAGAGGAATTATCACCTTTTAAAAACGAAAACATGGGGGAAGATGCCATTAGAGATTGGATTATAAATGCTCCTACCCCTAATTTTGAAAAATGGATTGATATTAAAAATTTGAATCATGAAATCGCTCAAGAGGATGAAAAAGCTTGGGTATCCTTATATAATTTTAATTCTGTATCTAACAATTTGGGTGGAGAATCACTTATGTGGATTTCTTCGGCAATAATTGCAAAAGACCATTTTAAATATTTGATAAATGACGTTATAAAACAAAAAGATTTTATAGTCCGTGAATTAAGTAATCCAGAAGATTTATATTCTTCCACTGAAACACGGTGTTATATCACCCCAAAAGAAATATGTTGGATGGGTTGGAAAACTGAACGTTATAATAAAATCACTAATATTTCTATTGATCCTGCTAGAGGGGATTTTGTAAATTATACAGTTGAAAAAGCTGTTGAAGAATGTACGGCTAATTATCCCGAATATGGTGATGTATATTATAAATTGCCTTCCAGAAGTATTCGTGAAATGCTGGAGATATGTGATGGGGATGGATATAAGTATTACAATAAGAAGAAACAATTAGAAGCAAATTTTTTTAAAGCGGGGGAAAAGTGGTATGACTCACAATCCTACTTATGCGTTAATCGCGAAAAACTACAATTGCAGTTAGACCATCTCAATCTCAAGATATTCTGGACCGTTAGGTTACTTAGACAGGCTACTTCAAAGTCGCGTGAGAAATATCCTGAACTTTATCTTCAAAATGATAAAAGCTGGTTAGTTTGGTTTGAAGACGGGAAGTTAAGGTCTCAGCTTTTCTCAGATCAGATTAATTAAAAATTTATTTTGGAAATTATATAACATGAGTATTATGTTGGCTTGAATGGGTACAAGATTAATCTGAAAATATAATTGACTGCGAGCACTAGACGGTATCTTTTTTGTATACCTAAAATAGATAGACATAAGGACAGAAGCCCTATATTCTTAAGAACTTTATGGGAGGGCCTAACATAATATCGAATTAATAAGTATAGGAAGAACTTAGTCTGTTACAAAAGTCATTTGAAATGAGGGAAACTCCTTTATGAGAAAAAGTATTGTTTTACAAGAAATTGTTGATTTCTATTTACAATCAAAAGATTTTAATGGGCTACCAATTTATCAAATGAATCATTATGATAAAGAAGAATTGTTTAACCTGATTGATAATGACTTAGTAGAGGTAATATCAGAAAGGGAGGTACTAAACCCTCACATTCGAGGATTCAGTTTAAATATTTCCAAAGATGTGCAGAAGAATAATGTTTCTGATAAAAAAAGTCATGCTTGTTTTTATCCAACTGAAAAAGCATTAGATGGAGTTGAAATTGATTATAAAAGTCCTTACACTTCATTAATGCAAAAAGGAAAAGAACAATTTGATATTATATATTTCGATATAGAAGTTTTAGAAAGGTATATTAACAATCCTAAATTTTTGATAATGGATGGTGGTTATAGAGGCTCAATATATATACGTGATGAGTATTATGATGAAGAAAATAGTGAATATATAAAAGACTATGGTATGGCATATATCGAAGGGGAAGATTTAGTTAGGTCAGTTGCTGTGTTTTTAACAGATTTAGCTAGTTTGTCTCCTAAAATCCAGATGTTGTGGAAGGCATTTGAACTAAATAATCAGAAGGCTTGTAAGGTAGATTCTGGATTTGTAAAAAACTTGATTTATGGTGAGTGGGTTACAGATTATTGGATATTTCATGCAATAATAGATGAAATGATTGTTATTAATAAACAATGTGAAGTAATGGAGATTAGTCCATTATTTTCAAAGACTTATGGTACTCATTTTTCTGAAATGCCAGAGGGGTACAGAAATATACTATTGCCAACTATGAAAAATTATTATGATTTTGTGTTGGTAATGGAAAAAATGTTTGTTCATAATATTTCTATAAAAGCATTTCAAAAAGATGGATTTTTAATTAAAGAGATTGAAAGAAAAGATGAAAATGGCAATTTTAAAGGAAGTTTAGTTATGTTTAGTGAATGGATGAATAAAAATATAAAAACTAGTATTAATATTGATGAAGTTATTATTAAACCTTTACGAAACATAAGAAAGATAAGGCAAATTCCTGCGCATGAACTTACTGATAATAGATATGATATTGGTGTGTATAAAAAACAGAATGAATTAGTTACGGAAACTTATAAAGCTATTAGAGCTATCAGGCTTTTCTTTTCAAATCATCCCCAGGCTAAAACAATCGAAATCCCGGAGCAATTAGTAACTGGTGAGAGTATAGTATGTTACTAAATTCTACCTTTTAGTTATTTTAAATACAATAAGTGTAGGGATTTGAATATTGAATTATATATAAAGAGGTATTGTGTAAAAGCAATATCTCTTTATTTTTTTATCGTTTTTTACATCATAGTTTATTGCTGTGACGTTTTTTTATGTTTACGAAGATACAGGGAGGATTTTACATGAAGCCTTTTTCTATCCGTTCTCCGACCATTAGAAATTTTTAATCAACTTATTTTACTCAAATAAAAGTCTATATAAAGAAAGGAAAGATGATTATGGAATTAAAACACGTAATCCCAAACACGGAAAAAACCTTTGGTAATTTAGAATACGCAGGAGAAGGTAAGGTGGAACAGCGCCGTATTAATGGGCGCATGACTACTCTTTCACGTAGTTATAATCTATATTCAGATATTCAACGTGCAGATGATATTGAGGTAATCTTGCCACAAGAAGCTGGAGAAAAATTCTTTGAGCATGAGAAAAAAGTGAAGTTAGTCAATGCTAGGATTACCGCAGAAGGTTATAAAATTGGTGATCGTGGTTTTACAAAATACATTTTACATGCTGACGACATGGTTAAAGCATAAGGAGGAAAAAACATGAGATTAGCAGAAGGAATTGTCATTGATAAAGAAAAGACATTCGGATTATTAAAGTTTTCGTCATTGCGTCGGGAAGTGTTTCTACAAAATGAAGATGGCGCAGTATCAACGGAAGTAAAAGAACGCACGTATGATTTAAAGTCTCGTGAACAAGGACGTATGATTCAAGTAAGTATTCCTGCATCAGTCCCATTAAAAGATTTTGATTATAATGCGGAAGTGGAATTAATTAATCCTGTCGCAGATACAGTCGCAAATGCAACATTTCGTGGGGCAGATGTGGATTGGTATATCAAGGCAGATGACTTGGTTTTAAAAGGGAAAACAGCGACACCAAACACGAACAATCAAAAATCCACTCCACCCAAAGATAAATAATGAAATTTTACTGAAGAAGAGGGAAGCGAATCCGACCAAGTGACGCCTCTCTCTTTTTTCAATTTATCTTCTTTGGACTGTTTGGTGTATGGCTCGTTTTCTTTATCCCTTTTCATCTAAAATTTTTACTTTCTACAACGTGGGAACTTGATCCATTTCAAACTCACTTTGTAAGTACGTATGGATTCACTTCACTCATCATTAGTTTGGTCATGGTGGCAATCTGTGCTTTTGTTTATTATCGGTATCGTTATAATCATCTAAAACAGTTGATGCATCGTCAAAAGCTGGCAAAGATGATTTTAGACAATCAGTGGTATGAAACAAAACAAGTGATGAATGAAGGTTTTTTCAAAGATATCCCATCTAGTAAGGCGAAGGAAAAAATGACTCATTTTCCAAAGATGTATTATCGGTATGAAAAAGGCATGATTCATATTCAAGTAGAGATAACACTTGGTAAATATCAAGAGCCACTATTAAATTTAGAAAAGAAGTTAGAAAGTGGTCTGTACTGTGAACTGGTATCAAAAGAATTACACGATTCCTATGTGGAGTATGTCCTGTTCTATGATATGATAGCGAACCGTATTTCGATTGACGAAGTCATTGCGCAAAACGGTAGATTAAAGCTCATGAAGGCAATGGATTGGCTGCCGTGGAACTGGAATGATGGAATTGGTAAACAAGTCATGTATGGACTTTATACAATTACCAATTTCATCTGGATTATCAGTTTATATTTGTCTAATGCGACAGGTTATTTAATTCAACAAGCCTATTCACTCGATTTTATTTCACAAACAGCGGATGCTATCGGAAAAAATATGCAAACATTAGCAGGGATTACGGCAAGTGGTTTTAGTAGTTCAGGATTTTATGTTGGTTTCTTGCTTCTGTTTATTTTAGTTATTGGGATTTACGTGGCTTATACAGGGTTAATGAAACGAGAAACAACGAAAGCGATTCGAGCGATTTTAAACTTTTTGGTCGTGTTTATTTTGTCTGCTTCCTTTATTGCTTACGCACCAACATACATTACGAAAATAAATGATTTTTCCGCTGATATTAGTCAAGCAAGTTTAGATTTAGGAACAAAAATTTTGATGCCAAGTTCTACTAGTCAAGGAAGAGATAGTGTGGATATGATACGAAATAATCTCTTTTCTATTCAAATGGAGCAACCTTGGATGTTGTTGCAATTCAATGATTCGGATAAAGAAACGATTGGCGAAGATCATGTTGATACGTTAGTTTCGATTAGTCCAGATGCCAATAACGGAAAAGATCGTGAGAATGCAGTGAAAGCAGAAATTGAAGATCATGACAATAAAAATTTAACGATTACGAAGACCACTATACGTTTAGGCATGGTCTTCTTTTTATTTCTATTTAATATTGGAATATCCATTTTCGTGTTTTTATTATCGGGTATTATGATTTTCTCACAAATTCTATTTATTATTTATGCGATGTTTTTACCGATTAGTTTTCTATTATCCATGATCCCAACTTTTGAAAACATGGGGAAACAAGCAATTATGAAATTATTTAATGTGATTATGCTTCGTGCTGGTATCACATTAATTATTACAGTTGCATTCAGTATATCTTCCATGCTTTACAGTTTGACAACGAGTTATCCATTTTTCTTAATTGCCTTTTTGCAGATTGTCACGTTTGCGGGCATTTACATGAAACTTGGTGACATCATGAGTATGTTTAGCTTACAAAGCAATGACTCACAAAACGTTGGTCGTAAAATGATGCGTCGGCCTTATCGCATGTTTAATCGGGGTAGTCGCCGATTACAACGTAATATTACCCGTACACTTGCGGGTGCAACTGCTGGGGCAACGGCTGGCGCATTAATTGATAAATCTAAAAAAAACAAAGGAAGTTCATCACCTCTTCGCCCATTACAACGACTCACATCATCACCAAAAAAGAATCGAGAAAAGGCGAACGAACAAGCGAATCCAACTTCGTTAAGTCAGAAATTTGGTCAAGTAACGGGGAAAGTACTTGGTGCAAAAAGTCAGGTTCGAGCAAATATCAAACATCGAAAAGAACAATTGGTTGATTTACCAACGAATACTAAATATGTGGTCATGCAAGGGAAAGAACAGTTGAAAAAGCCTGTTCATGATTTTAAAGAAGGTGTTGTGCAAGCGAAGGAACAAAGAGAAAAAGCAGCAAAAGAACGTTCAGTAAAGCATCGCCAAACAATTGCAGATAAACGACGAGCATTGGATAAAAAGCGTGAACCTTCTCGTAACCGGTTTACTCATACACGACCAGTTACTCAAAGTGAACCGATTGTAGCAAGAATTGTACAGCAAGGAATGACATCAACAAATGCTAAAGAATATTTAACCCATGTGGTGCAGGATCCATTCAAACAGTCGAAGTTGAATAGAAAAGTATCCGTTTATAAAGAACGCTCTGAAATAGAACGTAAAAAAAATGTACAAAAAGTGATGAAACGCCCAGATAAACCAATCAAAGTAATAAAGAAAAGACAGCTTCAGAAGCGTTCTGCGTCTACACATAGGAGGGAACGTCAATGAAGGTCATGCGATTTAAAATAATGCTCATTGTGTATGGAGTAGGCTTTCTACTCTTTTTTGGTTTGTTGGTTTTTGTGGCACTTTTCATTTCTAATGAAGATGATTCATCAGGGGGAAATTATTCTGATATAGATGGCGGGGGACGTGTTTCTGTGTCAGCGGACGTGTTAAAACATCGCTCAACAGTTGAGAAATATGCGAAAGAATATGGCGTTAGTGAGTATGTATCAACATTACTCGCAATAATGGAAGTGGAAAGTGGTGGAAGGTTAATCGATGTGATGCAATCAAGTGAATCCATGGGATTACCACCAAATACGTTAGATTCGGAAGAAGTATCTATAAAGCAAGGAGTAAAATACTTTGCCGATTTAATTCAATCAGCAGAATCAAAAGGAGTAGATGGAAATACGGTCATTCAAGCGTATAACTATGGCGGTGGTTTTATTGATTATGTTGCACAAAGAGGAAAACAATATAGTTTTGATTTAGCACAAAGTTTTGCGAAAGAACATTCAGGTGGAAGTAAAACGACTTACTCTAACCCAATTGCAGTAAAAAAGAACGGTGGTTGGCGCTACCTGTATGGCAACATGTTTTATGTTGATCTAGTCAATCAATACTTTCACTCCCAACAATTTGATGGTGACCTTGTGCAACTAGTGATGGATGAAGCCTTGAAGTACGAAGGCTATCCTTATGTATTTGGTGGTGATAGCCCAAACACTTCTTTTGATTGTAGTGGACTCACACAATGGAGTTACCAAAAGGCAGGAATTAATTTGCCAAGAACAGCACAGCAACAATATGACTTTACAGAACATATTCCTTTATCTGAAGCAAAGCCAGGTGATTTAGTGTTTTTCCACTCAACGTATAACTCTGGAACGTATGTTACTCATGTTGGAATTTATCTTGGAGATAATCAAATGTACAACGCAGGTGATCCGATTGGTTATGCAGATTTAACGACTGCTTATTGGCAAAAGCATCTAATTGGAGCTGGACGCATTAAACAATAGAAAGGATTGGAATAAATGAAAAACATCTTTAGAAAAAAAGAAGAGCAAACAATGGAAACAAAATCATCGAGAACAAAGGTAAAGAGTATTGGTACACGTAAGAAATCCGTGGTTGTTTTGTGGATTGTATTAATCAGTAGTCTTGCCTTTGGGATATATAAGAACTTTACAGCTATTAATCAGCATACAGTTCATGAAAAAGAAGTGATTGAAACAAAGCTTGTGGATACAAGTGCGATTGAAAGCTTTACGAAAAACTTTGTGAAAGATTATTATACGTGGAAAAATAATAAAGAACCGATTGAACGACGTGAGGAAAAGTTAAGCCATTATCTAACAGAGGAATTGCAAGCTTTAAATACTGATACAGTAAGGGCAGACATTCCTACTAGTTCGAGTGTGAGTGATATTAATATTTGGTCAATATCACAAGAAAATGATTTCTATGCGGTTGTTTATACAGTAGAGCAAAAAATTACAGAAGATAAGAATAGCGAAAATATTAGTTCCACATATCAAACTTTGCTTTATCAAGATAATGTAGGAAACTTAGTTATTACCCAAAGTCCTACCTTATGGAATACACCGAAAAAGTCAGATTATGAACCACAACAACCTGAGAGTGATGGTACAGTCGATTCTGATACAGTGCAAGAAGTAACAGAGTTTTTAGAGACATTCTTTGCATTTTATCCGACGGCGACAGATAAAGAACTTGCTTATTATGTGAAAAATAATGCCTTACCACAGATTGATAGGGATTATCTATTTACAGAGCTAGTCAATCCAATATTTCAGAAAGAAGATCAGCAAATAAAGGTATGGGTTACTATTAGATACATTGATGGAGTAACAAAGGTAACTCAAAATTCACAGCTTATATTAACATTAGAAAAAGATATGAACTGGATGATTATAAAAAGACACTAATTAGTTTAGTGAAGATTAGAAGTTATCAATAATATTAAACTTATTGATGTTGAGTTATAAAATAGATGTCTTGGATATTTATCGAATTACTTTTTTATTTACAACAAAATTGTTAGAGAAAAATATTCCTTTTATTTTGATATACATTTTGAATAAATATTTAATTTTTTTGAAAAAATAGACCATTATTATGTAGTAGTAAATATATCTTACGTGTATGTATTAGCTGGAAAAGGGGGTTATAAACCCTTTTCCGGCAATATATAAGTATATTTCATTTTTCATTTTTCCTTTTCTCAAAATCTTCATAGACTAATTTTTTTAAGGATTCAAATCCATCCAAAACAAAATTATTCAATATAGTCTTGTTTCCAGAATCCGCCCTTAAATATCTTAATGCAACTTGGAAATCTTTAGATGTATTTTGGTTTCTAAAAAAATGCATAAATCCAAATTGCAAGATACACATACCCCGAATTCCATTGTAATTAAAATTATAAGCTACTTCAATACTACGAAGTATTAAATTATCTTTTTCTTCATCTGTTGTTAAAAGGGCATTTCCCTCTAAACCTGTTCCATTTATTATAACTTTTTTTACGTTTTCTTGAATAATACTTTGTGGATTTCTGGGAGGGTTACTAGGATCGGGTCCAATCTCAATATCCCTTATTTCTTTGAATTCTAAAGAGTTATCTTCATTATTTTTTGCTAATTGGAGAATGAAATTAAACCTTTCTCGGTTAGTAAATTCATCTGAGGATATTGTTTTTAATTTATCTTCTATTTCTCCTTTGTCTTTCATGAATTTAATATAATCTTGTATAATCTTTTTGTTAATGTCATCAGTTTCTTTTGAGGTATACTCATTGCATATTTGAATTTCTTTACTTTTTTCATCTTTTATAATAATTACTTTCCCTGTGTGTCTACTTTGGGGTCTAACCCAATCTCTTGTTAAGTCTCTTCTAATAATGTTGTATCTTAATTCCAATTGATTTTTTGATTTCGAGCCAAATATCATAGGAGAATCTAGTTGGACATCAGGATTTAATTTTTCTATTTCATCAATGTCTATTTCAAACTCTCCAATATTAGCAGCTAATGCTTTTGTACTTAAACTTTTTATTTGACCATTTCTATGCTTAGGGTTACTTTCTTTTGTCTCTTGATTTTGTTGCAGTGATTCAAATTCACTAGGGCTTAACACCATAGTCATCAAGAGTGGGATTGTACTTTTCTTGTCTGAATCTCCAATAAAGACGCCTCTAGATTTAAGTACATTATTTAAATCTGAACTACTTAGGCAGGAGTCATTCAGTAACGGACGAAGTGTTGTACCAATTGGAAGCATAGATTCTACAGAAATTGTAGGTGTTAAATCCATATCGCTATTATGTTCTTGTTCCATTATAATTCTCCTCCTAAGTTTCTAAAATCTAAATAACTAAATTTCTTTACAGAGATTTGCTCAATAAATTCATTATCTTCAATTTTATTTTTACGAAAATTAACCTCTTCCTCATGTGCATAACTGTTGTAGTTTGGAAAAGAAATAATTAACTTTGAGGCCCAATTTATTGTTAGTAGCCTTGCCAGTTGAAGTAATCTTTCAAAATATTCACCATTAAACTTTTCTTCAGTAACAATAATAAGGCCCTTACCATCAGATTCTACAATCTTAAATAATAAAATAGGGGAATTAATATATTGGACTGGTAGAACTTGGCCTTGGTGATGCCTATTAAAAGTATCCATATTAAATCCTGTATCTGGATAGAAAAATTTATAATTTGGATCTATACTTTGAACATACTTTATACTACTATACAAAAAATTAGCCTTTTTATTATCAACCAAGTAAACTGTTTTATAGTTTACATTATCGTTATTTCTAAAGTTTTGAATGTCATTTATAACGCTTTCATTTTCGCTACCTTCGGTTCCATTAAGCCACATAATAACATTAGATATTTCTTTACTTCTTGTACCTGGTGTCGACTCTAAATACGAATTATGAGAGGGATAGCATTCTGTTGCTTCCGCTATATCCTTGAGATATGATTTAAAATCTGTAGTTTTCCCTCTCTGTGTTTCAGGATAATTCTTTCTGTGTTTAGCCGATACAAGAATATGTGCTTCGCTTCTACTAACTAAAGGACATACATACTTTACAATAAAATCTACACCGTGAGTTTTTCTAGGATTACCAGAGCTACCTTTGTGGATATCATCATTAATACAATCAATGTCTTGCCCTTTTATTACCTTTTTCCATCCAATTAATTTAAAAAGTTCATCAACAATTTTTTCTCCAAACTCACCTGAAAATTTCGAACCTTCTCCTGACATAAAAATTTACTCCCTTCTCCCTATCAACGCTCTTCATTAAAGTAAACTTTGTAAAAATACATTTTCTTTTTTTCATCATAACCTTTTTCTAAAAAATCAATATTATTTTTAGATGAGGGATGTATTTTTATTTCAATTTCTGTATCTAATTTTATAAAGTTTCTTATACTTCTTTTTACTTTTTTTACCGCAGAATTATCAACAGAAAAATTATATAATTCACCAGATTGATTTTCAAACGCATATTCATTAATATAATTCTTCAGGATGATAGAATCATCAGGGTTTTGTGTAACATTAGCTGTAAAATCTTCAAGGTTAAATGTTGATTTTGTATCTATATAATCAACTACTTTATTTAACAGTGTAATCTTCTCTTTCTTTTCAGTAATAAAATTGTCAGTTACAAATTTTTTACATGCATCCGCTATCACTTTTGTTTTATTAAAATCATTATTGACTTTCTGGATAGTTAAAAAATCTTCTATCCAATACTTTGTGTCAATCTTGGATTTTGTGTCTATCGGGAGAACACTGAAACCTTTATCTGTTTGAGTATTAAATACTATACAACCTTTGTCTAACTTATTTGGGTCTATACCTTTATCCCAGTCAACAGTAAGTTTATCCTCGTGACTTATAATTTTTAAAAATGGATTTTTGCTTTCCGATTTAAATATGCCTATAGCGTCATATTTTTCTTGATTTAGGGCTGCACCATTTAGTAATGCAATAGAGATCTCGCCAGACTTAATGTTTGGATGTGTGGATACATTATAAAGATGCTTTGCTATTTTATTAGTATTCTCTTCAAAGGTATTATTATTTTCAAATATAGCTTTTGTATATTGAAAAACTTCATTAAATCTTAAATCATCATTATGAGTAAATTGATAAAGTGAGTTGTTTTTAAAGTTTTGAAAAAAATATTTACCTAATAGATTCTGTAAGGACATGTCGGAAATATTGACGGATTTAGTAGATAAAAAAACACCTTCTTCTTTTAATTTATTACCAACGTTATGTAAAATTAATTTATCAATTTTTACTTCAGAAAAATCTATCAAAAATTTACACTCCTTTCATTTCGATTGAGAAAATAATCGAATTATGTTATGTAATATCTAATAGTTCAATAGTAACATAGTGTTAAATAAAATTCACCTTTGTTATATTAGTGAAAGATATTCTTATAGTAGTGATATAAACTAGAAAGTTATTTCATAAATTACGAACGAATATACAGGTTACATCGTTTATTTTGACTAGAAAAAAGTTAGAATAGCACTAGCCAAGGATGAAAAAGACTAGTAATTCCGATAACATTACCTTCATTTTCAAGCCTATGATTCATGATGGGCTAATGAAAATTTTCATATACATTGGAATTAGTGGAGTTTAGGGATTTATCAAATTACTTCCTAGCCATTATGGGATAAAATATGGATAATTGTAAGCAGGTGCGTTAAATGAGTAATATTTAATATCTTTAACAATAAATAACGGAGCAAAATTGATGAGGTTAATAGATGAATTTAGTTTTGTAACATTGTGATGTAAGCGCCTACTAAGGAGAGTGATAAATATGCTGAAAATTGAAGAATATATTTCCATGCGGAAAAGAAAAGAGAAAATAAATGAATTCGATTTTACTAAGCACTCGGATAATATGGGAAAGGTTATTCAGTTCGTCTCCGAGTATTTTAATGATTACTTGAATCCAGAAGATTATAATTATGAATTAATTAAGCTTCAACAGACTATTGAAAAATCGAAGAAAACATTGATAAATCAATTCCCAAAAACACATGAATTTATCGAAGAATATTATTTGAATAAGAAAAAAAGAGTAGATACTTTTATAAAGAAAGCTTGTGATGCTCAAAAGGATATTGATATTTGCTACAATGAAACTGAATTTTTAGGAATTGCAAAAGAGGTAGCAGATAGATTATCTGACAACGAACTTTCTGATGATGGTTTTGACAAAATAGTATTAGCTGTTAAAGAGTATTGGGACTACTATATGTCAAAGCCGAGTCGTTCAGAAATGAAGGGACTAGACAATAATATTGTAAAATGGGTGATGGATTCTTATAGAGAGTATAGGGTAAACATAGCAAGTTATGCCTTTAATATTGCATGGAAATGGTCGGATAAGTATGTAGAGCATAAATATTCTAGGCAGTATGAAGAACATTATTATATTAATAGTTATGATTATCGCTATCAAGACAACCCATTTGATATAGACGAGGAATATGAAAAACATCAGGATAAACCCTTTATGCATGGTAAGAGAGATTATTTTGAGATGTTAGTAATGTATAGTTGGCTTTTTGATATTTTGGAAGATACATCTTATTGGCCTGAATACGAAAAATTATGTGTAAAGACTAGAAAAATGAATTTAAAAACACATCATCGAATTTTGATACCTATAAGTAATGGAAACCAAAAATACCCTGAAGAAATACAAAGTGGAATAGAGTATATAGAATCAAAAAATGGATTAATAAAAAACAAAAGAAAAGATCAATATATAATTTCTATTTTAAATGAAAAAACTACAAATAATATATGGACAAATAATGCTATAAAAGATCAAGTGGTAAATAATATAAAAGAAACAGTTGAAAAATATGGGAAGCCAAAACTAATTGAATTTAGAACACCATTTAAATCTCCTGTTTTTGGTATGAAAGAATTAATAAATAGGTATTTAGAGATTGAAAAGGAATTAAAAATTCTAGGGAAAATATCTATTTCTATCAAAACTAATTCAATTAGAACAAGCAAAGAGCCGGTGGTTCATAATATGGATGATATCATGGAATTACATCATGCAATTGAAGAAATGAAATTAAAGTTAAAAATAATCATTGATCTTGTGGACACAAATAATCGTAATATACTTAAAAAGCGAATGGAGGATTTAATTAATTCTCTCGCTGCAAAACCTAATAGTTTTATAGGGTTTCATATAAATAAGGTTGATGAATGGGGGAGAATATATGGCTTTACCGAACGTAGTTATAGGGTTGATCGAAATTCCTATCCATCATATTCAGATTTTATGCTAGGTCTGTCTACAATATTGCAAGGTTCTACACCTAAATTTTTAATTCTTGAAAAAGTAAAATCAGAAGAAGAGTTGGAAAAACTTGTAGATGCTTTATATAAATGTGGGTGTGAATTTGAAAGTGGTGTCAACAATGCCTAATAATCCGCAGAAATATGATCTTGATAATATAGATGATGAAAAGAAATTTACTACGTGGGTAAGATCGTTAAAGTTAATTAAATCCACAAATTTACATTCTTTAATACTCGAATATGACAGGGTTGAAAAAAAGAGAGAAGAAAATAAGAAATATAGCTATATTGAGGAACTTCCATTTAGTTTGCAATTAGAAGAAAAGCAAAAAGTTAATTATAAGGATATTCCAAAACAGACCATTTTAAACCTACATGTTTCTCCTTCAAAAAGGAAGTTAGCATACACATTTATTAATAGGTTACTAAGAGGGACTGAGTTGTTAGGTAGTCAAATTTACATCGGGTATGAAAAGGATTATTATACTGAGTTACAATTACCGCATGTAAGTTGGAGAATATTATTGATTGAGCAGAAGATAAGAGGAAACACAGAAGGGAATATGCAACCAATATATAGAAAAAAATATTCGGGAATTTTACGGTTGGAATTAATTAATTTAGAAAATAAAAACAAATTAATCTATACAGATGAATTGGAATCTCTAGTTAACCAACTTGAAGCAATTTTTTTAGATTTAAGGAAAGAATACTTGCCGATTCGAGATACAAAGCGTGAGCAAAGAAGAAAAAACGAAGTAGAACAAGAATTAATAAGAGCTCGTCATGAAACTGAGGAACTTGCTAAAGAACAAGAAAAGTTAAAAGCAAAGATTGATGAAAAAAGAAATATCCTTAAAGAGGAAATATTTGATCACATAGAGTATTTTAATACGATGAAAAGAATAGAAAGATATCTTCACACCTTACAATCGATGTCTTGTGATAACGAAGAAACTAAGAAAATCTTACAAAACTACGTTGAGAAAGTTCAAAGTTTATATAATCTGAACAACTTCATTAACATTATTGAATTGTGGAATTCAAAATTTGATTAGCATTTGAATGATTTTTTCATGTCAAAAGAAGATCTATCCATCTCAAACTATATACATCTAGAATACAACAGCGGTTTTGAAAATAACAAAATTCAAAATCGCTGTTTTTTTTCTTTCAGTAAGCATGATTTATTCTTTGGAAAAAACAGATGATAAGGTATATTCTGTTCTTTTGCATTTGCATGTTCCTGGTAATTGAAATTTTTAGTAGCTATATTGTTTCAACGTTTGATGGAAGCACCGCTCCTCAACTGTTGGATACTGCATCGTTTGGTATGCGGATCTTCTGCTGTATGGTGATAATTGTTGGGCTCCAATGATAGGCGCCAACTTCTTTCAGTATATAGGAAACTCTCGGAAAGCAATTTTCTTAGGCTATTTAAGCCAGCTAATCCTGATGATTCCGCTTGTTTATATTTTGCTCGATTACCTTGGTTTACCTGGAGTATGGTTGGCTACTTCTATCTCTGATCTAATATCATTTACAGTTGTTACATATTACTTATGGATTCAATATAGAAAATTTAAACCCGAGATAGGTTTGAAAATCAAAAATCAATCATTGTAATATGCGCATACGAATGATCAAAACGTACCGAGTAGTAAGTTAGCTGTGTATTTAATGCTTTTTGTAATCGTGTATTTAAGAATGATGCAATTAACATTTATAACGAAAGGCGACAACAATCACAGAAGTTGACATTTTCTGATCTACCGCAAGAAGAAAATCGACTTTATACCTTAGATAAGCAGTACGAAGGAGAAGAAGGTCAAAGTTTTCAAGTTATTGGAAAGAAAATTAATCCGAAATTACTTGTTGAAGCAATGTGTTTCTTACCAAAAGAAAAGCGTATTACTGTCCTGATATACTACTTTTTCAATAAATATGATGAATAAATTAGTCAATTACTCGATATTCCACACAGAATCGTACAAGTATAGACGAATAAGCTCTTTTATACGTTAAATACGTTTTTGAACATGCAGATGAATAGGATGATTCTAATACTGAAGACAATTATTGCAGGATTAGTATTAATTGGTTTTACAGGATATTTTGTTTATCAACGCTTTACTGTCGTAACAGATAAAATGTAAATTTACGCTCTCTATACCGAGTATTAAAGTATTGTCGTTGGTTTGGTAATATGTCAAGTTTTGCCATGAAAAATATTTCATTTTTATTGAATACTGATCCTTATTAAATATTGACATTAACGTAGCGTCATACTTTACCCTTAGAATAGGGAGGTGAATTATGCTGTTTACTACAGGAGAAGTTTATAAAATGACAGGGTTAACTGAGCGCTCTATACGATACTATTCTAATTTAGATTTATTAAAAGCAAAAAAGAATAACAAAAGTCAATTGGTTTTATTAAAGTCAGACTTAGAAAAAATTACTGAAATCCTTGCTGCAAAAATAACAGGTTATAAACTTAAAGATTTAGAACGGAAACCTTCATTAGTTATGATAAAAAACGACATGAACCAAATGATTGCAAGTCTAGAAAATATATTATTTCATTTGGACTTAGGTGCCACTGAAGAAAATCTTATAAAAAATATAAAGTTGCTTCAAAATTACAACACTAGATATTTGCGAAAGAGGTGATTGGAATGAGTTTGACCTATAAATTGATTAATACAATAGAACAATACGAAGAATTACTTGCCATTACTGAATTAGAAGAAAGGGAAGAATATTTTCGTTACAAAATGATGGCTCCATTTAAGGAAATGTGGAATTTAATAAATGTCCCTATAAAAGCAAAACAAGAAAATGGTTATGACGTTTTAATGGCTACAAAAATGTTAGGTTATGCAGATATTTCTAACGATAAACAAATTCAACAAGGACTATCTATCTTAAAAGATAACAATGCCTATGAAGTGGCGGAGATTACTATCAAAACCTGTATAGAAAATGCTAAAAAGGCAGGTTTGAAAATAAATGCTGATGAAATTAAGTTTGGATTATACGTTGCAGATCCATATAAATTGAAACTTCAGAAGGGATATACAGGATTTGGGGGTATTCCTGGATTTATTACTGTGAATATTTTCCCAAATGATTACAATATACCTAAAATTCCTGCTGTTATTGCTCATGAGTTCCATCACAATATTCGTTTTTCTTATTTCAACTGGGACCATGGAAATGTAACAGTGGGAGATTATCTTGTCATCGAAGGTTTGGCTGATTCATTTGCAAAAGAGCTATATGGAACAGAACAGTTAGGTCCATGGGTGACTAGTATGGATAAAGACGATTTAGATTATTCAACCCATGTTATTGGAGAAGCCTTAAACATAAAAGGATTTGCCGAAGTGAGTAGCTATATGTTTGGTGATGAGATTGCCAAACAAGAGGGATACCAACCTGTAGGTCTTTCTTTTTGTGCTGGTTATGCAGTAGGTTTTAAAGTTGTTCAATCTTTTATGAAAAAGCATAATAAAACGATATATGAAACTACGTTGCTTTCTAGTGATGAAATCATTAATGGATCTGGCTTATTTAAATAAGTTTTAGTGGAAGAATATAATTTCTGTATCTTTAAAAAAAACAGTATCAAATCTGTAAGGTATCTGATTTTTTGGACCTGTTAAGTAATACAACCTAAAAACCGTTGTTTATAAGGAGTGCAAAAAATAGATAGTTAAAGTATCAAACAGCGGTTTTGAAAATAAAAAATTTCAAAACCGCCATTTTTCTAAAAAAATAGAATTACGGAAGGTGTATTAAGTTTGATCTTTTTTAATGACTCGGCGGTATGAAGGAGGTTATCGCCGTGTTTATTTATGCTTATCTTGATTGGATTCCATTCGATATTTCAAGAAACGTCCTTAATAATTATAGGATGATAATAGTTGCACTGTGCCAACAAACAAGATTTAATAAACTATCAATTTTTATGCCCAACTGGTTTATGTTCAGTCGGGCTTTTTGTGTATAATAAAGTTTTTTAAAAATATTGCTCCGATCTTTGGCATTTTATAAAAAATCTTGTTGAAGGTTATGAAAGGGGAAATCATCACCCACCTTTGCAGTTGCGAAGGGAGAGGAAATGCATGATAGAACCAGATCGTACCGAGTGGCAAGTTCGCTGTGCATTTAATGCATTTTGTAAACGTGTGTTGAAGAATGAAGCGATAAATATTTATAACGAAAGGAAACAAAGGCAAGCAAAGGAGATGACATTTTCTGATCTTACGCCACAAGAAGAAAATCAACTTTATACCTTGGATAGGCAATATGAAGGAGAAGAAGGAGAATATCTACAAGTGGCTGGTAAGAGAGTCACTCCAATATTACTTGCTGAAGCGATGCGTACTTTGCCAATAGAAAAGCGTAAGACAGTCCTACTATACTACTTTTTTGATAAATCAGATGTAGAAATAGCTGAACTACTAGAGATTCCTCGTAGTACGGTTCAGTATAGGCGGACAAGCTCTTTTAAAAGGTTAAAGCGATTTTTGGAGGAACATGCAGATGACTTGGATGATTGATGCTAACACAAAAGACAACGAACGTGGTTTATTACCGTATCCAATTATTTTAGCTGCAAATAAGGGTGAGCCAGAAGCAATGAAATACGTCATTCTACATTATGGAAGCTACATGACTAGTTTGTCGATGCGTAAACTTTATGACGAACAAGGAAATACGTATTGGGGCATTGATGAAGATTCACGTGATCGTTTATGTTCGAAGTTGATGCAAGGCATTTTAGCTTTCAAGATTTGATTACATGGTTAAGTTTTCCCTTTCACATATATACTGTTCTTTGACAAAGAAAGCACGGAAGATAACGCTGTGCATTATATAACAAAAAATCAGATACGTTCTACTGATGATGAGCCACTCGATTCATACGCCATGACTTTTGAAAGAAACGAGCGATAATCTATGAATCTAATGCAATTGTGGTGGATTGTTGACGATAACTCATCAGATAGGATAATGATACTCCTCTACGGTCATGGTTCGAGCGTTCAAAGCGTCGCAAGCTATGAGTAGAGCTGGAAGGAATACTTGCAGGGGTGAAATTCCCGTGGAGCTGTACCAACAGCCGTCTGATTTTTAATTGATTAATTTATAAGGGGGCGTTTTTTTTGAAACAGAATCTGATTCTTTATAGTATGCAAATTGCTATGTTAAAACAACTGCTAACCCGTAAATTGATTACTGAAAAGGAATATTACATGGTTAAAAATAGATTAATGAAAGAATATGGCATCATTTCTGATATTACAGGCTGAATTGTGTTTCTTTTGGCGATACAATAGAAAGTAGATAGGAACACAAAAGGAGGAGCTGTTATGTCAAAGGTAGAAGTGATTCGTGCCAACAGTAACTTAGCTAACCAGAAACGTGGAAAAGAAATAAAGCAGCTTAGGGTAGCGGCATATTGCAGAGTAAGTACAGACTCAGAAGATCAATTAAGTAGCTATAAATCACAAGTCTCTTATTACTCGGATTTAATTCAGAAAAATATAGAATGGGTGTTAGCTGATATCTATGCAGATGAAGCTATCACAGGTACACAAGTAATTAAACGTGAAGATTTTCAACGAATGATCAATGATTGTATGAATGGAGATATTGACATGGTGATTACGAAGTCAATATCTAGATTTGCAAGGAATACATTGGATACGTTGAAATATGTTCGGATGTTAAAAGAAAGAGAGATAGCTGTTTATTTTGAGGATGAAAAAATTAATACACTGACAATGGATGGTGAATTGTTACTTGTCGTTTTAAGTTCAGTTGCACAACAGGAAGTTGAAAATATATCTGCAAATGTTAAAAAGGGATTAAAAATGAAAATGCAACGTGGAGAGTTAGTTGGTTTTCAAGGATGTCTGGGTTATGACTATCATCCAGAAGATAAAAGTATCTCAGTAAATGAAAAAGAAGCGGAAATTGTTCGTTATATTTTTCAAAGGTATGTTGAAGGAGCAGGAGGTAGTATCATTTCAAGGGAGTTAGAGAATTTAGGCTACAAAACAAAGAGAGGTACTCCAACATGGGCTGAAACAACTGTACTTGGAATTATCAAGAATGAAAAATATAAAGGCGATATTTTAATGGGAAAAACATTTACATTAGATCCCATTTCGAAACGTCGATTAGAAAACTTTGGTGAGGAAGATCAGTATTATTTACGAAATCACCATGAACCAATTGTCAGTGCTGAAATATTTGATAAAGCACAGGAAATTAGAATGAGAAGAAATCGAGGACGAAATACAATAGAAAATAATGGTGGGAAGCGGGAGAAGTTTAGTCGTAAATATGCGTTTAGTTGCATGATTGATTGTGGTTACTGTGAAAGTACATTAACAAGACGTAGATGGCATAGTGGAACGAAATACAGTAAAACGATTTGGCAGTGCGTTACGAGTACAAAGAAGGGAAAAAGATTCTGTCCAGATAGTAAAGGAATACCCGAAGAAACTATTGAAAAAGCCTTTCTAGAAAGTTACCGAATTATGTGTAATAATAACAAAGATGTCTTGGAAGAATTTTTGCAACGAATGGAAGATACATTGAGTTCCAATACGGTTCATAAAGAAATATCAAAAACTGAAAAAGAAATTCAGTCACTAGAAAACAAAAAGAATAAATTAGTAGATATGAGATTAGAGAATATTATTGATAAAGAAACGTACGAAGAAAAGTACAATGCACTCATGCAAGAGATTAATGAGAAAGTGCAAACAAGAGAAAAGTCCTTATCAAATTTGGAAGAAGAAAAGGATATTAAAAAACGCTTGTTAGCTTTCAAAAAAGTATTGGAACAAAATGAAGTGATTGAAACGTTTGATCGATATGTATTTGAAAGTGTCGTTGACAAGGTAATTGTAGGTGGGGTAGATGAAGATGGAAATAAAGACCCTGCGATGATTACGTTTGTATATAAAACAGGTTTAAGTAATAGTCTTGATGGTGAAAAATTTAAACCTGCAAGAAGAAATGCGAAAAAAGAAATTACAAAAACATCTAACGAATTGTGTTCACATACAGTCAACGAGGATAATAAATTGTGTTCACATAGTAGCAACGACACATGTGGAGTGTGTGGCTTGGTTGGAGTTGTAGATTTTGGTACCCGGACGAGTAGATCGACACATTTGTTAGACAGTCTGACGTACTGGTATGTGTAGGGTTGGCTAATCAATTAATGATTAGTCTCTTACTCGATTCAAAGTGTTATAATAAATATTCACGAAAGTCAAAAAGGAGCTTAATCCATGTTTAGTAATGAATTTAGAGAAAATTTAACCAAATATGCAAATCCGGGAGAATACGATGAAACTTATAAGAGTTTTACGGCGGATTTAGAATTCATCGAAGCTCATTTAGGTGAGAGAAATCAATCAATTATTGAGCTTGCTTGTGGAACAGGTCGCTTAGCAATTCCTTTAGCAAAACAAGGACACTTCGTATACGGTGTTGATATTGATGCAGGGATGTTGAAGTATGCACAAGAAAAAGCCGAGGCTGAAGGTCTTAACATTCAATTAAGCGTTCAAGATTGTACACAATTAAATGTGCCTATAAAATCAAACTTTATATATATGACAGGTAACTCCTTCCAACATTTCTTAACTAATGAGAGTCAGAATGCCCTATTTAGATCAGTCAAAAAGCATTTAAACACACAAGGCGAATTTATTTTTGATACGAGAAATCCTATTTTACATGAACTTTCAAACGTTGATATTTCTAATGAATCGATTGAGAAAAATGGAGAAATAACGAAAGTTATCAGTCAGGAAGTATATAATCCTTTGACTCAAGTTTTAGAGTGTACTTCGACATATATATCTTCAAAAAATGAGTATAAGGATAGTATTAAACTACGATATACATATCCATTGGAGCTAAAACGAATTTTGCAACAACATGGCTTTGAGTTAATAAATATATATGGCTCATGGGAAAAAGAAACGTTTAATGCAAATAGTATTTCAATGGTTGTTCATGCAAGATTAAAGTAATATTTATGCATATTTCAATTATCATCACGTTTCCAAATGGAAGTTTTTGGATGCGCCATAAATCCAAAAATGTTGTTACATCAACGTTTGTGGGTTTTTCTTATAAGAATTGTTTATACGTCTTTTTATATAGGCTTCGAGAACTGTTGATGTCGTAGTCTATTAGTTTTAAGTAACAGGTACCTGAACAATTCTGAATCTTGTCGGTATCTGGTACTAAAATTAGGGTGTCCATTGGGAATTGGGCAAGTATTTTTCCTCGATTATACAATATCTGGGGTTTTGATTGTTATTGCTGCATATTTGACCGTTCCAATTGCAGCGAGTCTTCATACATGGCTTCTTCCATTTGGTCTTCTACCATTAACGCTGCCTATTGTCTTGAGCACATGGATTTTTCTTAGTGCAAGGAAAGTACTGCCGAATCTATAATTTTTGTCATTGGAAACATGTCTGCTCTTAGTAGCTATTCATCATTTTTTGATCCCTATACTTTTTAGGAGTGATTTGAAAAGTTTCTTTGAATTTTTCAATGAAGTAACTCACGCTAGAAAAACCGCATTCTAATGCAACCTCCGTAATGGTACTCCTCGTTCGAATAAGTAAATCAATGCTGCGTTCCAGCCGATAATCTAGGATATATTTAAATGGGGTTCGTCCGACATGCCTTTTAAAAAATCTAATTGTTTCCGCTTTGCTTAAATGGGCGATTTCGGCCAACGTATCTAATTTAATCTGATTTTGATAGTGATTGTGAATATACGCCAAAATGATTTTCATTCTTTGATCATAAATTGGATGATTTTTATTTGAATTTAAATTCATCTCATGAAGCAACTCATTTAAACATGTTAAATATTGAATTGTCATGACTAACTCAAAACCATGCTCTTTATTTATCAATGTTTCATAGCTTTTTATAATCGCTTGTAAGATTCGATTTTGACTGTCTTCTTCAGGGGTTAAAAGAATAAACGGCGTATGTTCATCTTGAATTAAAGGAAGAATATATTTAGATTGAATATGCTTATCGAATAAAGAAGTTCCGACATTCCAACAAATATATGTAGCATTGACTGTTTTTGCGTGAATTTCATGGACGACCCCGGAATTAATAAAGAAACCGCATCCTTCAGATAAACGAATTTTATTGCCTAAAATATGAATTTCAATAATGCCTTTTTCTACGACTACAAATTGTAACTCCTCATGCCAGTGTAATGGAATATAGCCTAATAATGTCTGTGAAATATTTGTATATTCTATAGAATGAAACCAAGCTGGTTTTATATAAGGAATCAGTTCTTCGTTCAGGGAGTTTAACACAATATTTCTCGTTTCCACACCATCACCTCAATATTTATATACTTTTTGCTTGTATTTAGATATAATCATGCCGTTTTATAGACTATATTATTCATATATTAATATTATACGAGGGGATATAAGAATGAAAGATAAAAATAATCGGATTACAGGCATTATATTTGTCCTTTTAGGGGCAGGTTTTTGGGGAATTGGTGGAACAGCTTCTGATTATTTATTTCAGAATGCGGGTGTCAATATTAATTGGTTTGTATCAGCAAGACTTATTATAAGTGGGGTTCTCTTACTAGGCGCCCAAATGATATTGACTGGAAAATGGGCTATCTTTACAATATGGAAAGATTCTAAAAGAAGAAGCGCTTTAATCGTTTTTAGTTTGTTTGGTATGCTATTAGTTCAATATTCTTATATGGCTTCCATCAATGCAGGAAATGCAGCAGTAGCCACTTTACTGCAATATTTAGCGCCGATTTACATTGTCATATGGCTCATTTTTAGAGGTTATCAAAAATTACAAGTTTCAGATGTGATGGCTATATTGCTTACAATCATCGGGACCTTACTGTTGTTAACGAATGGTTCATTTAAAGGATTGGCTGTTTCGAGTACTGCCCTTATCTGGGGCATCATTTCAGGGATTTCATTGGCATTTTATACACTTTATGCACGAAAGTTGCTCGATTTTTATTCATCAGTTACGGTTGTCGGATGGGCTATGATTATTGCAGGAGTTTGTATGAATTTTATTCATCCGATATGGTTAGTTGAACATAATTGGTCTTTTACAACGGTGATTATATTAGGCTTCACAATTTTATGTGGAACAACATTGGCTTTCTGGATGGTGATCAAGAGTTTAGAGTATCTAGAAGCGAAGGAGACAACTTTGCTTGGAACAGTTGAGCCTTTAATGGCGGTTGTCAGTAGCGTTCTTTGGTTGCATCTTCCATTCGGTATTTGGCAGGTTATAGGAATGCTATTAATCTTAGTGCTTGTACTTTATTTATCGTTGGTTAAAAAGTGAATAAATGCATGCCGGCTGAAAAAATTAAATAAAAGAAATAAGCTTTTCATTTGAGTACCAGGTACCCGAATAATTCCGAATATTGTCGATGCCTGGACCTCCAAAAAGAAAAACAGGATTGAAGATAAACAATCCTGTTTTTTTACTATTTGTCCAAAACTTATTTCGCACTTACTAGAATTTTAGATTGTGTTTTGTCGTTTAGTAATAATTCGAAGCCATCTTCAACGATGTTTTCTAATTTTATTTTATTCGTAATGATTTTTTCGGCAGGAACTTGTCCACTTGAAATCAATTCAATGACGCGATCATAATTATGTGCATAAGCCAAGCTGAATACGATTTTCGCTTCTTTCACCAACGCTTGGAATGTCGGCAACTTAGGATCTTCTCCAAAAATTGCCACGACACAAACTGTTCCAGTGATTTTTAATGCAGCGAGGCAAGTTTCAAATGTAGCTTCAACACCCGCACATTCGATTGCTACGTCTACACCCGTTTGGTTTGTATCTTTCATAATTCTTTCGACGACATTTTCTTTTATCGGATTTAGAGGTGTCACAAAATCGAAAGACTCTGCTAGTTTTAAACGTTCTTCGGAAACATCGCTCACATAAACTGTAGTTGCTCCAGCTGCACGAGCACATAAAGCTGTTAATAATCCAATCGGTCCAGCACCTGTCACTAACACTTTATCACCCGGTTTGACGCCTGCTAATTCTACACCACGATGTGTCACAGCGGTTGGTTCTACAAGTGCTGCTTGTTCTAATGACATATTATCTGGAATTTTAAATACATGCTTTTCATTAACGACGCAATACTCAGCAAATCCACCATCATCTGCAAGACCAATAAATGCTGCCATACTATTTCGGCATAAATTATAATGACCTTCTAAGCACTCTTTACATTTTCCACAACGAAGATTAGGCTCCACACAAATGCGATCACCTACTTTAAAAGAAGTGACGTCGCTCCCGACTTCAGTGACTGTTCCACCAAATTCATGACCTAATGTTAATGGTAACTTCCGATTTGAAAGCGGATGTACTTCTTCTGTCGGTAATAACCCTTCAGGATGCGTATAAGCATGCAAATCCGAACCACAAATTCCCGTCCATGCTACCTCAATTTTCACATCATTTGCCCCAACGTTTTTCAGCTCCACATCTTCTACACGAACATCTTTTGAACCATAAATTCTAGCTGCTATCATCATCTTCACTCTCCGAATTCTTTGAATTTTTAAAGCGGGGTGTTTCGTAAGCATCGTACCATGTGCAATGGGTCAATTCGACAAAAATCTATCAATTTCATCGTATCATATTTACGGAATATTTCATCTGTTAAGCCGCTATGTAACGACATAATTTTGTATATTATGTGTCTAACGATACATGTACTAATTTTTATTCCACAGAATCGCTATCTTCTAAAAGGCAAAAAGTAATAATAGAATACCAGTACACTTGGTTTCTTGTCACATCAGTAGCTTCGCGACTAATAGATTTGCCATTTTCTCTTTGAATTTTGAGTATAGGTGACCGAACAATTCTGAATATTCTCGGTTCCTGGTGCCTCAAAAATAAACAGTGTACTAGCTTATAAAAACAATTCAGGATTATTTTCAAATTTATCTACTTTTAATTTTATTAATTATCAAAGAATGTGTCTAAAGTGCAATTTCCACCACTCTTTTATTTCTCAAATTTTGATTTCCTTTCATCCAATATAATATTTAAAAAGCTTTCTGTTGTATCTGCTAATTTTCTAGAGCCTAAGTCATTATAGATCGAAATCGCTTTCCAAACCATTTCAACACCTTCTTCTAAATTACCAAGCTTTATTTCATAAATTCCTTGCACTTGGAGTAGTGAATTTCTTATATAGAGGTCATCTTCTGGAATAGGTAGACTTTCTAAATAGTCAAAGAAAATTTCGTACTGTTTTTCAGAAGCTGTCGGTTTTCTCGCTAAGTAAATAAGCGTATTGATGAGAATAGGAAAATCAATTTATCGATTTTCTTTAAATTTCTAAAACGGGCGCTTTTTTCAAATGCTAGTTTAGAAAAACTAATGACCATTTCAAGTGGCATAAGCAGTATTGTTGAGTTATATAGTCTTAATTCGAAATATCCCCATATTTCTACTTCGAAAAGATAGCTGGATAAAAAATTCAAACGCTCATTATCACAAGCAATGTGTTCTTTATTTATAATACTTTCATAAACGTCTAAAACAATTGCAGTACATCGATATGTTTTTAAACCTTCTCTTTCCCATTTATCAGATGCAATTTTTCTTAAATTTTTTAATTGCTCTAAATCGCGATTAACATAGGCATCTTCTGCTTTGTCAAAGAAATAATCAAGTTGGTCAAGGTTAAGATTATCATGTAAAAAAAAGAATTCTTCAAAAGTAAGAGACAGTTTTCCTAGCAGACGGATGATGTTTTCAAAAGAAATATCCGATTCACCACGTTCGAATTTTGATAAAAATGAAACTGACACAATGTCCTCAGCCAGCTGTTGCATCGTAAACCCTTTTTGCTCCCTAATTTTCCTTATTGTTTCCCCGTATTTTTTCATGTTTATTATCCTCCAGTAAACTTATATTGATTATACCTAAAAACAGACAAATAACGATTGAATTCCACTATATGAGAAAATGAAAACATGTGGTAATTTTTCTATTAAACTAGAGTTAAGTTCAAAAGAGGAGAGGTTAACATGAATTTAAATAAAAACTATTTATTAAAGGGAGCAACAATAATCGATGTAGAAAATGAAACCGCTTTTAGAGGAGCTATCGAAGTAGACCAAGGAATTATAAAGAACATCTTTTGGCAAGACAGTGTTTTACCAAAGGATATAGAGACCATTATGGTGGAAGGAAAGTACATCATTCCGGGTTTAGTTGACATGCATTGTCATATTAAAGAAGATTTTGCACCGCAATTTGTCGCTTCAGGTGTTACGACAGTTCGTAATACGGCCGGGAATGTTTTGCAATTAAAAAAACTGATTGAATCACGTATGGATGCACCAACACCGCGCGTATATTCAGCGGACCGAATGATTGACGGACCACCTGGACTTTGGGGGCCAACTGGTGTTGCAAATTTAGTAACAGACGATCCGTTAGTATCGAAAGTAGAAGTAATCAGGCAGAAAAATGCAGGTGCTAAATTTATAAAAATTTATGGGTTAATTTCCAAAGAAGTAATGGAGGCAGTTGTTACGGAAGCTGGTGACTATGGGTTCGAAGTAAGTTGTGATTTGATTCATGCTTCACAAGTCAATGCACTAGATGCTGCAAAAGCGGGTGTAAAATGGTTTGAACATGCATCAGGCTTTATCCAGGTTCTTTATCCGAATTGGAATCCATCAGCTGACCAAGTTGAATGGGATAAAATTAACTGGAATCAACCAGATAAAGAAAAAATTCAAGAATTATGTATTGAAATGCTCAAATACGACGTGAAAATATGCCCTACTTTAGTCATTTTTGATCAAATTAATTTATGGCCTAATTATTGGTGCCCTGAAAACATAGTAACTAAAACATTTGAAGGAGCTAGCAGCCTGAAAAATCTCTGGGAGACTATGGGAAATAACTATGAAAATGAACTGAAAAAACAACTGGGCACACAATTACAATTTGTAAAAGCGATTGCAAAAACTTACGCTGACTTAGGTGGAACTGTTGTGACGGGAACAGACACACCAGGAGGAGTATGGACAATTCCAGGCATGGCACTTCACCGCGAGTTGGAGTTGTTTGTAGAAATGGGCTTCACGGAAATGGAAGCACTTCAATCAGCAACCATTAAAGCGGCGAATTCAATTAAATTGAATGATATTGGTTCAATTAAAGAAGGAAAGATTGCCGATATGGTCATCTTAAATAAAAATCCTTTGGAGAATATTCAACATACGCAAGATATCGATAAGGTTATTAAAGGGGGGGTGCATTTATTCACAAAAGGAGATTCTTGAGAAGATTCCAAGCAAGGATTATTTAGAAAAGGAAAGTGAGAAGTTTATGAAGGAGTTTGAAAGATTGACGGAGATTGATTCATGATACATTAAAAAACATTTATAGAAATAACCCTGAGTCTTTTCTATGCATAATCATGGATGGACGGTTGGCACTCCCGCGTAAGAAAGGGGTTGTTTTATATGATGACATACGATGTAATAAATATGCTATTTCAATTTGGTATATTTCTAGCCACAAGCTTAACTGCATTGGTGGCAATCATCGCGATTGTCATCTATACAAAAAAGTAACTTCCCTCCGCTACCTCCAAAGTAGATGAGATGGTTACTTTTAACACACTTTACATTGGCCACCGCTTTTCATGCGAATGTCAGCTGGATTGACTGGGTGTAACAGCACACAGTCTTTTTTTATAAATTTTCAGCACTAGGTACCCGAACAATTCAGAATAGTGTCCGTACTTGGTACTCTAAACAAAATATCCTCGACGTACTGAATACCTTCAAGTAAAAGAAATTCATCATCTTTTGTCGTTTAGTTACTTGAATTTCATCAGAGTAATGAGTGATTTGTTCTAGTTTATGATCTAAAATGTTGTAAGTAAAAACATTTCCGCCAATATTTACAGTACCTGAACCAAATCCAATGATGATTGCGATGGTGTGATGATTAATTCAAATTACGAATTTAGGTATTAAACCGTGGTCATCCGGCTTCATCTTCGCGTGCCTGGCATAAACCCTTGAATATTCCGAATCGTCCTTCCGAAAATGCGCTGGCACTCAAATAAAAAACACTAAAATCTATTTAATCCCAATCCGCATGCGATAGCTGAAGAGGATGTCTTGACTTTCTCCATCAAAGGCTTGTTGGACATATCGGTGGAAGTCGGCGATTGCATCTTGAAGATCCTCGGCGCCTAATTTAAGCGCTGTTTGCAGTCCGCCTTGGCTGACGGCGATGTTGGCATATCTTGTTGCGTCGCATTGCTCCCAATGGTGAAAAACGATTTCTTTGGAAAATGAAAATAGTTGGGAGTTCCGAATTTGTTGAAGATGTTCTTCTTTATTCCATTTAAATGCTAATTGCTCAGCAGGTGCAAGTTCTTTCATGCGTAATTCAGCTTGGGCAATGAGTGCTTGATAATGTTCTTCTACTTCTCGCGTAAATGAAGGTGGCCAGTCACAGTCATAAGTTGCAAAGACGCCTCCTTTTTTCAATACACGTGCAAATTCTTGTAAGGTAGGTTGTGGATCCATCCAATGGAAAGATTGGGAACAGGTGAGAATGTCAACGGATTCCGAATCGATGTTGAGTTGATCAGATAGTCCTTTCACAAATTGAAGGTTTTCTGGCTCCTGTTGGGCATGCCATTCAGCAATCGCGGCTGCACGCATATCATCATTAGGTTCCACGCCAATAATATCTTTTGCTTGGTCTAGCCAGATGAAGGACGACAACCCCGTTCCACATCCAACATCAACCACCCGATGAGGCGACTGAGTCAAATACCTTGTTAGTATTTTGATAATGCTGTTTGGAGCAGCCGGGCGATTCTCATTGTAAAACTGACTATAGCCTAAAAAACGGTCTATATTATTTGTACGAATATCCTTCATTTCTTTCACTCCCTCTATAAAATTCAAAAGTTATTGACATGATTATAGCATAACGATTGGCATACGACGCACTTAGATGATTGAGAATACTGTCCACATTTACGACACCAAAAACAAGCGTATTGAGAAAATCCCTCTTGATATGCTTTTTTATTTGGAAAAATAGGACAATAAAAGCTTGATTTATCAATGTTTATTCCAATTCACAGAAATATTGTATGTAAAAATTTTTGAATTCTAATTGACAATGAGAATCAATATCAATTAGAATGAAGTTAATTGAGAAACGTTCTCAATAAAACGAGGAGGATGGGAAATGAGAAAAGTATTATTATTTATGGTATTAACTTTATTATTGATCCTTGCAGCATGTGGGAAAGCAAATGGTGCTGATGGAAATAAAGGAGCAGACACAAATACAGATACAGAAACGCCAGAGGTAGAAGAAAATTCAGCATCGGAAGTTGAAATAAAAGATGCCTCAGGAGAAATTGTTACTTTTGATGAAACACCGGAATCAATCGCGGTATTAAATTCAGGCGATTTAGATATTTTACGCAAGTTAGATGTGAATGTAACAGGAAGACCGAAGACAAGTGGCCCAGTTGATCAAGAAATCGAAGGCATTACAGAAATTGGAAATCCACATCAGCCGAATTTCGAAAAGATTGCTGAAGTGAATCCAGATGTGTTAGCTGTGCCATTAAGTTTCCAACAATATGCAGGAAATATTGCTGAACAAGGAACGACAATCGTTTATACACAAGCAAATTCAGTCGATGATATTTTGAATACGATTGGAAATTTTGGAGACATTTTTAATAGGAAGACCGATGCTGAGAATATCATTAAAACGATTCAACAAGAGATTGAAGAAGTAGAGAAGTCAGAACCGGTTAAAACATTATTAGTTTATGGTGCACCAGGTACTTATCTAGCGGCTTTACCAAACTCATTGTCGGGTGATTTATTGGAAAAAGCAGGTGGGGAAAATATTGCATCGGACTTTATCCAAGAAGAAAATTATCCGCAGTACGCTAGTTTAAGTATTGAAAAGATTATTGAAAGAAATCCAGAGATGATTATGTTGATTACACATGGTGAACCTGAAGCGGTGAAAGCTGCGTTTGAAGAAGAAATGAGTGAGAATGCGGCTTGGAAAAATTTAGATGCAGTTAAAAGCGGAAATGTCGTCGTGTTGCCTTCACATTTATTTGGTTCGAACCCTGGAACACAAGTAAGCGAGGCGCTGCAAGTGATGGTTGAAAGTCTTTCGGCGGTTCAATAAATGGTCGCAGTAAATCAGGGTTTCACAAAAAAGCGCACGCATCCATTGGCTAGAAAAAGAATGATTGTCATGATTACGCTCAGCGTGTTACTCGTTGTTGCTTGTGTTTCAGGCTTAATGATTGGCCAAGTGTCGTTTACTTTACAAGAAATATGGAATGGGATTTTTGTAAATGAGAATACGTTGGAGAGAAGGATTGTGTGGGATTTACGCTTTCCAAGGGTATTAATTGGCATGTTAGTTGGGATGTGCCTTGCAATGTCTGGTGGTATTTTACAAGGAATTATGAAAAATCCACTTGCTGATCCTGGCATTATTGGTGTGACATCTGGTGCGGGGTTGGCAGCAACTACCATTATGATTATTTATCCGGCATACATTATGTTTTTACCTTTAGCGGCATTTTTGGGTGCTTTTATTACAGCGCTTGTCATTTATTTGATGTCGTGGAAAGGGGGAACTTCTCCTATGCGCATCATTTTAGTCGGAGTAGCGATTAACGCCGTACTCGGTGCTGCGATGAGTGCATTAATGCTGTTATACAGTGAAAGAGTCCAAGCTGTATTGCCATGGTTAGCGGGCGGAATTGCTGGTGTCGGCTGGAAACAGTTTGAAATGGTCATTTATTATGCGGTCATTGCAGTGCTCTTTTCATTATACGCAATTCGTCACATTCGCATTTTAAGATTGGGTGATGAAGTTGCGAAGTTATTGGGGCATAACGTAGAGAGAAGTCGTTTTTTCTTAATTGTGCTTAGCACGCTTTTGGCTGGAATTGCTGTAAGTGTTGCTGGTCTTATTGGGTTTGTTGGTTTAGTAGTTCCGCATATTTTGAGAACGATCATTGGCGGAGATTATCGTTATTTATTGCCAGCATCTGCGTTAGGTGGCGCATTTCTTGTGGTGTTTGCTGATACGGTAGCGAGAAGTGCATTTGATCCAATCGAGTTACCGGTTGGTATTTTATTATCATTTTTAGGCGGACCATTCTTCTTATATATGATTCAACGAAGGGGGAAAGACTTTGCTGCTAACTGATAAAGTATCATTCAAACATTCGACTTCATTTCAATTGAATGAGATCGATCTTCATATTAAAGAAGGAGAAATTGTGAGTGTCATCGGGCCAAATGGTTCAGGAAAATCGACGTATTTACGCGTCTTATCCCGGCTGATTAAGCCACAAAAAGGTGAGGTTGTCATTGACGGGCAACTTATTCAATCGATGAAAAGTATCGATGTAGCAAAGAAGTTAGCAATGTTACCACAAATTCAAGACCACCAATTGGATTTAACGGTTGGAGAATTGGTCGAATTTGGAAGATATCCACATAGAGGTGCACACGGAAGATTGTCACAAAAGGACGAAGAAATTGTTCAATGGGCTTTGCATGTTACAAAATTAGAGGCGTATAAAGACCGACTCCTCCAATCATTATCAGGCGGAGAAAGACAGCGAGCTTGGATTGCGATGGCAGTGGCTCAACGTCCGAAGGTGCTTCTATTGGATGAGCCGACGACGTTTTTAGATATCGCTCACCAACTCGAAGTAATGGAGCTGGTGAAAGAATTAAATGGACAATTTAACATGACAATTGTGATGGTTCTTCACGATATTAATCAAGCGGCACGTTATAGTGATCGGCTAATTGTCTTTAAAAATGGTGAAATTCAATATGATGGTCTGCCACAATGTGTTTTATGCAGAGAAATGTTTCAAACTATATTTGAAATAGATGCAGATATTTATGAAGAAAAAGGGAAAACATTTTTCACGCCGATTAGATTACCGAAAGAAGGGATTGTATGAACAAAGAAGCATTAAATCTAGAGCTTGTCAGAGCCTATGTAATGGCAGCACATAAAGATTTAGAAGAAGTAAAAGCATTAGTCGAATTGGAACCCGGTCTTGTCAATGCTGTGATGAACTGGGGAGGAGATGATTGGGAAAGTGGTCTTGGCGCTGCGGCACACACTGGTAATCGAGAAATTGCTGAATGGTTATTAGAGCGCGGTGCCCGCATGGATATTTATGCAGCAGCAATGTTGGGGAAATTAGACATTGTGAAATCAGTATTAGCTGCACAGCCGAATGCAATAAATGCACCTGGTCCACACGGCATTCCTTTAATTCATCATGCAAGAATGGGGAAAGAACAAGCGAAAGAGGTTTATGATTATTTACAGTCAATTACAAAATTGGAGGAAGTACAATGACAATTACAGTAGAGAATGTTATTCAAATCAAAAAAGGTAGAGTAGATGAGGTGTTGGCACGCTTTCGCGAAGTAAAGGCTGTTCATACATTTGACGGTTTTATTTTGATGGAAGTATTAAAGAAATTGGACTGTCCAGAGTATGATGAGCTAAAGATTTGTACGACATGGGAGAATCGTTCGTTTTTTGAACAATGGCTAGCGCATAGAAATTTTGAAAAAGCCCATGCACAAAAGAACAGCGAAAAGAAAGAAGATAGTCCGATTTTAGGAAATGAACTATCAATTTTTGAAGTAGCGATTCAACATAAGCCGATGGAGAAGATAAAATAAGAAACATGAAGAAAACCACCTACTGCCGTAGCAAGCAAAAGAGTAGTGCTCATAAAAAGCATTAAACATTTGTGATAGCCACCGCCCAAACGGCTGAGGCTGCAAGAGGGAAGTGTTGAAGCACTTCTCTCTTTTCATATTTATATCTATCATAATTGAAAAAATATACGTCATTCAAATGTTGTACTACATGATTTTTTGAAGACAGAGCATTGTCTGTGGCTAGTACTCAATAGCAATGAAAACCATTAAACACGTATATCAATTCCACCAGGTACATAATCATCAAATATGCTTTTATCAAACGGTTCACCGAATTTCCAACTCGGGTCATGCGCTTTTACTTTATTCACTAATCGCTCTGCTTCACCCATGGAAATTTGATCAAGCGTCCAAGTTACAGAAAGTCGATCTTTCGGTGGGATGTTTTTTCGATATTCTTTCATGATCGCGCCAATTTTATCTCCGTCTTCAGCAGTGCCCATCCCATTGCCGTTCTTCATAAAGTGCTCAAACACCGTATTGATAATTTTCTTCCGAATATCATCTGACACGGGAACGATTTTTCGAAAACTCGTGTCACTTTCTCGAATGAGCATGCCATCTTCATGTCCAGCGGCGACTAATCGGGCATTACGTGCTTCATAAGAATGATCAAATTCGGCTTCTTTACTTTTTGCATCATCAATTAACTGGTCCAATGACTCCGTATTTTTCACGCCAATCAATTTTAAAAACTCTTTGTAATTATCCATCGTCAACTCGCCAATTCTCACCGTAACTCAATCCTTTCTGTTATAGCCGATTGTGAAATATATTGTTAAGGCTAATATCGGTTGAATTTCTGAAAATTGAAATACGATGGTTGCTGTTGTTTTTAGTAGCCAAATGTTTCTAAATATTTTCCGTCTCTGATACGCAAAAAATATTACTTCCCAAATCGCTGTCGATATCCACATTTACGGCATAGTTCTTCCACTGCTTCTCTCCGTGAGAAACCATCTACAAGATTGGTCGCACGTTCCATTTGGATAATATCGGAAAACGAGTTGTCGTTAATATTCCCAAGATCAATCACGCCTTCACCGTCCAAGCAACAAGGAATGACTGTTCCATCTGATAAGATGCCCGCCTGGTTTCGAAGACCATGACAAAAACCACGTCCATCGTCCTCTTCTTCATGTAATGCAGGCCATTTGAATTCATAATCTTGGTTAATGAAAACACGCTCGGCAATTTTAATGCCTTTACCTGGTTTAACACGCTCTTGAATTTCATAATCTAGTTCGAATTCCTCTTCAATCATCGCTAGTAAATCCCGATTGCGCTTGATTTCAGCATTTGTTTTATTATCTTGAGTAAGATTCCACAAACGTAAAGAAACGATTAAATCTGATTCGCGCGTCGCGTCTTTGACGAAGTCTAAAATATTGCGCACATACCCCGATTTATCTTGAAGTCCTGTATTGCCATCGAAACTATGAAGAGAAAAATTCATTTGTCTAAGGGCTGGTTTTCCTAATAAATCATTCCGTTTTTTATGAATGATTGTCCCGTTCGTCGTAATGTTTACTTTAAATCCTTTCTCATGGCTCATGTCTAACAACGTTCCGATTTTAGGGTGTAGCAAGGGCTCGCCTTTTACATGTAAATAAATATAGTCTGTATGCGGTTTAATTTGATCCAATCTTTTTTCAAAGTCTTCTATAGAAATAAATTGCTTTGCACGTAAGGTAGGTGGACAAAAATGACAAGCAAGATTACAAACGCTTGTAATTTCCAAATAAAACTTCTTAAACTTTTTCATGATTCATCACTCTCTTTAATTTGCTATGAAACAATATTACCTACCATTCTACCATGATTATGCTTATTTTGGCGTGTTGGTTTTTTGAGGTGTTAGGTATCGACATCATTCTGAATATTGTCTGTGCTGGTACTCAAATAAGCGAAAATTAATGAACAGTTGAAGGTTTTAGGTGTGGAATTATAATATAGATGGAGAAGTGTTTTTAGGGATGGAATATTATTATGTTATTTATGTATGAATATGCTATAATTAACATATAATAAAAAAAGCTGGCGTCTGAGAAACGTTCCGCCAATTACAGTCACATACCGCTTTAAGGGCGGTTAACCTGGCTCAACAAAAGGTGTTTCTAAAAAAGAGTAACCCCCATTGAAATCCTCTGGTAAGGTAATGGGTGGTTACTTCTTTTTGTTGGTAAATAAGACAATTAATGCAATAATAGCTGTTGCCATTGTTGCGAATGCTATAAAAGCTTGAAACAGCATATTCATTGCCTCGTAAGATACCATCATATATAAACACCCCCTTTCTTTCAAGGGAGTGCTAACCGCCCATACGCTTAATGCAACTGATGTTCTTGGTTTAACATAATTGTGAATTTGTGGATATGAAGAAATTGCAATACTTGAAGCGAAAATCAACGAACAGTTGAAAAGCTTAGGAGTAAAATTATAAATGTGTGGAGGAAGCGAATTTTGCTTCCTCTTTTTTATGGTGTGCCAGGCATGGCAGCTATCTAGGTGGTGAAAGTCCACTGTGGGGGTACACATCGACCAACCACTAGAGAAACGCAAGGTGCTTATCGTGAGGTAAGGGCTGAAGGAAGCGTGTATCAAAATCTTGGCTCGACGAACAGAAATCTAATACTAAGGCTCGATAGGTGGACAAGGCTCCCATACAAGTCAAAGTCCCAAAGATGTGCGTAACCCTATCGGGTAGATTAGACGAGTAAAAGAGGAAAGATAGTTGTCTTACCCTGGGAGGTCTCACGGACGGCTGAGGAGTCCCCTATTAAGAAAGCCGGTCGAAAAAGGTTTATCGTGAGAAGTCAGCCGAAGTCGTAGTAGTGACTATTGTCATGAAGGACAGAACAATTTATAGTGTTTCTACGCCATGATTGCACGAGAGATATATTTCAGAATGTGTTAATGAGGAAAGTATGAGCGTATCTCAAAGGATACTCAAAAGTGAAATGTCTTTTCGTCACATGAAAGGAAAGGAAGAAACGAGTGTGGAACTTTTAGAAGAAATTTTAAGTAATCAGAATATGAATGAAGCCTACAAACGTGTATACCGTAATAAAGGTGCCAGTGGAGTCGATGGGGTAAGTGTAGAAGAATTGAAAGCACACCTCAGAGAGCATAAAGATGAACTTCGTGTGCAAATACGAAAAAGAAAATACAAACCAGCACCTGCACTGCGAGTAGAGATACCAAAAGAAAATGGAAAAATGCGTAAATTAGGTATTCCCACAGTTGTCGACAGAGTGGTTCAACAAGCTATCCATCAGAAACTAAGTCCAATTTTTGAACAACATTTCAGCAAACATAGTTATGGTTTTAGACCAGGACGCAGTTGCGAAATGGCAGTAACCAAAGCGTTGGAATATATCAATGATGGACACAGTTGGTTGGTTGATATTGATTTAGAGCGTTTCTTTGACACTGTTCATCATGACAAGCTGATGAGAATCATTTCCAAGACGGTTAAAGATGGAGATGTCATATCCCTTATAAGAAAATATCTCGTTAGTGGTGTAATCGTCAATGGGAAATATGAAGATACACCACTTGGAACTCCTCAAGGAGGAAACTTGAGTCCACTCTTAAGTAATATTATGTTGAATGAGTTGGACAAGGAATTAGAGTTGAGGGGATTGCGTTTCGTTAGATACGCAGATGATAGCCTAATTTTCGTTAGAAGTGAAAAGGCAGCGAATCGAGTACTTACTTCCATTACAAAATTTATCGAAAAGAACTTGGGACTAATAGTAAATGTGGAGAAAAGTAGAATTTCTCGTCCTAGTAAAACAAAGTTTTTAGGGTTTAGTTTCTATTTTGACTCAAACCAAAAGAAATTCCAGCTAAGACCACATCCAAAGTCAATTCAGAAATTCGAAAGAAAACTACGTCAGCTAACGAAACGAAACTGGAGTATTTCTTTAGACGTTAGAATCGTTAAACTGAAACAAGTCATTTATGGGTGGGTTAATTACTTTAAAATAGCTAATATGAAGAAAGTACTCGGAGCGATAGACGCTAAACTTCGTTCTAGATTGCGAGTAATCATTTGGAAGCAATGGAAGAATAATAAAAAGCGAATCAAATCACTTGTCAAACTTGGGATTCCTAAAGAGGAAGCCAAAGGTCTGACGTATTGTCGAAAAGGCTATCGTTTTATTGGACTATCGAAGGTAGTTCACAGGGCATTATCCAATAAACGCTTAAGACAAAGGGGAATCCCCTTTGCCCAAGACTATTATTTAAAAGTACACACTGTAATATAAATTGAACCGCCGTATACGGAACCGTACGTACGGTGGTGTGAGAGGGGCGAAAAGTCTATTTAACTTTTCCCTCTACTCGATCTTGGGAACAGCATAAGTTAAGGGAGAGTGTGGGTGTTCGATCCAGTAAGGATTATAAGCATTTATCAGAGGGAGATATTCCGGTTTATGGCGCAGGAGGATATATGCTGAGTGTGAGTGAAGCACTGTTGTTCGAGTACCAGATACCCGAGTAATTCAGAATAGTGTCCTTACCTGATGCTCCAAATGAAGTAGAACATAGCATTATTAGCTCAATTGACGTAAAATTAAGAAAGTATATTTTGTTGTACGTTGGAGGAGTGATTAAAAAGTGACCATTCATTTTAATTTGTACGGAGATGCGGATCAACCTTTACTTGTTTTCTTACATGGTGGAGGGGTAAGTGGCTGGATGTGGCAAGAACAAGTAAACTATTTCACGAACTATCAATGTTTGGTTCCTGATTTTCCAGGACACGGAGAAAGCAGGGGTGGTTGCAAGTTTTCTATTGAAGAGACTGCAAATCAAATGTTAGCAATGATTGAAAAACATAAGATGAATCGACAGGTAATTGTAGTGGGCTTTTCATTAGGTGCGCAAGTTTTAATTTCAATGATAAGTAGAAGCGGTCATCTCATTGACAAAGCGATTATTGTAAGTGCTTTAACAAAGCCATTTGCATTTCCTAAATACTTTGCAAAGGTAGCAACTTGGTGCCTTCCGTTAGCTAGAATTAAAACATTTTCGCACATGCAAGCGAAATATATGTATTTGAATGATCAGTACTTTAACACTTATTATCAAGAAACATTGGCGATTACAAAAGAAACCTTTTTTAGGGTGATGTATGAAAATATGTCGTTTTCAATACCAAAGGGATTTGAAACAACCCGTAGTAAAATTTTAGTTCTAATCGGGAAAAAGGAAAATTCAATGATTAAGAAATCGTTTGTAGAGATATTAGACAAAAATGAACATTGCTTGGGAATTGTAGTACCTGGTGTAGGCCATGGGATATCACTGTACAATCCAACGTATTTCAATGAATTAATAGAAGGTTGGATTGAAAATGAAGAGATTCCTAAGGATATAACCTTTTTCAGGCACCCGAACGATTTCGAATAGCTCGGGAACTTGCCCATTTAATTTATTAGAAGCTAAAGATATGAACTTGGTTTAATCGAATATAGTCATTGATGGTTGTTAGCTTAGAACTTGCCAATTCTGGTACCCATTAATTTGATATAATATACTTGGGGTGATGAGTATACAGGATACTGTATGGAAAAGGAATATCGAGTATGCAGGTGGATGGTTTGTCGGAGAATACATGGGATTGGTACTGGATAATTTCAATGAACTTGAAAATAATAAGGAATTTAAGAATGAATTTGTTAAGGATATATTCAGTAGACGGGGAAGAGGTGAGGATTCTGGGGTACTAGAATCCGAGTGGATGCTGTGTTACGAATAATTAAGAGTAATAAAGAAGTCGGGGCTTTAGAATATATAATTAACTCGTCCACAATAAATAATAAAGAACCTAAAGCTGTATCAATAGCTAAAGAAACATTAAAAAAGATTGAATTCCCGCAATAGTTGCACTTATAAATGTGTTTTGGAGATGGTTTTTGTACCAGAAAGCTACTACTCGTAAACAGAAAGCGTTGTGGTAATGATGAATGATGAAATTCAGATGTTTTTTGATTATTTTTTTAAAGATTTTTCATCGTATTTAAATGATCCAGAAAACGTGACCCATAAAATAATATTATCAGCGATTGTAGTTATTTTAACGATTGGTATATTAAAGGTTTCAAAGTATTTTATTTATCGGTGGATTGAAAATGCTAAATTTTCAACAATGGTGTATAAAACTTGGCAAGGTTTTATTAGCTTAATTGCGATTTTATTATTATTTAGTACATGGATGCGTGTACAGAAGTCAATTTTACTTATACTATTTATTTTTGTAATAATTACTGTATTATCAATTAAAAATTTATCAAATAATCTCGTTGCTTGGATGATGTTAATCCGAAAAAAATATTTTAAGTTGTATGATCGGATTGAAGTTCAGGGAATTAAAGGTGACGTCATTAAAATTACACCTTTTTATTTTAAAATTGTAGAGCGTGGAAATAGTTTGTCTTCGAGTACAGCAACAGGACGTGTACTGCATATCCCAAATCATATTTTACTTGATAACATGGTTTATAATTATAGTAATTTCATGGATGTGAACTGGGGAGAAGTAAAGTATTATATTACGGTGGATAGTGATTGGAAACGGGCAAAAGAAATTGTAGAAACAGAATGTGAGAAATATGTAGATGATTTTTTAGTTGGTTATACAGAAGAGGAAATTCATAAAATCGATAAAAAATTATCGCTTGTAGATGAAGAAACAAGACTGAAAACATATGTTTTAATAGATGAGGCAAATATCACTATCGTTGCGCAATACCCCATTCACTATACAAAAGGAACTTTTACAGAATCAATGTTAAACGAGCAAATTCTTCCGAAATTACAGCATACAGCAAATATTGAATTAAGCGGTATTTATGTCCATGTACAAATGAATCAATAGTCATTTGAGTACCAAGTATCTGAACAAATGATGTCCTATTTAATATTGGGTACCGAAACTCTAAAACAATGAAAGTTGAAGGCATCGTTTAGCCAAGACAGGCATAAGTCGAATAATCGTCGTGACGTACTTTGTCACTGAGATTATTTGCTTATGTCCCGAGTGGCTGATGCCTGAAGTTGGAAAAGTCCGCCTGAAACGGAAATCAACAGTTTTAGTTTCATTTGATTTTAAAGGTTTTTTTTAGTGCCCTCGACAATCTGAAGAGTTTCTTAAAAAAAGTTATTCGTGATTTATTTCAATGCACGCTGCATAAATTCTTTCATTTCTTCACTTAATGCGTTCAATTCTTCAATAATTTCACTGAAATTTTGGACCAATTCTGCTTGCTCATTCGATGCAGCGTTGACATGGCTCATGTTTTGCCTTAAATTTTCTAAATTACTATGAATGTTTTTCAATGAAGATTCGATACTTCCTGTCGCATTGGACGTTTCCATTGAAAGTTTTCGTACCTCTTCCGCCACGATATTAAAACCTGCACCATGCTGTCCCGCTCGCGCTGCTTCAATCGAAGCATTTAAACCGAGTAAATTCGTTTGTCTTGAAATTGTGCGGATTAAATCTGTCACTTCATTCGTTTTTTCAGCATCTTCTAATGCATGCTGTGCTTGATCATTAATCTCCTCACTTGTTGCGGCTAATTCTTCAGAATGAGACGCGACTGTATGTACTTGATCTTGCAAATTGTCAATAATTGACTTCATCGAATCCATATATTGCTCCAACCTTATCGCATCGTCAATTGGTAAACCAAATGCGAGCGCCCCGACAACTTTGCCATCTTCCTTGATTGGAAATGAAAAAGCATTAATGGCAACCCCGTACACATCATTCGGAATAATTATGTCTGCCGACTGCCCTTTAAACGCCAACATGACGTTTTCATCATTGGTATTCACCAATTCTCCTATGACATAACCCGAGTCGACACGTTTTCCAGGTAAATAATTCAGCATAATATGTGTTTCTTTCTCAACAACCGCTACAATCGCCTCTTCTTTTAATGCCATATGCATATAAGGTGCTGCAAGTGTTAATGCTTCTAATATTTTCATCTCAATACTTCCTTTCTTTATCGTAAATTAAATGGCTAAACTTTTAAAGGATTTTTCTCACATTCAGCATTTCCAAAATGACTTTGCCCTTATATTCCCAATGTAAAGTTTTTTAATCTATCGTTTATTATACCATTTTTAGTGTCGAGTACCAGCATACCCGAACAATTCAGAATAGCATATACGCTGGTACTCCAAAGAACCCTCAACAATACTCCACCAAACCTTCCACAATATTTTTCAAATCGTCAATCCGCAGCATATAATGTGGTCCGTCTTCTCGTGAAAGTACGAAGAATTCTGGGTCTTTCTTTGTTAATTTTGCACGCATGTAGATGTCGTGAAGGGTCGTTTGTTCAATATAGTATCCTTGATTTGGTTTTCTAGCGACTAGTTCTTCCGCCCATTCTCTAATCCCAACTGAAAATAGCGGAGTTGCGATTTCAGGGTACGTAATGAAATAAGATTCTTTGTGCAAAATGATTTTTTCGTTCAACGCTCTTTGCCGATTGATGATGAAAATCGGTTCTTTCGGATATAATTTCTGGTGTGCCATTGGAAATGTATTGAAGCCATTTTCAAAGTCGTTTCTGAAATACAGTCGGCGGATGCCATTTCGATCAATGAATGTAATGCTGTCGACTTCATCTTTTTCCTCCATCAGTTTTACAAAGTCTTTAACAAATATTTTTTTAGCGTAAAGTCTGCCGTAAATTTCATGCATCGTCCAATTTTCTTTGAGCGCGAAAATCTCTCGTTCTTTTGCAATCCAATGATATAAAACTGCTTCATTTTCAAATAAATCAATGCGTTTACGTGGCGAACTGGCGATCAGTTCTGACTGCAAAAACCTTTTATCTTTGCCATTGCCCATTTTAACGTAAAGACAATAAAATGCTGGGTTCAAATCAATTACGTTCATAAGAAACGCCTCCAATTTTGTAATTTAGGAATGAATGCTAGGTCATGTTTTAATGTCTTCTTATTTTTATTTATACCATAAGGGATGTGTCGTTTCGGGTACATGGTGGGTACTTTTGCGTTTTAGAATAGTGATTGTAATAGGTGTTCTAAAAGTTTAAACTATGGGAAAGTGATTCGAGCACCATAATAGGTACTCAAAAAGAAAGCAGGTAGTGCAATGAAGTTGTTTGATTCGTTCAATAAGACAGTACATGAAATGGGGATCGGTGCGATGGAGCATCCGATTTTTTATAATGCGCCGGTAGCAATTCGGTTTGAAATAGGCGGGGAAGCGGATGTTTATGTGAAAAAAGGGCTGATGAGAAAATTGCATCCTAATCCGCAGTATGTAAAGCCAGCTTGTGAGCGCGCTTGTACAATTTTTAAATCTTTTCCACAACAGGACTGGCTTTTAAGAATAGATGTGTATGACCAACGTGAAATTGAGAAAGTAACCAATCGATTGCAGCTCGGTAAGCCGCAGGAAATTGTGAAAAAGGGATATGTGTTGGATGAAGATGACTTCACACATTATGAATTGTATTGGGATTTAAATGAGGTCGCTTGGTCGATTGAGAAAATCGTTAAAGAAGTTGTTTTGGCAGATATTGGCGGATTGAATTGCTTTGCATCCGCTGTCTATTTAGTACATACAGAAAAGCAAGTTCTTTATTATCTTTATGATGATAGGGGATTAGATGTTGTCGCAAAAGATACAGACACATTGCGCCCAATTTATGAAGCGTATAAAGCTTGGATTCTCGAATACGATCGGGAAGAAATTGATTCGCTTTTTTCAAGAAAGCATACTCGTTTTGATTTACAATCATTCGTATCTTTATTGAATGAATTGGAAGAGCGAAAAATTAATTATAAATTGGATAAAGTAAGAGAAGAAGCGGTGATGATTGAAGTTGCTGTTCCAGGACAAAGGTGGGAAGTCGAAGTGTTGGCGGATGGTTCTGTAGAGATTGAGAAGTTTGTAAGCGAGCTGAATATGTACGATGCGAACGAGTTAGAAGTTTTGTTCAAACAATTTTCGGATTAATTCTAGCGTGACACATCATTAAGTTGAATGTCATCTTCTTGATTTTCGAATAGTTTTTCGTTATGATGGATATAAATAGGAAGAGAAGTGCTCTAACACTTCTCCCTTACAGCCTTCACCATCAGGTGGTGGTTGTCACAAGTGTTTAATGCTTTTTGCGAGAACCACCCTGCTTCTGACGGCGTTGGGTGGTTTTCTTTTTGTCTAAAACATGTTTTTGGAATAGATGTGCAGAAGTTGCACGAATCATTCCTTTAAACACTTCTTTTAGAAATTCAAAAAGTTCCATGGTTGTTCACCTCCTTTCTGATCCAATAAAGAAATCAAGAAAGGTAGAGACGTGATAACCAGCCACCCTTAAGTAATTGCTGCACTTATTGTTTTAGCACATTAGTTCCCTTTAAACTACAATTAACGATTAAAATACCAGGTACCAAATGATTCGCTAGCACCTGGCATTTATCAAGCTTAAATTTTCAATAATTCCTCAAACGTTTCAAATGTACATGTTTTTCCTGTGTAGAAATCTCCGAATACGCCGTAGCGTGCAGTTGCTGTGTCGTAACGCATTTCGTAGACGATCTTTTTCAACTCTAAATAGTCATGTGCGAACAATGTGACGCCCCATTCCCATTCGTCAAAACCAGTAGAGCCTGTAATAATTTGCTTCACTTTACCAGCATATTTTCTTCCTGTAATGCTATGTTCATATAATAATTTACCGCGAATATCTTTTTCTAACGTGTACCAATTATCTTCGCCTTCACGTTTTCTGCTCATCGGGTAGAAGGAAACATATTCCCATTTTTCAAGAATCGGCTTCAATCTTTTTTGTGTTTCTGGCAATGTTTCAGGGTCTACGCCATTTTGCGCTGGGCGATATTTTGACAGTTCGACAACAGACATATAAGACTCAGCTGGAATGAGGAACTCGGCCAACAAAGATTTATTGAACAGTGTTTCAGTAGCCAAAATCTCTTCTACAGTGGGTCTTAATAACGTAATCATTACATCTGCTTTTTGCCCGACGATATGAAAAATACCATAAGAACCTTCCGCTTTCCGCTCATTGTCTTCCCATGCTACATAATGCGTATGAAATTCGGTGAGTGCAGCTTGTCGTTTTTCTTCAGAGGCAGCTTTCCACTTCGCCCAATCTACTTTTCTTAAATCATGTAATACATACCAACCATCCATTGTTTCAACAGCTTCTACCATGTTTCATCAACACTCCTTATCCTGTGTATGAAAATATTAGAACGTTTGCTAATGCTATTTCAAAAAAGTGATCAACAGATCCCTTCTATTGAAATCAGGTTTAGTTGTTCTAATGTTTCTGTCATCTTTAATTATATATACTGGTCGGTAGCATTCAAGTATTTGCAATGTAGAAATACAGCATTTTGGCAGAGAAATGGAGAAATTAGAGCAAATTAGGGCAAATAGATTGCGAATGAATAAAGGGATGATGCAGTTTGTGCGCCTTCAACGATTGTTTGTGTACAAATTATGAAAATGTTTTGAAGAGGAGTGTTTTTCATGTCCTAAAAATGACACATCCCATTTGATAAGCTGAAGTTAGTAAAGCAGAGGAGGAATATCGATGGAAAAAGTAGAATTATTTGTTGAAATGACAATTCGCAAAAAGTTGGCGGTAAAATTGAAACAAGGTGATGAGTATGAAATGGCTGTTTTGGAAATGTGGAAAAGCATGTCACCTGAAGCATGTAAAACATTTCTGCTAGAAGGCTACAGCACGTTAAAGGCAGAACAATTTAGTAAAGAGGCGGCTGTCAAAAATGTGATTGATGGCTTTGATCCAATGTTTCTTATGCCTGGAGAGTTTGCGCCAAGTGATGAATATGATCCAGAGTCGGAAGCAATTGCGAAGAGAGTTGAGTCTGGCATGTCAGTGGATGAGATTGCAAATATAATAATTGAAGTGTTTGATTTTTATTTTGATAAGAAATTGACGGCAGAAGATTGTGAGGAATCGGCTGAAGAAATTCATTACTATTTGACTGAATTGGCGTAAATAGAATTTAAGACGTTCTTGGTTATGGGGGGAACGTTTGGAATGTTTCAAAAGGTGTATAGTGGAAGGAAGAAGTTAGGTTCGTTTTGAATAGAAGAATTTAAAATAATTAGGAGGGTATAAAATGATGAATGAAGCGATTATCTTTGCGACAAAAGCACATGAAGGGCAGCTTAGGAAGGTGAGTGAATCCCCATTTATTATGCATCCTTTGGCGGTTGGTTGTATGTTATCAGATGCGGGGGAAGATGAAGATGTTGTCGTAGCGGGGATTTTACACGATACGGTAGAAGATACAGCTGTGACATTGGCGCAAATTCGAGAGACTTTTGGGCATGCAGTTGCGCAACTGGTCGATGGTTGTAGTGAAAATAAAGCACTTTCTTGGAAAGAGAGAAAGGAAAATACGATCGAGTTTCTGAAAACGGCTTCTGAGAAAGTTTGTATCGTTACGTGCGCAGATAAAGTTCATAATTTAAGCGTTAGTGTGGACGGTATTCAAAAACTTGGAGAGGACTTTTTCGTTCATTTCAATAAAGGGTATCCAGAGCAGAAATGGTATTATGAAAGTATTAAAAAGGTATTGGCAACGCACATTCCAAATCATCCGTTATTTAAAACGTATGAAAAGCTGTATGAAGAAGCGTTTGGCAGTGAAGTGTAAATGATTGCAATAACAATGGAAGCACTTCAACAGTTGAATAAAAATTTGTCGCGTCTTCTGAACCAATCAGGAGGCGTTATTTTTTATTGAGCATACAACGCCTGTTCATCACTTTTGAACACCCGCTTATGAACAGTCGGAAAGTAGCTGGGAAGTGTTGTTGTGACTAGGTTTATCGGTTACTTTAAAATCTGAACCGTACTTTTTAATAATCTTTCTTTTAAGATCTATAAATAACGTCTCCTACGGAATGCTCCTCCTTCTAAATAAATAGTGCCATTTTTTTACAGAACTGGCCAAATGAATTGTGTGAGGTGAATTCTGAGTAGAGAAAGAGGAGTTTTGATGAGGATTCAGTCGTTCGCGAAGATGATTTGGTCATTCGCAAGAAAGATTCGCCGCTTAGCGAAATGATTCGTTCATTCATGAATTTAATTCGTCGCTTATCCAAATGATTCGATCGCTCACGAAATTAATTCGCCGTTCAATAAAATGATTCGTCACTCACGGAAATAATTCGTCATTCATGAAAATAATCCGCCGTTCAAGATATTAATTCACCGTTCACGGAAATGATTCGTCACTCACGGAATTAATTCGTCGTTCAATAAAATAATTCGTCGTTCACAACATTAATTCGTCGTTCACGGAAATAATTCGTCGTTCACAACATTAATTCGTCGTTCATGAAAATAATCCGCCGTTCAAGATATTAATTCACCGTTCACGGAAATAATTCGTCACTCACGAAATTAATTCGTCATTCAAAAAATTAATCCGCCGCTCACAAGTTTAATCCGCCGCTTGGCAACTAAGAAGCCATATCTTCAAAAACTTTTTTATTTTCATGTCCCTCTTTTCTAAATCTTGCCCTATGTAGGTTTCAAAGGGGGAGATTTACATGACATATTACTTAACGAACTATGCGTATTTTACAAATAAATTTGACTTGGACAGAGCGGCATCTTCACACCGAGCGGAACATTGGCAAGCAATGAATGATACAGATCGTGCTGTGCTCGATGTCATTCGCCAGTATTCTGTAAAGTACGGTGCAGCGCATTTAAAGCATGACACGATTGCCGCTGCGATAGGAAAATCAAATATTACAGCTCGCCGTGCCGTACGTAAATTAGTGGAGTTAAAAATTATCGAAAAGACACATTATGTGCGTCCTGTTATGAACGGACTGGGTGCGAATATTTATGCGGTATTGCCTTTTGAAGAGCCGAAAAAGTTGGAGAAAATGGAAGTGGTTGCAGAAGAGAAAGCTTCTGTGAAAGAAGAACAAAATGACGTGACAGTGAGTCCGATCGTCGAACAGCAAGCTGCACCGACAACTTATTTCGGTCGCATGAAAGCTTTTTTAGCGTCAACAATTGGTGATGCAAAACTAGCACGAAATTTCTTCGGTGTTTACCGAAAACTAACGATTCCGATGTTGAAATTTAGCATTCATGCGGACCGAAAAGATGAATTCGAAGCACTTGGCATTCGAGCACTACAGATCGCTACACAAGCAACAAAACAGAAAAACATTCGTAACTTACCTGGCTATTATTCCGGTGTATTACGCAAGCTGATTGATGAAGCTTTATTTAGTGATGCATTTATGGACTACACGATGTCACCAGTTGAGTTTCGAGTGCCGAGGAATTTTCAGAGCGGTGTGTCAGGCACGAGTCGGTGAATATTCTGAATTGTTGCCCTGTACTCCTAAGCAAGTTTTTTGTGTAATTATGATAAGTATGGTTTAATTGTTTAAACCAATAAACGGATAGGGGTCTTAGAATGTTAAATTATCAAGCTTTGAAAGAAGAATTACAAGAAGTCAGCGAGTTTTTATTTGTTTTAGGTGATTCGAAAAGGCTGACGATCATTGTACGATTATTAGAGGAAAGTGCTTGCGATGGCATACAAGTAAATGATTTAACTGAATCAACAGGTTTAACACGACCGGCTGTATCTCATCATTTGAAAATATTAAGAGATGCCAAATTAGTCGATTATCGAGAAGAAGGAACGAAAAACTTTTATTATCTTAATCCTACTAATCAAGAAATATACAAATTAAGGGATTTTTTAAATAAAGTAATTCAGTTTACAGAAAGGAAGGAAGAGAATGTCTAAGGTATTAATTGTACACACAAATATTAGTTCTTATCCGAATCAAAAAGATGCGACTGGTATGTGGTTAGGTGAAACGGCTGAATTTGTCGATGAGATGGAGAAAGCGAAAATTCAAGTCGATTATGTGAGCCCAAAAGGTGGGTTTGTCCCGATTGATCCAAGAAGTATGAAGTTTGTTGATGATTCAATTATGCGCATTTACAAGAACGAAGATTTTATTGAGAGAGCTTTGAAAAATACGATGCATCCAAACGATGTTAATCCCGAGGAGTATAGTGCGATTTATTATAGTGGTGGGCATGGGACGATGTGGGATTTTCCAGATGATAAAGTGTTGCAAAAAATAGCGTACTCAATTTACCAAAACAATGGCTATTTATTATCCGTTTGTCATGGTGTAGCCGGGTTGTTTAATATTCAAGATGAGCACGGTCAATACGTTATTTCGAGTAAGAAAATCACTGGATTTACCGCTGCGGAAGAGCTGCTTGCTGGAAAGAGATGGTCTGTCCCATTTTTAAATCAAAAAGTAGCTGAATCTAGGGGTGCTACCTTTGTGAAAAAGCGCTTTTATAAAGACCATGCGATAAAAGATGGAAGAATTATTACAGGGCAAAACCCATTTTCAGCTCGTTCAGTTGCAAAAAAATTATTAGAGGAGTACGAAAAAAATGCAGACGATATTAGGAAGTAATGGGCAGATTGGTCAAGAACTAGCTAAGGCATTATATAAAAATTATACTAAAGAAATCCGTCTAGTAAGTAGAAATCCTAAAAAGATAAATGAAACAGATCAACTTTTTAAAGCAGATTTGCTCAATGAAAATGAAGCGAAGATTGCTATTGCTGGAAGTAAAATTGTTTATTTTACAGTTGGGCTACCGATGGATTCAGAAATGTGGGAAGATCAATTTGTAGGAATGACCAAAAATGTAATTGAAGCGTGCAAAATCAATAATAGCAAATTAGTTTTTTTCGATAACACCTATATGTATGCGAAAGATGACAATGAACAGACAGAAAGCAGCCCTTTTATGCCCAATGGAAGAAAGTCTACTGTTCGTTCCCAGATGGCTAAACTTGTTCTTCATGAGATGGAGTCTGGGAAGTTAAATGCAGTCATTTGCCGAGCACCAGAGTTTTATGGACCCGAAAACACCCAAAGCATTACCAATAGCTTAATTTTTAATTCGATTCAAGCGGGGAAGACGCCTAAAATCCCGATAAGTGATCAAACCGCAAGAACTTTAATTTGGACACCTGATACTAGTCGAGCAGTGGCGCTCATTGGAAATACGCCCGATAGTTATGGTCAAACTTGGCATTTACCATGCGATGAGTCGATTACTTATCATAAAATGATTGAAATTATTCGAAGTGTGACTGGAATGCCAATAAAGTATAAAGTTATGAAAATGTGGCAATTTAAATTGGCTAGCCTGTTTAATCAAAATGCTAAGGAATTACAAGAGTTGCTTCCACGTTATAAATGGGACAATCTATTTAGCTCAGATAAGTTCAAAAAAAGATTTCCAAACTTTGAAGTTACGACATTTGAGGAAGGAATCAAAGAGATGTTTACTGAGTAGGCAACATCATAGTTAAAAAATGCTGGCACACAAAAACAAACATTCATGAATCTCATGTTTGTTTTTGTGAGTTTTTGTGTCAGGCACGAGCTGATAAATATTCTGAATCGTTACTCTGAAAGTACCTGACAGTCGCTTAAAAAAAACCACTATCATCAACCAACCTTGATCGGCATTTCTTTTACTACTTTATGTGCCAGTATCGTTGCGATTGTTGCGATGGCAATTGATCCGATGAATGCAATTGCAACGGGTGGTGTTGGGAGACTCATATTTAACAATCCGGTAAGTGGTTTAGGTGTACTAAATGTCCACAGTAAATCATTGACGGTTACGGTGATGAGTCCGATGATGATGGCAATAAATCCTTTGGAGCTACCATATCGATAAAAAGATGAACCGATGAACCAGCCGACTAAAAAGTAGAGCATAACCAAAATGATGTACGCAATCGTCGTCAGTACCCAACTGTTGGCACCGAGTGATGATAATTCAACGTCTTGGAAAGCTGTCATGTTGAATAAGCTGATCATCCAAGTTAATAGAACGCTTATGCCATTAATAGTAAGTGCTAAGGCGATGGATGAGAACAATGCACCCTGAAAATAGGACTTTCTGGAGACGCCTTGTTTCACAAACAATGGTAAAAAGATGATGCTTGATAAGATTCCGCAAACGAGCATAAAGATTGTAGCGGTTTGAAAAGTAAAGGTTAGTAGCGACATTTCTTGGATTTCAGGTTCTTTTAGAAACCATACTAATGCAAAGTAAAGGACATAAACGATGGGTAAATACCAGGCAACCCATTTCATTTGGACTGTGTATAAATCAATGGTAACTTTCTTGGCTATGTTAGACATTCGGCTGATCCTCCTTTGTTAATTGAATGAATAGATCATGAAGCGAAACATTTCCTATTTCTAACCCACTTCGTTCGATTTCCTCCGCTTTCTCTTTGGATAACTGGCCGTAAACCATTACCGATTTTGTGCCACCTAGCTGCTGTTTGCTTAATATTTGCAGACCATCTACGACTTGATCCACAGCAGTTGGTGCACCAGTTACAGAAAAACCTTTTTCCAATAGTGTATCGATCGCTTCATCAACAATTAATGCACCTTTGTCGATGATTAATACATGATCAAATAAATAGTCCATCTCCGACACTAAATGTGTGGATAAAATAAACAGTCTAGGATTGCGTGCTTGTTCTTCCAATATTTCATTGTAAAAAATTTCACGTGTTGGCGCATCCATTCCTTGATAAGCTTCATCAAAAATCGTCACAGGAGTTTGATTGGCTAATCCCATCGTCACATTAAATGCAGATTGCATCCCTGTCGATAATTTTTTCAATGGTTTATCCATTGGTAATTGAAATAATTTCGTTAATTCTTGTGCGTATTGAAGGTCGAATGTAGGTCGATAACGTTTTGCAAGTTCGAAAAATTGCGGGATCGTGTCGTATTCATCTTTATAATCTACTTGATGAATAAATGAAAGGGTAGACATTGCCTGTTCATTTTCAAAAATTGTTGCACCATCAATTGTAATCTCTCCACTTGACGCCTTTTGGTATGCGGCTAATAAAGATAATAAACTTGTTTTTCCTGCCCCATTTCGTCCGATGAGACCATAAATCTTGCCACTTTCCAGTGTGAGATGAATATCTTTCAATGCCGAAAAATCTTTATAAGATAGATTGACGTGATTGATTTCTAGCTTTTTAATCATTCTTTTACACTCCCTTTCAATTTCTCCATAATTTTTATGATCGCCGCATCTGATAACGCTAGTTTTTTTGCTTCCTTTAACATCGGTAAAACAAATTCATTTGCAAAATCATTTCTTCGTTGGTTTAGTAATTGTTCTTTTGCGCCTTCCATTACAAACATGCCAACACCTCTTTTTTTATAAATAATTTCATCCTCTACGAGAAGGTTAATTCCTTTAGAAACGGTAATATGATTGACCTTATAAAATTGAACGAGTTGATTTGTGGAAGGAATTTGATCATGATCTGTCAATTGGTCATTGATGATTTGGTCTTCAATGATTTCTTTAATTTGAATGAAAATCGGTTTATTATCATGTAACACTTTTTTCAATTTTCGTGTCACCTCACTTGTTTTGATTAAGGTCATATAGTTGTATATATAACTATATAGGAGAGATGGTTTATTTGTCAAATAAAATTATATGCAAATTCGAGATACCCAAGAAATTTAGAATGAAATCTTTACCTAGTCACTCCTAATTCGACATCAATTTACACTAAACCAACACCATAATCGGGGAATGTATGCTACAGTAATTTTAAGTGATTGTGTGAGGTGGTACCTAGATGGTTAGAATTGGTTACAGGACGTTGAAAACGGCAATCGGTGCAGGTTTGGCTATGTGGATCGTCAGTTTTTTAGATTTAGAATTTGCTACATTTGCAGCAATTATTGCCATTATGTGTATGGAAAAAACGAAGATGAAAACAATATTGGCCATGAAAGATAAATTTTTAGCCTCCCTTTTATCTTTATTATTAGGGACATTTGCGCTTGAAATATTCGGCTATCATCCAATTGTATTTGCAGGCTTCATTTTATTGTTCATCCCATTTCTCGTGAAAATTAAGATGCAAGATGGCTTTGTTACGAGCATGGTTGTGTTATTGCATGTCTACACGATTCAACAAGTAAGTGTGATGATGTTCGTTAATGAAATTACAATTATTGTCATTGGGATGGGCATAGCATTATTGGTGAATAGCTTTATGCCAAGTGTTAAAAAGGATATTGAAGATTTAAAAGAACAAATTGAAAAGAAGTTCGCAGTCATATTATATGAATTTTCGGCGTCGCTAAGAGGTGGAACGCGTGAATGGGAAGAGCGGGAATTACAAGAAGTCGCGCAATTGATTAACAAAGCGAAAAGTATTGCCGTATTAGATGTTGAAAATCATTATTTGAGAAAAGAAAATAAAGTGTATTATTATTTGGAAATGCGGGAAAACCAATTAAAGTTACTTGAGCAAATCCAGAAAATCATCGCCATTATTGCTACGTCTAATTTGGTCGTGCAACAAAGGGACATGTTCGCGGATTTTTTACAATCTTTGAGTCGCAATGTGCATGATGGAAATACGACGGAGGCATCTTTAAATGAACTCGCTGCTTTAAAAGAGTCTATTCGTCAAATGGACTTACCAAAAGTTCGAGAAGAATTTGAAGTACGGGCCAATTTGTATTATTTAATTTATGAGATGGAAAATTACTTGTTGATGAAGAAAAAGTTATTTGCGAAAGTAGAAAAGTCAGAAGGGGCGGGTTCTAAATGAAAGCAGTGCATACGTTTTTAATGTTTCAAGATGGAAGAGCGGAAGAGGCGATGAAGTTTTATACATCAATCATCGAAGACTCGGAAATCATTCGTATTACAAAATATGGTGCGAATGAGCCGGGAGAAGAAGGGACTGTTAACCAAGCGATCTTCACTTTAAAGGGTCAGCAATTCATGTGCATCGATAGCAGTATACAACATGCATTTGATTTCACACCTTCTGTATCGATTTATCTTACTTGCGATACGGAGGAAGAGTTGGATGAAATGTATCATAAGCTTTCAGAAGGTGGAGAGGTGCTGATGCCGTTAGGAGATTATGGATTTAGTAAAAAGTTTGGTTGGATCAATGATCGATTCGGTATTTCATGGCAACTGAATCTCCCGAATTAAAGCAATCACAGTAACTCGAACGAAATGATTTGTTTGGATTACTGTGGTTTTTATTTGAATTCGAACAACTATCTTGAATTCAAGGTAGTTGTATGATAAAGTAGTCGTTGTGAGTAAGAAATAGAGGAATAACTCTCCTTTTATACCTTGAATTCAAGATAATAACGAAGCTTGTAAAGAAAAAGGAGTAATCAACTTGAGCTTTTTAAGTAAATTTTTTGGAAAAACAAAGGAGACGGAAAATATGTCAAAAGTAAATGTAGCAGTTGTATATTATAGTATGGGTGGCACAAACTACCAAATGGCAAAATGGGCGGCAGAAGGAGCTAGAGAAGCGGGTGCAGATGTACGCGTTGTAAAAGTTCAAGAGTTAGCACCAGATGCAGTCATTGAAGGCAATGAAGGTTGGAAAGCAACTGTAGATGCAACAAAAGACGTTCCAGTTGCAACTTCAGAAGATTTAGAGTGGGCAGATGCAATTATTTTCAGTACGCCAACACGTTTTGGTGTAATGGCATCGCAAATGAAACAATTTATCGACTTGCAAGGCGGCTTATGGGCAAATGGCAAAACGATCAATAAAGTTGTCAGTGCAATGACATCTGCACAAAATCCACATGGTGGCCAAGAAGCAACATTACAATCATTGTATACAGCAATGATGCACTGGGGCGCAATTATTGCAACACCTGGTTACACTGATCCAGTCGTATTTGGCGCAGGCGGAAATCCTTATGGAACGAGCGTTACGGTAGGCCAAGATGGAAAAATGGTAGAAGACGTAGAAGCAGCAGTTAAATATCAAGCAACACGTACAGTAACAGTTGCTGAATGGGTTAAAAAAGGCAATCAATAAAAGAATTTGAATGACAAGCTTCAAAGAATAGTAGGATAGAAACCTGCCAAGCCATGTAGAAGATGCATGACTTGGCAGGTTTTTTGCATCGGATTGAACGAATGGTCGAATTATTTCAACAAACGACGAATTCTTTTCTTGAATAATTGAATCTTTTTGATGAGTAGTCGAATGATATTCGTGAACGGTTGAATCTTTCCACGGAGTGATTGAATCATTCGCTCGAACAGTCGAATCTATTTCAAAAAATCATTCATGATCCAAAATATCCGTACAACAGTAAGGACTTTTAAAGATTGATCCCTTCTATGCTTCCACTTCCACCGTAAAATGATCGCGCACGAGTTGATAAGCTTTTTCAAGATTTCGTTCATATGTAGCACTTACTTCTTGCGTGAATTCTGCTGCTGCGAGTTCTTGTTGTAATTGGGTATAACAATCATTTAATGTATCGGCTTGTTCATTGACTAAACGGTTCATGACACTTGCTGTTAAGCAGTCTGAAAAATAATCTACAGTTCCATACAAAGTTCAACACCTCCATGTAAATATAAAAAACCAACCCGATTATGATTAAGAGTTGGTTTGGTTGCATACGAAAATAAGCGTAGATTTTTGGTTTTAAAAAAATAGCATCATTAACTAGGGATTTTTCGAATTCGTTCAAAAAAATCCTGTAAAAACATCTACTTGTTCTGTATATAACACCCCCTATCCTCCGTAGGTACTTGTTATGATGAGAATGATTAGGCAGGTCTCCTGGCTTAACTTCATCGCTCATCGAACCTTCCCATCTTCAAATTAGAAAACAGTGGATTTTTTCGACTCGCTCCGTATTACAGTTGCGGGACAGCGTCGGAATTGCACCGAACTTCCCTTTTAAGTAATAAAGCAAAGCATTCTTAAAACGCTTTATTACACCTAAATCTCCGATATTCACTTGTCTTGGTTAACTATAGCATACCGTTTTTTACGTTACAACTATTGGGAGAATTGTTAATTATTAATGAAAATCTTCAAGAAAAAGAATTAAGGCTTTTCATTTTATAATAAATATGCCATAATGAGTCCAATCTACTTTTAAATGCAATGATAAGGAAAGTAAATCGACTGTTATTTTTTTACAGAGAGCTTCGGTAGCTGAGAAGAAGCGAAAAATCGTTGATTGAAAATGGCCTTTAAGCAGCAAAGTCGACATTCTGAAAAGGAATTAGACTTTGACGAGATTTGGCACTCGTTACAAATGTCAAAGTATATCGGTGATTCATTCACCCTGTACTTATGGAGGCTAATTATGTAAGTAATTGGCAAATTAAGGTGGTAACACGAGTAATAACCTCGTCCTTAGACAATGCATTTGTCTTTGGGCGAGGTTTTTTGACGTTAAAAGGAGGAAAAAACATGACAGTTGTAATTGGTGGCGCTTGGCCATATGCGAATGGTTCTTTACATTTAGGGCATATCGCAGCATTATTACCGGGAGATATTTTGGCGAGGTATTATAGGCAGAAAGGTGAAAATGTATTATACGTATCGGGCAGTGATTGTAATGGGACACCGATTTCAATACGTGCAAATCAGGAAAACACAACGACGGAAGCAATTGCGAATCATTACCATCAAGAGTTTGTTACGTGTTTTGAAAAGCTTGGATTTACGTATGATTTATACACGAGAACAGATACAGAACACCATCATCAGGCGGTGCAAGACATCTTTTTGAAGTTACTTGAAAATGGTTATCTTTACCCTAAGACGATTGAGCAAGCTTATTGTGAAACAGATCATCAGTTTTTACCCGATCGTTTTGTCGTTGGCATTTGTCCAAACTGTGGTGCGAATGCGAGAGGAGATCAATGCGACCAATGTTCAGCAATTTTAGATCCACTAGATTTACTAGATAAGCGATGTAATCTTTGTGGCAATGAACCAGTCATTAAAGAAACCGAGCATTTATATTTTGCACTTAGTCAATTTCAACGCCAATTGGAAGTCTTCGTCAAAGAGGCTCAACAGGACAATAGATGGCGTGAAAATGCGATTGCTTTAACGACGCGTTATTTACAAGAAGGGATACCCGATCGTTCAGTTACACGTGATTTACCAAATGGTGTGGATGTTCCTGTTGAAGGGTTTGAAGGGAAGAAAATTTATGTGTGGATTGAAGCTGTAGCTGGTTACTTAACGGCGAGCATGAAATGGGCAGAAGACCATCTTGAAAAGCTGGAAGATTGGTGGAATGAACAAAGTCGCTTTTATTACGTACATGGAAAGGACAATATTCCATTCCATACAGTTATTTGGCCAGCAGTATTAATGGGAATCAAAAGCGCTACATTACCGACTCATATCATTTCGAATGAGTATTTAACTTTGGAGAAAAGAAAAATATCGACAAGTCAAAATTGGGCAGTTTGGGCACCTGATATTTTGGAGAGGTACGATGCAGATTCCATTCGTTATTTTTTAACAGTCAATGCTCCTGAAAATCGTGACACGGACTTTTCATGGCGAGAGTTTATTTACAGTCATAATAGCGAATTACTGGGCGCTTATGGGAATTTTGTCAATCGGACGTTAAAATTTATTGAGAAATCATACGAGAATCAAGTTCCAAAAGCGAAGATTGATCAGGAAATTCAAGTGAGAACTGCAGGACTTTATGATGAAATCGGACGCTATATTCAAGACGGGCATATTAAAAAAGCATTGGAACAAGTATTTGAATTTGTCCGCGATGCGAATAAGTATTTTGATGAAAAAAAACCGTGGATCGACATTCATGAAGACCGTACTTCGTGTGATCAGACGATGGCGACTTGTGTTTACCTCATTGCGAATTTCGCCCAATTATTACAACCATTTTTGCCATTTTCAAGTGAACGTGTTCAGCAAATGTTAGGACTAGGGTCATTCACATGGCAAGAAGCTCAAGAAATACCCAGCACACTAAAGGAAATTGCACCATTGTTCGCTAGAATTGATTTGGCATGTATCGAAGAAGAGCTTGAAACCTTGAATAGTGGCGCTCAAAATGCCTAATAAATACAGATTCGTATGATGAACGTTGTAACGAATATAGGCGGTTTGTTGCAGCGTTTGTTTAAATTTTACTGGCCTAAAAGTGTATTTTGAATTCTTTACCCCAACACATTAAGTGTTAGTTAGAACGAGTGTAGTATCTTATCGAACAATGAAAACAAGTCTAATCCGACAAGAGAGTCATTAGTATTTATTATGGTAATGTATTCATAACCTCTATTATAAGTTATGCCTAGTAATTGGTATGCTTAATAAGAGAGGGGGATGCATATGCAAATTTTTGATGCACATTTTCATATTATTGATTTTGATTTTCCGATTGTAGAAAACGATGGGTATACGCCGCCAAGTTTTAATACGGACGCTTATCAACGAGAAACAGCTCGTTTTAATGTAGTAGGTGGGGCGATTGTATCTGGATCGTTTCAAGGGTTTGATCAAACGTATTTAGTCCATGCATTGAAACAGTTAGGGCCGACATTTTGTGGTGTGACACAACTACCGTTTACCGTGACAGATGAAGAATTGATTCGCTTAAATGAAAGTGGTGTGAAAGCACTGCGTTTCAATGTGAGGCGTGGTGGTTCTGAGGATTTGACCAAGCTTGATTATTTTGCGCGCCGTGTTTTTGATGTAGTAGGTTGGCATAGTGAACTTTATATCGATGGAAAACAATTGCCAGAAATAGCACCAATCATTGAAGCATTGCCAGCTATATCTATTGACCATTTAGGATTGTCAGAAGAGGGCTTACCTCATTTACTAAAGTTGGTAGACAAAGGCGTTCGTGTAAAAGCGACAGGTTTTGGTCGAGTCGCATTAAACGTGGAAAATGCATTGCAGTCGATTTATGATGTAAATCCAGAAGCACTAATGTTTGGAACCGATTTACCTTCAACGCGAGCTAAAAGACCCTTTCAACAGAAAGATATTAATCTCATCTTACAATTATTTGATACAGATGCTGCACAGAATATTTTATCTAAAAATGCATTGAACTGGTATTTTAAATAATTGCACTTTTTATACAAAATGATGAAACATTTCCCAACCTCATTCGTAAATATATGAGTATGAAGGATGGGGGGATTGGGAAATGGGATTTTTAATTTTTGGTGTTTTAATCATCGCCATAATCGTTGCAATTGGAGCTGGGATGAAGCAAGTTGAAAAGAGAAGGCGCATCGTCGAATTAGGAGATGCATTATTGCTTCAAGATCATGCGATTGAAACGATTGGGGTGATCCGCTCTATGCCGAGAAAAACAGAAGATGGCTTGATGGCAGTTGATGTCGATATTGAAAAAGCAACGAAGACTGTTCTAATTTATATGCCCGGCAATGCGCGTAGAAGATTTATGATAGGCGCGGAGTTACCTCTTGTTTATTCAGCGGTTACGCATGAAGCGGTCATTCATCCGATGTATGTCGCATGGCTCGTTAAACAAGGAAAAGATTATAGTACGACTGACGCTGTCGATTCGACGGATCCTGTCATTCATCGGTATTTACATAAAGAAACAAAAGACATTGAAGATGGTACAACGGATGGTGGTTTTGATAGTTCAGACAGTGGCGGTAGCGACGGTGGTGGAGATGGCGGCGGATCGGATTAAGTATTGGAAAAGTGAACAATGAAAAGCGGTTTCTAAACAGGAGTAGCCGTTTTTCATTGTTTTTTATTTCTTTAGGGAAGATCAATTGACTGGAGAATCACGGGGGCGGTTCTCTTAATCGGACACACATTAGGCTTGAGTCTCGAAGTATAAGAGCTACCTCTGTAGACGCGTGTTTGATTCATCAGTTATTTATTCTCACATCAATTGGCATATCTAGAGGAGACTCATAGAAAGTGAAAAAGATGGTTGCGTCCGTTAAATTTAGTATATGACCCGTAAAATACGCATGGTTCACTAGAATGTCCGGCTTTACGTTTTTGGAAATGCCGCCGACCAAGTAAGAATAATCACTACCCTCGCTGTACACCCAATACAAGTCGTCGTCAATCAAAGCATCTAGAGGGATAGAATCGACTTGAATGATTTCTTTATGTTGAAACAGATACACATTTATTTCATTTTTATGGTTTTTATAAATGGCAAGCTCCTTATTTTTAAACCTAACTTCAATTAGATGATCGAGAACAACTTCTTCGCCAGAGTGTTCGGTTATCCCATCGATTATGTAAGTGTGGCTGGCTTGTTGATTACAACCGACCAGCAACAGGCACAAAGTGAAAATGGTGAGTAGTTGGTATATTTTCATGAAATCACCTCAGTAGTTATTGAAAGTCTTGCATCTATGCATAATCGTAAGGAAATAGGGTGCATAATGGAATACATGCACCTTATCTCAAACCTAAAATTTGATAGCATTATAGTTCGTGATTTCCCAATAATTAGTTCCGCTTGTCCAGGAGAGGCCAAAAGCATACGGTCCCACGCTAAAACCATTAACTTTTGTTGATCCCCATGTATGAGAATAAACAGAAGAAATATTCACTGTCTTCTTTACTGGAGTTCCATTATAAAATTTCATATATATCCATCCCTTACCCGAAGCTGCATTATATGCTGAGCCAGTCATTTTATCTTGAAAAGTAAAGCCAAGACCATAACTAGAAATCTTAGGATAAACTGTAGGTGTTGCTTTTTTTCCAGCAAAGTTATAAGTATTGAATCCATGCTCTATAATGCTAATACTCTCTTGTTCCACCCTTAATCCAAACCCATCATCACCGCCGCTACTATTAAAATCGGCATATTTATTCCACTTCCATGAACCACCTAATACATACATCTTCATATCGTTATCATAAAGTAAAGTCGGTTTTGGAACCGAAGCATCCCCTTTAACAGACATTGTTTCTATGTTTGTATCAAAACCGCCACTTATTAGCGTCAGCCCAACAGCCTCTAAAGAGTTGTTTTTTAGATATTCATATTCTTTAAGCGTGTTATTATAAATTTCTAATTCCTGAGTTGTTATGGAATTACGTCGAAGATTTTCTAAATTATATAATTGTGCTTCAAGTTGACCCAGTCTATTAAAATAATGGTCAATTTCTTCCTTCCTTTTTTTGAATTTGTATTGTAAGTCTTTTGGTAGCTCTTCAAGATTGACATCACCTGGTGATAATTCAACATCGTCAAAATTTAGTGTTGTTATTTCTTGCATATCAAGTTCCGAATTCTCATTTGCAAAAGCTGGACTTGAAAAAATGAGTAACCATGTAGTTAAAGTTAATGTTATGATTTTTTTTCACTTAAATCCCCCTCGTTTTTAATTAATTGAAAAAGCATAAATAAAGACCTTTAATACTTACTAAAATATTAGCATTCCAATGAACCAAATATCTAATAAATTTATGAAATCCATACAGGTGCACCTCCCTTTAATTGGAATATACTCTATAATATAAAGTATCGGAACAAAAAGTCTTAAAAGAATATTTACAAGGAGTGAAAAGAAGTGTATACAAAGGTAGGCTCTACAATTAAAAAAATTAGATCTGATAAAGGCTATACACAAAATGCCGTATTAAAAGATGCGATAACGCAAAGTGCGATGTCAAAATTTGAAAGAAATGAAACGGATATCAAATATTCAACCCTAGCCATCATTCTAGAAAATTTAGAGATGTCATTTGAAGAGTTTAGTTATGTACACCATAATTACGAGTTTTCGGAAAAAGAACTAGTATATAAAAAGTTTTTCTCACTCACTTATAATGAAAAAGAAGAAATCCTATTGGTATCTACGAGGGCAAAGAAGTACTTGGAATTAAATGAGGACTGCTTAATAGAGGATATTAAAGACTTGTGTGATTCTTTAATAATTTTTATAGAAACGAGTAATCATCAAGTCATTTCTAAAAATGCATTAAAAGTGTGGGCTAGGCTTTCGAAGAAGAATCAATTTTACTTAACCGATTTGTATTTATTGAATTCAATCATCTATTTCTTCTCATTGGAAACGATGTTGGAAATAAAAAAATTAGCCTATAAAAGTATAGACCGTTATAAAGATTTTCAAAATATCCATCGTTTGAAAATCAACTTAGGTGTGAATTTGGCTTTGATGTTGATGAAGAGAAATTTGTACAAAGAGGCATTAAAGGAAATCGATGAAACAATCCGGTTAGCTAAAATCACCCAAACATACTTACAATTAGCCGTTTGTTATATAAGAAAAGGCGTGTGTTTAAATCAATTACATGAGGATGGGGACAACTGGATTCGTAAAGGTAAGGACATCTTAAATGTTTTAGAGGAGAGGAGTTTATTGCAGATGGCTGAAGATGAAATCAGGAATCTCATGGAGGGTTCGATGGAAGTTGAATCTTGAAGCACAAGAACCATTCCCTTGATCCTGTCCCTTCGATTCTACTTAAGTATTGGAAAAGTGAACAATGAAAAGCGGTTTCTAAACAAGAGTAGCCGTTTTTCATTGTTTTTTATTTGGAGGGTGCATGTAGAAAATCAATTTAAAGATTGTATAAATCTTTGATTGTTTCAAAAGGCACGTCATTTGAAGGGCGCATATCAAGGAAGTAAGTCAATTGCCATTTTTGCGTTTCCTTCGCTTGCTTACTAGTCGGCTGATCCCAAATGGGGTAAACTCTGAACGCCATTTTCCCTTTTGTAGAAGGAGACTGTAAGATGCCTTTTTCAACAAGGATTTCTTTAGGGAAGATAAATTGACCGAATTCCTTGTCGTTAAAAAAAGTTGTGATGACAAATAAATCAGGGGATGTATCAAATATATAAGGTTGATTCGTACGATTACAGTCTTTTTCCCATAGTGCAACAAACTGCCCAATTTTAGTCGGCGTACGATTCGCCACTCTGAAACGTACTGTTTTTGAAGACAATTGAAAGATTCCAGCACCATACTTTGCGTTCTGCTTTTCTTCTTGAATCGACTCGATTTTTAAGTCATGTGGTTCATAAATTATTTTGTTAGCATCATTTAACGCCAAATAAAAGTCATTCATCCAAACACCTCCGTTATTGCGTTGCGAATACATGTTCTAATCTTTGTTTAGTTTACCATAATTGAGGAGCATTGTATCTTATAACTAAAAAAGTACTGCGTGGAAACTGAAACTTATGCTTTAGAAGGAACGTATGATAAGTAAGGAAAACGTTTTAGTCGTTTAGTGAGTTGTCAAAATAGATGGGGGAATTAAAGGAGAGAAAAATTGTGAGTTATACTAGTAATTATGTAACGCCTAGTAATTTCGGCGATTTATTTCTGAATGGCGATAGTGAATTAATTTATAAACAATGTGTGAAAGACTTTCAAAAGTTAATTACGGTAGAAGAATTTAAAAGTTTGGTTACCCATTTTAATGAACATGTGGGTGCTTATTCAGTAAAGTTTACTACCCAGATTGGAAAAGAGACGCATTATATTTGGGTAGACGACGCAGAACAGAAAATGATATCTGTATATTTCGATAAGGAGAATCAGATTCAGAGATTGCTTATTAAGCCGTATGTAAAATATCCTGAAACGGATCAAGCTTATTCAAAGAACGCTTATACAATGCCAATAAAGGAAGATTGGACGGTCTTTTGGGGTGGTACTAACGAGTTTTTAAATTATCATTACGTGTACGAGAATCAGAGATATGCTTATGATTTGCTTATTGTTCATGAAGGTCAAACGTATCGCAATACCCGCCTGAAAAACGAAAACTTCTACGCGTTTTCAAAGGAGGTTTGTGCGCCGAGTAACGGGGTTGTCATGCAAGTAGAAAATAACATATTTGACAATGTACCGGGGGAGATGAATGAGGAAGCTTTTTTAGGGAATTATGTGATCATTAAGCATGGTGTAAAGGAATACAGTTTGATCGCACATCTTAAAAAGCATAGCATTTCGGTGCAAGTAGGTGATGAAGTCGAAGTAGGGGACTTCATTGGCTTATGTGGTAATTCGGGGAATTCTTCAGAGCCACATATTCACTTCCAGCTAATGAACACGGATTCTATAACAACAGCACGGTCGATTCGGATGAGATTCAATAATGGGAAAGAGCCCATTCAAGGAGACAAAGTTAATTTTTCCGTGGCTGAACAAAAGCCAAAGCTGGATAAAATCGATCAAGCAGAAATCGCATTTTCTTTATCAGAGGTCTTGCTTTTCATCCCACGTCTTATCGTATCTTATTTTAAATCATGAACCTTACTTCATTCAGATGAATACAAATTGAAGAGAGAGGATCCATTTTAGAATTTTCTAAGCTTATTTGATGGTGTTGGAAATGTTATTCACTGTTACGATAACTATACCAAAAAGGGTAGATCGAAGAGTAAGAGAAGTCGAATAAGGCCTTTACGAGTCCGAAGAAAGCTTTTTCTTTTTGGGAAATAGGGCTATAAAGAGCTTCCAGAGTTGTCAGATATACAAATTAAATTGATTAGAATAGGCAGTGTGTTGGCGATGATTGTATGGACCATTTTGTTGATTACTTCTGCCATTGATATGTTTACACCCGCACCGCCTTTTCCAACACTTTAAAAAAAGGGGAGAGTTATAATGAAGAAAGAGCATTTGAACATAGTAGGGACGGTATCTGCATTATTGCTTATTTTGGGCTTGTTTTTAATGTTTTTTAGTGTTGGGTTTGGAATGTCTTTAGGAGAATCTTGGCTGATTAGTCAGTCTGGTGGGAGTGCGGATACGAATCAATATATGATGGTGATTGAAACGTATACAAACAACTTTGTCATAATCGGCAGCATGCTCTTTGGTGCGGGTTTACTAACGGCTTTATTCCTTTTCTATTCATTTTTACGTTATGGAAGTAAAGATCGTCAAGCTTCTACAAATACGAATCATTAGCTATTTCAAGAACTTTAATGGTTTCTAACATCACCCTAAATCTAATGTTTCTACTGTTTTCTGAAAATTATGGGAGCATATAAAAACTATGAACATTGTTTTTATACGCTCTTTTACACTTACAATATGAAGAGCGCGTTAAATTGACTGAAAAGGAAAGGTGCGAAAACAATGTTTACAGATCGACAATTAATTATCCATAATCTCATAGAAAAGGCAGCGGCATTTACATATGCTGTGGATGGCCAATTCATAAATGAGGAAGATTTTATGTTAGCAAATACTGGAATTCCTACAGATACGTTTAACATACTTGTATCGAAGGAAAAGACGCTTGAAAATGAAGGGAAGATTAGGCAAGGTCTTGCCGGTTTTCTGGAAAAGAAATATCCATTTAGTGTGTGGATGGATGCGGAACATCTCAATCGGGACTGGACAAGTCTTATGGAAGCATATGATTTAATAGAAGCAGAGCGTAATGCAATGATGAAACTTGAGCATACGCTAAATGTGGAACAAAGCGTTTCACACCAGTTAACGATTACACGCGTAAACAATGAGAAAACACTGTTGAAATATCTTGAAGTATTCATTAGTCTGTTTGAAGGCTCACCAGAACATGATGCATTGCAAAGTTATTTTGAAAAATTTTCCCAAATAAAATTGAGACCGAGCGTTCAAATGTTTGTTGGAATGGCAGGGGATACAGCGGTAACTACAGGCTTGCTGATCGAAGGTAAAGAGAGTTATGGCATTTACGATGTGATGAAGAAAGCTGAATTTAGAGGGAAGGGGTGTGGCAGTGAAATGTTTCAATTTCTGTTAAGCCAAACGATTGATAAACAAAAACCTGTGGTATTACAAGCATCAGACGACGGGAAAAATATTTACAAGCGATTTGGTTTTGTAGAAGTAGGCGAAATGATTGTATTTGAAAAATGATGAAGTGGCACATTTTCACGTATAAAAGAATGTCTGTGATTAAACTAAAAAAAGCATGAAATCGAAGTGTTGCCGATTTCATGCTTTTTACAATTCGTAAATGAGAAAGGTTCTGTACTTCTCAAAACTTATTTTGCTTGTATCACTTTCCGATCATTCACTTTAAATGAAATAGCTAAACCGAACAAAGCGACAAATCCTGTTACGAAGAAACTCATGTTAACGCCGTGAATGGCTCCTTCAATTGTGCCGTTTTGGATTGTTGTTGTCGTCATTACAGTGACTAAAATCGCTGTTCCAACAGCACCTGCCATTTGTCTAAACGTATTATTCATCGCGGTGCCATGTGAGATGAGCGATTTAGGCAATTGATTTAAGCCGAGTGTTGTGGAGGGCATCATAACCATTGAAATTCCAAGCATGCGGATGGCATTAATGATGGCTAAATAAGCAAATGCTGTATCTGCTGATAAATTAGAAAATAAAAATGTAGTGACGGTTAAAATGGTTAAGCCAATCCGTAAGAGCCATTTCGCACCGTATTTATCGAAAAGCGTCCCATTAATTGGATTCATTGCACCCATCACGACAGCCCCTGGCAGTAAAACTAAACCGGAATGAAGTGCACTATAGCCGAGCATTAATTGCGTATATAAAGGCAAAATGACGGTAGAAGCAATCATTGCACCGAATACAATCATGCCGAGAATCGTTGTTAATGTAAATAAACGATAAGAAAACACTCTAAATTCCAAAATAGGTTGTTCTAATTTCAACTGGCGAGAAATAAAGAAGTAAAGTGAAATTGCTCCCACAATCATTGAAATGATGACATTTAAATTCAGCCAACCCATATTTCCAGCGACACTAAATCCGTATAACAATCCGCCAAACCCAAATGTCGATAAAATAATCGATAATGTATCTAATTTTGGATTGGTTTGTGGCGTAATGTTTTTCAATAAAGCTGCGGCTGCAATAATAATAATCACTGCAATTGGTAAGACGACATAGAACACACTTCTCCAAGGATAATTGTCGACGAGATAGCCTGATAAACTTGGTCCAATCGCTGGTGCAAAGGCTATGACTAAGCCAAAAATCCCCATCGCTCTTCCACGTTGTTCAAGTGGAAACAGTAAAAACATAATCGTTTGTAGAAGCGGCATCATAATTCCTGCCCCAGCTCCTTGTAGCACGCGACCTACTAAAAGCATTGAAAACGTCGGTGAAATTGCTGCGACTAATGTTCCTACACCAAAAATTCCGATCGCAAAGATAAATAGTTTTCGCGTTGTAAATTTATTAATGAGAAAAGCTGTAATCGGAATCATAATTCCATTCACAAGCATAAAAATAGACTGCAACCATTGCACGGTGTTTTCAGATACATTGAAATCAACCATAATGGGCGGTAAAGCTGTTGCGAGTAATGTTTGGTTTAATATCGTAATAAAAGCCCCTGATAATAACACAATCAGTAAGGGCAAGTTCTTTTTAAAATTAAAAGAATTGTTCGTCGCCATTGTTAATCCCACCTAAAAAGTATTCCTTAAATTTTTTCATAAACTTTTGTCTTGGTCAAGTATTGTGTAGCGAAAAGTATTTAAGGAATACTGTGTAAGTAAGTCAACACACCCCACCTGAACGCAAATCTTCGATATTAACGCTTTTCAGATGGGGCTTGTGGCGGCAATACTAGATTACCGCCCGTTTGGCCCTCACTAAACGAGTTTACACTTATCTCTCTCCAGTAGTGCGAACGCACAAGGTACTCCTACCTTAAATTGAGGAGATATCTGTATCTTGTTTGATAGAAGATACGCAGGACGGTTGACTTCGCCCTTACGATTTCCGTCATGCCGAAATCGTACCGCCACGCAAGGTTTTCATGCCTTTATCGTGGAGATTCATTGCGCCAATACGGTCATCATTTGATGTATATGCGCAGTTTTTACAACAGA
>ERZ808028.65-NODE-65-length-118974-cov-9.042482_pt1 | contig 118974 bp, 111 predicted proteins | sample MGYA00380184_ERZ808028 | MGnify/ENA primary metagenome ERZ808028 (study PRJEB31490, sample SAMN06133397) | mouse gut metagenome | isolation source: J8_1 | host: mice | place: China: Chengdu | collected 2015-05 ...
CGTTCCCATACCGAACACGGAAGTTAAGCTCTTCAGCGCCGATGGTAGTTGGGGTTAGCCCCTGTGAGAGTAGGACGCTGCCAGGCTATTCTCTTTAATACATATTTAGGTCCCGTGGTGTAGCGGTTAACATGCCTGCCTGTCACGCAGGAGATCGCGGGTTCGATTCCCGTCGGGACCGCCATTATATTTTAATATTCAACCGATTTCGGGATTTCCGAGATCGGTTTTTTCTTATTTTAAAAATAAAATATATGTAAGTTCGAGCAGAGATTTATTAAATCTTGGACTGAACTTATATAAGATGAAACTACATGTATAATTAACCAGATGTTTTGATGAATGGTCAAGTATTAGAGCGATAAAGTTATAGAGATATGCTTTTTTATTTTCAAAAAGTAAAAACTTCGATACACTATTAAGAAATGGAGGGAACTGTAATGATTCATTTTACGGTAAAAAATGTAGCTGAAACAGAACAATTAGCAGAGCGGCTTGCGCAGCTTTTAAAACCTAAAGACGTACTAACATTAGAAGGGGATTTAGGAGCCGGTAAAACAACATTTACAAAAGCATTAGCAAAAGGACTGGGCATTAAAAGAACTGTGAGCAGCCCAACATTTACAATTATGAAGCAGTATGAAGGGAATTATCCTTTGAACCACTTAGATGTTTATCGACTGGAAGGAAGTGAAGAAGATTTAGGTTGGGATGAAATCTTTTATGGTGATGCAATTACAGTTGTAGAATGGGCGCATTATATTGAAGATGTTTTGCCTGAAGAGCATTTAGAACTTCGTATCCAACGTGAAAGTGAAGATGTAAGAACGATTGAACTACTTCCAAAAGGTCGGCGCTATGAGAATATATGTAAGGAGCTACAGTTATGATTTGGTTAGCAATAGATACTGCAAATATACCTCTTTCGGTGGCAATTGTGCAGGATGGAAAGATATTAACAGAAGAAAATAGCGCTGTTGCGATCAATCATTCATTGCGTGCAATGCCTGCGATTGAAGAAGCATTTGAGCGTGCAAAAATAAAGCCATCAGATATTGATCGAATCGTAGTGGCGGAAGGACCTGGCTCATACACAGGTGTAAGAATAGGTGTAACAATCGCAAAAACACTATCCTGGACGCTTGAAAAACCGCTTGTGGGTGTTTCTAGTATTGAAGCATTGGCAATGAATGTAGGGCTTTATGAAGGTTATGTATGTCCTTTAATTGATGCTAGAAGAAAACATGTTTATACAGGCGCTTATGATATGAAAGCTGGACAAATGAATGCAGTTATTCCAGATCAACATATCGATATCGAAACTTGGATTCTTCGCTTAAAAGAATTAAATAAGCCGGTGTTATTTATCGGTCAAGATATTGAAATGTATAGAGAAGAGTTGAAAGAACAAATGGGAGAACAGGCATTGTTTGCACCGTTTCAACTGAATGTTCCCCGTGCTTCTTCGCTTGTCGCGATAGCTGAAAATAAAGAAACTCTAGCAGAAGTGCATGAATTTGTTCCATCTTATCACCGAATTGCTGAAGCTGAAGCAAATTGGTTGAAAGCGCAAAGGAAGGAATAAATATATGGCATATGATGTAGCATATCGTTTAATGACTGTAGACGATATTGATCAAGTTGTTGCAATTGAAGAAGAGGCTTTTCCGACGCCTTGGACGAAAGAGATTTTTGAACATGAAATGTCAGGTAATAATTATGCACATTATTTAGTCGCAACGGTTGATGACCAAGTGATCGGACATTGCGGCATGTGGATTGTTTTGGATGAGTGCCATATTACAAATATTGCTGTACTTCAAGCTTATCGTGGGAACGGAATTGGTGAGCAATTACTGAAAAAAGCACAAACGTTTTGTCGTGAAATGGATGTCGCATTAATGACGTTGGAAGTAAGGGTAAGTAATGATGTCGCACAAAATATGTATCGTAAGCTCGGATTTCAAGACGGTGGAATTCGGAAAAATTATTATACGGACAATCGCGAAAATGCGCTTGTAATGTGGGTGGAGTTATGATGAAAAAAGATCAGTATATATTAGGAATAGAGACGAGTTGTGATGAAACAGCTGCATCTGTTGTTAAAAATGGTGTGGAAATTGTTTCGAATGTAGTAGCATCCCAAATTGAGAGCCAAAAAAGATTCGGTGGCGTTGTGCCTGAAATCGCTTCGAGACATCATGTAGAACAAATTACAATTGTAATTGAAGAAGCGTTAAAACAAGCGAACTTAAAGCCGAAAGAATTAGATGCTGTTGCAGTTACAGAAGGACCAGGATTAGTCGGTGCATTGTTAATTGGCATAAATGCGGCGAAGGCTTTTGCTTTTGCGCATCAATTACCGTTAGTTGGCGTACATCATATTGCAGGGCATGTGTATGCGAACCAACTTGTTCAGCCCATGGAATTTCCTTTATTAGCATTAATTGTTTCTGGGGGGCATACAGAGCTCGTTTTAATGGAAGCTGATGGTTCGTTTGAATTGGTGGGAGAGACGCGAGATGATGCTGCAGGAGAAGCGTATGACAAGGTTGCAAGAGTTTTAAACTTACCTTATCCTGGTGGCCCAGAAATTGACCGTTTAGCAGCGGAAAGTGAAGAACAAATCGATTTCCCACGAGCTTGGTTGGAAGCAGATTCGTATGATTTTAGTTTCAGTGGTTTAAAGTCAGCTGTTATTAACTATAAGCATAACACGGAGCAAAAAGGTGGAGAAATAAACCCTATGCATGTCGCTGCAGGCTTTCAACAAAGTGTCGTTGATGTGTTAACGGAAAAAACAAAGCGCGCGGCATTAGAGTTTAAAGTTAAACAAGTGATCGCTGCAGGTGGTGTAGCGGCAAACAAACAGTTACGCCAAACTTTAGGTAAAACTTTTGAAGAAATGACTATTCCATTTTACGTGCCACCAATTGCACTATGTACAGACAATGCTGCAATGATCGCGGCAGCGGGTACTTCTATGTTTAATCATGGAAAACGTGGGGCACTTAATATGAATGGTAGACCAGGGATGGAATTAATGTCTTGGAATAAATGAAATATAGGATTGAATTTAGATATTTGTCAAACCTCTGAAGCGTTGTGAAAAGCGTTTTAGGGGTTTTTTGTATGCTTATGTGGAACCCGAATGGATGATGAAGTATTTAGGGTGTTTGTCGATAAATGACTAAAAAATAAGCAATTTCATTTTTCTAACAACTCAAATGTCAATAGGAACATTCGTACTTATGCACAATTTGTGGATAAGTTGTGTATAAGATGTAAGAATGTTTATATATTAACAGATGTATTTGGATAACTTTGTGTATAAATGTGCATGGTTTTGTGGATTGTGTGGACAATATAATTTACATACGGTTAATATCAACTTTGCAATGTGGATAAATTTGTGGAATAAAAATCGACAAGAAGTTTAGTATACTACAAATTATGATAAAAAATCCACCTATCTTTTAAGTTAGATAGGTGGATTACATTAACTTAACATTTCTAATTCTTCTTGTAACATAAGCCATTCTTCAGCAATTTCATCATGCTTTGCTTGTAGTTGGTCAATGTCAGCTTGGATGTCCATTAATTTCACATGATTATCAGCGAATTCTGGATTCTCTAATTCAGTTTGTAAAGTTTCAAGTTGTTCATCTAATTCAGCTATTTCTTTTTCATGGGCTTCAATCGCACGAGAAATTCTTCTACGCTGTTTTTGTTCTTCTTTATTAATAGAAGTTGTTGTTTTGATTTCAACTTTTTGCGTCGATTGCTTGAGTGCTTCTTGTTCCGCTTGAATTTCTAAGATTTCTTGTTTTTTCTCGATATAATAATCATAGTCACCTAAATACTCAATTGCTTGGTCTGCATTGATTTCAATCACTTTCGTTGCAATTCGATTAATGAAATAACGGTCATGGGAAACGAAAAGAATAGTACCTGGAAAATCGTCTAAAGCATTTTCCAACACTTCTTTACTGTCCAAGTCCAAATGGTTCGTCGGTTCATCGAGAATAAGTGTATTTGATTTTTGTAACATTAATTTAGATAGTGCTAAGCGTGCTTTTTCTCCACCAGATAACGTCGAAACATGTTTATTCACATCATCTCCTGAAAATAAAAATCGCCCTAACACACCTCGAATATCCTTTTCATTCATCATCGGCCATTCACGCCAAATTTCTTCCAGCACACTGCCATTGCCATGTAAAGTTGCTTGTTCTTGGTCATAATAGCCAAAATTGACATTTGTTCCATAGTGAATTTCACCATCTAACAAAGGTTGTTTTTTGACGATTGTTTTTAATAAAGTTGATTTACCAACACCATTTGGCCCGATGATCGCAATGCGTTCTCCTTTGTAAGCGCGAACGGATAAGTTTTTTGCTACTGGCTGTTCGTCGTAACCAACTGCGGCTTGTTGGATTGCTAACACGTCATTGCCGCTTTCACGTTCCACCATGAATGAAAAACTTGCGGATTTTTCTGCGCCATCTGGAGCTTCCATCCAATCTTTTCTCTCAAGCATTTTCCTACGACTTTGCGCCATTTTAGAAGTAGATGCACGAGCAATATTTTTTTGGATGAATTCTTCCATTTTGGCTTTTTCGCTTAGTTCTTTTTCATATTGCTTTAAATCACGTTCATAAGTACGTGCTTTTTCCATCAAATATTTACTATAATTCCCGTGATACTTCAACATTTTAGTGCGTGAAATTTCATAAACAATCGTTACAATTTGATCAAGGAAGTAACGGTCATGCGAAACGACTAATAATGCACCATCGTAATTAATTAAATATTTTTCTAACCAACTTAATGTTTCGATATCTAAATGGTTCGTTGGCTCATCCAAAATGAGTAAATCAGGTTTACTTAATAACATTTTGGCAAGTGCTAAGCGTGTTTTTTGACCACCCGATAAAGTTTGAATGTTCTTGTCGAAATCTTCTTCGTAAAAGCGCATGCCATGTAAAACGGAGCGTGTATCGGATTCATATTGATAACCGTTTGTTTCATTGAATTCCGTTTGGACTGCATCATACTCTTTCGTAATTTGTGCAAATTCTTCTTCATTCGAATATACAGCTGGGTCGGCCATTTGTAATTCCAGTTCACGTATGCGGCGTTCCAACTTTTTAATTGGTTCAAAAACGGTCATCATTTCTTCCCAAATCGTTAAGGTAGAATCGATACCTGTATGCTGTGCTAAATAACCAATTTGCGTCTGTTTTGGCATAATAATATCGCCTTCATCGGCTGACATTTCACCAGCGATGATTTTTAATAATGTTGATTTTCCAGCACCGTTACGACCGACTAAAGCAACGCGGTCACGGCTTTTAATTTCCAATTGAATGTTTTCTAATATATTAATACCCGAAAAGGATTTAATGAGTCCATTTACTTGTAAAAGTATCATTTCAGCCACCTCTATTCATTTATAGTGTAAAGGAATCGGGTATCGTGCGCAATGTGTAATGCTTGAAATCAGGCATTATAAACGATAGAACAATTGATTGCTATAAAGTGAACGGATAAATGTCGACTAACTTTACAAGAAAAGCTTATTACTGTACGATAAAGTAGGCGAATAGCCTGTCAAGGAGGAAGAAAATGAACGAAGAAACACCAAGAATTCCACAAGCAACTTCCAAGCGCTTGCCTCTTTATTATAGATTTCTACAAAATTTTGCGAATGCGGGTAAAAAACGTGTATCTTCTAGTGAATTAAGCGAAGCGATGAAAATTGATGCAGCCACAATCAGGCGCGATTTTTCACATTTTGGTGCATTAGGTCGTAAAGGATATGGCTATGAAGTACAGTATTTACTAGAGTTCTTTCGTAAAGCACTCGATCAAGATGAAGAGACAGATGTCGCTTTAATTGGAGTAGGTAGTTTAGGAAATGCATTTTTGAAATATAATTTTCAAAAGAATCATAATACAAGAATTGTCATGGCCTTTGATCCTAAAGCACCGATTGAAGGTGAAGAAAGAAATGGGATTCCCGTTTATCATCCGAGCCAAATTGGGAAAAAAATGACTGAAGAAGGTATCGATATTGCCATTTTGACAGTCCCTTCACGAGAGGCTCAAAATGTTACGAATGAACTGGTTGAAATCGGCATTAAAGGGATATTAAATTTCACACCTGTACGGTTAACAGCACCAGATTTTGTGCGGATTCATACAATTGATTTGTCTGTGGAATTACAATCGCTTATTTACTTTATTAAAAACGACGTAAAACATTCACAAATATAAACGTCTGAACATAGCATTTCAACCATATATCATGTAAAATGAAGAATACGGAAGAAGTTTGAAAAGTTCTTCAAAAGTGGGAGGTGTCGTCATGGGAATTGGAGTACCAAGCTTAATTTTAATCGCAGTCGTTGCGTTGCTCATCTTTGGACCGAAAAAACTTCCTGAAATCGGAAAAGCATTTGGATCATCTTTACGTGAGTTTAAAAACGCTACAAAAGGACTTGCAGATGACGATGAGCCAAAAAAAACTAAAGACGATGAGAAGTAAGTAAGGATGTTAGTCCGATGAATAATGAAAAACAATTAACAATCATTGAGCATATAGATGAACTTAGAAAACGGCTGATGGTAATTGTCGTTTTCTTTGTTATGGCCGTAGTAGGTGCATTCTTCATTGCAAAACCTCTTATTCAATACTTGAAGTTTTCGGAAGAAGCACAAAGCCTTACATTGAACGCCTTTAATGTGACCGATCCAATCGTGATTTTTATCAAGGTGATTGTTATTGTCGCAGTTATTTTGATATCACCAATTATCGCGTATCACCTATGGGCATTTATAAGTCCAGGTCTACATGAAACGGAAAGACGCGTCACATTAAGTTATATTCCATTCGGCTTCATGTTATTTTTAGGGGGCTTAGCCTTTTCGTATTTTGTGCTATTTCCTTATATTATGAAGTTCATGATGGCATTATCGAATGAACTTGATATTACACAAACGATTGGAATTAATGAGTATTTTAATTTCCTCATTCAAATTACGATTCCATTTGGACTCATTTTCCAAATGCCAATCGTGACATTATTTTTAACAAGACTTGGTATTATTGAACCGATGTTTTTAGTGAAAATAAGAAAGTATGCGTTTTTTGCATTATTTGTTCTTGCGGCAATGATTACACCGCCTGACTTATTTTCTCACTTATTTGTAACGGTTCCATTGTTTTTGTTATATGAAATTAGTGTGCTAATTTCCCGTTTTGGTTATCGAAAATATATTAAAGCGGAGCAAAAACGTCAAATGGAAGAAATCGAATAAAAAAAGAAGTATGGACACTGTCGAACGTGTACCATACTTCTTTTTTTATCCCGCATTAACGGGCGGTAAGACTCCCACTTCAAGACTTAAGTAAAAGCGCTAAAGATAAGTGGGAGATCGACTGCCCTTAAAAGCCCGATTGGTTAAACTAACAATCAGTGGGGGATGAAGAAAATCTCCACTGATTGAAGTTTCACTTTATTGGAAAAAGGCAATGAAAGCTTGTTGTAGTTTTTGCATTTCTAAAATTTTATCATAATTTAATTGAATGATGACAACGAAGCCATTCATTAAAAAATGTCCAATCATGGGTGCAAGAAGTCGCTTTGATTTGTAATAAACAAATGAAAAAGCAAGTGCTGGCGCCATATAAACAAGTGTATGCTCAAGTTCCATATGGACTACTGCGAACACCAATGCACTAACAATCGCTGCAATCCAAACATTGGATTTTGTATAAATACCGCCGAATAATACCCTTCTGAAAATGATTTCTTCTAGTAAAGGTGCAAAAATAACCATAGAAATAATAATTATCGGCGAAATTTCTGCAATAGAAGATAACAATGCCGTATTGTCAGATCCTACCTCAATACCGAAAAGTTTCTCTTCAATAATACCTGCTGCCATTTGCCCGATTAATGCCAACACAAATGCCAGGAAGCCCCAACCAATTGTTGCCCCAAACGAAGCGGCTTTTCCTTTAAACACTTTGAAAAAATCTTTCTTTCTTGAAATAATAACAAAGAAAAGAATCGCAGCGAGTAGATTGACTAAAAATAACGACCAAGCGACGCTGTGAAACTCGATTTCTTCAGTAGGAATTGTCGTTTGACTTGTTAAATAAAACATAATTGGAAGCGGTAAAAAAATGCTTGTTACGTGCATCATAATATACGTTAAGACTAATAATAAATAAATGTGCCAGTTCTTCACATGAACATTCCTCTCCTAATAAACTCCTCTTGTTATTTTAGCGTCTTTTAGATTAGGAATCAAAGTAAAGTATACATCTCTCTAAAATACTTATGATATTTCTAATGAATTTAATCATACATTTTAATTTTTCGAAAAATATACTAAAAACAATGTTCTTTACTTGCAAAAAAAAATAATGTCTATTACAATTAATATCGTGTATTAGCACTCGATGAAGAGGAGTGCTAATAAAAATATGAAAAATCATTTTTGGGGAGGTTGTTTCACTTGTTGAAACCATTAGGTGACCGTATCGTAATTGAATTAGTTGAAGCTGAAGAAAAGACTTCAAGTGGAATCGTATTACCAGATTCTGCTAAGGAAAAACCACAAGAAGGTAAAGTAGTCGCTGTAGGAACAGGGCGCGTACTAGACAACGGGCAGCGTATCGACTTAGAAGTTAAAGAAGGCGATCGGATTATCTTCTCAAAGTATTCCGGCACTGAAGTTAAACATGAAGGACAAGAATATTTAATCCTACGTGAAAGCGACGTATTAGCAATTATTGGCTAATAATGAGCGACACAGACATTCAATTTATTCAGGAGGGAATTTAAGCAATGGCTAAAGAAATTAAATTTAATGAAGACGCACGTAGCGCAATGCAACGTGGTGTAGATAAATTAGCAAATACAGTAAAAGTAACATTAGGACCTAAAGGACGTAACGTTGTTTTAGAAAAAGCTTTCGGTTCTCCATTAATTACAAATGATGGGGTAACAATCGCTCGTGAAATCGAATTAGAAGATAAATTCGAAGATATGGGTGCAAAATTAGTTTCTGAAGTTGCATCTAAAACGAATGAAATTGCTGGTGACGGAACGACAACTGCAACAGTTTTAGCACAAGCAATGATTAAAGAAGGCTTGAAAAACGTTACTGCAGGTGCAAACCCAGTAGGTATCCGTAAAGGAATTGAAAAAGCAGTTGCAACAGCAATTGAAGAATTATCTGCTATTTCAAGAACGGTTGAAGGAAAAGAATCAATTGCACAAGTAGCGGCAATTTCTTCAGGTGATGAAGAAGTAGGTGAATTAATCGCGGATGCAATGGACCGTGTTGGTAAAGACGGCGTTATTACAATTGAGGAATCTAAAGGTTTCGCAACTGAGTTAGACGTTGTTGAAGGTATGGAATTTGACCGTGGTTATGCTTCTGCATACATGGCGACTGATACAGATAAAATGGAAGCTGTATTGGACAACCCATACATTTTAATTACGGATAAAAAGATTGCGAACATCCAAGAAATCTTACCGGTATTAGAACAAGTTGTTCAACAAGGTCGTCCGATTTTATTAATCGCTGAAGATGTTGAAGGTGAAGCACTTGCAACATTAGTTGTGAACAAACTTCGCGGTACATTTAACGCAGTAGCAGTTAAAGCACCTGGCTTTGGTGATCGCCGTAAAGCAATGCTTGAAGACATCGCTATTTTAACTGGCGGTGAAGTAATTACGGAAGACTTAGGTTTAGATCTAAAAGAAACAAACATTACACAATTAGGTACTGCAGCGAAAGTTGTTGTTACGAAAGATAGCACGACAATCGTTGAAGGTGCTGGAGATGCAGCTCAAATCGAAGGCCGCGTAAATCAAATTCGCGTACAATATGAAGATGCAACATCTGATTTTGATAAAGAAAAATTACAAGAGCGTTTAGCGAAATTAGCTGGTGGTGTTGCAGTTGTTAAAGTTGGAGCAGCAACTGAAACTGAGCTAAAAGAACGTAAATTACGTATCGAAGACGCTTTAAACTCAACACGTGCAGCTGTTGAAGAAGGAATCGTTTCTGGTGGTGGTACAGCACTTGTAAACGTTTATAACAAAGTTGCAACGATTTTAGAAACGGTTGAAGGTGACGTTGCTACAGGTGTAAACATCGTACTTCGCGCACTTGAAGAGCCAGTTCGTCAAATCGCAACAAACGCTGGATTAGAAGGTTCAATCGTTGTGGACCGTCTAAAACGTGAAGAAATCGGTATCGGTTTCGACGCATCTGAAGGCAAATGGGTAAACATGATGGAAGCTGGAATTGTTGACCCAACAAAAGTAACGCGTTCAGCATTACAAAACGCAGCATCTGTTGCAGCGATGTTCTTAACGACTGAAGCAGTTGTAGCGAACATTCCAGAAGAAAACGGTGGCATGCCAGATATGAGTGGCATGGGTGGCGGAATGCCGGGCATGATGTAATAATAGCGTGTAGACCTTGATTTAACAGGGTTTACACGCTTTATTTTTTCTTTCAGGCAACAATTGGGCAACATAGAAATGAAATTTTTATTTTTACCGTAGCTTTTCGGTCAATTCCGAAAGGTGTTTACTAAATAAATTCGCAGATTGGTCTTTAGTATGTTTCGTCATGTGGGTATAAATGTTAAGTGTCGTATTAATATCCTTATGCCCGACACGTCTTTGAATTTCATTTACTGGAATTCCCGATTCAATCATTAAAGAAATATTCGTATGCCTGAAGCTATGTGGTGTAATGTGCTTTCTTTTGTCCTGGTCAACATCTTTATACATAATCTTCATAAGCCTTTGTAAACGAAGCGACACGGATTTTATAGGCATTGGATACCCTTCTACATCCACAAATATAAACCCCTGGTCATTGTAGATTTTTCTATTCTCCATTTTCTCAACTTTGATTTGTTTTATATGTTCCCGAATTAAATTCATTACAAAAGAATCTAGTTCCAGCGTTCGCCTGGAGCCATCTGTTTTAGGTGATAATAAAGAGAATTCTTTTTTATTGTTGTTTGGATTGTAGTAAGTGTGCTGTACACTTATTTCATTCGTTTTAAAGTTAATATTTGATTCTTTAAGTGCCAACAATTCCCCAACGCGTAAACCTGAATAAGCTAATGTGGCAAATATAACAAAGTCCCCACGCAATCCCTCTTCTTTTGCGATAGAAAGAAATTTCATGAGTTCTTCACGTTCTAAAAAGTTATCAAGTTTATTCTCAACTTCTTTGTCTTTTAATATGCGCGGCTTCTCGAAAAAGTCTGTTGGATTTTCTCTGATGAATTTATGTTTTTCAGCATAAGTGAAAATCATTCTTGCGGTTGAATGTATACTGTCGATGTAATTAGCGCTAAAATCTTCACTTAATTTATCCATATGCTTTTGATAAGTAGCAAGTGTAATATCGCTTATTGGGTGATATTCCCATTCATCTAATAAGCGCTTTGCTGCAATGGATCGGGCGCGCACACTACTAATTTTTACGCGTTTTTCATAATAAGCAAGCCATTCTTGAAATAATTCACCGAAAGTCATTTTACTTTCTTTAATATAAGTCCCTTGTTTCAATTCCTCTTCCACACGGCGAGCGGCTTCTTTTGCTTCTGTTTTTGTACGAAAACCCGATTTAGTTATCTTTTCGTATTTACCAGTAGCGGGATTTTTACCAGCCGAAACAATATATTCCCATGAACCATTCTTTTTACGAATGCTAGCCATTTTTTATTCACCTTCTTTTATTATATTTTACCTGGGCAAAGTATAGCGGTTAATTGTCATATTGGTTACCCCTTCAATACCTTCATTGTAAAAATAATCATGTCCCCAATTTATTAAAAATTCATAGAAGTTTTCGTTTATATATTCCAATACGTAAGGGGGCATTTTTAGACGATTTAAACTATCCTCAAAATCTTGTGGTGTGCCGACATCTAATTTACAGATTTTCTTTTCTGAATCAATTCCGTATTTTACTTTTATCTCGTGTAAGAAATCGCAAGAAAATCCTTCGTATCGCAAGAGAAAGTAAAGTTTTATATTGGCTTCATAACTTGAAACGTAGGTATCAAGTAGATCATCTATATCATCTTCTAAATCTTCTTCTTCAGTTATGAAAATCGGTTCTTTTGTCATTACTTCAAAATATGGAACAACTTCGATGTAAGTAAATAAATCCCCTGGTTGACATTTTAATAATTCGCAAAGTTGCTTTAATGTATCGAACTGTATACCTGAACCGTAATTATTAACTAAATTAGAAATGGTTGTCCGCGATAGTGTAGTTTGATCTCTTACCTTTTGTATGTTTAGACCTCTTTCAGCCATGAGAACTCTTAAATTTGAATGAATTAAACTCATTATAAATCCTCCTTTATATCACTATTACTACCCTAATAATATCATAACTAATCACAATAACCAACAAGCTAATCATAATGACTTGACAATCTAATGTTGTTCAATATGATGTACTCAATGGTTTTAATAACCAATACACTAATCATTAAGTTTATTAGGTTAGTTATTTTTAGGAGGTGCGTAAAATGATTTCATTGAAATGTTCGGAAGAATTCAATCAAACACTTGTAAAAAAGGGATTTTCTAAACGTGCTTTCGCTCGCGAGAGTGGCTTGTCTGAATCTACATTTATTCAGATTTCAAACGGGAAGCAATCACCGCGACCAGGTACAGCTAAGAAAATATGCGATGCGCTACTTATGGATTTTGATGAAATTTTCATAATGGAAAAAAGTGAGGTGACGAAAAATGTTAAACATTCATGTCGATGAATCCACAGTGAAAGAGCTACTGGAGAAGGCAATCGAAGAACGCATAAAGGAAATTGAAAGTACAGTCTACTTCATGGATTCAAAAGAGGTTTTAAACTATGTGGGTATGAGTTGGAACAGTTTTAACACTCATATTCTTACAGATCCAAAGTTCACGGCAGCAATTCGATTAGGTAACAAATGGCTATTTAACAGAATTGAATTAGACGCTTATCTTGAAAAATTCTTCATTGCGGTACGAGATAGCGGCGGCGATATTCAAAAGTATACAAGGCGGTGAAAACTATTGAAGAAATTAAACTTGTACTTTTTCGACAGTGAAAAAATTAGCTTGCATGATGCACTGTGGTATTACGGTGGAAACGCTGCACTAATCGGAATTACATTATTTACATTTTTAATGACGCTATGAAGTAATTGTATTGTCCATTGCGCTGTTATACCTAGCCTATGAAGGTATGTCGGAAATGATAGCTTATGAGGCGGTAGCAACGCCAGTGAGAGTAGGAGGGGAAATAGAATGATTAAGATTTCGAGAGTTGAAGCGTACCAGTACATGGATCAAGCTGATTTTGATTTGATGGATAAAATTCACGCAGAACTAGCGGCGGAAGAAACTAACAATTATCGTGAACTTTCTTCTCAGTTTTTTGTACAAGGTGACAGAACTTTGTATTTAGAATTTTATTTAGATGGTGTACGTGTCGAACGCATTGTATTTTTACAAACAAAAATTAAACTAACTGCAGACGGTGAAAAAAGATTAGCCGAAGCGGTTGAAGGGGCGAATTTAGAAATGAAAAACAAAACTGTTGAGGTAGTTGCTGGACTGGATGAAGGGCTGTTAAGAAGTAAAGTCTTTGATTTGGATTACGTACGAGGTGGAATTGAGTTGAACGCAGCCACTTTAAGAAACATTGATATTGAACTAGGGCAAATTGCGGAAAATGTAGAAAATACTAAATCTGATATGGAAAGTATGGCACTTACGTTTAATGACATTAACCATAAAATATTGTTGCTTAGTGATTTGATGAATTATGTCACGAAGGATTTAAAAACCAATACAAAGCAATTAGGAGATTTACAACACGTCCTGTGGCAAGAGGTTAAGAACTATGAAAACGATTGATGAACGATTGGCCAATGACTTTAACCGTAAAGCCTTCACGAAAGAAATTGGACGTTTACCGTATAACGATCATGAACTAATTGGATGGGTGTTAGAACTAATGGAAGGTTCATTGGACAATAAAAAAAGCCTTTCCCACGGCAATGGAAAAGGTTGAATTATACGAACTAAAGAAAAAGTTCATTCATGAAAGAATATCTTTTATTTTAGCAAACACTAGACGTTACCGCAAATATAAGCAACAAAGGAAGGGCGTTCGTGAAATGGATAATATCACTACATTTAAAAAGTTCGATTTAATTATCGAATTGGTTAGACGCTACACAGAATTGGAAACTCGACAGGGTTGTAAAGTTGATTTTTCAATAGAAGAACAAAAGTTAAGCGTGGAGGCTGTAGAACATTCTAATTTCGTAATTTACCACATTGACGTTAGCGAAATGCTTAAAGAAGAAGATCCTGAATTAATCATTCAAATGATTTTGATTGAATTGAAAAAAAGAAGGAACAAGACAATACCTCCCTTAGAAAAAGAATTTAAATAAGGCAGTGGGTGAGGTGGCATGACAAAGAGAAATTTCACGCAAATTGATAATTTCATACTTGAGGACATGCAGCAGTTTCAAATTACAAGTAATGAGTACAAAGTAATAATGGCGGTTTTGCGGTATACATTGGGATTTCATAGGGGAGCTCATGCGATGTCAGTAAGCTTTTTAGAGAAAGCTACTTATTTAGACAGGAAGAACATCAGAAATGCTTTAAGTTCATTAAGAAAACATAATGTAATCAAGATAATCGAAAGCGGAGGAGTTAACGGAAATTCTAATATTCTAAGTTTCAATAAAAATTTTAACGAATGGACGTTAAAAAAATACAAGGCGGCAACTAGGGGGCATATTACCCCCAGTAATGAAGAAAGTGGCGATTGTCTAGGGGGCGAATTACCCCCAGTGCTAGGGGGTGAATTACCCCCAGTGCTAGGGGGCAAAACACCCCCCCAAGAAATAAAGGTTAAAGAAAATAAGAAAGAAACTACTCGCCAAAATAAATTTAGCGAGGATAACACATATTTTAAAATGGCAACTTACTTTCATGAGAGAGTTTCAAAGGTTGCAAATGATGCAGGGATTTCTCATTTAATTAAAAAGTCCAATATGCAGACATGGGCAGATGATATGAGAAAACTTGTCGAACTGGATCAAGTTGATAAACGACTAGCAAAGGACGTTATGGACTGGGTAACAGAAGATTCATTTTGGCGCACTAATGTTTTATCAGCTAAAAAGCTACGTGAGAAATTTATGGAACTTGCCATAAAGATGAACGCAGAGAAAAAACCTGTGCAACAAAAGCCAAAACCGCAATATGACCATCGTGACAAAGAAATTGCTTTTCAGCAGTGGATGGCAGGCGGCAATCAAGCTGAAGACTTTAATTGGGAAACTGGCGAAGGTAATAAGGTGTAAAACACAATGCCCTAGAAACGACTTTTAACGGCTTTTAGGCTACAGGTAAGTTTCTAGGGTGTTAAGTTACCCCGATAGTGTTTAGAACGCAAAGAGAGCAATAAGAACGGCGTTTAGAAGTTTAAGAAGAGCAATGCTAACCCTGGCCGCTAAAGAAATTGGGTTGGGTAATCTAAATGAAAAATTCCATTGTGGAGGTGGTGGTATGGACAAACTAAATAAGTGGCAGTTGCATTATTTGTCTCAATCATTAACGAGGGCAAAGCGGTTAGAGAAGCAACGTGAAGAAGTTTACGAGGAATTATATAAAACTATCACTTATCCAGCCATGCGACTAGATTCAACGATAGAAGGCTTACAGAGTCATGCTACAGACGCGCAAGCGATACGGATTATAGATTTACAAAGACGCTATGACAAACGCATACAAAGGGAGTATGACCGCCATGTAAGATGGCGTGGAATCCTTGAATGGGTGGACGATCATGACCGTGAAATATTGATTCGGTATTTCCAAAAGAAAAAATACGTTCAACCTAAAATCATCAGTCGAGTGTTGTTCAAAATTGAAAACCGTTTAATCGAAGAAGAACAAAGGATAGAACAAGAAAGAAATAAAAAAGCTATTTCAGACTTTCAAAAGCATCAAGAAAAAGAAAGGTCATTCGGAAGGAAAATAGTAGCGATTGAATCGTTAGAAAGTGTTATACCGAAATCAGATGAAGAAAAAAGAAATAGACGACAGGAAAAAATGCGCCGTTTATTTACGCAAGGGAGGTAACGAAAAGAATGAGTGAAGCATTAAATTTGAGAATGAAAAACCCTGAACTTTATGAAACTTTGATAGAAGACGTGTACAGGTTTATGAAAAAAATAGATTGGTTGGAAAATTTTAAAGGTGATGAAAAACATGATGCAAATGTTAGACAAGCAGTTTCCGAAGAAATTGAGTTTCAAAAAAAGGATTTGGACGAATTAAAATCATTAATGAAAAATAATAAAGACGGCTTCGTCAGAATAATTTATTACAAATATGTCGAAGGTTATTCATTGAATGAGGTAGTGGACGAACTTAATTCAAACTACGGCACTGTGGCGAATAATCATGCCGAGTTTAGTTCATATTTGAACACACCTAAAGAAGAGAGAGAAAGACCTAAAGTACTTAGCGGCGTCGAATTTCGAAGAATGTCGGAGAACTTAAAGCAATCAATGGAACCAACATATGAAGCGTGTTGCTCACATTGTGGAAACACTACCATGATTTCAAGTGAACTAGTGAAGAAGATAGTTAGCACCGAAGTGAATAAAGAAAGATCTTGGAAAAGATTTAATCAGGGGAATAGTAGGCGTAAATAACTAAAAGAACGTGAAGAGTTGTATAAAAGTTTGGGTTTAGATTTTTAACTTTTAATAAAAAAAGAGAAGGTAGGTAGTTAGATATGTATAAACAAGAGTATGGGATTTTTAATAATATGATTGAGGAAGAATTGAAAGGAATTGTAGCGCTGCAAGACCAGGTAGAGGTACTGAAAGTCGAAGTTGACAAAACGTTGATAGCACGAGATACAGCAATACTGAACAACGAAGATGGTAAAGCTAAACAGCTGAAAGAGGATGCTGAAAACTTGAAGGAAGAAGTTGAATTGATGGAGCGCCGTATCAAATTAATAAGTGAAGGTTTGCAGCGCGAGAAGATTCACAAACAAGCTGACAAGGTGGTGAAACTAATGCTGCAGGAAGTAGAACAAGATAACAAAGAGGCGGCGGAGCTAGAACGAAAATATGAAGAGTTAAGAGAAGAAATGCTAGTGATAGCTGCGACAAAGGAGAATTTTAGAAGTAAAATTTCAAAACGAGATCAAGTTATTAGAAACATCGGAAAGCAACTACCTGAATACGCCGAACAAAGCGCCAGCATTCGCACAAGTGGTAGTTATTATGAGTTGAATGTGCATAGTCGAATGCCCGAATTTGAGCCGATTACGCAAAACACTTTATTTCATGCACAAGGGGGGTGGTAATTATGAGCCACGAAGAAAAAAAGTACGAAGAAATTAGAAGAAAGGTAAAAGCTTCAATTGTGGATGGTACAGAACTAAAAGAACCTGAAAAGGTAGATCCCTTCCAACAAAAGTTGGAGAAATACGGAATTAAGGAAGAAGTTCAGAAGGATCCAATTGAAAAGAAACTTGAAAAATACCAGTAATATTCAACTGTTACGATGGATAACGGTATCAAAAAAACTAATAATGACCGCAGAGATGCAGCCATTAAATATATAAGAAAATGAGAGAGGATGTGAGAAAATGGCAGGAGCGCAAACTACACTTGAATTGCAAGACAAATTAACAGGTCCGTTAATGAAGATGATGAAGGCTATCGATAGTACTATTAAGGCAATGGAGAGTATGGATTCAGCTACTCAACATTTAGATCAAAAAAGCCTTGCAAATGCACAACGTAGTATCCAATCTGCATCGGCAGAAATGGAGCGTTTGAGGTCTGCAGCAGGATCTGCAGGAGATAGTGCTTCAAGAGCAGCTAAGCAACAAGACCAGTTTAATAATTCTGTCAGAAGTGGGATACCCGGCATCGGAAAGTTAGTCACTGGATTACTAGCCGCTGTCGGGGCTTACAAGGTTATTAGTTCCACAATCAAAGGAGGGTTTGACCGTTTAGTTAGCATTGATTCGGCCGAAGCCAAACTTAAAGCACTAGGGCATACAGGAGCCTCTGTAGAAGCCATTATGCAAAACTCATTAGCTTCTGTAAAAGGTACTGCGTTCGGATTGGAAGAAGCAGTTACAACTGCTGCAAGTGCGGTTGCCGCAGGTATAAAGCCTGGTCAAGATTTAGAACGGTATTTGTCCCTAACTGGTGACGCCGCTGCTATCGCAGGTTCTTCGATGGCTGAAATGGGTGCAATTTTCAACAAGGTAACAACTAGCGGAGTGATTCAAGCAGATGAATTAAACCAAATGTCCGATAGGGGTATTCCGATTTTTCAAATGTTAGCGGAAGAAATAGGTGTCGCTTCATCGGAAATAAGAAAATTGGCTTCAGACGGTAAAATCTCTTCAGATGTATTTTTAAGTGCCGTTGAGAGTGGTTTTGGTGGAGCTGCTGCAATCATGGGGGAAAACTCTTTCGCGGCCATAATTGACAACATCAGTGCTTCTTTAAACCGAATGGGAGCAAACTTTCTAAACGGTGCAGGAGATGGACAAGGGTTTTTCGACCAAGTAAAACCTCTCATGGTTGATTTGTTGAATACACTTCAAGGGTTTGAAGATAAAGTTGCAGTAGTTGGGAATATTGTCGGTCAAGCATTTATGATGATTTACAATGCAGCAAGCGCAGTTGCTAGTGTTATTGCTGACAATTGGTCATGGATCGCGCCGATACTTACTGCTATGGGTGCAGTTCTCAGCGTTATCATTGGTATACTTTTAACCAAGTATGCAGTTCTTGGCATAATCAGGCTTGCAACTTTGGCTTGGGCGGCTGCTCTATGGGGCGTAAAATCAGCTTATCTATCTAACCCAATCGTCTGGGTGCTTCTCATCATTGTGGCAGTTATCGCATTAGTAATTTATGCAATGATTGAATGGGCAGACCAAACCGCAGCTGTGATTGGTGCGATTGTTGGATCTATTTATTGGTTGGGAGCTGTATTTTATAATGTTTTAATGGGCATCGGTAATCTCGGTATTATGGTAGCTGAATGGTTCGTGAACATATGGAATCAAGCTATTTACATGGTACAAATGGCTTGGATTGCTTTTAATTTATTTGTGCGAATGGTTTTTGATGCAATTGGCAATGCGGTTTTAAGAGTAGCAGAATTTTTCATGAATAAATGGAATGATGCAACTTATGGGGTTCAGATGGCTTTTTATCATATGCAAACTATGGTACTTGATGTCATGAGTGCTATCGCAAGTGGTGTCATTGGAGTTGTAAATAATGCACTGGGGGCAGTCTCTTCGTTAATCAATGGGGCTGTTAATGGAATTAATTCGCTTATTGGAATGATAAACCAAATCCCAGGTGTGAAAAACATTAGCGCTATAGGGACAGTAGATTTAAAAATTGGTGGCGGAGCAAATGCCGCTATTGATAATTTTAAAAGTAATCTTTCTGTACCAGTTAAGAAGAGTCCTGCTAGTCTGGGGAGTTTCAACACTGCTGGAGATTATGCGAGTAATGTTAATATGCCAACTGCTCCAGGTCAAACCTCTTTCGACCGACTAGATTATAAGAATTTAGGCCAAGCATTCGCAAATGGTCAAGCGGCAGGCACTAACCTATCACTAAAAGCAAGCGATAAGTTGACAGGAGTAATTGACAAAGTTGCTGGATTAATGCCAGGTTTAGAAGGTTTATCGGAACCCCCTAACTCTGGTATAGATGACCTAATGAGTGGTGCTGCACCAAGTGGCTTAGGTAAAAATCCTGCGGGAGGAAAAAATGCAAATCCTACAGGTGGTAAATTAGATTCTATCGGAAAAATTGACGGTGAAATCAACATCGCTGATGAAGATTTGAAGGTGTTGTTAGAATTATCCGAGCGAAAATCAATTCACAACTTCCAGACGTTGCAACCATCTTTCACTTTTACTGGTGATATGGCGATTCGAGAGGAAGCTGATCTTGATAAACTTGTCGATAAGTTAACGGAGAAATTTACTGATGAAGCAAATGCATCTGCAGAGGGGGTTTATTCGTAATGAGTTTAATTAGCGTTATAAAAGATTTGATAAAAGAAGAGCTTTGTGATGCTTGTAAAAGAAGACTTACAAAAAAAGTGTATATTTATAAGACCGATGAAGGTAAAGAAGGTAAGTTGTGTTCGCCTTGCGGAGAAATTGCTAAGAAACCGCGAGAAGAAATCAGAAAAATGATTTCGGAAGCGAATGAAGAAATTCGAGATAGTTATAAGCTTCATTAAAACGTAATTAAAATACTCTAAAATGTGAGCAAATGTGAGCATGAGTGTAGTTAGGAAGGTGGAGCAATCCGCCTTCTTTTTCTAATTGATTGCAAATGTCGGCATAAAAAATATATAGAAAACATATAGAAAACATGACATGATGAAGTGTTAAGGTTGTCGCTATTGCTAGAAAATGCTAGCGTAAAAACCTATATAGAAAATCGAATGGAAGAACTAAAATCTGAACGCGTTGCAGATCAGCAGGAGATTATGGAATTTCTTACAGCAGTCATGCGGGGTGATGTTGTTGAGCCTGTTCCAATACTGAACGGTGACGGCTTTCAGAAGGTTGTTAATCTGCAACCCCCAGTGAATGTTCGTAAGGTTGCTGCTGAAATCAGAAGACTTAAAGGCGAGATGCAACAGCGATGGTAAATGTGCATGAGTTACTAAGAAATACTAAGATTTCTTGCAACGTATACCCCTAACAAAACCTAACATTTGAACATGATATACGATGAAATATGCAACCATGATGATAGTAAATGTTAGCATTTTATGCAACCTTACCAAACAGAACAGGGTTGCAATAGTTGCAAGCGTTGCATTTTACTACAATCGCCACATTGTAGTACTCGAAAGCCGCTGTAGTACTGTTTGTAGCGTAAGAAATCGTAAGGTGTATGCAAGCATGATGATGGCAAATGATGGCAGTATCCCCCTAAGAAACCCTAAGAATTGCGCAACCCTATGTTAGTAAATGTTAAGGTCTACAAGATAAATAGACTACTCGGAAATTACTCGGTAAAATATTTATATAGGGTAGGCGAAAGGAAAGCAGTTGTTTTGTATGTTCAAGTCGGCTCTTTCGGCTACCCTAAAACCATATTGAAACGCTCGATGCTAACAAATGCTAATGTCTACAGTATATAAGGCGTTGAGTGAAATTGTTGGAAAATGAGACAAGATACTTTTGATCACTCAAAAATGGCCAGGGGATAATTCCCTTGGCCGAATATTTGGGGACGTGTTTTAAAATCATATCCTTTTGGATGGGCTAATTACTAGTGAGGTCATCTATCCCAAGGGTGTCATTTAAAACTACATCCTTTTGGATGGGGTGATTTGAAATCACATCATCTATTTTATATGACCTCGATTGAATCGACTGCACTTATAAACGCTGGAATAGATTTGAAGAAAGTGCATGGCAATAATGGGCAACAATACTTTTCAAAGGCAACAATTGGGCAACAATCGAATGATAACGAGTGATACTACATGAAAAGAGTAATGATAAAAAGGCTATATCTATGCACTTTTGAAGCATTAAAATAAAACATAAATCGGTCTAATGTATGCCGGGCATGATGTAATTAAAGCATCGTAACTACACACATCAATTCACAAAGTCTCTCACTGATTCATTTGATTCGGTGGGAGGCTTTTTATGTTAAAATTGCACTACACAACTCGTACTTTAAAAGGAGGAATGACGATTATGGAGCATAAAAGGAATGTTGTCGTCACGGACTATAATGATGAATGGGCACAAAAGTTTGAAGAGGAAGCAGCGCTGATCCGTTCTATTTTGCAAGACGAAGTACTCGAAATCCATCATATTGGTAGCACATCAGTCCCTGGTATGAAAGCAAAGCCGATTATTGATATGATGCCTGTTGTAAGAGAGATTGAACGAGTAGATGCTTACGATGAACATTTCGCTGCAATTGGTTATGAAGCAATGGGCGAATTTGGGATTCAAGGACGAAGGTATTTTAGAAAAGGTAGCTTCAACAGAACCCATCATATTCATATTTTCTCAAAAACGCATCAAATGGACATTGATCGGCATCTTGCAGTGCGAGATTATTTAAGAGCACATCCACAAGAATCACATGCTTACGGCGAATTAAAAGCACAGCTAGCTTCGAAGTTTCCAACCGATAGTGCGCTTTATAGTGATGGCAAAAATGACTTTGTACAACGATTGGAAAAGCGTGCTATAGAGTGGAGGAATTCAACGCTTAATCCTTGAACTGTAAAATATATCAGTTTAAACGATGTGATATAAAAGCGTTCATTGGGATTTGGCTTTTCGACATATACCTTTGAAAGTTAACAGACTTGTCATACAATTGAAGTGAGTGGTTAGGAAAAGGGTGAGGAATTTGCGGACGAAATTAGAAACAGTCAAGTGGGTTTTTATCATTTATTATTTAATGATGGGGCTTACGGTTTTAAGTTTTCATTTTTTAATTCCAATGGATGCTTCTATGGATGCAACAATTCAATGGATTCTTTTCATTTATTTAATCGTATTCCCAATCGTGATGCTTTACACATTGCGTTATGCACTTCATATCTTTTTATTTGTGTTAGCTTTTATATCAGGATTCTATGGTTTTTATCATTATTCGGTAGAAAATCATTCGATTTCAAATGCCCTATATTTTACATTTCGTTTATATTTATTGGATTTAGCGGACGTTTTCACACAAGATGGATCCAGTCCGATTCAGTATCCACTCTTACTTGAAATTGCGAGATGGACAGCTGCTTCTTATACGATTTCAACGATTTTCATTGCGGTGTATCGCACGTTGGAAAAGAAGATTTTATTGTTTTTTATTCAATTAACGGGAAAGCATCATGTCATTTTCGGTTATAATGAAAAAAGTCATCATCTCATCCAAAACTTACGCTTGAACAAAGAGCGTGTCATCGTTGTAGATGAGAGGTTTTCATCTGAAACGGAAAATCAATTAGAAGCGATGAAAGTGCTTATGATTCAAACATCTTTAAATGAAGAAAATGTATTTCGTTTATGCAGTGCAAATAAAGCGAAATCTATTTCAATTTTCTTTCCAGAAGATCAAGCGAATTTATACATATTATTAAAACTTGAACAGTTTTTTCAACATCAAAAAGTACAGCATACATTGAAAAAAATACTGATTCATATTGAAGATGCACGCTACAAGGTTGAGCTTCGTTCATTTTTAGAAACTGTTCATTATATACCTGTTGAGGTTAAAGTATTTAATGTTTGTGAAGAAGTAGCGAAACGATTTTGGGAGAAGCATCCACTGATTTTAGAGCAAAGTGAAAGTGCACATTTACTAATTGTAGGCTATGATATTTTAGGGAAAGCGATTGCTGAAGAAGCGGAAAAAATCGCACAACTCAACTTACAAGACGAAAATTTTACGATGACAATTTTAGATGCATTTTCTACTTACGAACAACAAGGGCATGTAGAGAAAATACCTTTCGATAGTGAAGAAGATTCTTTAGCCACTGTTATTAAGAATCACTCCATACAGTTCACACAAATTTTTATTTGTTTGGAAGAAGATTATTTAGACTTAATGGAGGGGATTGAGCTATCTGAAATTTTTCCATTGATTCCAATTTATATGCATTTCACAGATGAAAGTATTCAACAGACATTTAGAATTGTTACGACAACAACGGCAAAGTCATTGTTTAGTACAGGAACGATTAAAGATGTGCTAACAACTGATTATTTAGGTGTTTGAAGAGATTTAGGGGGATTTAGCGTATGAAAAAAATAGGGAAAGTACTTCTTTGGTTCATAGGGATTGTAGCGCTTTTGCTAATAAGCGTCGTTATTGCTTTTAAAGTATCTGTTAAGCCAGGCGTATTGATTATTCAAAAAATGTTTGATCAGCCAGTGACGATTATGGATGAAGCGGCTTATGAAAAAGCGGTCGCTGTTACAGAGAAAATAAAAGATGTACAGTATGCATCTACTTATGATGAAAACACATTGGATATTTATTATCCGAAAGATGTAGACGGGGCATTTCCAGTATTGTTTTGGGTACATGGAGGCGGCTTTGTTGGTGGAAATAAAGAAGGTGTAGAGGAGTTTGCGACGTATATTGCTGCAAAAAATGAAATTGCAGTTGTAGCGATTAATTATGAAAAAGCACCTACATTACAATATCCAGGTCAAGTGAAGCAGCTGGAAGATGTTTATAAAGATTTAGGCAATCGACATGAGGAGTTTCCAATGTTAGATTTCTCAAGCGTGCTTTTCGGGGGAGATTCAGCGGGCGCTCAAATTGCAGCTCAGTTTGTTGCACTTCAAACGAATGAGGATTATGCAAAAGAAATGGACATCAAGCAAATCGTGCCACAAGAATCATTACGCGTCTTTATTTCCTATAGTGGACCAGTCGATATTCAACAAATGAAAAATGTGAAAAGTGACGATCGCTTTATGAAGTTTTTTGTGAATACAGTTGCGCGTGCCTTTATTGGAACGAAAGATTGGCAAGAAAGTGAAGCAATTATGCAAGCTTCTGTGAAAGAATACATTACAAAAAATTTCCCACCGACTTATATTACGGACGGCAATGCATTTTCATTTCAAGAGCAAGGCATGGCGTTTGAAGAGCAATTAAAGTCATTTGATATACCTGTTCAGTCTTTGTTTTTTAAAGATGTAGACCATGAAATCCCGCATGAATACCAGTTTAACTATACATTAGAAGAAGCGAGAGAAAGTTTGCAGCAAACGGTTGATTTCATTCAGAAGTATGTGAAGGATTAATCGTATTTTTTAAGATGAATAAACATAATGCTTTGTACTATACGAGGAGGGATGTTATGGAATTGCTAGGATATGTATTAGCGGTTGCACTTATTTTATTGATGACGTTTGCACCTTATTGGCCTTTTATTAAAAAAGAAAGTTAAAAAATGTAGCTAAAAGAAAGAAGAAATCGCTAAACTTTTGGTTAAAGTTGTAAAAAAATAAACTAAAACGATTGAAGATAGGAGAAAGTGAAGTCCTACTTTCAATCGTTTTTTTTGCCGTTAACGTTCGATGATGCCTAATATATTTCTTTTCCATTGTAAAAATTCATCGGAGACTAATAAAGACTCGTCTCGTGGACGAGTAAATGGAACGTGAATGACTTCTTTTACGCGAGCAGGAGAGTTTGTTAGAATGACAATTTTATCTGATAAAAACAAAGCTTCTTCAATACTATGTGTAATAAATAAAATGGATGATTGATATTCTTCCCAAATATTCAACAACCATTTCTGCATGTCTAGGCGTGTAAATTCATCCAATGCAGAAAATGGTTCATCCAATAATAATAAATCTTGTGGACTTAATAAAGCTCTAATAAAAGAAGCACGTTGTCTCATACCACCAGACAATTGATGCGGATATGCATGGATGACTTCGCCTAATCCAGCTTTTTCTAACATTTCAATCGCGCGTTTTTCATCTACTTTACTTTGTAACTCTTGCCCAAGCGTAACGTTTTTTAATATTGTTCTCCAAGGAAATAGTGCATCTTGTTGTGGCATATAACTAATATGCCCACGTTCATTTATGATGGATTTACCATGTAATAAAATATTTCCAGCGTTTGGTGCTATAATGCCGCCTATAACAGAAAATAAGGTGCTTTTCCCGCTACCAGAAGGTCCGATAATGGAAACAAATTCACCTTGTTCTACTGTAAAAGAGAGTTCTTGTAAGACGTCTTTTTGTCCAAATGACTTTGTAATTTGTGAAATTTCAAGTGCCATTATACGTCTCCTTTCGATTGCCAACGAATGAGTCGTTTTTCAATCCATGAAATGAGTGCGAAAAATAATAAACTTAAGATCATCGTCACGATAATCGCAACAAAAACACGGGATGTTCGATAAGAAGAAACCGCTAACGTCATAAAAACACCAATTCCTTTTTGGGCACCTAACCATTCAGAAATAACAGCTGCCATGACGCTATAAGTTGCAGCGATTTTCATACCCGCCATCATAGAAGGAATGGAATGGGGAAGTTCCAGTTTCCAAAATCTTTGTGCTTTTGTGGCGCCCATCATCTGCATGTATAAGGAAAGCTCTCGACTTGTATGTTGTAAACCGCTTAATGTGGCAACCGCAATTGGGAAAAAACAGGCGATTGTAATAACGATAAATTTTGGTAAAGAGCCGAACCCAAACCAAATGACAAGAAGCGGTGCAAGAACGATAATTGGTATATTTTGCGATAAAATTAAAAAAGGATAAAAAGTATCGCGAATCGGTTTAAATAAATGCAAGACAGTGGCAACGAGTAAACCAACCGTTGCACCGATGATAAAACCGCAAATTGCGAGAACGATCGTCGATTGTAAATGAGGATAGAACTGAGGCCATACCTCTTTAAACTCTAATACAATCGTAGTTGGTGCAGGTAATAACCATTCTTCAACTTCAAAAACACGTACCGAAATTTCCCAAATAAGTAATATAACAAGGATAGCAAGCGTTGGTTGCCACCCTCTTTTCAAACGTTTCATTGTCTATATTTTCCTGTTAACGTTTCAATTTCGATACCTGTAGGCACATGTAAAATTTTTATTTGAGAAATAATTTTTGGCGCGCCTAATGCCACCATTTTGTTATTCATTTTTTCAATTAATGGTAAAACGTCATGAAGATCTCCTTCAACTGTCGTATCAAGTGCATTTACTTCATACTTCAAGCCAGCCTCTTCAATAAGAGCGATTGCAGCATCGACGAAATCATATACATGCTCACCTTCTGGAACAGTCGGGATAATTTGTACGCTTACTAATGAATTTGTCATTGTCATTCTCCTTTAGTGTTTGGTAAAAAGTCATTTGTAAATGCTTCTTTTATATTTAAAGCTTCTTTTAAAATGTCATGTTCAGACATGAAATCATTTACTTTTTGCCAACGAAGTTCTTCTTGTATGCCGAATTGTGGGGCATCATCTTGATATTGTGTAGATAACCATTGTTGACTCTTTAAGACTAGGTCAGGATCTAAGTCGGGTTCTTGATCAATTAAGATTTGTGCTGCCTCGTCAGGATTTTCAATCGCAAATTCGTATCCTTTTACAGCGGCGTGTATGAACTTTTCTACAAGTTCAGGATTTTTTTCAATTTGTTTCTCATTCGTTGCGATAATTGGTGTGTAAAAATCAAGCGCTTCTGAGAAATCCTTTAAATAGACCATGTTTAAATCTTTATTACGTAGTTCACCTTCAATCCCTGTCCACCCTTGGTATACGAGAGAGAAGTCTACATCACGCTCTACAGCAACAAAGTAATCAGCATCGCCAATATTTTTAAATTCAACTTTACTAACATCTGCGCCATTTTCTTTCATAAGGGTATCCATCATTGCTTTTTCTAAATCACTACCGAGAGCGCCGAAAACTTTGCCTTCGAAATCTTTTGGTTCTAAGATGCCATATTCCGCGGGGGAAGCATAGCCAGCAGTGTTATGTTGGATAATTGCTGCTACAGAGACGATTGGCATATTTTCACTACGCGCCATCATTAAGCCTTCTTGATAGCTAATCCCAAAATCTGCATTGCCAGTTGCAATTAATTGTGTACTACCAACTTCACCCGGTAGTAAAATCTCAACATCTAAACCTTGCTCTTTAAAATAACCTTTTTCTTTAGCGACATAAATACCAGTATGGTTTGTGTTAGGCGTCCAATCTAAAACGAAGGACACTGGCGTTAAAGCATCTTGGTCTTTTGTAGAAGGACTTTCAGTGTCATTCGAACATCCTGCTAATACAACAATGAATATACTTGAAATTAAATAAATAATTTTTTTCAATGATAATCTTCCTTTACTTTTTTTGATGTGTTGGGCTATGAATTGAGAAAGTAACGGTCATGACAGTATGATTACTTCCAGCATCAACAGTTGCTTGAAAAACTTGTTCTAAACCAGCAAATATCTCTAAAAGATTCCCTTCAAGCTTCGTTGATAAAGGTGCACTGCTAACGCTTACAAAACTTTTCATCGCCTCGATTTGCTCAAGAATGGTATCCATATAAGAGTTTATTCCTAGCGGATAAAGTGAAAACTTTGCTGCAGCAAAAGGATTATATATCGACTCTTCAAGTTGATTTGAAGCCACATCCTCGTTGACTCGCAGTAAATCGCCTTCTTGATTGCTAGGACAACCAATAGAATACGTTGCTTGAAATGCTAAATGTTTTCCAAATGTTGAAGCATGTGCACAAATTGCTTTTGTTACATCGAATACATGAACGATTTGTCCGCGAACAGTTGTTGTGACATCATCTGTTTCAAGCCACACATTCGATGTATCCGTTTCGTTTAAAGCGTGATGAATGATCTCGATAAATTGATCTGTCATCGGGTGTAAAGAAAAACTAGCACTGGCACTTAGATTTTTGGTACAAGATTTTGCCATTTGACTACCTCCTTTAATCATTAAAATAACGATATAAAAAAAGCTGCATCCCCGTAAGGACGCAGCTTTATAAAAATAGGCATCGTTAAATAGCCTATGATTTCATGTAGCGCTTCCCCACGCTGGTATTATCCAGATCGGGTGCAAAGGGTCAGAACATATTGTTCTTCTCAGCTATAGCAGCTCCCCTAGTGCTTATTTAAGTATGTTATTTTTCAAAAGTAGCATACCATATGAAATGATAAGTGGCAACTTATATAAGAATGATAGAAAGCATGTTATTAATAGTGTTACTCGTATTTAATGATTATATATGAGTAATTTGATGATGAGGACGCTCAACATCTTTTGTAATAAAAGATTATAATGTGAAACTCTAAACTACAGCCAACAATTTATTTCCTCGGATAATTGTTGTTTTTCCCTTGTTCTTCTTTCTCTTCGTCTTCCTCTTGTAAGCGTACTCGTTCAGAACGGATATATTGTCTATAACCATAAGTAACTTCTCTCACTGCATCCTCATTTTCCAGACCAGCACCGACAGCACCAGCGATTGTAGCGGCAGATGTAACAAGCCATGCGAGTTTAATATAATCAATCAACTGAATGTCATGATGCAGAACGTCCTCAAAAATATCAGCAGGTACAAAAATCACCACTGCGACAGAAAATAACACGAACATAGCAAGATAAAATAACATGACTGAAATACTTAATGTCGTGATGGTAGTCGCATTGTAAATAAAACGTAAGCGACTCGATTGGTAATGATGTTTTTTCTCCCATAAATTATGTGCAATGATAATCCATGCAACCATGGCACTCATGGCCATAATCATTAATAATAAAAATCGGAATAACTCGTATAAACCGCTTAATTTCCATAATGTGTTGAAAATAAGCATATAAGAACCTGTTGCAAAAGCGAGACCGATTACTTTTTTAAATGAGGACATGATTGACCAAGGACTGTTCATCATCGTCATGCCGAAAATAAGTTTAAGATAACTATTAAATTTAGGGTATATGATAAATCGAACAGATAAGCCTTCAAAGGAATGGGTCACTTTTTTACGTTGAACTTTCGTAAATTTAAAGATTTTCGAGAGAGAGTGAATCGCTTTAGACCGATTGATTTCTTTAATGCCGATCCCATCATGTAAAAATTGGACATCTTTATGTTGATTTTTTGTATAGTATAATTCTTTAATCATATAAATTACTGTAGCTTCTACATTTGCTGAGGTGACAAACATCCCAAATGCTGGTAAAGAAATTTGTGCGGCATGATGTTCACTATTTGCATCTGCTAAAACAGCCCGACGATCTTCGAATAATGGTAAATCAGTTAAGGAGATGACGTATTGCCATTGGAATTTTTCTTTCATTCGAATCGACTGATTCATAATTTCCTTCGCACTTTCAGCGGCTCCGGTAATTTGATCGATTTGCACTTCAATTTTCCAACTTAGATCTTCTTCAATGTTTAGATTTAATGATTTCTCAAGTCTAGTTTTCACTTTTTCAGCGATGTTAGCTGGAAGACCGGGTGCTGGTACGATTCCTAAGGTGACAGTTGCCATCGATTTCCCACTCCTTTACTGAAAGCATTTAAAACAAAGTATTATAACAGTCATTCCCATCTTGATTAATTAAAAACATGAAAAGCACTTCTGTATTCATTGCAGCATGCAGAAGTGCTTGATTATCGTTATTCTTTTTCACCTGTTAATAATCTTAAACCGTTTAATATTACGACGAGTGTACTACCTTCATGAATAATGACCGCATATGCCATATTCATCAATCCAAAAATATTAAAGATGATGAGTAAAACGACGACTGACATTGCTAAAATAATGTTTTGCCAAACAACTTTTCTTAACTTTTTCGCAACACGATGTGTGTAGGAAAATCGAGTTAAATCATTTTTCATTAAAACCGCATCTGCAACGTCAATGGCGATATCTGTACCTTCACCCATGGCCACACCAACATCTGCTGTTACAAGTGCAGGTGCATCATTAACACCATCTCCTAGCATTGCAATAACAGGATACTTTTTCTTCAAATCGGCAATGATTGCAGCTTTTTCCTCTGGGAGTACATTGCCGCGTACTTCATCGATGCCAAGTTGGCGTCCAATTGCTTCACCTGTACGTTTAGCATCTCCCGTAATCATTACTGTATGGATATTTTCAGTTCTGAAATAGTCGATTGCTTGCTTAGAACTTTCCTTTGGTACGTCTTGAATCGCAATTAAACCAAGTACTTTATCATTTGCACTGAAGTAGACGACTGTTTTACCTTCTTGTTCAAATTGTGCGGTTTGTTGCTCGATATCTTCGGGAATGACTTCAACAGAAGATGGTTTTCCGATTTTATACGTTTCTTCAGTCGTTTTAGCAACTAAGCCGACACCGATGACGTTTTCGACTTCAAGTTCTTCAACAGGTAAGCCCTCGTAATGTTTTAAAATCGCATCTGCAAGTGGATGGTTTGCTTTACTTTCCATTGCTACAATCATTTTTTCATAAGTAGATTGTGCGTCAGCTGTCACTTCAGCTGCAAAATAGGTTTCTGTAACGACTGGTTTTCCAATTGTTAATGTTCCCGTTTTATCAAAAGCAACAGCATTTAATTCAGCTAAATGTGATAAATATGCGCCGCCTTTGAAAAGTACGCCACGTTTCGCTAAGTTACTAATGGCAGAAAGCGAAGCGGGAATATCTGTCGCTGCTAATGCACATGGCGAAGCGGCGATGAGAAAGACCATCGTACGATAAAAACTGTCGTAACTAGACCAACCGAAAATCATCAAGCCCATTAAGTAAAATAATGGTGCAATAATAAGTACTGCATTGACATAAACTGGCTCAATACGTTTAATGAATGCTGCTGTTTTGGATACATTCGTTTGCGCTTGGTTAACAAGTTGAACGATTTTCGAAAAAACAGTATCCGAACTATCTTTTGTCACTTCCATGACAAGTGTTCCTTGCCCGTTAATTGTACTACCAAAGAGCTCGTCGCCAACTGTTTTTGTGACAGGAATACTTTCACCTGTAATCGATGCTTGATCGACAGTGGAATTTCCAGATAACACAATACCGTCTGTTGGAATTTGATCGCCATTTAAAATGGAAACTTGATCACCGATCTGTAAAGCACTGACGTCTACAGTTTCTACTTCACCATTTGGTAAAATTCTTCTAGCAGACGTTGGATTTAGCTTTAATAAGCTCGTAATTTCTTTTTTACTACGGCCTTCAGCGTAATCTTCTAAATAATGTGCTCCAGAGAAAATTAAAATAAGAAGTGCAGCTTCTCTGAACTCGCCAATAATCATGGCACCAATTGCTGCAAGCGTCATTAGAATATGAACGTTTGGATACAATTTTTTACGTTTGATCGTTTGTTTAATCGTGTCAGTAAAGCCGTCGAATATAACATGATAACCAGATAAAAGAAATGTTCCGAAAAATAATGTTTTTTGTAACCAGTCAATTTTAATAAATAAAGCGATTAGAAATAAGAAAAGCCCAATGAAAAATAGTGCTACCGTTAATTTTCCTCCATGATGATGGTCATGATCGTGGTCGTGACCATCATGGTGGTGATGTTTCCCCATTTTATAAAGCCCCCTTTTAAATACCGATTCCATTAATATGCATATATGAACAATCAATCATATATGGCTTATATGTACATCTTATGCGAAAAGTTTGTTCTTGTCAATCGAATCGATACATGATAAAGAAGTTTTAGTTAATCATGAAAAACCATTTACAAAGCTGTAAATAAATAAGTCCAGGTTTTGTTTTAACATCGGACAAAACCTCTAACAGCACAGATACTTTGAATCATAGGCTGGTTCATTGAAATAGATTCGACCACTCACGAAATTTATTCGTCGTTCGCATAGAGGTTTGTTAAATCTTTAACTGGAACTTAAATTGATGTCTCACCTTAAACATCTATATTGACATCATACCTTGTGGGGTATAACCTAGAGGTAAGAGAATTTAAAACTTAAATGGCGTAAGCTCTAAAGGGCATGTGGAAGCGTCATCAGTGAATGTAGTGGGGGGATTGGAATGATTAAATGGATCATCATCTTTTTAGTCGTATTGTTCATCGTCAGTCGTATGATGCCGAGAAAAGGAATCAACAATATTACAGTGGCAATGGCTAAAGAGAAAATGAAAGATAAAAACGTACAGTTTATTGATGTACGAACACCAGGCGAATATAAGGCGAGACATGAGAAGAAGTTTAAAAATATACCACTTGCGGACTTGGCAAGTGTATTAAATACGTTAGACAAAGAGCAAGAAGTTGTTGTAATTTGTCAAAGTGGTATGAGAAGTGCAAAAGCGACAAATTTATTAAAGAAAAATGATTTTACAAAAGTGTTCAATGTACAAGGCGGGATGAGCGCTTGGAAGTAAAAGAAAATGTTATCCCCTAAATGAGAGAGGCCCTACGATTTTTAATCGTAATTGTAGGGCTTTTTTGTGTGAAAATGATGTACAATTACCAAGAAGCGCATAAGGATTGTATATCTGTTAAACTATTAATAAGCGTGTTTTTATTGTGAGAATAGTAGTGGAGTGGGGTGAAGGGATGTGGAGCGTGAGAAAACTTTCAATCGATTCATCATTATCAATTTAATAATAGGTATCCTAATCATTGCAACATATTTTATTGTACAATCTGCACAATTCGAAGAAGAACGATATTACAAACTATTAGATGGAGAATGGAACTTTGTAGAACAACAATTACTGACTCCGACGTCATTTGAAAAGTTGGTTTCTTCAGAGGAAGTAGTGACGGTTGAATTGCCCGAATCATTCAAAATGCATACGGGGAAAGTCAATAATTACGGAACGTATCAAAGGATAATAGACATCCCACCACAACTAATCGGTACAACGTTAGCGTTCAAAATCCCTTACCAATACGGGGCGTATAGATTATGGGTAAATGAAGAGGAGATTGTAGCCGCTGGACAAGTAGCGCAAAAGGCGGCTGAGCACGAGACGGCAATGGTTCCTCAAATTGGCTATTTTCTCCCTTTAGAAGATGAATTGCTTATTACAATCCAAGCATCGAGCTTTAATCACATCCGAGGTGGTCTAGAAAATACCATTGAGTTTGGAGAAGCGAGTTTAATTAATGAGAAACATATGAAGTCAGCTATTTTTAATTTATTTATTAATGGATGTATTTTTATCATGGGTGTGTTTATGGTATTGTTTGCATGGTATAATAAGCGAGAATTTCTATTTTTATTATTTGGGACGTTTGCAATTTTAATTTCCATTCGTTCTTTATTTACAGCTCCATTTTATTATATTTATTTATTTCCTTCGATGTCGTGGGTCGCGGCTACTCGTCTGGAATATATTTTGTCAATTTCTGTTTCGACACTTTATCTAATTTTATTATGGAAGTGGCATGAACAATACTTTTCGAAAAAATTGATGATAGGATCTGTCAGTGTGGCAGCAATTGTATTTGTGCTTACACTTTTTACACAACCAGTTTTTTTTCAATCTTTATTCTTCAAAGTGTTTACAGTTACCATTCCAATCTTTTTCTACTTAATTTATGTAGTTTATAAAAGTTTGAAAGCTAAAATGCCGATTGTTAAAATAAATTTATTTGGTATGTTTTTAATCTTTTTAGCATTCTTTAATGACTTTGCACTTGGCAGTAATTGGTATACAGGTCAGCCATTAATGTTACCAGCAGTAGCCATTTATGTAACGATTCACGTCTTTTTGATGAGTAAAGAATTCGCGGATAAAAAGATTCAAACAGAACGCTTAAATAATGAATTGCAACTGTTAAATACAGAGCTAGACCAACGTGTCTGTGAAAGGACAGAGCAGTTGGCAGTTGCGAATGAAAAACTGGAAGAACTTGCTTTAAAAGATGGGCTGACAGGTATTCATAATCGTCATAGTTTTAACGAGTATTTAGTAAATCTTTTTCGAGTAGCTCAAGCACGCAAAGTGCCATTAGCACTGATTATGTTAGATATTGATGAGTTCAAGCTGTATAACGATACGTACGGGCATGTCGAGGGAGATTTCATTTTAAAAAAGATCGTTGAAATCATTGGAAATGTGTTACCTGACAATAGTTTTTTTGCACGTTATGGTGGGGAAGAATTTGTAGTTTTATTGCCAAATACTAAAAAAGAACAAGCATTTCAAACTGCAGAAGTGGCTAGACAAGCAATTGAGCGTGCACATTTAACAAGTAAAGGTAGCGTTCGTGGTTATGTGACAGTTAGTCTGGGTGTAGCTGTCATGAATCATTCCCAAGAATTTCAGTCGGACTTGGAATTGATTAAAGTGGCGGATCAGAGATTATACGAAGCAAAACAAAAGGGGCGAAATCGAGTGGTCGGTTAGTTAGGCAGAAAAAAGAGGGAGGTGTTGGCGTGAAAGATTTATTTGTTGGTAGACAACCAATTTTGGATGAATTTGGTCAATTATACGCATTTGAATTATTATATAGGGACGGAAAAACAAATGCCTTTCCGAATATCGACCCAAGTTTGGCAACGATTCAAGTAATTGTAAATACATATATGTCGCCTGGATTCGAACAAATTGCAGCGAAAAAGACCTTTATAAATTTCTCAGAACGTCTTCTGTATTCACCCGTATTTACAACGTTAAATCCAAATGCAGTTGTCATTGAAATTTTGGAAAGTGTTAAAATGACGAGAGCTTTATTAAATAGATTAAAAGAATTAAAGTCACAAGGCTTCAAGTTTGCGTTAGATGATTTTGTCTTAGAAGAAGAGTTGAAAGACTATCCAGATTTATTTAGAGTTATTCACTATATTAAAGTGGATTTTTTAGCGACAACACAAGAGCAAAGAGCAATAATTGAAGGATTGAAACAACAATTTCCCCATGTGAAGCTTTTAGCTGAAAAAGTGGAGACGAAAGAACAATTTGAACAAGCAAAAAAAGATGGTTATGAGTTATTTCAAGGTTATTATTTTGCGAAACCAGAAATTGTACAAGGTTCGCGTATCCCAGCTAGTATGCCTGTGTACTTTGAATTGTTAAGGCTGTTAAATCGAAAAAATATTAATATAGAAGATATTACCAAGCTTGCTATGAGCGATGTTGGTCTGACTTATAAATTGTTAAAGTATGCCAATAAGTATGCATATCAATCGATTTATAAAATAAAGTCGGTGAAGCAAGCGATTGTACGAATTGGCATTGACGAGTTTAAAAAATGGTTATTGTTTTTAATTATTTACCAAAAAGGAGATAGTAAAGAAGCGACTGGTTGGGTTAAAACAATCGTTAACTTTTCTTTAGTTCGTGCAAATATATGCGAGCAATTGGCAATTGCCAAGGGAAAAATGAATGTAGATGATTATTACATGTTAGGGCTATTTTCAATGTTTGATTTAATTATTCGTAAAGAATCAAATGAGGCATTTTCATTGTTGCCTATCTCAGAGGACGTCATTGAAACATTAAAAGGAGAAAATACTGCGATGAAGCCTTATTTAGAAATTGCTAAGTCATTAGAAGCGCTAGAATTTAAGCGAGCTACGGATCATGCGGAGGAAATTTCTATTGGTTATGAACAATTAAATGAGATTGCCATGCAAGCGGCGAATTTAGAAAATAGAGAATATCCATCTAAAAAGAAATAGATGAGCGTTGCCATATTTAGAAATTAAAAGTCGTTTTAACAGGAAGAAGGTCCGAAGTCAGCGTAACTGATTTTGGACCTTCTTTTTAAGGGGTTAATCCACTAAATTATGCAGTTAAAATGAAAGCACGCAAATAAAGGTTGTTGGCGTAGTAGGCCAAAATGTAAGTAGTTTACTTCGATAGAAATAGGGAACTTAGCATTTAAAGATGGGGTGTCAGGGAAAATAGACAATTAAAAAATGTCGAAATTTGAAACTTTTTTGCATGGTAGTCGTAGAAGAACTATAACGGAATTATTTATTTGATTAAGAAAGACAAACAGAAGAAATGAGGGGTTTGGTATGGAAACAAATCAACAGCCTACGCCACGGAAGTCAGGATTGTCTAAAGGGGTAATTGGCCTTATTATCGGATTTATCGTGTTAGTTGGCGGAGGCTTCGCTGCATATAAGGTGTTTTGGGATAACTCAGCTAAAAATCGATATTTCGCAGCAGAAAAAGCAACTTTAGAATCGACGACGAACTTTATTGAAAAACGTTATAAAGATGAGTTGGCATTCCAAGAAATGTCTTTTGAAAATGCGACGGAGTCAACGATAGAATTATCAGGAAGTTATAATGATCCTTACGCAGATCCGATGATACAAGAACTTGTAAATAGTTCAAAATTAACGTTAGTGGGTCAAGTGGATATGCAAAAGCAGCAGCTAATGACAGTAGTGAATGCAGACGTGGCGGGCGTGAAAATTGATAACTTCAATATTTCACTAGACAAAGATCATTTATATGTTGCAACACCATTTTTTGATGAAACATTAAAAATTTCAAGTGAAGATTTAGGGCCTTTTTTAAACCGTATCGATCCTTATTCATTTGATGAAGATATGACAATTGATTTTGAACAAGTTTTCAATCAACAAAATGCATTGCCGGAAGATATGCAAAAACATTTCGAAAAAGAATATATGAAACTCGTTTATGATGAGTTGAAAGAAGACTATTTCACAGATGCTAAAGAAGAAGTAGAAGTATTTGGTCAAAAGGTAAAGGCAGATAAAATTGAATTGCATGTCACTGAAAAGCAATTTCAAGAGATTGTAAGAAAAGTACTTGAGAAGATGGAGAAAGACGAGAAGTTACATGAGTATTTACAAGATCAACTGCAAGTAGGTAGCTTACAAGATCAAATGGTGATGGAAGATATGATGGACGATTTTGTTGAAGGAATTAAAATGGCTAAAGAACATGTAGATGAAATTGCTTTGCCAGAAGGTGTAACGTCTGTAATTTGGGTTTATAAAAATGCGATTGTAAAACGCGAGTTGACGTTTGTAGCGGGTAAGAAGAGTGAGAATCCAACAGCATTCATCATCACAGGTGAACAAAATTTAACACAAGATGAACAGAAATTTAATTATGCATTTAATGTGAAAGATGATTTTATGGATGAAACGGCATTTCTTGATGGTGAATTTAATTGGAAAGACAATAAAGCAGAAGATGTGGTCAAATTCATCGTGGAAGATGTTGTCGAGATTGGCTATAAAGGAACAGAGTCATTGTCAGGAAAAGTTCGTGATTTTGACCGAGAATTTTATGTACATGTAGATGAGCTAATGACAGGCGGAAGCTTGTACTGGGTTGGTAATTCAGAATATGAAAAAGACCAAATGAATGCAGAACATACTTTCTCTCTAGATATTGATGAACTATTTGATAGAGATTTTGCTTCGCTAGATGTATTTGTAGCGGGTAAGAGAATTAAAGCGGTAGAAATGCCAAATGAAAAAGATGCGACAGATATTGGCAAAATGACACCCGAAGAACTTATGGAAACGATTGAAATTAAGATGGACCCTGAGTTAGAAGAAGCGATTTATGGGTTAATGTATGGTTTATAAGATGTAATAGCGATTCCCTCACTTTGATCGATAAAAGTGGGGGATGCGTTATTTATATCTAATGAGAAGGTGGGAAATATTTTAATTGCCAAATGAAAAATATCAAGTGGCAGTAGTTTGCATAGAAAAGTAGGGGTAGCCATGCAGTCATTTAAACATTATTGGATGTTTGTCAAAATGAATATGAAACAAATTAGGAGGAAATGGCTAACATTCCTTCTTCTTTTACTTTTCCCTATGTTGCTCGTTGGAGCGATTTTATGGATGACGGCAAGTATTTTTACCGTAGATGATCAGGAAGTACTGCGTATTGGACTCGTCGATCAAGATCAATCAAAAGAAACTGAAATGATTGTACAAGTATTAGCAGAAGCAGCAGATTTGGGACCACTTATTGAAATTGAAATGTTGACAGAACATGAGGCGATAGCAAAAATTGAAGTAAATCAACTCGCTTCTTATATTATTTTCCCAGAAGCATTTACCAATAAATTGTACACAGGTGAGTCTGTCCAGTTGCAAATGGTTGGCAATTCGAGACAGAAAATAGAAAGTGCCATGGTAAAAGAAATTATAGATAGTGTGATGCGACATATTAATACATCACAGGCGAATATTTTAATGATTAACCATTATGCGAAAGCGATTTATACAAATAATAGCGAGCGAAATGATTATTTATTTGAACAGTTTTTATCCTTTTTACTGTACGCTTTAAGTAAGGACAATGTGTTAGCGAGTGAGAACATTGTCAATCAAGCAACTGCCTCGACTACGACTTATTACAGCATATCCGCTTTATTTATGTTCACGATCATTTGGTTGTTTATGGTGTATCATTTTTTACATCGAGAACAATCAGAGCGTCTCATAATGCGCATGAAGCTATACGGAGTTACGGAATACCAACAAATATTAGCGCGTCTGACTGTGACGTTTTTGGTGAATTTGCTACTCATTACGGGTCTGTTTGTAGTTGTGCAACAAACTTTAAAGTGGACATTAGATGGTGAGGATTATCGGAGAATTGCTATTGTGTGGAGTTTGTTTAGTGTGATTTTTTTACAGCTCATTGCGACGATTGAGCTTTTAGTTCGTTCAGAAAAAATGCGCTTACTTATCCAGTCTATTGTAACTGGAGCTGTTATTGTATTAAGTGGTGCAATTGTGCCGACTCTTTATTTTCCGATTTATATTCAAAAATTCTTATCATATGTGTTTTCAGCGGAAGCATTTTATTGGTTGCTCGAAGTTTTATTAAATGAACGTTTTTATGCAGATTATAAGCTATTACTAATTAGCGCGATATGTGGATTGATCATCGTTACAATAAGTGCTTTTTGGAAAGGACGTGTGAAAGCATGAAAGCCATTTTATCTACACGTCTATTACGTTGGAAATATCAGAAAATTAGTTTATTATTTTGGCTTCTCTTCCCATTATTATGTACGCTATTGTTAATGCCGCTCATCAATAAGGTAACGGATGACACTAAAGTGCCGATCGGTCTTGTCGTGGAGGAAGAGTCGATATTAGTAAGTGAATTAGTGGATGAAATCGAAGAAAATGACTGGCTCGCAGTTCAACAGTTGAATGAACGAGAAGCCCTTAATTTACTAGAAAAGCATGAATTGGATAGCGTTTTTGTCATTCGAAAAGGATATGAAGAAAATATTTATAAGAGCCGTCGGAATCGTTTAATTAAAGGATATACGTCTGATCTGTCTTTCGCTTATACACCGGTTAGTGAGCTTGTCATTTCTCATGTGCAAAGACATGCGGGGCGTGTAAAAGCGGTGCTTGAAATTCAAAAATTATATCAAGCACATGATACCGTGATGCCAAAAAGTTTAGATGAGCTTGTCGCGGAAAGTAAAGAGATTGAGGCAGAGCAACAATTACTAGAAACATCGATTGTTTATTACGGGCAAGACGATCATGAAAGAGACCATATCTCGATCATACAACCTTGGCTTATTTGGGCATATTTATCTTTATTAGCAACATTTTTATTGTTTGACTGGATCATTAAAGAAAGAACAGCAGAAGCACGGTCGCGTTTTTCATTTATGGCCATCAGCTTTAAACGCTATCTCGTACAAAATTTGCTCGTTTATACAGTACTTCTGTTCATCTTTGATTTAATGGCATGGATGATTTTCGGAGGGAATCAGAGAAGCGGCTTATTCCTTTTATCATTACTGACATTTAGAGCGATGTTAAATCTATCCATCTTTTTATTAGCATTGAAAGTGCGAAAGCCATATCATTTTTATATTGTAGGATTTACCGTTACAATCATTAGTGCGCTTGTGACAGTTATAGGCTTTATGCAAACAGCAGGGAAAGCTTATGAATGGTTGCATCCTTTACAAGCGTTTTTAAACGGTTCGTATGTAAATATTTGGACAATTATGAGCATGATTTTATTTATCATGTGGACTATTCGTAAGGAGGATGCTTATGTTAAAAGTTGAAGGATTAACAAAAAACTATGGTAAAAAAACGGTGTTAAATGCTGTGTCATTTCAAGTGGAACGCGGCGAAATTGTCGGGCTTGTTGGAGAGAATGGCGCTGGAAAATCGACATTACTTCATTTATTAGCAACCATTCAGAAGCCGACGACTGGCAAAATTATCTTGAATGAAAGACTCTATCATGCGACAAATTTGAAAGCATTTAGAAAGGAAATTGGTTTTGTGCCCCAAGAAATTGCTATTTGGGAACAGTTTACTGTGGAAGAAAATATGCTGTTTTTTGAAAAGTTGTCTTGGAAAAAGAAAACGAAAGAACAATTACGCCAACTTTGCTTAGATGTCAATTTAGATAAATGGAAAGAGCCAGTTCATACGTTATCGGGTGGAATGAAAAGGAAATTGAATTTGGCAATTACACTCATCCATGACCCAAGTATTTTACTATTAGATGAACCGACAGTTGGGATTGATTTAAAATCCAAACGTGAAATTGCGAGTTATTTACAACAGCTTGCGAAAGAAAAAGGCCTGATAATTATTTATATCTCGCATGATATGGATGAAATTACGACATTATGTGATCGGATTTTAAGTTTAGGACAAGATCGGTATTATTATCATTTATTAACGAAACTTGAAAAAAATGTTTTGGAAATATAAGAAGGGAGGCCGTCTATTGGATAAGCAACCAAGAGTTTTAATTGTAGAAGACGAGGAGAAAATCGCTAGATTACTTGAAATTGAGCTCACATATGAAGGCTATGTAACGGAGAAAGTACATGATGGTTATGAAGGTTTTATGAAAGCGCAAGATGAAGAATGGGATTTGATTTTATTAGACGTCATGCTACCAGGTTTGAGTGGTATTGAAGTTTTACGCCGCATTCGAGCGAATGAATTAGCAGTGCCCGTAATTTTATTAACAGCTAAAGATGCAATTGAAGACAAAGTAGCTGGATTGGACCTCGGCGCAAATGATTATGTGACAAAACCTTTTCAAATGGAGGAGTTACTGGCAAGAATTCGAGCTGCATTGCGCATTGGTGCGACGGCTGGTAAAGGGTCGAACGAGGAAAACGTTGAAGGTAAATTGCAGTATGGAGAATTGTGTTTGAATGAACAGATGCGGGAAGTAGTGCGAGGAGATGTTCAAATCGACCTGACACCACGAGAGTTTGATTTATTAATGTATTTAATGGAAAATGCACGAATCGTGTTAAATCGCGAGCAGATTTTAAATCAAGTTTGGGGTTATGATTATTTCGGAGACACGAATGTTGTGGATGTTTATATTCGCTATATCCGCAACAAAGTAGATAAGCCGTTCGAACGACATTATATACACACGGTAAGAGGCGTCGGATACGTGCTGAGAGATGATAAATGAAGTTAAAAGCGAAAATTAATGTTTATACAGCTGGTTTGTTTATTCTATTATTAATCGTTATTAACACTGCGATTTACTTTTCATTCAATCAAACGATTTATACGAAAGAGTTGAAACAGGCCAACGCAGAAACGATTAAAACTGTGCAAAATATGAATGATTCTAATGAAAATATAAAAATGGGCGATTTATTAAAAGCTTATTTACCTGTGAATGGTGTATTTAAGTTGATTGATCAAGATGGACAATCGATCACAACCGTAACAGCACCTTCACTGCAACATTTAAAAGAATATCAGACAGGCTTTTATGTTGGTGAAAAACAGGACATTATTAAAATAGATGAGATGCCTTACGCCTTTATTTCAATTCCTGTCATTATGAAAAATGGTAGTATTGCTAATTTGCAATTAATTGAAAGCCTGGAAGAAACAGCTAGTGTTCTCAATACATTGAAGATGGTTTTATTAATTGCGACAGTACTTGCGATGATTCCTGTATTTTTATCGACGCAAATATTAAGTAAAGTAATTTCCAAGCCTATTTTATCGATTATTGCAACGATGGGTGACATTCAAAAAAGTGGTAAACATAAACAAATTCCTATTTCAAGAAAGTCTAAAGATGAGCTTTTTGAGATGAGTCACACATTTAATACGATGATTGATCAATTGCAACGTAACTATGAAAAGCAAGAGTTGTTTGTCATGAATGCTTCACATGAGTTGAAAACGCCCTTAACGATTATCGAATCTTATAGCGATTTATTAAAACGTAGAGGTTTACAGCAACCAAAGTTATTTGAAGAATCGGTTGAAGCGATTCATTCGGAAGCAGTGCGCATGCGTGAAATGACACAGCAATTATTATTGCTCGCAAGATCAGATGCATCTTGGGGCATTGATTCGAAGGAATTGGATATTGCGTATATAACGGAAGAAGTAACGCGGAAATTCCAATCGGGTTTTGAATGTGACATTGCCTTAACCGTTGAAAAACAGCCAATTGTTTTAGCTGATGAACAAAAGTTAAAGCAGTTATTGTATGTGTTTATTGAAAATGCTTGTAAGTATAGTGAAGGTCAAGTATACGTCAAAGTTGGTGTGGATAATGACCGCGCAATGATTGAAGTTTCGGATGATGGAGAAGGAATTCCGAAAGAAGATTTACCAAAAATTTTCGATCGTTTTTATCGAGTGGATCAAGCAAGAACGAGAAAAACGGGTGGGTTTGGTCTCGGTTTAGCGATGGCTCAGGAATTGGCGGATGCAATGGATATCGATTTACAAGTAGAAAGTGAAGTAGGAATCGGGACAACGGTGAAAATGTATTTTTCTTAAACCATTTTCATCGTTTTCTCATGTTCGGCGTGTATACTCAATGTTCAAGTATAAGGAGGTGTAGAATATGGATCGAAAAGATAAAATACGAATCGTCATCGGAATTGTTCTTGTATTATTTTTAGCAATCATAAGTTGGAAAGTTTTTTTAGCACCTGCAAAAATGGATGATTTAACTGTGGAAGAAGCCCAAAAGATCGTCTTAGATCGTTTTCAAGGTGAAATAAAAGATACAATTTTGGAGAATGATGTTTACAATATATTTGTCGAAGCTGAAACGGGAGCTTATACAATTCAAATCGCCAAAAACAATGGTGAAATTTTGAATATTGAACGTACAAGAATTGAAAAAGTCGCGTACAATTTATCGGAAAATGTAATTCGTCAAATAATTCGAGAGCAAGTACCAGGCGTCATCGAAGCATTTGAGAAAGTTAGAGAAGATAAAGTGGATTATTATTATGCAACCGTCATAACGAAAAATCAGAAAGTAAAACTGACACTTAGCGGTGAAACAGGTGAAATTATAGAGCAACAAGAAGAGCAGCTGAATGAAGCGCCTGAAGGACAGGAAAGTGCTGAAGGTGAGGGTGAAGCGACCACGAATCAAGAAACAATGAACAAGGCTGGAGATGGTGAGACGCAACAGGGAACGGAAACAAAGGAGCCAGAGAAACCACCAGTGAAGGAACCAGCAAAAGAGCCTGAAAAGGAACCGGTTCGCAATATTACTGAAAAAGAAGCGATTCAAATTGCATTGAAGATGGTTAGTGGAGAAGTAGATGATGTTGATTTTAAAGTGAAGAATGGACAGCCGTATTATTTTATCGAAATAGAAACAGCTGATGATTGGGAAGCAGAGATTCAAATTCATGCCATTTCGGGAAAAGTAATTAATATAGAATGGGATGACTAAAAACATTTAAGCCCCCCTTTTGTTCAAAGTAAATTTGGACAAAAGGGTTTTTTGCCGTGTTGGATAAAAGCGTGTGATTCAAGAATCGTTTCAAAGAAAACACAATCATGCTAGGTGAAAAAATATGATTCTCATAGATTTCTCATTTTCTTATTTTGTTCTTCTCATTTTCTAAGTTTAATATAAGGATATATTCATTGAACAGCTTAATTTAAAAAATAAAAACGAGCATGATAAGCGAGCACAAACCCTAGTGTTCATTTGTCGTGCTAAAAGGAGGGGTATGATATGGCGTTGGAAATCTTTAGAAGGAAAGAACAAAAGTATTTAATTACTGTCAATCAATATGAGGCGCTATTGGTAAGTTTAGCTCCTTATATGCGTTCTGATAAAAATGGGAAAGGTGGGCGCTATACAGTTACGTCTCTTTATTTCGATAGTCCAAATCATCAAATTTATTATGAAACGAAAAATAAGTTGAAATATCGTCAAAAACTACGTCTAAGAGTGTATGACGAAACAGATGAGAACGGAACAGCATTTTTTGAAGTGAAGCAAAAGCATAAAAAAGTCGTGAATAAAAGACGATTATTAATGCCAATTCGAGAAGCTAATCGTTATTTAGCAAAGGATTTAGAGGCACCATTAGAAAATTATGAGACGTCGAATGAGCAAGTGATGAAGGAAATTCATTATTTCCGTCAGTTTTATAATTTGCAGCCGGAAATGATTGTAAGTTACGATCGGCACGCGATGCATGGGATTGACGATGCAGAACTACGCTTAACATTCGATTTTAATTTACGTAGTAGAAAAGAGGATTTATTCGTTGAGCATGGTTCTTACGGGGATTATTTTATAAATCCGAATTTAGTCGTATTAGAAGTAAAAGTAAATGATAGTGTGCCGCTGTGGCTTGCACGTATTTTACAAAGTTTGGAATGTGAACAAAGAAGTGCATCAAAGTTTTGCACAAGTATAGAAGCATTGAAAAGTGAACAGTTATCTCAGCCAAAAAATGTTGAGGAAGCCATGTATATTGGAGGAAATGAATAATGGAAAGTTTTGCAGGATTATTTAATACAAGTAACTTAGTGGGAGAAATTACATTGGCGGAAAGTTTTGGTGCTATGGCCATGGCATTGGCATTAAGTTTAATTATTACGAAAGTGTATCAACTGACGTTTAAAGGAGAACGCTATTCACAATCATTCGTTCATACAATAATTATGATGAGTGTCATCGTGTCTGTCGTTATGCATGTGATTAGTGGAAACTCTGGGGTTGCATTTGGATTATTTGCTGTATTTTCTTTAATTCGTTTTAGAAGTGCAGTTACAAATGCGAAAGATATTGCATATATTTTCTTTGGTTTATCAGTGGGAATGACCTGTGGCTTATTTAAATTTGATTTAGCAATTATTTTAACTGTATTTGGTAGTATCATTTTCTATTTATTATTTTATTTAAATTACGGTGCTGGAAGAGATACACAAATTTTGAAAGTAACAGTTCCTGAAAATTTAAATCATGAAAACTTATTAGATGATATTTTACAACAACATACAGAGGATTTTGAGCTTCGCCAAGTTGAAACGACGAACTTAGGTACAATGATTTTATATACGTATGCAATTCGTAGTAAAATGACGACGAAAGATCAAGAATTATTAGATCATATTCGAGAAAGAAATGCGAACTTAAAAGTTTCGATTAGTTATTTGCAAGGTGCAAATTAATACGATAGGACAGTTCTGATGATAGGAACTGTCTTTTTCTATATCCTACGAACTATAAAATGGATTGATAATAGATAATTGATAAGCCTAAAAGACTATATGCTTACATTGCTTTACGATAAAGTGATTCTCGTTAGACATAAAGTTATATAAATCCTTCAAAAAGATTGGTATTTGCCGATATAAGTTTAAGAAGGATGAGAAAACTACATAAGCCTTGCAGAAGAGAATATTTTAGAGAAGCCAGTGTTTGCTTAAAGCTGGAAAAGTGCTATCTATTATTGCGATGCTCAATTATAATTAAGAACTACTGCGGCTTCATATACAAGGGGAGAGTCGGCGTGGATAATTTATTTGTAGGTCGTCAACCAATTTTAGATCACAAGCTTAATTTATATGCATTTGAATTGCTTTATCGAGAAGGTCAAACAAATGCATTTCCAGAAATTGATCCTGAAAGTGCAACGATTAAGGTCATTGTGAATACATATTTATCTCCGGGATTTGAACAAATCGCAGCAAAGAAAACATTTATTAATTTTTCGGAAAAACTGTTAATGTCCTCTATTTTTGATACACTAAACCCTAATCAAGTGGTCATTGAAATATTAGAAAATGTCAAAATGACAAGAAGCTTGTTAGAACGATTGAAAGAACTGAAATCATTAGGTTTTGATTTAGCATTAGATGATTTTATTTTAGAAAAAGAATTAACGGAGTTTCCTGAGCTGTTTAAAATTATTAATTACATAAAAGTCGATTTTATGTTGACGACTAAGGCGGAGAGATTCGCAATAGAAGCTTTAAAAACAAAGTATCCACATATTAAACTGCTTGCTGAAAAAATAGAGACAAAAGAAGAGTTTGAAGATGCGAAAGCACAAGGCTATGAATTGTTTCAAGGGTATTATTTTGCGAAGCCAGAAATTGTGCAAGGAACGAGTTTACCAACAGACGTCCCTGTATATTTTCAAGTGTTAAAACTTTTAAATGACGAGGATGTTCGTATTGATAAAGTTGTAGAGATTGTGACTCGCGATGTTTCATTAACGTATAAATTATTAAAACATGCAAACAAACATGCCTATCAATCGTTAGAGAAAATTAGTTCTGTAAGGCAAGCAATTGTCCGAATGGGGCTAAAGGAATTTAAAAGGTGGATTTTATTTTTAATCGTTTATCAAAAAGATATAGATGAGCCAGATGGTTGGATGAAAACATTAGTAAATTACTCTTTAGTGCGTGCTAATGTTTGTGAGCAGTTGGCTTTAAAGAAAAAGAAAACCAATTTTGATGAATATTATATGTTAGGTATGTTTTCGATGTTTGATCTTATTTTAAAGAAATCACCGACGGATGTATTTCCTCAATTACCTGTTTCGGAAAAAATCATCGTAACTTTATCTGGAGGAGAGAGCGAGATGCAATTGTATTTAAAAATTGCTAAAGCGTTGGAAGAATTTGATTATCCGCTGGCACTTGCTGAAGCTAAACTTTTAGGGCTTAGTAGTGAAGAATTAGGTGAGTTGGCGATGAAATCAGCAGGAATATGATAATAAAGAATGAGCTTGGATTTTTAAGCTCTTTTTTTGGTGTTCAAATAGTTCTTTCGATGTATTTTTTAAAAGCCTAAAAGAAAGGTATGATAGAGAATAAACACTATTTTGCTAGTGGATTGGTAAGTGATTTTATAGCTTGCTCATTTTTACATAGGTTTTTATAGAAAATCTTACATTGGATCAATGGTTAGTGGGAAAAATACTTAATTAATGTCAGAAAAAATACCATTATTTATGGAGAGAAGAGGTAGGCAATGTCAACAAATTCAATTAATACAGACCGTTTATTTTTAGCGCTGGAGCGTTCGCTTGCAATGATTGTTTTTGATGTCGATGGGAGGATTTTATGGGCGAATCAACCCTTTGCAAATACAATTGGCTACGGGATTGAGGAGTTGCAGGGGATGCATCATCGTCAACTATGTTTATCGGAATTTACGAATAGTCCCGACTATGAAGGTTTTTGGCGCAATTTAAGGCAAAATAAAGCTTATCATGATAAAGTGAAACGTGTATATAAAACGGGGAATGTCATTTTTTTAGACGCAATTTACACACCAGTTTTAAATGAAAATGGAAAAGTCGAACGTGTTATTAAAATTGCGATTGATATTACGGACCGAGAGATGATGTTGAAAAATAGTGCAGATGAATTTATGGATTTAGTAAATGAAATGACGACCTACACAGATAAAGTACACCGTGCTTTTCAACAAGTGATTACTGAAATGACACAATTGAAAGAGGAAGCCGAGACAATCGAACATAGCTTGAAGCAAATTGAAACAATCTCTACATCTGTAAAAGATGTAGCTACAAGATCTAATATTCTTGGATTAAATGCCAATATTGAAGCTGCAAGAGCTGGAGATGCTGGTAAAGGCTTCGCTGTGGTTGCTAATGAAATTAGAAATATGGCGAATGAAAGTAGAGATTCAGCTGAGCATATTAGTGAGCAATTAAATCAAATTAAAACATATGTCACATCAATGAGTGAAATGGTGGATTTTGTAGCGGACAATGTGCATGGTAATTCCGATGCAATACGAGAATTAAGAAATGCTTATCAACAAGTAAGTGCAACAGCTGAGAAATTATCTTCAGTTGGTGACCAAATACATTAATGGAAAACTCCGCGTAAGCTTTTATTAGCTAGCGGAGTTTTTCTCATCATATTCTCATGTTGCTCACAGATGGTTATCATCCTAACGTTTTAAACTAAAGGTAGATTAAAGGTTAGGAGATGGATATGATGAAAAAAGTATTATTATCAGTAGCGGGAATTCTTGTATTAACAGGCGCTGGACTTGGCTATGCAGCACAATCAAACGAAACATATACATACGAAAAGGAGCCAATGGTCGCTGGACAACATTGGATGACAGACTTAACTGAAATTGAACAATTAGTGGAGTATGAAACATTAAATGAGTCGCTATCATTAGAAAACTATGTACCACAAATTGTTGAGGATCATAGCGAGAAGCGTGTTATATTACTTAAAAATCAACATGGAGAACCAAGATACAAAAGCATTTACTTGAAAAATACGAACCAATTAAAAGTAGTTGATTTCAATAGTGGTATTGTTTTAGATCAAATGATTCAAGAAGATGAGAACATCGATTATGAATCAGTAATGCCGGTAGATTTTGCAGAGCATGAAATGTTAGCAAAACAATTACCGATGGATACATTAAAAATAGCAGTAATAGAAGATAATCAACAGAAACGTGTTCTTGTATTAAAAGAAGGTACACAAGAAAGATATAAAAGCATTTATATCAAATCAAAGAACCGTCTAAAAATTGTTGATTTCCGACAAGGGTTAGTATTTGATCAAGTTTTAAGTGAAGACGTGAAAGAAACACCACAAGTAGAAGTACCAAAAGTAGAAACACCGAAAGAAGAAATCCCAAAGGAAGAAACACCGAAGCAAGAGGCTCCAAAAGTAGAAACACCGAAGCAAGAAGCTCCCAAAGCTGAAGCACCAAAACAAGAAACACCAAAACCACAAGCAAACTCAGGCATTTCTGGGTTAGCGGAATATGGTAAATTGAGTAGCTATGTAAATGTTGGTAGCTATAATGCTCAAATTGTTGAAGATAACCAAGGGAAACGTATCATTGTATTAAAAGACCAAAATGGAAAACAACAATATAAAAGTATCTATGTGAAGAAAAAAGGGTTCTTAAAAATTATCAGTATGGGCGGCGGTTTAGTTTACAACGGTAGTTTATAAGTTTGATTGAAAGTTTATTGACGTGGAAGATTCGGCTACTCGTAGAATGAATTCATCGTTCTGGGAAAAATTCGATTACTTGTAGAGTCAATCCATTGTTCGCAAAATGTAGATGTATTCTAGACTATAGGAAGTAAATTAGAGCCCTAAAATCAATTAACATAAAAATGCCTAAACGTTGTACTATAAACGTTTAGGCATTTTAAGTTTCAAATTATATTTTTTTCAATGCGCCAATCAGGAGTTTCTGTAGTGCTATTTTGTTCATTAAAAATAAAGGTCCACGGCATAGAACTAAAGCTAGGGATTTCTAAAGGTAAGGAGAAAACAGCTGCATCGTCTTCAAAAGTAATCGCTACTTGTTGAATGATAAGCGGTTTTTCTGTTGGATTATGAATTAAAGTTGTAACAAGTTTTTCGTTTTTATAGTTAGTTGCTTCCCATAAAAAGGCTAAATGACAGTTTTTCTCAGTTTGAATCGCTTCAAAAGCGGCGGTGATTTTTTGACGGTCTTGCGATGAAATCGTTTGATCCCAAGCTTTTTCGAACACTAATTGTTGCATAAAACGCACACCTTTCGTAAAGTAGATGGAATGTAGAACTATTTTTCTTAGTATAACAAGAAAAATACTAGAAATGAAAGGATGAATGACTTTGTTAGAAGCTACTGATAGTCAATTAGAGAAATATATGATGCACGGTATTGAAGAAGAGTTGACATTAGGACAAGAGATTTATCCTCGCCCTGAAGTATTATTGGAAGCTGCATTAACACAACTTGCTTTCGGTAAAATTAATCGAGAGCAACCCTATCGTTTTTTCCATGAAACGGATATTGATTTTAATGAAGTGTGTGCCTATGCAAAGCAAATTTTTAAAGATGAACAATTATTTATAGAAAAGTCTCAAGCAATCGCGAAACATTTACACAATGTTTTAGAGAATACGTCGATTAATCGTGGTGATTTATTTATTGGTCTATTTGACAATTGTTTAGTCGGAACAGAGAAAAAGCGCGTTTTAGCACTTGTGAAAATTGATGAGAAAGAATTATTTTTAGATGTGAAAAATGACGGTACAACGATGGAAGTGCATGGTATTGACGGCATTAATGTTAAAAAAGCAAATAATGCTGCGATTATTGTTGATATGGGAGAACGTCCTCCACTTGTTTTTATTCGTACGAGAAAGAAAGAGGACATGATTTATTGGCAAGAACGCTTTTTAAATATAAGAGTGTTGGATGAACAATATGAAAAAACAGCAAATGCACTTCAAGAGGCAAAAAAGTTCATTTTAAAAGAAGAGAATTACAGCAATACGGAAAAGCTGGAGCTGTTAAATAAAACATTGGATTACTTTAAATCAGAAGAGAATTTTGAAGTAGATCAATATGTTTCACGCGTTTTTGAACAAGCCGACGATGTTGCGAAAGAAATCATTACGCAGTCAGTTAAACCATATGAAACGATGATTTCTGAAAGTGCGATTGAAAAAGTCGAGAAAAATTATAAGCGTAAAATAAAATTAGACGATCGTGTTGAGATTGTCGTCAATGTACGAGACGTAGAAACGATTGATGAAGTAATTGAAACAGGTGTTGATGAACAAACTGGAAGAAAATATTATAAAATTTATTTCCAAGAAGAACAATAAAATGAAGACGTCCTCATCTGTAAAATGATAAGGACGTCTTTCTATAATGAATGATGGGGAAGGTTAGCTCGCAATAAGTAGCAAAATTTTCCCGTGATCCAGTTTTTCCTCTAAGCTAGCTGCTTCATCTTTTGAAAAACCAAGCTCTTCAAATTTTGCGCGCAGCTCATCACCTTTTTTACGGAATACATTTTTAACAGCTGTGCCTAAGCCTTCTTCATTCACACCGACTGTATTGGCATCCGCATGATCCGCAACTCTTTTCGTTCGATCATCATCATGTGAAATCACATATAAGTTGTCAGCCGAAACACCATTGTTGATTTGTGCTTGCACTTCCTCCGTTAATTTCACATCATCTTGAAATTCTTTTACAATTGGTTTCAATTAAAACGCCTCCTATAAATGATCTATTATATGTCTACCCGATGAGTTATTGGTTAAACATTTAAGTTTTTGGATAAACAATTGCACCGTCTTCACGCAGTACGGGAGGTGCTCCTCATTTTCTGAGTTCGTGTGTTTCTATTACAGTTTGTCCTTTAGCACCGACTAAAATATGGCGTACATGCCAATCATGCAGCGCGAGCCAATTGCTAATAAGCATTCGGTGACAGCGAGCGGGGTGACGTTCTGAACAACAATAAGCAACTTTTTGTTCAGTTGCAGCTTCTTTTAACTGCTTTAGCCCATCTTGAAATTCTGATTCTAATGTATAATCAGCGTAATTATGAAAAGAACGATTGATCCAACCAGCATTCACTTCTTCATCAATCACTTTTGATTTGTTTCGTCTTCCACCGAGCTCTTTTATATGTCGATACTTAATATTTGCATCGGGCAACCATTCTTTCATGCAATCTTTGTGAAAGTGCGGATACTTTCGACTGCCAGGAAATGCGCGCGCATCAATGAGTAAATCAATTTTTGCATCGTGGAGCAATTGGATAAAAGCTTCTTTGGTCAGTGTCGAGTGACCTATCGTAAAAATATCCACAGCTTCAACCTCCTTACCAAGTTATTCCACGATGTACAGTTTATAAACTATGCTGTTTAATGCAATAAAAAAAGATAGGGAACGTAACTCCCTATCTTGTAAACATTTAAAACACAATAAAATGGGCAATCAATACGATAATTGGTAATGTAATAATCGTTCTTTGAATGAAAATAATAAACAATTCAAAGAAACTAACAGGAATATTGGAGCGTAAAATTAATACCCCAATTTCTGACATATAAATGAGTTGCGTTAATGACAATGTTCCAACTACGAACTTTGTTAACTCTGACTCTAGACCACTCCCAATAACAGCTGGTAAAAACATATCTGCAAAGCCGACGAGCATTGTTGGTGCAGCACTTGATGCTTCCGGAATTTGCATTAAGTTTAACAGTGGAACGATTGGTGCTGAAATGATGTTAAAAACGGGTGTGAATTCTGCTAAGATGAGTGCTAATGCACCTAAACTCATGACAAGTGGAATAAGACCAAACCAAATGTCTAATACCGTTTCAACGCCGTCTTGTAAATGCTTTTTAAAACCTTTTGATTGATTCGCCTTTTCAACGGCTTGTTGCCAACCCCATTTGATTGGCGTCATGCCACTAGGAATCGTTTCATCAATCGCTGGCATTGTTGCTTCATAGTAAGTATCTTCCTTACGTGATAGTGGCGGGATACGGGGCATGATAATTGCCGCGATAATACTTGCTACGGTAATCGTTAAGTAAAAAGGAACGAATAAATGTCCGATACCGATTACTTGTGCTACGACTAATGAGAAAGATACGGATGCGATCGAGAAAGTCGTTGCAATAACTGCCGCTTCACGTTTCGTATAATATCCTTGATCATATTGTTTCATCGTAACGAGAACCCCTACAGGTGCTGCACCCATCCACGACGCCATCGTGTCGATAGAAGAACGACCTGGTAAAGTAAATAAAGGTCTCATTACTTTTTGTAATAATGCTCCAACGAACTCCATTAGCCCAAATTCAACTAAAAGTGGAAGTAGGATACCCGCGAATAAAAACCATGTTAATAATACAGGTGCTAAATCAAAGAGCACGACGCCACCTGTAGCACCGGATGAAATGACTTCTGGACCTACTTTGTAAAATGCCATGAAGCCAACGATAAATCCAAAAACTCGAGTTAAAATACCAAAAGCACCGACTAGAAAAATAGATTTTAAAAAAGGTTGATTGACAATGATTTTCGGCTTAAATATGACTGTAATAAGCGTCAAAACCATTGTAAATCCGAGTAATAGTAGAATGAAAAATGGAATCTGCTCTTTAAAAGTTTTCAATAAACTAGAAGCTAGTACACCAACCCCAATGGTGATCTCGCCATTCACTTTAATCGGTACTAAAAATAATAGAAACCCAATCAATGATGGAATGATAAACTTCCAAGCACTTTTTTTCGAAGCCGACACATCCCCTTTGTTTAACGTCGTCATCTCGTTCTCCCCTTTATGTACATAACAAACTCCCTTACTTTTGTTATGTTAGTCTTTTGCTACTTCAGTTAAAGCTTCAGCTAATACTTGTAAGCCATCATCAATTTGCTCTTTTGTAACTGTTAAAGGTGGAATCATTCGAATGACTTCTCCCACATTTCCGCATAAGTAGAATAGAACGCCTTTTTCTAAACATTTATCAAGTACTTTCATAACGTTTTCGCCGCTCGGACGCCCTGTTTCAAGGTCTTGCAGTTCAATCCCTATCATTAAGCCAACTCCACGAATATCTTTGATCATTGGATGTTGTGCTTTTAATTGATGCAATTGTTCTACTGCATAACGTCCGACTTCATTCGTATTGTCTAATAATTTTTCTTCTTTCATAACATCCAAAGAGGCTAATGCCGCTGAACACGCAATTGGGTTGCCGCCAAATGTCGTACCGTGAGAACCAAGTGGCCATTGGTCCATTAATTCTTTCGATGCAACGGTCGCACTTAATGGAAGCCCTGCTGCAATACCTTTTGCGATCGCCATAATATCTGGTGTAACTTCGAAAGTTTGAGCTGCAAACCAATTACCTGTACGACCAAAGCCTGTTTGTACTTCGTCAAAAATAAGAAGAATACCGTGACGATCACAAATCTCTTTAATTTTTTGCAACCATGCTTTTGGAGGAATTATATAACCACCTTCTCCGAGTACTGGCTCGATAATCATACAAGCAACTTCTTCAGGGTCGACTTGATGATTAAATAAAATTTCAACATCACGTTCTAGCTTTTCAGGGAAAAAGACTTCTGGATCCGCTCCTTCAGGTAAAAACTCTGGCAGCGCATACGGTAATTGATACGTCAGCCACGAAGGTTGTAAGTTTTTACGGTATTTACTTTTCGATGTCGTAACACTTAAAGCCCCGATTGAACGGCCGTGGAAACAACCTGTGAACGAGACGGCATAAGGTCTTTTCGTTACATGTTTCGCTAATTTTAAAGCGCCTTCAATTGCTTCTGTACCGCTGTTTGCAAAGAAGAAATTATCCAATTTACCTGGTAACACTTCTTGTAACTCGGCGGCAAGTTTTAAAATGGATTCATAAATAATGACGCCAGAAGGACCATGTACGAGATGATCAACACTGTTTTTAATCGCCTCGACTACTTTCGGATGGCGATGGCCAACGTTTTCAACGGCAATGCCAGAAGTGAAGTCTAAATATTTTTTACCGTCCGTACCGTAATAATAACAACCTTCTGCTTTTACAACTGGCAAGTTTGGATGATCTTTTGCCATACTTGGTGCTAGGAAATTGCCGATATTGTCGACCATTTTCAGCCATTCTGGTTGTTCATTTACTAAGTTTGTCATATGTATCGCTCCTTAATTTAATTCGTGATATTTCTTTAACTTACGGACGACAGATGGTTGGCTAATGCCTAGATGTTTCGCAATCTCAGTCGTCGTTCTATATTTCTCTTGTGCTTCTTGTAAAACCGTTTTCTCTACATGTTCTAGTACGGCAGGCAGCGTTTTATCTGTAAAATCTAAAGAGAAATCTTCTGTTTGTTGATATTCTAAAGGTAAATCTGTAGCGCTTAATAGATGGTTTTTACTATGAACAATCGTTTTTTCAATCACTTGTAAAGCTTCATGAAGATTGCTTTTCCAAATGGTATTTTTCAATGCATGGTAAAAGTCATTGGAAACTTCGCGTTCTAAATGATAGTGTTGGCAAACTTGAGCCGTTTTTTGTTCAATGATTGTCTGTAAATCTTCTAATCTTAAATGTAGTGGCTCTAATTCAAGTGTGACGATGTTTAATAAATAATGTAAGTCACCCGTGAACTCTGTTTCAGCAGATGCGATTAACCTTGCATTGAACTGAATCGGTTGCTCCGTATAAAGTGGTGTAAATTGTTTATCCTTGATGATTGTCGCGAGTTTTGATTGTAAATAAGGAGAGAGTGCATCGACTTTCTTCAAGTAGATGGTTCCTTCATTCGCTAATGTACATAAGCCGAGTCGTTGATTTGTACCGAATAACTCTTGTTCAAAAATTGCTTCTGGAATCACTTCACAGTCTACTTCGATGAAAGCATGATCTTTCCGCGAACTATTTGAATGAATGGTCTTTGCTAACGTCGTTTTGCCAACACCATATTCACCGTAAATCGTCACTGGGACATCTAAATGTGCAATATTAGCGGCGCTTTCATAAGCACGTACTGTTGAGCGACTTTCCACAACGAGATTCGTTGTTGCCAATTGTTTTTCTCGTAAATAAGCGAGTTCTTCTTTCGCAAATTGCATTTCTCGTTCCAGTTCCGCTAAATAATCTTGCATAATTAACAACTCGGAAACTTCATAGGAATAACTAATAACAAATTGTACTTCTCCTTGTTCATCGAAAAATGGCATACCTGTAATTAATACTTTCTCGCCTGTTGCGGTCGTTTGAATCGTTACAACTTTTTTCTTTTGTGCAATGACAAGAGGGGTAATGGCTGGTGAGAAAACATTTTTTCGTTCCAGTTCATAAACAGATTGTCCGAGTAAATCTTCCGCACGGAGATTATAATGTCGTCCACTAATTTTACTCGCTTTAAGTATCCGTCCTTCACGTGATGTCATTATAATATCGTCATCGTACGTATCAATAATTTCTTCTTTCATATTCGGATGTAAAAAAATACTTGGCATAGGATCACCCAATCAGTTATTCATTTTTGAATAATATTTAGAAGTGAATAAAATTATAACTTATATAGTTTGAAAATTCAATAATAAATTAAGTTCGATATTTTTAAAAGTGGTCGAAAGTGTCGTAAACATAATGAAACAGTTGATACTATATAAGTTCAGGTTTTTTAATAACAGATAAAATCACTTATAATACAGATTTTTTGAAATGGATTCGGTCACTTATGAAATTAATTCGCCGTTCTCACTAAGATTTACAGACTCTTTAACCGAACTGATATTGAAGCATTTTAATCTAAAAAAAGACTGTTCGTGTATTTACGTCGATAGAAGTTTTTTGTATCGTTTTAAGAAACATTCAAAGTGTAACGTATCTGTTCAGTTGATTGAATAACGTAATTAGAAACTTTACACTAAAGATAAGGGGTGAGGTAAATGATTAGAATTGGCGAAGTCATTTTACGCGAACGAACGGTGAGAAATTTAACACAACAGCAGTTGGCCGAGTTTTTAAACGTTACAAAAGCAACCATTTCTAAATGGGAAAAAGGCAATAGTTATCCGGATATTACGCTATTACCGCTACTTGCGGCTTATTTTGATCTGTCAGTCGATGATTTATTAAACGCTAAAATTACGATGACCAAAGAAGAGATTCGAAAATGGTATCGCTGCTTTGCGGAACGTTTTTCCAATGAACCGTATAAAGTCGTCTTAGAAGATGTATCGGATTTAATGAAGCTGTATTACGATGATGATAATTTTTTACTGCAGATGGCGATTTTACTGATTAATCATGTGGAAATTGCGCAAGACAAAGCACCAATCAATACGCTCATAGAAGATGCCCTACAGCGAGTAGAGGTGATTTCAACGGATGTTTGGATTCAAAGGCAAGTAAATGTGTTACTTGCAACACTCGCTTTGTTTAATCAAAACCCTGCGATTGTACTCGAGCGTTTAGGAGAAAGTATCCAGCCAATTTTAGGCGAGGAAATGTTATTGTCACAAGCACATGAAGCATTAGGGGAAGTGGAAAATGCGAAAAGTGTGTTACAAGTAATGATGTATCAACAGTTATTAAGTTTGATTGGTGGCGGAGCAGCATATTTAAAATTAGTTTTGCAAGATGAAGAAGCATTTCATGAAACGATTCGCCGAGTAGAAGGTATCATTCAACTGTATCAAGTAGAAGCACTTCATCCAAATATTGCTTTACAGTTTTATTATGCGATCGCACAATTTGCTGCGATGAAAGAAGACGAAGCTTTATGTAGAATCTATTTGGAGCAATTTACAGCACTTGCAACAACGAGCCTCTTGCCGTTTAAACTAAAAGGAGATGCTTATTTTACACTGTTAGATGACTGGTTTGAAACATTAGATTTAGGGGCAAGTGCTTTAAGAGAAGATGCTTTAATTCGCGAATCTTTAGTAAAAATAGTAGCGCATCCTATTTTCAAACTGTATGAACCGCAAGAATGGTTTCAACAATTACAGGAGAAAATGAAGTTTGCGATGGGAGGTTCTCATGAATAATATAGATTTATTTATCGAATATTTACCGTTTTTAGTACCACTTATGTTATTGCAGTTTGGTTTAGCAATTTTTTCAGTCGTTCATATTATTAGACATCCGAATTATAAATTTGGCACAAAACCGATGTGGATCATCATCGTTGTCTTCATCAACTTTTTAGGACCGATTATTTACTTTATGTTCGGAAAGGGTGAAGAGTAATGGTGCTTGAAGTGCGTAATGTGACGAAGTCTTTCGGCAAAAAGACCGTATTAAAAGATGTATCTGTCCAAATTGCTGAAAATGAAATTGTCGCATTTGTCGGTGCTAACGGCTCTGGGAAAACGACTTTAATGAAATGTATTTTAGGTTTTTTGCCTTTTGAAGGAGACATTCGAGTAATGGGTGAGCCAGTGTCATTTGGTGAGACGAAATCAAATGAGCATATTGGCTATTTACCGGACGTTCCACAGTTTTATAATTTTTACAATGCGAAACAATATTTGAAGTTGTGTCAAAAGGTGAGTGGGAATGTTTCTAATGAACGAATTGATGAAATGCTAACACTTGTCGGCTTAGCAGGTCGAAAAGAAAAAATTCATCAATACTCACGTGGGATGAAGCAACGTCTTGGCATTGCTCAAGCTTTACTTCATAAGCCTAAATTGCTCATTTGTGATGAACCAACTTCAGCACTTGATCCTGAAGGGCGTGCACAAATTTTATCGATTTTACAAGCAGCGAAAGAAGAAACAGCGATTTTATTTTCAACACATATTTTGTCCGAAGCAGAACATATTTCAGATCGTATGATGATTTTACATGATCAAAAAATTCGTTTTGATGGTCCGATTACACGCCAAGCTTTTACCGGACATTATTATGTCGAAGTAAATCGACCTTTAGATGTGCAGTTGCTGCAAGCATTTCAATTGGAAAAGTCGAAGCAAGGTTATATCTTACAAGTTGTGGATGAGGCGGAGAAGGATTTGTTTTTAAAGCAACTGATGGCATCCGATTATTCTTTGCAAAAGTTTACACTTGAATCTCAAAGTTTGGAACAATTTGTGCAAGAGGTGATGACGAAATGAGTGCTTTTTTTAAGAAAGAATGGGACCACTATTTTTTAACGAATAAATGGGTATTATTTTTCGTCGTGTTTATCGCACTTGGCATTATGAATCCTTTTACTGCAAAAATTACACCGGCTTTAATTGAAAATTTAATGGGAGAAGAATTTCAAGAATTGATCGGCGAACCGACAGCAATTGATTCCTGGTTACAATTTTTTAAAAACGTCCCGCAGCTCGGCTTAATTGCTTTCATTTTAATGATGGCCAATACGATGTCTAAAGAATTACAAGACGGGACATTGCCAATCTTTTTAGCGAAAGGTTTAAAAAGAAAATCCGTTATTTTATCAAAAGCATTGTTCCATAGCTTAATGTGGACAATTGGCTATAGTTTAACGGTCGCTGTCACCTATGTTTATACGATTTATTATTGGGATCAATCGATTGTTCAACAGTTATGGCCAACATTATTTGGCGTCTATCTTTTCTCGCTGTTCATGATTGTTCTAACGCTCGTCGGCAATACGATGACAAACTCTACAATGGGCGGGCTCGCAATAAGTGGAGGATCTTTTGCGGTACTCATTTTTATCAACAGCTTTTTCGATGCCCCGTGGAATCCACTGACATTATTAAATGCAGTAGATAGCAGATTAACATCGAACGAAGCCTTTTCTTATTTACTACCAGTTGCATCTACAGTATTACTCATCATCGTAAGTATCATCATTGCAATCATGCATTTTAACCGCAGAACTTTATAGAGTGAATGGAAGAAAACGAGAAATTCTTTCTAAGTGACGCCACGCAAGCGCAGTATCGTTCATCAAGTAGACGATGCTGCGCTTAAGTTTCGTGTAGGTAGCCGAATTCATTTCGTGAACGACGAATAAATCTCTTGAATGATTAAATCATTGGTGCGAACGACGAATTAACTATGTAAACGGCGAATCGATTTCAGCAGCGTGGCGTTAGATGTTGAAAATTCTTTGAATCGTAAGCAATTGAACACACTTCGCTTCATACAAAAGAAAAACATAGTTGAATGCATTTAGCTGATGAAAACTAGCAATTTAATGATTTTTTTATAGGGGTAACAGCACACTAAGCATTCAAGCTTGGCTGAACGGCGAATAAATCTTCTGAGTGGTCGAATCATTTCACCGAACAGCGAATAAACTCCGTGAGTGATTGAATCATTGGTGCAAACGACGAATTAAATCCACAAGCGGCGAATTAATCTTCTGAGTGATCGAATCATTTCTTTGAACGGCGAATTAACTTCACGAGCAATCGAATCATTTTCTAAAATCACGACTCAACATCGGAAGTAGTCATCACTACTCAAAAAATCCACATGATTCATGGAAATCCCTTAATACTCTTCCGTATTTCAAAAGAAATCCCTCATTAAATAGATGCATTTAAAAATAGCGAAACGTTTAGAACACAACGTTTCGCTATTTTTCATTCAAAAGTTTTCCGCAAATTTTATTTAGACTTTTCATCAGAAACTTTATGTTCTGTTGATTTGTCCTTTTTAATGTCATAATACTTTTCGGCGCCAATCCCGCCTTCATCAATCATTTTAGAGATGCTTTTTGACCTTGTTTCACCTTCGATTTTAATTTCTTTTCGGTTATCTTCACTCATTTTGCATCCTCCTTTTATGATAAAAGTAAGTATCTGTACTTACTGAATACCCCAAAAAGCGATGATGTACACAAAAATGATGATACATATTCATGACAAAAATGTGACAACTATGTTTTTCGTAGTTTTGCCATATACATCATTGCCTGTTCAAGTGGAACTTGGGCTTCATACACCCAGTTTTCATAATCCATCGAACCGCCCGTTTCGATCAGTTCAAGGTGAAGTTGTTTACTAGGCAGTAGCAGTTCCAAATCAGCCGGTGAATAACAACGTAAAGACTGGGTGATTTTTTCAGTTGGGTTGGAAGTTACCCACCAAGTATCTAGCATGCGACAACCAAAAGGCTCAAATTCGTAAACTCTTTCAATTTCCTGAACTTTCATTTTTTGTCCAGCAGTTTTCGCCCAGTACCACGGCGTGTAAATGTCAATGAATGCACACCCACCTGGCACGAGCCAATTGTTAATACGTGTTAGCAATTTTTGTTGGTCTTCGTCTGAGCCGACGCCAAAACCATCCCAATAACAAATCACATCAAATTGATCATCGAGTGGGACTGTGTAAAAGTCACCTTCGATAATTGTCAGTCCATCTTGAACGTCATGTACTTCTTGTAATTGTCGAATCTGTTGTACGCATTCTGGCACGAGTTCGATGACTGTAGTATCAAAACCTGCTTTCGCTGCAGCAACTGCAAATTGACCATTGCCAGCACCAAGTTCTAAAAGCTTACCAGAAGATTGAGAGAGTTGTTTCACAACTTTTTCAACTAAATCATCATATAAAATGGTCATATCGACATCGATAAATTGTTGAGACCATAGAAGTTGTTTTCTGTAAAAGTCTTTAATTTTCGTCATGTTTATTTCCTCCTTAGGTAGTGATGACTAAGCAGGATGATTATTTAAATTCCGACTCCCCATTGAAATGCTCCTTTCAACTACTTTTATATCAATCATACAATTTATTTTCAGTTTATTCAATAAATTGAGTTTGTATGAATAAAAGGTGTTTTTTCCTTCCATTTCGGGAAGAGTAGATATAAAACTATGATATGAAAAGGAGGTCATCCTAATGGAATGGAAAGGTAGAAGAAAAAGTTCTAATGTGGAAGATCGACGAGGCCAGACACCGAAAGGACCGATGATTGCTGGTGGTGGAATTGGAGGACTTATCATTATTATCATCATTGCATTTTTAGGTGGTGACCCATTATCTTTTTTAACGGATACAAGTACACCAACTTCATCCACCCCTTATACAGAAACTGCTGATGAACGCGAATTAACCGAGTTTATATCAGTCGTGCTCGCGGATACAGAAGATGTGTGGACGAAAGTTTTTCGTGAACGAGGCATGACGTATGAAGAACCTGAACTTGTGTTGTTTACAGACGCTGTTCAATCTGCATGTGGCATGGCCGACTCAGCAGTTGGTCCGTTTTATTGCCCAGGAGACCAAAAGTTGTATATTGATTTAAGCTTTTTTGAGGAATTGAAAACACGTTTTCAAGCACCAGGAGATTTTGCCATCGCCTATGTTGTCGCACATGAAGTAGGACATCACGTTCAATATTTACTAGGAACGAGCCAAAAAGTTCAAGCTTTACGCGGTCAATTAAGCGAAAAAGAATATAATCAGTATTCAGTAAAGCTAGAGCTACAAGCGGATTATTATGCAGGTGTGTGGGCGCATTATGAAAAAGAAATGGAATATATAGAAGTCGGAGATATCGAAGAAGCGATGACAGCAGCAAGTGCGGTAGGTGATGATCGCATTCAAAAACAAGCGCGTGGCTATGTCGTTCCAGATAGTTTTACTCATGGTACATCAAAACAGCGCCAAACATGGTTTATGAATGGCTATCAAAGTGGGACAATTGAAGACGGCGATACTTTTTCTGCGACAGATTTATAAATTAAATGACGAAAGCTCTTTCTATACAGAAATAGAAGGGGTTTTTGCTATGGTTATTTTCTAAGGTGTGAATTCAGAATAATTAAATATTAATTGAGAATTTAATAAAAAATTGCTAAAATAGAGCATACAATACTTTGTGGAAAAGGAGGCGTGCTACGATGGCAGAAATTCGTGTATGTACAAAAGCAGACTTAGAACAATTAAGAGAGATCAGCATGCAAACTTTTGATGAGACATTTCGTGCGCAAAATACAAAGGAAAATATGGACACTTATTTACAACAAGCTTTTACGATTGAAAAATTAACGAAGGAAATGGAAAATCCTCATTCGCAGTTTTACTTTATTTATGAGGAAGGACTTGCAGGATATTTGAAATTAAATACGAGCTCTGCTCAAACCGAAAAAATGGGGCAAGGGACGTTAGAAATTGAACGCATATACATAAAAAATGACTACCAACGTCGTGGATTAGGCGAATTTGCATTAGAAAAAGCGATTGCTGAAGCAAGACAACAACAGAAAAAATCGATCTGGCTAGGTGTGTGGGAGAAAAATGAACAAGCTTTACAGTTTTACCGAAAGCACGATTTCAAACAAATGGGTACTCATACATTTTTCATGGGAGACGAAGCGCAAGTTGACCTTATTTTAGAAAAGAGAATATGAGCTTTCAATCATCGGAAATTCGGGTATAGCTGTTATTAACGGGTTAAATACTCAAAAGGATGGTGGCTTTAATGAAGAATAAACAATCCATTTATGACAACTTGGTATTAAAGACGAGTGAATTAAAGCGCGTAATCGATGAAACACAATTTACTTTTGATACGACTAAACAATTACCGAGACTAGAAGGAATTGTCGGTCAAACACGAGGTAAAGCAGTGATGGAGTTTGGCTTGAAAGTAAATCAAGACGGTTATCATTTGTATGTGTCAGGAATTTCTGGAACAGGAAAGACCTCGTTTACGCATTCGATTGTCGGTGAAATGGCGGAGCGTCCAGCAACTTTATACGACTGGTGTTATGTCCATAATTTTGAGAATCCTTATAAGCCGACTGTATTACAATTGCCAGTCGGAAATGGCAGGAAGTTTCAAAAACATATGGAGAAATTGATTCAAGATTTAAAGCGTGATTTACCGATTGCGTTTGAAGATGAAAGTACGCAAAAAGAAAAAGCGACGATCATTCGTAAATTTAAAGAACAACGCAATAAAGTGTATGAGGAAATGAATCAAGTTGCTGAGGATTATGGCTTTATCATTCGGCAAACAAATGCAGGCATTATGACGATGCCAACGATTGATGGTGAACCGATTAGTGAAGAAGTGTACCATAATTTACCGCAAGACAAGCTAAAAGAAATTGATGAAAAATCAACAGCATTACAAGAAAAGATTGTTGATGAAACGAATAAGTTACAGCTCATTGAAAATGAAGTGCAAAATGAAATAGAAGCGTTGGAAGAGAAAATTGCTACGCAAATCGTGTCCTTACACATGAAGGAATTGCGACGTAAATATACGGATGCTTCAGATGTTGTAGCTTATTTAAAAGCGTTACAGACGGATGTTGTGCAACATGTTGAACATTTTTTTCCTGAAGAACAAGATGAGGCACAAAAATTAGGAGAAATGTTGCAAGGCAATCCGCAGAAGTCTGTTTTAAAAAAATATGAAGTGAATTTATTTATTGATAATCGGAAGATGGAAGGCGCACCTGTCATTACAGCAGATAATTGCACGTATTATAACTTAGTCGGCAAAGTAGAATACGAGAACCGTATGGGTGTAATGACGACGGACTTTACGAAAATCAAACCAGGGTTTCTGCATGAAGCGAATGGCGGCTATATTATTATTCAAGTAAAAGATATTTTTAGTAAAAATTTTGCGTGGGAAGGCTTAAAACGTGCGTTATTAAATAAAGAGTTGCGTATTGAAAACCTAGGCGAGCATTCCGGGTTAATTGCTACAACGTCGATCAATCCTGAACCGATTCCATTGGATGTAAAAGTAATCTTAATTGGCGATATGGATATGTATCAATTGCTTTATCAATATGATGAGGACTTTAGAAAGTTATTTAAAATTCGTGCTGATTTTGATGTAGAGATGGATTTAACAGATGAACATATTTTAAAACTAGCGCATTTTATCCATACGCATTGTGAGCAAAATCGTTTGAGGCATTTAGATCGTTCAGCGGTGGCGGAAGTCGTTGAATATAGTATTCGGTTAAGTGGCCATAAAGAGAAGCTATCGACTAGGTTTAATCAATTGGTCGAAGTCATTTACGAAGCGGATGCTTGGGCTGCGATGGAAAATATGGATGTAATTACAAGACATTTTGTAAGAAAAGCAATTGAAGAAAGAGCTTATCGTTCTAGTTTATATGAAGAGAAAATTCAAGAGAGCATTGAAGAAGGTTCGGTATTGATTGATGTTGAAAATGCTGTTATTGGACAAGTGAATGGTCTAGCGGTTTACAATTTAGGCCAGTATAGTTTTGGGAAGCCTTCACGTATTACTGCGACAACTTTTATCGGGCAAAATGGCATTATGAATATTGAACGCGAGAGTAAAATGGCGGGCAATATTCATAATAAAGGTGTTTATATTTTAGGTGGTTATTTAGGACAAACATTTGCACAAAAACACCCACTTGCATTAACAGCTCATTTAGTCTTTGAACAATCTTATGGTGGGGTAGACGGGGATAGTGCGTCGAGTACGGAGCTTTATGCATTATTGTCTAGTTTGGCAGAAGTTCCGATAAAACAAGGTTTAGCAGTGACTGGATCAGTGAACCAACGCGGTGAAATTCAGCCGATTGGTGGTGTGAATGAAAAGATTGAAGGGTTTTTCAAAGTTTGTCAAAGTAAAGGGTTAACAGGTAAGCAAGGCGTGTTAATTCCACATCAAAATGTCCGCAATTTAATGTTGAATGAAGAAGTGACTGAAGCTGTTCGAAATGGGACATTTCATATTTATAAAGTGCATACAATCGAAGAAGGCATTGAATTATTAACAGGTGTTGCAGCAGGAGAGAAAGATCAACAAGGGAATTATGAGCAAGAGACGATCTTTGGAAAAGTAGCTGAAACATTGAAGCAGTTTGCCGAAAAAGCGCAAAAGGAGCAAGATGCATAGAAAAGATTCACTATTGAGTTCGTTATTGAAAAGATGGTAAACTAAATGTAGTTTAAGTGTGTTATGTGAATTTAGAGCACGTATTTAAACGAGTTTAGATAGAGATTAGTTGAGTAGAGATGAGGGGAAGAGAATATGAGTGGAAAGACTGAGCAGTGGTCTTCGAGACTAGGGTTTATTTTATCATCCGCAGGTGCGGCAATTGGGCTAGGTGCTATTTGGAAATTTCCGTATGTAACCGGGATGAGTGGTGGCGGTGCATTTTTTTTAATATTTGTGTTGTTTACGGTATTAATTGGGTTGCCTTTATTATTAGCAGAGTTTATTATTGGGCGTGGTGCTGGGAAAGAGGCAGTTAGTGCTTATAAAAAATTAGCGCCTAAAAGTATGTCGATATGGATTGGTCGTTTAGGCGTTGTCGGTTGTTTTTTATTATTATCTTTTTATAGTGTCGTTGGTGGCTGGGTATTAATTTACAGCGTCATGGCAATGCTAGGTCAAGTAATAGGAGACGGGGCATCTTATGGTGCATTATTTGAAACTGTTATTGGTACGCCGTGGATTACAATTGTCGGTTTACTTGTGTTTACATTATTAAATGTACTTGTCGTTGCTTCGGGAATTCAAGCAGGTATTGAAAAAGCAAATAAGTATATGATGCCTTTATTATTTATCTTCTTTTTAATTTTAGTTGTACGTGCCTTAACATTTGATGGCGCTTGGGAAGGCGTCAAATTTTTCTTAGCACCGGACTTTTCGAATATTACACGAGAATCGATTTTATATGCTTTAGGTCAATCGTTTTTCTCTCTAGCAGTCGGATTTTCTTGTATGGTGACGTATAGTTCTTATTTGAAAAAAGATGTCAGCTTACCACAATCAGCAAGTACAGTCGTCAGTTTAAATATTTTAGTATCTTTATTAGCAGGTTTAGCAATTTTTCCCGTCGTTTTTGCATTCGGTTATGAACCAGCTGAAGGACCGGGTTTATTATTTATCGTGTTACCTTCTATTTTTTCCGAAATTCCTTTTGGAAGTGTCTTTTTAGCATTGTTTTTATTACTGTTTTTGTTTGCAACCTTAACATCATCGTTTAGTTTGTATGAAATTATTGTTGCGGCAGTAACTGAAAATCGTAAAACACCACGTACCCCCTCAACTTGGGGCGTCGGGTTCATTATATTCATCGCGGCGATTCCGTCGGCATTGTCATCAAGTGTATTATCGAATGTAGCCATTCGTGGAAAAAGTATATTTGATGCGACAGACTTTGTAGTAAGTAATTTATTATTACCTGTTGGGAACTTTTTTATCGCTTTATTTATTGTTCATAAGATGAAAGAACATCTAGTGAAGGAAGAGTTTTATTTAGCCAATTCATTATCATCGACAGCGTATACAATATGGCATACATTGATGAAATGGGTCATTCCATTAACAATTGTCATTGTATTATTCAATACGCTAGGCATTTGGGAAAAATTCCAGTAAATTTTACAAGTTTGAAGAAAAACAGTTATAATAAAGAGTCTCTTATTCAAAATACATGCTTGATTAAAATGAGGACACTAGTACATGTAGCGGAAGACAGCGACTCCAGCGGAATGTACGGTCTAAGAACACGTTTTGGTGAAGAGCCAATAAAGAGTAGCCCAATTTATAGTAGGTGATCGTATTGATATTTTATACAACAGTTGATTTAATAGATAAATTTTTGAACGCAAAAACCCTTGACGAATGAGTCAGGGTTTTTTCTTTCCCGAGGGCAACAATTTTGAAAGGTGGTACATTTAATGGAAGAAGTTCAAAGTAAACCTGCACTACTAGCTGGATGGATTAGTTTAATTAGTAATATCGTGTTAACTGTGTTGAAAATTGCAATTGGCACCATTTTTCATAGCCCTGTTTTACTAGCAGATGGTTACCATAACGCAGGGGATGTTGTTGCGAGCGGGGCAGCATTAACGTCGATGAAAATTTCGCAACGTCCAGCAGATGAAGATCATCCATATGGACATGGTAAAGCTGAAGTGATTAGTTCAGCGATTGTAGCAATCATTTTAGGATTAGCCGCTTTGTATATTGCTTATGAATCGATTCAAGCTTTTTTCTCACCACCAGCAAGTGCGAGTGTCATTGCTTTTATTACAGCAATGATTTCATTAGTCGCGAAACAAGCGTTATATATTTATACAATCCGCATTGGCAAGCGGATTAATAGTAAAGGCTTGATTGCCACGGCTTATGATCACTTGGCGGATGTGTATGCATCTTTAGCGGCAGTTGTCGGGATTGGTTTGGCAATGGTTGGCCATCATTACGAGATCGTCTTACTCGCTTATGGAGATCCAATTGCGGGGATTATTGTAACGATCTTAGTTTTCAAGTTAGCATTTGAAATGGGCAAAGAAGCGTTAGATACATTGATGGAAAAAAGTGTAGAACCAGAACGTTTAGAGGCGTTCAAAGCGTTGATTGTCTCTGTTCCTGAAGTGAAAAGAATTGACCGACTGCGTGCGAGAGAACATGGCCATTATGTATTGGTAGATTTGCGGATTGGTGTAGATGGTTATTTAACGATTCAAGAAGGGCATGATATCATTCGTAAAATTAAGTTAACGATTATGAAAGAACATGCTGATGTTGATGAAGTTTTAATTCACTTGAATCCATGGTATGTAGATGAAGAGACTGAAAGCTAAAGAAGCTTATTAAATAGGTAGAAACACGGATGAAATGAGGCTGGCTAGCTTGATATCATTCGTGTTTTTTTGAAAAAATTGTTGAATTTTAGCATTCTTTCGATATATTACATAAGTATTTCAAAAATATTACGAATGTATGAAACTTATTGCCTTGTTCATCCGTTAATAGTATGGAAATGATTGTCATTTTTTTGACGAATAAAAAAATAATAGAAAGATAACGGGGGAGTCTAATGAAAAAGAAAGTTTGGCTGTGGGTGCTTGGTATTGCCGTCGTTGCAATTATTGGTGTCATCGTTTACCTAGTCATGAATAAAAATACAGGGGACTTTATGGACGGGGATATGGACGAATGGCCAATGCAAGTTCAAAAAGCAAAGATGAAAAAACTTGGTGAGTCCGTGTTAGTAACGGGAAAAATCATTCCTGAAGATGAACAAAAAGTATTTATCGATTTAGAAAATGGAGAGATTAAGCAATATCTTGTTGAAGAAAATCAGAAGGTAGTTGCTGGAGAGCCTTTATTTACATACGATACAGCAGCGGTTGATGCAGAATATAATAAAGCTGTACGTTCAAGAGATTTAGTGCAAAAGCAATTAAATTTAGAGAGAAATGAAATTGATGCTTTAGCAAAACAAATTGCGGAAATGAAAAAGAATGTCAATACAAGTGAAGAGTACACGATGGATGATGTTCGCATGCTTGAAAAGGAAAAAGTACAAAGTGAAATGAGTATTGAAGGTACAAAAGATGAACTCACATCTTCACAAGAAGCAATCAATGAGTTAACGAAAAAGAAAAAAGAAATGACAGTCGTTAGTAAAATTGACGGTACAGTTGTCAAAGTAAATAAAAATGTTGAGCCAACTGAATCTGGGGCAAATACACCAATCATTCATATTATTTCAAGTGAACCATTTAAAGTAATCGGTACGATGAGTGAATTCGATACGGTGAAAATTAAACCAGAACAAGCTGTGATTATCCGACCAAAAGTATTTAAAGACCGTGAATGGAATGGTGTTGTTGAATCTGTTTCTGAGTTTCCGGAAGGAGATGATGGAGGCGGTATGGACGATTATTACGACGGTGGTGGTGGCGGAAATGTCACAATGTATCCATTTAAAGTCGCAATGACGGATGATACATCTGAACTGCGTCAAGGATTCCACGTGTCAATGGAAATTGATATTTCAGGTGGCGGAGAAGTTCTTGTCATACCACATATGGCATTAGCTTATGATGAAGAAACAGGCGAGGAATATGTCTTTGCATTAGTCGATGGGCTATTAGAAAAACGTTTCATTACGATTGGTGAAATGGATGACGAGCATGTGGAAATTACAGAAGGCGTGAATGAAGGTGAGTTAATCGTCATTATGCCAGCCGAGGACTTAGTTGATGGAATGGAAGTGACTTCTTATGATGAAGTTGACGAATATTAAAAAAGTCTACGGTAACGGTACGCTAAAAGTTCCTGTGCTACATGGCATTGATTTGGAAATAGAAGATGGCGAGTTCGTTGCCATTATGGGACCAAGTGGTTCTGGTAAATCGACGTTAATGAATATTATTGGTTTTTTAGATCATTCAACAAGTGGCTCTTATGTCTTAAATGAGCAGGAAATTGCGGCAGTAAAAGAGAATGATTTAGCAAAATTACGTAATGAACATGTCGGATTTGTCTTCCAACAATTCTTTTTACTACCAAGATTGAATGCACAAAAAAATGTAGAGTTGCCATTAAGTTATGCCAATGTTAGTAAAAAAGAGCGTGCAGAACGTTCCAAAGAGATGTTGGAGAAAGTGGGTTTATCCGACCGTATGACGCATTTACCAAATGAGTTATCGGGTGGACAAAAGCAACGTGTGGCGATTGCACGTGCACTTGTGAATGATCCGACAATTATTTTAGCGGATGAACCAACTGGGGCATTAGACTCGAAAACGAGTGCGCAAATTATGGAGTTATTTGTAGACTTGAATCAAGAAGGGAAGACTGTCATTCTTGTCACGCATGAGGAAGAGATTGCAGCTTATGCGGATCGTATCATTATGCTAAAAGATGGCCTCGTAACGGAAGATCGGAGGACTGTGCAATGAATATATTAGAAAGCTTGAAAACAGCACTGTCTTCGATTTGGAATCATAAAGTCCGTTCGATTTTAACGATGCTCGGCATTATTATTGGTGTTGGGGCGGTTATTATTATCGTAGCTATTGGTGAAGGTGCGAAACGTCAAATGGTGGATGAGATGTTCAGTGCGGATGAAAATGCGATTGAACTTTATTATGAACCCGTTTTTGTAGATGGTGAAGATGATCCATATGCATGGATGGAGCCTGAAATTACGTCGGAAGAATTAGATCAGTTACGTGATCTACCCGGCGTTAAATCGATTATCGGAACGAATAATGGTTGGGGTATGATGATGCACAATGAAAAAGAATCTGATATGACGATTACGGGTATTGATGAAAATTATATTAAAGATAAAAACATTCAAATGCTAGAAGGACGTCCGTTTAATGCGCGTGACAATGAAGGAATGAACCGCGTTGTGTTAATCGACTCTGTAACAAGAGATTATTTCTTTGAACCTGAAGACGAAGTGATTGGTGAAATCATTGAAATCGACAATAACCCTTATAAAATTGTCGGTGTTTATGAATCAACGATCCCAGCAGAGTGGCTACAATTCGATGACTTTATGAATGGTGAAATGTTAATGCCGCGCATGTTGATTTCTTTAATGTTTGGTGGACCTGAAGTGCAAAATGTATCGGTCATTGCAGATTCACCAGACACGCTAACAGAAACAGGTTGGCTTGTCGCAGACACATTGACTGCCAATAAAGAATTGGAAAATGGGATGTATACGATCCCTGATTTCTCAGACTGGGAAGCGGAATTAGAAAGCTTCTATACGACGATTACATTGTTTATTGGTAGTATCGCTGGTATTTCTTTACTCGTCGGCGGAATCGGCGTCATGAATATTATGCTCGTTTCTGTGACAGAAAGAACGAGAGAAATTGGTTTAAGAAAAGCATTAGGCGCAACACGTGGCAGAATTTTATTGCAATTTTTAATTGAATCGATGACGCTCACCGCATTAGGTGGCTTAATCGGTATCGGTTTTGCGGTCGGTGTCAGTATGCTTGCCTCACAATTTTTGCCATTTACAGCTGTCATTAGTCCAGTTGTCGTTTTAATTGGCTTTACTTTCTCGGCGTTTATCGGAATTATTTTCGGTATATTGCCAGCGAATAAAGCTTCTAAATTAAGTCCGATTGATGCATTACGTTATGAATAAAAAAGAAGGTACTTGCCATCCGCTAGGGATCTCGGCAAGTACCTTTTTTAATGATTTATGCTTTCGTTGTTTCTAATTGTTCTTGACGAATTTCACGTGCTGCTTCAACCATTACTTCTAAAGCGGCAATCGTTTCTTTTTCTTGACGCGTTTTTAAACCGCAGTCTGGGTTAATCCAAAATTGTTTCGGATGAATTGTTTTTAATGCACGGTAAATATTGTTTTTAATTTCTTCTTTACTTGGTACACGTGGGCTATGGATGTCATACACACCTAAGCCGATTTCTTTATCGTATGTGTTCGTTTCGAAAGCTTCGATAATTTCACCTTGGCTTCGTGACGTCTCAATAGAAATTACATCCGCGTCTAATGCGCTAATTGAATCGATAATTTCATTGAAATCAGAATAACACATATGCGTATGAATTTGTGTATCGTTTTGCACAGCTGCTGAAGATAATCTGAATGCATAAACTGCTGCATCTAGATACGCTTGCTTTTTAGAAGCATCTAATGGTAAACCTTCACGTAGCGCTGGCTCATCTACTTGGATAACGCGGATGCCATTTTCTTCTAATGCTAAAATCTCATCACGTAAAGCGAGTGCGATTTGATTTTGCACGTCCACTCTTGGAATATCATCACGAACGAATGACCAATTCAAGATTGTGACAGGACCTGTTAGCATTCCTTTTACTGGTTTGTCAGTTAGAGATTGTGCATAGACACTTTCTTTTACAGTAATTGGTTCGCTAAACGCTACGTCTCCTAAAATAAGTGGTGGTTTCACACAACGAGAACCGTATGATTGTACCCAACCAAATTTAGTTACTGCAAACCCAGCGAATTTTTCACCGAAATATTCGACCATGTCTGTACGCTCAAACTCACCATGTACGAGTACATCAATGCCTAGATCTTCTTGAATTTTAATCCATTTGTCGATTTGCGCTTGAATGAATGCTTCATACTCGGCATCTGTAATCTCGCCTTTACGCCATTTTGAACGTGTTTGACGAACTTCTGCCGTTTGAGGCATACTACCGATTGTTGTCGTTGGTAGAAGCGGTAATTGGAAGCGCTCATCTTGTTCTTTAATACGCTCAGCAAATACGCTCGCACGGTTGACGTCTTGTTCTGTTAGATTTTCAACAGATTCTTTAACACGCTTATTTTGACGGTAGCTTGATTCATTTAATGTTTTACGACCTTCACGATTGGCAATTAAACCATCTGCAATCGCATTTTTACCTTCTTCAATTGCTTTTTTCAGTAGCGCAATCTCATCTAGTTTTTCATCTGCAAATGATAGACCATTACGAATGATTGGATCTAGTTGCTCTTCAGATTTCGTTGTCACAGGCACATGTAGTAAAGACGATGCTGGTTGAATGATTAGACGTTCAGGATCTACATGCACTTGGATTTGATCTAATAAATTTAGCTTCGCGTCTAAATCTGCACGCCATACATTACGTCCATCGATCACACCTGCTGCCAGTACTTTATCTTCTGGGAAGCCAAACTCTTGCACTTGTGCTAAAGAATCTCCGTGAACGAAGTCTAAGCCGATTGCATGAACAGGAAGTGCTGTCACTTCTTCGTAATGTGTTACTTTTTCAAAGTAAGTTTGGACGATAATTTTTACTGTTGGTGCTGCTTGTGCAATTTCTTCATACACTTTATGGATTGCTGTTAGTTCTTCTTTTGTAAATTGACCGATTAAGCTAGGTTCATCAATTTGAATCCATGTAGCGCCAGCTTCCGCTAATTCTTCAACGATTTGACGATAAAGTGGTGCGAATTGTTGAAGGCGGTTTTCGAAGTTTTCCGCACGATCTTTTGCTAGTTTAATATACGTTACTGGACCTAAAAATACTGGTTTTCCATCGATACCTAATTTTTCTTTTGCTTCTTTGTAATATTGAAGCGGGCGGTTTTCTACGAGTTCAGGCGTTGCGTCTTCTAATTCGGGTACGATATAGTGGTAGTTTGTGTTGAACCATTTCGTCATTTCTGAAGCTACAGCGCCGTCATTTCCACGAGCGATATCGTAATACGTTTCTACTGAAACAGGTCCACCTTCATAATTGAAACGTTTTGGCACGATGCCGAAAATTGTTGATGTATCTAATACGTGATCGTAAAATGAGAAATCACCAACTGGAATTAAATCAACGCCTTTTGCTTGCAGCTTACGTAAGTTGTCTAAACGAATTTCTTCCAAACGATTTAAGAATTCTTCTTTCGTTGATTTTTTGCTCCAAAAACTTTCTAATGCACGTTTCCATTCACGTTTTTCTCCAATACGAGGATACCCAATTGCTGAACTAATAATTTTTACCATATTCTCCATCTCCCTTTTTAAAGTACACTAATTGTTTGTTTTTCTAACTGCTCAACTTTTTCATGAATATATTTTGTTAAATGTACGGTCATATCGTAACGTGTAAATGGTGTTACGAGATAAATTCCGTGGAATAACTCCAATGCAACATCGACTAATTCTTCTGCAATTTTTAGACCTTCCGAAGTTGATAACGCACGATTGCCATCTGTAGCGGCCATTCTCTTACGAACATCGTCAGTTAATTTAATGCCAGGCACTTCGTTGTGCAAAAATTCGGCATTTTGCGTCGATGTTAATGGCATAATTCCGATATAAATCGGTGCCCCTAAATCTTTTGTTGCTTCATACACATCGATAATTTGTTGGCGATTGTAAATCGGTTGTGTAATAAAATAGTCTGCGCCGGCTTCCATTTTCTTCCGCAAGCGATTAGTCGCTCGGTCTAAATGACGGACGTTCGGATTAAATGCAGCAGCTACTGTAAAGTTGGTTTTTTGTTGCAAAGACTTACCAGACCATGAAATACCTGCATTGAATTTTTGAATGAGTTCTAGTAATTCAAATGATGTTACATCGAATACCGATGTTGCACCAGGGAAGTCTCCAATTTTCGTCGGATCTCCTGTAATCGCTAGTAACTCAGTAATGCCGAGTGTGTGAAGTCCCATTAAATGTGACTGTAAACCAATTAAGTTACGATCTCGGCAAGTAATATGCACAAGTGGTGTCGCATTTACTTTTTGCTTTACTAAAGACCCCATCGAAGCATTACAAATTCTAGGTGAAGCAAGTGAATTGTCTGCTAATGTGATGGCATCAATCCCAGCTTCTTGTAAAGCTTTCGCACCTTCAAAGTATTTGTCAGTGTTTAAATGTTTTGGAGAATCCAATTCGACGATGACTGAATGTCTTTTCTTAACGATTTCGACTAAACTTGGTTTCTCCAAAGCGATGGAAGTCGCTTGTTTTTCACTATGAATCGGTACGACTTTCTTAGTCGTCACTGGCACTCGACTTGGAAGCCCAGTTTTGATTGCTGTAATATGTTCTGGTGTCGTTCCGCAACAACCACCGATTAAGTGAACCCCAGTTTCTCTGAACTTCTCTGCATATAAAGCGAAGTAATCGGGTTTATTTTCATAAAATAACTTACCATCTTGATAACCTGGAAAACTTGCGTTAGGATACACCGCGAGCAAAGCTTTTTCTGGTAATGGCACAGTTTCCAATGACTTTAACATATGATGGGGTCCGAGATGACAGTTGACACCGACGACATCAGCCCCGAGTTCTTCTAGTTTTTTCAATGCATCTTTTAATGACAAGCCATTTTGTAACACACCTGCTTCATGCATCGAAACATTCGCGATAATTGGAAGCTGCGTAGACTCTCGTGCAATTTCTAGCACAGTTGTCAACTCTTCAAAGTCATAATAGGTTTCTAGTAAAATACCATCGACCCCTGCAAGTAGTAAGCAGTAAAGCTGTTCACGAAAGCTTCTTTTAATTTCATCTATCGTGCCAATCGTTGCTTGTGATCCATGAATGCCACCGATTGTACCGAGAATGAATGTCTCTTTAGTTGCAGCCTTTTTAGCTAGCGCAACCGCTGCTTCATTAATCTCTTTCACTTGATCTTCTAAACCGTAGCGACCAAGTTTGATATAGTTGGCCCCGTACGTATTCGTTTGAATCACATCCGCACCAGCCGCAATATAAGCTTGGTGAATATTTAATACTTGTTCTGGATGGGTTAAGTTATGTTCTTCAAAACAGCGATCTACACCGTACGAGTAGAGCAGAGAACCCATCGCCCCATCACCAATCAATATTTTCTGTTTTAATGTTTCTAGCAAATTACCCAAAGTATACGAACTCCTTTCTAAAGTTTCTGAAGTGGAAGGTTTAGACGTTTTTCATTGGGCTTTTTTAGTACAATAAAAAACGTCTACAACCTTTCAGAAAAGGAAGTAGACGTTTAAAATATATGTCCGCTCCTTATCTGCCAAGTCATTTTACTAACTTGCTGGAATTAGCACCGTACATGTTGCCGGTTGCTGAGGTGTCATAGGGCCAGTCCCTCTACCTCTCTCGATAAGAAAAAATTATTAAATTTGTTTGCTTTGTTGATTGATTCTTATCTTACACGAAGGTTTTTTTAATTGCAACCATTATTTGAAAACATTTTATATTTAATTTTAATAAAGTAGTGTGAATAGTTGGTGTGATAAGGTTTGGAAGGGGGGAAAAGTTTTGGAGATATTTTTGAATAGTGGTTTTACGAGATAAGTTCAGTCAAAAGTTTAACAAGCCACAGCCTGAAACGGGGAATATCTCTCGTAAGTAGTCAATTTTATTTCAAAGTGCTAGCTACTCATTTAAAGGTTTTGTGCTGCGATGGACGTTATCCGATGTAAAAAACGAAACATATAAAAGGACAACAATGACCTTTATGAAATGGTATGCGTGCTTGTGAGATTTAATGAACGTTGAAGAATTTGTAGAAGGGGAATCTTCTTCTATGAGTGAGGATCGTGCAAAACCGAATTTTTAGTTGCAAGGATTTAGCTGCTGAATGCTAGTAACTGTCGTGGATTTTTTGTAGTGAGTGAGGGGAAGCAGATTGTATTGAAAAGATTTGGTTTTTTAGAAGGGGAATTCGCAGTTCGCAGTGTATTTCGTTGAATTAGAGCAAAACTTCGTTGAAATCCCTCTGAACTTCGTTGAATTCCCCCGGAACTTCGTTGAATCGGGGCAGGACTTCGTTGAATCCACCCCATTCCTTTACGAGCAATCTCTGTCAAATTCATCCCATTTCAAAAACAATAAGCATTTAATTGACACAATATAGCCATAATCGTGTACGCTATAGGAGAGAATACTTTATGGGGGTAAGATTCATGGGAAACAAAATAGATCAATTTAAACAAGCGATGGGGAACTATCCAACAGGTGTTTCTGTCGTCACTGCATACAATGAAGAAGACGTGCCAATGGGTTTAACGATTAATTCATTTGCATCTGTATCATTAAATCCGACGCTCATTTTATGGTCGATCGACAATAGTGTCAGCACATATGATGATTTTCAAAAGGTCGAACGTTTTTCAATTAATATTTTAGCATCAGATCAAGGCGAACTTTGCCAATTATTTGCGAGCCGTGTAGAAGATCGTTTTGCGAACTGCGAATGGGAAAAGTCAGATTTAGAATTGCCAGTGTTAAAAGATACGATGGCAACATTGCAATGTAAAGTACATAACCGTGTTGAAGCAGGCGACCATATGATTATGATTGGCGAAGTATTAGAAATTACCAATTCAGATAAAGAGCCATTGCTTTATCATAAACGCCATTTCGGGCAAATTCCTGAAACATTTTATCAATAAAACAAAAGCCGCAACGTCAATTAAGACATTGCGGCTTTTCTATATTTACAAACGATTAAACTTTAATAAGCGCGGCAGCTTTCAACGCTTGATCGAGGTCTTCAATTAAATCATCGACATGCTCTAAACCTACAGAGTAGCGAAGAAGTCCGTCTGTAATACCGCGCTTTTCACGTTCTGCTTTTGGCATAGCGGCATGAGACATTTGGGCAGGGTACGATAAAATAGATTCGACTCCGCCTAAACTAACAGCGAATACTGGAATTTTCAACTGCTCAACAAATGTTTTCGTTACTTCTTTCGTCGGTAGTTCAAATGACAAAACTGCTCCGCCGCTCGTAGCTTGTGAGAAATGAATATCATGCCCTGGATGATTTTCTAATCCAGGATAATACACTTGTTTTACTAATGCGTGGTTGTTTAAATAATGGGCAATTTTAGTAGCATTTGCCGAAGACTTTTCTAAGCGAACTTCGAGTGTTTTGATGCTTTGAATTAATGTGAAACAATCGCTTGCACTTAAAATAGCACCGAATGAGTTTTGAATAAAAGCGAGACGGTTTCCGAGTTCTTCATCTTTTGTAACGGCAAGCCCAGCAATGACATCACTATGTCCTGATAAAAATTTCGTCGCGCTATGCAAGACAATATCAATGCCTAAATCAAGTGGGCGTTGATATAAAGGCGACATAAATGTGTTGTCTAAAAATGTTAGGCACTGATGCTTTTTAGCAAGTTCTACAATCCCTTTAATATTTGTAATGCCCAAACACGGATTAGATGGTGTTTCGATATAAATCAGTTTCGTATGTGGTTCAATTGCTGCCTCGACTTCTTGTAAATTCGTGGCATCTACAAATGTATGTTGAACGCCAAATTTCGCCAAAACTTCTGTTACGAAACGATAAGTTCCGCCGTAAACATCTTCAGTAATGACGATATGATCGCCTGCATTTAACAATAAAAAAGCTGACGAAATTGCAGCGATTCCAGATGAAAAGGCAAGCCCTCTCGCACCGCCTTCCAAGCGAGCAATCGTTGTCTCTAGTGCATCACGTGTCGGATTGCCAGACCGACTATAATCATAAGGGCCGAAAGCATCGAACTGTTCTTGATGAAAAGTAGAAGACAAATAAATTGGCACATTGACCGCACCCGTTTTTTGTTCACCAATACTTGTAGAAGCATGAATTAAATCTGTTTCAAACTGTTGCTTACTCAATGTTGAAGCACCCCTTTTTCTAAAGTTGCAAATACTTGCTGTAAATCAGCGATTAAATCATTGACGTCCTCTACACCGACTGAAAAACGCAATAATTTATTACAAACGCCACGCTCTGTTCGTTCTTCTTCTGGAATTTCTGCATGTGTTTGTGTAGCTGGATACGTAATAAAACTTTCCACGCCACCTAAACTTTCCGCGAATGTAATGACTTTTAAGTTTTGTAAAAACGGATTGACCCATTCACTTTTTTGAAGACGGAAAGAGAGCATACCGCCTTCTCCGGCATATAAAACGTCTTGAACGAGTGGTTCTTGTTCTAAATAGGCAGCAATGATTTTCGCATTTTCATCATGTTGTTTCATACGTAAATGTAGTGTCTTTAATCCACGAATAATGAGCCAAGCGTCTTGCGGCGATAAAGTCGCTCCAATCGCATTATGATTGTCAAAAAGTTTTTCAGATAAAGCTTTCCCTTTAGAAACGACGAGCCCAGCTAATACATCATTATGTCCGCCAATATATTTTGTCGCACTATGCAAGACAATATCAGCCCCAGATTCAATTGGTCTTTGGAAATAAGGTGTTAAAAAAGTATTATCCACAATGAATAATACGTTATGCTTTTTCGCCAACTGTGCATACGTTTTTACATTAATCGTTTCCATGAGTGGGTTTGTAGGTGTTTCAATGAAAATGGCTACGGTTTTGTCGGTAATACAGGCTTCTACATTTTCGACTTGTTGAAAATTCGCATACGTCGTTTCGATTCCGTAATTATCGGCGTAATAATTTAACAGACGATACGTACCGCCGTAAATGTCTTCTGGAACAATTAAAGCATCGCCCGATTTAAATAAAGACAACACCAGTTGAATGGCAGCCATTCCAGAGCTACAGGCAAAACCTTGATCGCCACTTTCCAATTGTGCAATGCCATCTTCTAATAATGCGCGCGTTGGGTTTTTCGTTCGGGAATAATCATAGCCAGTTGATTGACCAATGCCTTGATGCTCATAAGCTGTGGATAAGTAAATCGGTGCACTGACAGCCCCTGTATTTTCATCACTGCGGTTCCCTAATTGTACAAGCTTTGTTGCAATACTGTTTTTTGTCATATCATTTCTCCCTTTCTGTTCACAAAATAAAAAGCGAGCCTCTCCTTAAGAAGAGAGGCTCGCATAGATTACGCAATCTTTCTTCTTATCTTTGAGGCATTCACTTCACCTCTTGGAATTAGCACCGTTTCGAACTTCGCTGGTTGCTGAGACTTCGTCGGGCCAGATCCCTCCGTCTCTCTGGATAAGAAAATATTCAATTTTTAAAAAAGATGATTGTTTCATACTTTAGCATATGCAAATGAAGTCGGCAAGTATTAGTTTGTTTTTTCAGTAGATTTCAACAACTGCATACGCTCATTAAATAATGTCGGATACGATAGAAAACCGAGTAAAATGCTTGTTACTGCTGCATTTGTTAATAGTAAAAATAAAATGAGTAATTGGAACAAGACAGCTTGCATCGGATCTGCCCCCGCGATAATTTGTCCGCTCATCATACCTGGTAGTTGTACCAATCCCATCGTTTTTTGACTTTCAATCGTCGGAATCATACTCGTTTTAATCGCCGTTTTTAATTGACGATCAATCGCTTGTTTAGGTGTACCACCAAGCGACAATATGAGTTCAGTTTCCGCGACATTGGCTTCAATCTCGCTCGTAAAACGATTTAAAAATAAAATCGCTAAAACCATTGAATTCCCAATGACCATACCACTAATTGAAATAATATATTGCGCCGTCGCGGGAACGATTTGAAAGCCGAGAAGAATACTTTGGGTGAGTACTTCTATAAAAATCAATGTGACAGCCGTTTTCCAAATAATGCCTTGAATTCTTTGCCCTTTTTTATAAATATTATGCGTGGCTGCAACGATCATTAAGGCAATCATCAGTACAATATAGAGATAACTTTCTGTACTGAATACAAAAGACAAGACAAATCCGACCGCTAATAATTGGATAATGGAACGAATTGTCGCAATGAGCACATCTTTTTCTAATTTTAACTGTAAGGTTTTCGATAAAATGAGTGGAATGACGACAAATATTAATGTAATGGCAAGGGATGTATAACTCATGCTAGTTCTCCTTTTATAAATTGCTGTGTAATTGGATTTTCGGAGGTGTTTAATAAGTCGATTGAACCTGTTTCAACAACTGCCCCGTCTTTTAAAAGCCAAGCGTCATGTCCTACTTTTTTTGCTTGTTCCAAATTATGGGTAATCCAAATAATAGTTGTGCCATATTTTTCATTAATCGATTGGATTAACTGCTCGATTTCTTTTGTGGAATGGACATCTAAAGACGATGTAATTTCATCTAATAATAAAATAGACGAAGCATTCACCAAAGTGCGTGCGAGTGAAAGTTTTTGGCGCTGACCACCTGATAATTCCGCGGCATTTTGGTTGAGTAAGTTTTGATTTAAGCCGACTTCCTCTAACAGTTCGATGGCCTTTTGTTTTCTTAATGTTTTTTGTTGTAAAGTGAGTGGTAAAGAAAGATTTTCATAGACTGAACCTTTAATGATTGGCGCATCTTGTAGCGCGATGCCAACCGTTCTCCTTAATATCGTCGGTGCAATTTGCGTACTCTTTTCACCGTTAATCTCAATCGCTCCTGAAGTGGGGGAAATCAGTCCATTGCATAGTTTTAATAACGTCGTTTTTCCGGCACCAGAAGGACCGACAAGTGCCGTTATTTTACCTTTTTGAAAGCTTCCTGTAATATGAGAAATAATCTTTTGATCGTTTACTTGATAACTGACATCTGTAAATTGGATGGCTGTCATTTGCATCGAAACTCCTTATTAAAGTGTTTTTTTCATTGTAACTTAAATTTAAAGCAGAATGGAGATTGTCAGATGAAAAAAGTATATTGGGGAAAATTCCATTCCGAATTTGGTGAATTGTACGGTGCTAAAACCGAATCTGGTTTATGTTATATTGGAACGCCGAGTGAAACATTTGAGACATTGGAAAATTGGGTAAAGAAACATTTTAAAGAAGCTGAATTAATTGAAGTACAACAGCAATTACAACCTTATTTTACACAATTGGAAAACTATTTTTCAGGGGAAGCACAACGATTGGAAACGTCTTTTGACTTTTATGGGACAGATTTTCAAAAGCAAGTATGGCAAGTGTTAGCGTCCATTCCATACGGAGAAACGACGTCGTATGGGGACATTGCAAATCGTTTAGAGAACCCGAAAGCAGTGCGTGCAGTAGGTGGAGCAGTTGGGGCGAATCCATTATTGTTTTTTATTCCTTGTCATCGGGTCATTCAAAAAGATGGTCGAATTGGTGGCTTTCGTGGGGGCGTTCCATTGAAAATTCGGTTGCTTGAACTTGAACAATCTACTAAATAGCTTATAGTAGATAGGAATGATCAATGAATAGGAGAGAATCAAGATGAGTCAATATCCAAATTGTCCAAAATGCCAATCTGAATATACGTATGAAGATGGTAATTTACTTGTTTGTCCAGAATGTGCCCATGAATGGACGCCGGGGGAAGAAGTTGAAGTCGAGGAGGAAAAGACGTATAGAGATTCAAACGGCAACGTCTTAGTTGATGGAGATTCTGTAACGGTAATTAAAGATTTAAAAGTTAAAGGGAGTTCCCTTGTTGTGAAAAAAGGGACGAAAGTGAAAGACATTCGCCTAGTAGATGGCGATCATGATATTGATTGTAAAATTGATGGTATTGGTGCAATGCAATTAAAAACTGAATTTGTTAAAAAATTATAAAGAAAAGTGCTACGTGATGCAGATTGCGTAGCACTTTTTCTATTGAAAAAACTTAGTCCGTCGTTTTGATAATGGATATTGCGTTTCGGATCACCGTTAACGATATAGGTGTTGTTAGTTTAATTTCCCCATCTAGGATTACTTCTTGTACTGGATTCGTTGCAATGTGAAGTACTGAGCCTTTGTCATACGTGACGCCTTTGGTATGTAATTTTTTTCCAGTGAGCAATGCAGGGAAAATGGTAGCAAGTGCTTGTAGTTTTGGCAAGCTATGAAAAGCTGTCATATTGATGAATCCATCATTCGGATTTGCTTCTGGACAAACGATTAAGCCACCCCCATAAGAAGTCGTATTTCCGCTCGCAATTAACCATGTTTTGGGAATATGGATCGTTTCATTATTCATATGTACTGTCGTTTCGAAAGGTTGGAAGTGGATAGCGGCTTGAAAAATTGCAAGAATATACGAGAAAGTCCCTAAACCAATGCGATTGAAAAAAGATTTATAAAGCACCTTGTTAGCTATTTTTCCAATCATCGTATCAATGCCAACACCAGCTACAGTAATGCACAAGCGGTTGTTAATGTTCAACACATCGATTGTCGTTGTCTCAAGTGCTTTTAACTTTTCAACAAATATCTTGGCATTTTTCGTCAGGTGAAAACTTCTCGCAACGTCATTTCCAGAACCAGCTGGAAAAATAGCAAGTGGTAGGTTCGTATGTAACATTTCTTGAATGACTGTATGTATTGTGCCGTCCCCACCGATGATAATGAGCGATTCGACTGAAGAAGATTGCTTTGCTTGCCGCACAATATTCGTTGTATCCTCTGCCATACTTGTCCAAAAAACTTGGTAAGTTAAGTTGGCATGTTTAAGCTGTTTCTCAAGCTTTCGCCAGTAACGTTTGGCTTTACCATTGCCAGCATTTGTATTAAATAAAACGAGATGCATCAGAATCCCCCTTTTTAAAATGGTTAAACTAGACGTTCTAGGATTTGTATAGGACATGATCAGAAATTCTATTAAATTAAAGTAAACTTGTAAGTAGTGTAACATTTCTAATGAAAGTAATGTATAATAAATAGTAATTTTCAATCAATTCAGCGACTTCGGGAGAGGTGTTTATGATGCGTCAATCCAAACATTTAGACAGAGATCAACAATTACCTAAATGGAGAGAAGAAATTAAAGAAAAAATTGAAGAAGATTTAGCAGGAGACCCTTTCGTCTTAGCTGTATTTTACGGAGAATCTGTTGGTAAAGGGACATCGGATTTATATTCAGACATTGATTTAAGAGTAATTGTAGCGGATGAAGTGTTTGATCGTTATCGAGAAGAAAAACATGTACGTGCTAACCGGTGGGGGGACGTGCTATTTATAGAAGAAGTCCCTTATTCTAGTTATACGACGATTCATTACGATAATTTTATTAAAGTAGATTTATTTCAATATCGCTTAAAAGATATTTTTCCTTCATTTTGGTTTCAACATATTGAAGTATTTTACGATGCGACAGGTATGTTAGAAGATGTTGTAAAAAAATCATTGGCTTTAAAATTTGAGCCAACAGTGGAAGATATTGATTACTGGCGCACGAAGTTTTTTGCAGCATTGCATGAGCTCTATCGGCGCGTAATGCGTAGTGAGTATTATTATGCGTTGAATTTATTAGATACGATGCGTTTTTTAATGACAGTTGGCTGGGATATGGAAGCTGGAAGGCAGCCGAATGCATTAGGAGATTGGGCGAAAATTGAAGGTGCACGCAGTAAATTAGAACAGTGGCAATTGGAGAGATTAGCTGAATGGGGAAGTACGCGAAATGGCGAAGAAATTTTATTCGCTGCTGAAAAAGTTGTAGCAGAATTTAAAGCTTTACACGCTTCATTATGTGAGAATGTGGGCATCGAAGTGGATGAAGTGTGGGTAGAATCGATTATTCGAAAAGTATTATAAGAATGTTTATTTATGGTGCGAATATTTGCAGCGGAATGAATGGTTGCAATGAATACCGATCGTGAGCAGTTCTTAAATGGGGAGAATTTTAATGAAACAAATTACATTTGAAAATATTTTTACATTAGGAAATGTCGTTGAAGACAATAAACAGTATCGACATTTTCATTATCCTGAGATGTTAGTCAGGCATGATAGTAATTTTATCGAGTTTAAAAGCCTACCATCTTTAGTGGAATTCAAGAAGATAGAAGCATATTTGAGAGATTTTCATTTGGAAAGAAATCAACAACATTTGAAGTTTTATTTTCCGGAAAATGTAAAGTTGAGTGAGGAATTAACGACTTACTTAACGAAGACAGGGTATGACATCGGTTTTCTAGAATTGTATGCGATTCAACCGAGTCAATTTCCTTCGGTTAAAAACAATTCGGATATCGAGGTTCAATTTGTAACGGAGAGTACTTTAGAAACATTGATTGAGTTGAAATATAAGAATGACTTGGAATATGGCATTGAATTCGCGAAGCAGAAGACGAACCTTATCAAACGTCAATTTGATGAACAAAATATCCGGCAAGTGATCGCTTTTTATAAAGGGGTACCCGTGGGACATGTAGATGTGATTGTCTCTTTGGAAACTGTAGAAATTGATGAATTAATGGTTGATGAAGCGTTTCAAAAAAAAGGAATCGGTAGTAGACTACAAAAATTTGTCATGGATACATTTCCAGAGAAGACGGTCATATTAGTAGCCGACGGTGAAGATACACCAAAAGAAATGTACAAAAAACAAAACTATGAATATCTTGGTTTTCAGTATGAAGTGCAGAAAGCGGATTAAGAGTAAGCGATAAATTATATGTTTTAAATAGGCACTTCATCAAAAGGAACCTTTATTAAAATTGTGTTTTGTGTAAATAGCAGATATTTGAAAGGATTAATGACATGATACAAATACATATTGCAAATCAAAATCACGTTCAGGGTATTGTAAAAGTTTGTTCAGAAGGTTATCAGGCAACGTATACAGAAACGCATTCAAAAGAATATATAGATAGAATCATAAAAGAATTCTATAACCCTGAAAGAGTTTTAAGTGAAGTAACCAATACTAATAGAAATTGGGGTGGCTATTTTGTAGCGGTTGAAGATAATCAGGTGATTGGTGCTGGTGGTGGTGGCATGATTAGTGATACGGTTGGAGAAATTTTTGTGTTGTATTTAGCCCCGAATAGGCGCAACGAAGGGATTGGAACAAAGTTATTAAATGCAATCACTAAGCAACAAAAGGAAAAATATAACGCGATTGAGCAGTATGTTTCTGTAGCAAAAGGGAATGTTAAGGGAATTCCATTTTATGAAGCAAAAGGATTCGCATATAAGAACGAGCAAATGGGCTATGGAAATACAGAAAATGAGAACTATATATCCTTGAGGTATTATCGTAAATTATCATAGAGCGATATTTAAATTGAAAGTTTTCAAGGAGGTAGGAAATTGAAGATTGATTTCTTAATAAACCATCCGGAAAAAGTAAGAGAAGTTTCCCAAATGGTTTTCGATGAATTTGTAGTAGGAACTAATAGCACCATGAATTTTGAAGATGTCTTAAGTTATTTTTCTAATACGAAAGAAGATACATTTCCTATAACACTAATCGCATTAGAAAATGGAATATGTTTAGGGACGGTTTCTATTTTTGAAAATGATTTAAAGGTACGAGAAATGTATAAACCATGGTTAGCCTCACTGTATACTAAACCAGTATATCGGGGTAAAGGGATTGGTGAAAAGTTAATCAATAAAACGATAGATGTAGTGAGAGGATTAGGATTTAATGAGCTTTATTTAAGAACAGAAGACGCAGCTGACTATTATAAAGACAGAGGTTGGGTATATGTTGAAAGTCTTTCTGATGATACATATGAAAAAATCGATGTATTCAAAATGAGCTGCAAGTAAGTACAAAATGAAGTACTTTCCTGCTGTAGTCATGTATGTATTTACTGGGAACAAAATAACAGCACAAATTTATCACTTTCCGACAGAAAACTCCCACTTCAAGGAATGTTAAAGGTGAAGCCCAATGAGTAAGTGGGAGGTGAATGTCGGTTGGCTTTATCCAAATACTTGCAAAACGAGAACGTATGGTCTATAGTTAAGTTAACTACTTGGAGTGGAGGTCAGCTTAATGTTCGTCAAGAAAGCCTACAAATTCCGTATCTATCCAAACAAAAAGCAAAGGATTTTAATCGCTAAAACAATTGGATGCACACGTTTTGTCTTTAATCATTTTCTTGGGAAATGGAATGAAACTTACAAAGAAACTGGTAAAGGACTCACTTACAACAGTTGTTCCGCCCAATTGACGCAACTTAAAAAAGAACTTGATTGGTTGAGAGAAGTTGATAGTACTGCACTTCAATCATCGGTGAAAAATTTAGCAGATGCCTTTTCCCGTTTTTTCAAACAGCAAAATGAACCCCCACGCTTTAAATCAAAAAACAACAAAGTCCAATCTTACACAACGAAGCACACGAATGGTAATATTGCGATTGTCGACAATAAAATCAAACTTCCGAAACTTGGACTTGTCAAGCTTGCGAATAGCCGTGAAGTAGAAGGGCGTATTATGAATGCTACGATTAGTAGAAAGCCAAGTGGAAAGTATTTCGTCTCTGTTTTAGCTGAAACAGTCATCCTACCGCTTGAGAAAACTGAATCTTCTGTCGGTGTGGATTTAGGATTGAAAGATTTCGCAGTTCTTAGCACGGGCGAATCATTTTCCAATCCAAAATGGCTTCGTAAATTAGAGAAGCGCTTGGCAAAAGAACAACGTATTTTGACAAGAAGAAGGGCATTGGCAATTAAACGAGGTTGTAAACTAAGTGAAGCAAAAAATTACCAAAAACAAAAAAGAAAAGTGGCAAAAATTCATGAAAAAATCGTCAATGCCAGAACGGACTACTTGCAAAAAATCTCTACTCATATTATCAAAAACCACGATATGATTGGTATTGAAAATTTGCAAGTGTCCAACATGTTGAAAAACCGAAATTTAGCAAAAGTAATTAGTGAAATATCTTGGTCCAAGTTTCGAACGATGTTGGAATATAAAGCGAAATGGTACGGCAAGCAAGTTGTCGTTGTTTCCAAAACCTTTGCAAGTTCCCAACTTTGTTCAGTTTGTGACTATAAAAATAAAGACGTTAAAAATCTAGGTCTCCGCAATTGGCAATGCCCAGTATGCGAAACAGAACACGACCGAGATGTTAACGCAGGACAAAATCTAAAAAAAGAAGCGATAAGACTTCTAACCGTCGGAACTACGGGGATAGCCTAATCAATATCTAGTGGTTACACTGGAGATCTTAGGAATCCCCCACCTCTAAACGAAGTGAAGGTGGGGGTAGTTCAAAGTGAAAGGATAGGGGAATAATAAAAAGTGGCCAACTGTATCTTTTGCAATATTATTTCTAAAATCGAAAAAGCTTATATTGTCTATGAGGATGAGTATGTTTGTTGTTTTTTAGATAAGTATCCAATTTGTAAAGGACATGTCCTTGTAGTTCCTAAAAAACATTACGAAGAGTTTAGCGATGTCGATCAAGAAAGTCTTAGTAAAGTACTGCATGCAGCCCAGCAAGTGACGATTGCACTTGAAAAATTATTGCATACAGACGGCATTACGGTGATGCAGAATAATGGCATATTTAAAGATGTTGACCATTATCATATGCATATTGTTCCTTGGTATAAAAATGACGGCTTTTCATGGATAGAACCTAATAATGAAGTTACTGAGAATGACTTTGTTCTCTTGAATGATCAATTAAAAAGCGTTCTGAACTAGTACTGCCAATCATATAGGAATTATTTACTGGGAAAATAGCAACTTTTGTAAAGAGGTGTTGATATGAAAACAGCAATGTATGCCCGTGCTATTTTAATTGGATTTGTTCTATTGCTTGCGGGGTGTGGCAAGGCAGATATGGACGGAATTGTTTTGGAGGTAACTGGAAATTCAATGCTGGTCGCAACTGAACTTTCTTTAGAAGAGTACGAGGAAATTAAAAATCAATCGGCTACTGAAATTCAAAATGAAGATGTTAACGGGGATTCGTATCTTGGATTAATTAATATCACTTATAAGCGTGCGGAGAAGTTTAGTAAAGGTGATGAAGTGGATCTATGGATTGACGGAGACATTAGAGAATCCTATCCGATGGGTGCTACGGCGAAGAAAGCTACTTTGAAGAAGTGATTGTGGAATCAATAGAGCAAAATAATCTGCATCTTTTAATTAAGATGCAGGACTTTTTATAATTTATGTGTAACATATATATTACATTTGAATGATATATGTTACAATTTAGGTAAGGGATAGAGGTGACCGAATTGAGAGAAATCCCGGTAAAAAATAAAGTTAAAATTGCTCGTATTGAAAAAGGAGGGATGACACAAATAGATTTGGCAAACCTGGTTGGCGTAACTCGTCAGACAATGAATTTAATAGAGGCTCAAAAATACAATCCATCCATACGGATATGCCTCTTAATAGCTCGGTTCTTAGAAAAGCCATTAAATGAGCTTTTTTGGATTGACGATTGAGAAGTGAAATCAGATTGGATTGACGATTGAGAAGTGAAATCAGAAAGGAGAATGTATTATGCGTTTACCAAAGTGGGGTCTATTAATAATTAATCTGTTAATGTGTGTGGCATTTGCTTATGTATGCATTTCGTCGTTTTCAAATGGAGCAACGGTCTGGTGGTTATGGGGGCTAATCTCTATTTTTTATGGGTATTTCACTATTACTCGATTTTTTAAAAGTAATCAGGAAGGGTGGTCTTCAACTGAAATTGTTGAAGATGAACGAACTTGGAATGTTCGACTCGTATCATGTTTCATTGCTTATATTTATGTTCTACTAATTTTGGCTGTTGGAATCTTTGCTTTTTATACAGGGAATCTTTCTATTGATCCTGTTATTTATATGGCACTTGCGGTTAGTTCAAGTTTGGCTGTATTTGTCATGGCACAAATTGGACAGTTTATTCAAGAATAATTTAAAGACTTTGACTGCTGGGGACAGTGATTGGCAATTGAATGTTATGAATTTTAACTGGAAAATTTACAACACAACACAATCAAGCAGTGTCAGTTCGCTACAGATGACACTGCTTTTGCATATTCTATATTACTTCCCACCACGAATTTTTGCCATTTCGTCTGTTTTTTGTGCAATTGAGAGAGAAGGGCGCCCCGTTTGCCAAGTAATGTTTACAGGTACTTTAAACGTTTCGGATAGCTCTGTGTCATTTAACACAGTATGTTTTTCGCCAGTGGCAACGATTTGACCATCTTTTAATAATAAAACATGCGAAATAATGTCGGTCAGTTCTTCGATGTGATGCGTGACATATAAAATATGACAACCACTTTTCGCCACCCGATCCAGCATATCCAGTAATTGCTCACGTGCTAAAATGTCTAAGCCTGAGCAAGGTTCATCTAAAATTAAAATTTTGGGCTTACTCATTAAAGCTCTTGCGATTAATACTCTTCTTTGTTCGCCTTGTGATAATAAATTAAAAGGCTGATTTTTTAAATGTGCAAGACCGACTGTTTGTAAAATCGCCAATGCTTCATCGATGTCTGTTTGGGAGAATTTTTCATAGATGCCAAATGAAGCGAATTTCCCACTAATGACAACACGTAAAGCGACTTCATTGTTGACCATATTTGAAAAGCGATCTAAAGAACTGCTCACAAAACCGATTTTTTTACGTAATTCAGGCAAGTTTGTCTTGCCAAATAATCCACCTAAGACAGTCACTTCGCCAGAGGTGGGAAAGTGGTAGCCATTAATGATATTGAGTAAAGACGTTTTACCAGAGCCGTTCAACCCTAAAATGCCCCAATGCTGTCCATCTTCTACTTGCCAGTTAATAGAAGATAGTATTTGTTTTTGATTGCGTGTAAGTGCAACATCCTTCATAGAAATGACAGTCGTCATCGCATTCCCTTCTTTCGTGTCTATAAGTCTATTTATTGTTAGATTATACAGAATAATCAACGCAACTTAAAGTGATACAGTTAAATGTACATTTAAAGCGCGTACTTTGAAAATTTGATACGCTATATAAGATCAGTTAAAGATTTATCCTGCATTATATTCAAATCTTTGCACGAACGATGAATAAACTTTGCGAGTGATCGAATCCTTTGTGCGAACGACGAATTAACTTTGCGAGTGATCGAATCATTTGTGCGAACGACGAATTAACTTTGCGAGTGATCGAATCCTTTGTACGAACGATGAATTAACTTCGCGAGTGATCGAATCCTTGTACGAACGGCGAATTAACTTTGCGAGTGATCGAATCCTTTGTACGAACGACGAATTAACTTCGCGAGTGATTGAATCTTTTATGCGAACGACGAATTTCTCTCGCGAATGATCGAATCAATTTTAAAGAACCATCTTATGGCTCAAAGTATCTGTGTTGCGAGAGAATTTATCCGATGTTTAAAAAACCTGAACTTATATAGTAGGAAAGATAGGAATGACAAGGAGGCAATTTGCATGGGCTGGCTATATGTGTTGTTTGCAGCAATTGTAGAAGTGTTTTGGGTAATTGGTTTACGTTATTCAGAAAATGTTTGGCAATGGCTAGGGACAATTATCATGATCGTTTTTAGTTTTTATTTTATTATTAAAGCTTGTGAAAAATTACCTTCTGGCACGGTTTATGCCGTTTTCACTGGCTCCGGGGCGGCGGCAATTGTATTGATTGACGTGTTGTTTTTTAATACGCCTTTTTCTATGATGCAAGCACTCTGTTTCGCACTTATATTAGTTGGCGTTGTAGGGATTAAACTAACGACGACAGAAACAAAGGAAGAGGTGCAGTGAAATGGCTTGGGTTTATTTAATAATCGCGAGTTTTGGTGAGATTTTTGGCGTGATATGTATTAATTTGTATTTACAAAAGAAAACATTCGGTCGATTAGCTTTATTAGTCGTGACATTTGCACTCGGTTTTGTATTTTTATCATTAGCGATGCAAGAAATCCCGATGGCAACGGCTTACGCGATATGGACGGGACTTGGTGCAGCAGGTGCAGTTTTAATGGGCATCGTCTTTTTCAAAGAACAAGCTGATTGGAAACGACTATTTTTTCTAACATGTATTATTTGCGGAGCAGTAGGATTAAAGGTGTTTAGCGGGTAGTTGGCATAAGAAGTAGGCTTTGTAATATATGATATACTATATATTGCAAAGCTATTTTTGTAGATTAAAATAATAAAAACTAGAGGTGTTGTGAATTGTGGAAAGATGAGCGTTTTCGCGGTCTTTCAGCAAAGGATTTACGGCAAGATTTAGTGGCAGGGATGACGGTTGGAGTTGTCGCAATTCCATTAGGGATGGCGTTTGCGATTGCTTCAGGAGCGAGCCCAGAGTCTGGCTTATATACGACGATTATCGCAGGATTTATCGTCGCTTTAATAGGCGGATCGAAATTTCAAATTGCAGGTCCAACCGGTGCATTCATTCCGATTTTATTAGCCATCGTTTTACAATATGGTTTTGAAGATTTATTAATTGCCGGGATGCTTGCTGGTGTCATGCTCATAGTGATGAGTATTTTTAAGTTTGGAAGTTTAATAACGTATATTCCGAGACCCGTTACGATTGGATTTACAGCGGGAATTGCGGTCATTATATTTACAGGTCAACTAGAAAATTTTTTAGGTTTATCAGGAATTGAAAAGCAGACGTATTTTCATCAAAATATGTGGGAGATTGTGAAAAACATTGGTACTTTAAATGTTTTCAGCATCATTTTAGCACTTATTGGGCTTTTCACTTTGCGAATCATCCCCAAATTTTTCCAAAGAGTTCCTGTTTTATTAGTTGCATTAATTGTGCCGACAGTGATTAGTGTTTTCATCATGCCAGGAAAAGTGGAAACGATTGGTTCGGCTTTCGGTGGAATTTCACAAGCATTACCGAAATTTACCGTACCGAATATTACATTTGAAAAACTTCTCTATTTATGGCAACCAGCATTTGCGATTGCGATGCTTGGTGGAATAGAATCTTTACTTTCAGCAGTCGTTGCAGATGGCATGACAGGAAAAAGACATCAATCGAACAAAGAGTTATTTGGTCAAGGGGTTGCAAATATTGTTACGCCTTTTTTTGGTGGAATTCCAGCGACAGGTGCAATTGCGAGAACAGCGACAAATATTAAAAGTGGTGCGAGAAGTCCTTTTTCAGGGATTTTCCAAAGTGTTTTTGTGTTGTTAACCGTGTTGTTATTCGCACCATTCGCAGCCTATATCCCACTTGCAAGTATGGCGCCCATTTTAATGGTCGTCGCTTTTAATATGAGCGAACATAAAACTTTTAAAAGTATTTTACTCCTTCGAAATTCAGATTCACTTGTTTTAGTGACGACCTTTTTATTAACGGTCTTTGTGAACTTGACGATTGCCGTTCCAATCGGTTTATTGCTTGCGATGGTCTCTTTTGTGCGCAGAATTAGCGGCATGTTGGACGTACAAAAGATTAAAACGGAGCAATTGGGGGAAGAAGAGGACCAAACCTATCGATGTCCGAAAATCGCTAGTTTTACAGTGCATGGACCTTTGTTTTTCGGTGCAGCAGATCGGTTTGCATCAACGTTATCAGCATCGATTCGCCAACGCCCGAATGTGCTCATTTTAAAAATGCGCCATGTCTCTTTAATTGATGCGACAGGTGAAGCGAATTTGGCAACGTTCGTAAAGGATTTTATTGCCAAAGGTGGGACGGTACTCATTACCGAATTACATGAAGAGCCGATGACGATTTTGCGACAAAGTGGTCTAGCTGAAGCTATTGGGGAAGAACATTTCTTTTCCGATACGACAAAGGCGATTAATTATGCATTAGGACGCGTTGATGTGACGAAGTGTATACATTGTCAAAAAGTAGGCGCAACAAGTTGTCGCGTCTTTAAACAACTAGAAACGGAATAAGCTTATGCAGTCCTGAAATAGTTGAAATAGTGTATACTAACATTATCTAATATTTTGGAAGAAGGTTATCGTTGTGAGTTCTCATTATGTAGATGACAGTAAGGCTTTACACACAGATCTTTATCAAATTAATATGGCAGAAACCTATTGGGCGGACGGCGTTCATAATAAGAAATCGGTTTTCGAATTGTTCTTTAGAAACTTACCATTCGGCAATGGATATGCCATTTTTGCAGGTTTAGAGCGCATCCTCGATTATTTACAAGAGTTTCGCTTTTCAGAAAGTGATATTTTGTATTTAAAAGAGGAGCTTCATTATAGTGATGACTTCTTAGCATATTTAAAAGACCTCCGTTTTACCGGAGATGTGTATTCAATGGTTGAAGGAGAAGTGGTTTTTGCGAATGAACCAATTCTTCGTATTGAGGCGCCTTTAATCGAAGCCCAATTAATTGAAACAGCTTTATTAAACATCGTCAATTATCAAACATTGATTGCAACAAAAGCGAGTCGTATTAAACAAGTTGCAAAAGATGAAGTTGTCATGGAATTTGGTTCTCGTCGTGCACAGGAAATGGACGCTGCAATTTGGGGTTCACGTGCAGCAATTATTGGCGGTGTGGAATCGACGAGTAATGTTCGTGCAGGTAAGCGTTTTAATATTCCAGTAGCAGGCACACATGCGCATTCTTTGGTGCAAGCATATAAAAGTGAATATGAAGCTTTTCATTCGTATGCGAAGCGCCATAAAGATTGTGTCTTTTTAGTTGATACGTATAATACGTTGAAAATCGGTGTACCAACGGCTATTAAAGTTGCACAAGAATTAGGCGACAAAATTAACTTTGTCGGTATTCGCTTAGATAGTGGAGACATTGCCTTTTTATCGAAAGCGGCACGAAAAATGTTGGATGATGCAGGTTTCACGGAGGCGAAAATTGTCGTATCGAATGATTTAGATGAATACACAATTTTAAACTTAAAAGCGCAAGGTGCAAAAGTGGATGCGTGGGGAGTTGGTACAAAATTAATTACTGCTTACGATCAGCCGGCATTAGGTGCAGTGTACAAAATTGTATCGATTGAAAATGAAGCAGGTGTAATGGAAGATACGATTAAAATTTCTTCTTCACCAGAAAAAGTTACGACACCTGGTGAGAAGAATGTTTATCGTATTATTGACCGTGAAAATGGCAAAGCTGAAGGGGATTATATTACGATGCATGATGAACATCCAGCATCTGAAGAACGCATTAAAATGTTCCATCCAGTCCACACATTCGTCTCGAAATTTGTTACGAATTTTGAAGCGGTTGATTTGCATAAAAAAGTCATTGAAAACGGGCAAGTTATTTATGAATACCCGACTGTACAGGAAATTCAGCAACATACGAAAGACAGTTTGGAGTTATTATGGGATGAATATAAGCGTTCTTTAAATCCAGAAGAATATCCAGTCGATTTAAGTCAAAAATGTTGGGATAATAAAATGCGTAATATCGAAGAAACGAAGGAAATGGTCGAACAATATATTGAAGGAGAGCGGTAAGATGAATGCTTTTCAACAACAAGTCATTGAACAATTGAAAGTATTGCCGACAATTGATCCTGAAGAAGAAATTCGTAAGTCTATTGATTTTATGAAAGCTTACGCAAAAAAACATGCTTTTGTAAAAGGTTTCGTGCTCGGTATTTCTGGTGGGCAAGATTCGACATTGGTTGGGAAATTAGCGCAAATGGCAGTCGATGAGTTGAATGAAGAAGTTGGAGAAGAACGTTACAAGTTTATCGCGGTGCGCTTGCCTTATGGTGTCCAGTTTGATGAACAAGATAATGAAGATGCTTTAACATTTATTCAACCATCCAAAACGTACACGATTAATATTAAAGCGGCAGTTGATGCGAGTGTTGAAACGTTAAAACAAGCAGGTGTTACGCTGTCGGATTTTGCAAAAGGCAATGAAAAAGCGAGAGAGCGTATGAAAGCACAATACTCCATTGCAGCGATGGAACAATGCGTTGTTCTTGGAAGCGATCACGCAGCTGAAGCGATTACAGGATTTTATACGAAGTTTGGTGATGGTGGCGCGGATTTAATGCCAATTTATCGTTTAAATAAAAGGCAAGGTAAGGCATTATTAGAAGCTTTAAATTGCCCACCGCATTTATATATGAAAGTTCCGACAGCAGATCTGGAAGAAGATAAACCTGCCCAGTCTGATGAAGAAGCATTAGGTGTGACGTATGATGAAATCGATGATTATTTAGAAGGCAAAGAAATTTCCAATGCTGCCAAAATAGTGCTTGAAGGTCATTACGAACGTTCAAAACATAAACGACATATGCCAATAACGATATTTGATGAGTTTTGGAAGTGAGAGAAGTTTGAATTGCACGAGGGGGAAGGTCAAATGAAAGTGATGTTAGTTGATGATGAAACGTTACCTTTACTTCAATTAGAAAAAATGTTGGAAACCAACTTTAGAAATATTGATATTTTAGGGACTTATACAAATCCTCTTGAAGCTGAAAAGATGATTTATATTCATCGTCCAGACCTCGTGTTTCTTGATATTGAAATGCCTGAATTAAGTGGTTTGCAGTTAGGGGAACGAATTCAAGAAGTATGTCCTGATACCGATATTGTTTTTGTAACAGCTTTTGATCAATATGCCGTTCAAGCATTTGAATTATATGCGATTGATTATATGATGAAGCCAATTCGTCTAAAGCGTTTAAAAGCGACGCTTGGGCGGTTGGCGCAACAACAAAAAATAAAAGCTCCAGCTTCAACTGAGCATGTTGATCGAGTACTTAGTTGTTTTTCTACGATTAGTGTCCAAAGTGCAATTGGACAAGACGAAGTTATTAAATGGCGTACAGGAAAAGCACGTGAGCTATTTGCCTATTTACTCTATCATCAGGGGCAAGTAGTTTATCGGGATACAATTTTAGAATTGCTATGGCCAGAGTTTGAAGCTTCGAGAGCGATTAAGCAATTGTATACAACCGTTTATCACATTCGAAATACCTTGAAAACCTATCAGTTGGAAGAAATTACGATTAACCGAGTTCAATTGGACAATGGTTATCGTTTGGAAGTTGGGAATATCCAAGTAGATACCATGCGATGGGATGAACTTGCCTTGGCAACAGCTTCTAACTTAATTGAATCGACAGTTTCAGCTGCGGAACAAGTTTTAATGATGTACAAGGGTAATTATTTAGGAGAATACGATTACCTTTGGGCAGAAGCAGAACGTGAACGATTGCGTAATTTGTTTTTAAACCACGCAAGGAAATTGCATTTGTTTTATATGGAGCGCGATTTGCTTAAACAAGCTATTAAAGTCAATGAATATGTGCAACGGTATATGCCGTTAGAAGAAGAATGTTATTTTAATTTGATGCAGATTTACGCGTATCAAGGTCATGATCTGGCTGTTGATGACCAATATCACTTATTGGAAAATAGATTACAAGAACAATTAGAAGTTGAGCCAAGTGAAGAAGTTGTTACTTGGTATTGGAAATGGAAAGAGAAAGTAACTAAATAAAAAAACCTAGAAAATAATCTGTCGGGATTAGTTTTCTAGGTTTTTTTGTTGCTCATAGTGAAGTTTTTGATCTTTTCTCAATAGCCATTACATAATTTAAACGTTCTTTATAAGCTACGATTTCTTTTTGTCTGATTTTCCGACATAAATAGTTAAAACGGATTCGTAAAAGTATTAAACCACTAATAATGAGCAATAATGCAATCAATACATAAATCAATGGTAAACACGCCCTTTCGACTTTAACATTGTTAATTCGATCATAAACGACAGAAATATACAAAAGCTGTACAAGTAGAGAGGGCACTGAAAAAGTCCTTTAGAGTCAGATAAAACTAAAACTGTTGATTTCCATTTCGGGCGGGCGCGTGCAGTGAGGCAAGCGAAAAATTAAGGTATCCTTCTTATGCTGTAAAGTAATAAGAAATTCGTGGGATCTCACCTGTCGAACTACTCCCACGCGAGTTTCCGTCTTACAATACAATCAAAGAGGGTGCCATGATTCACAATAAACAAAATACCAAAAATCGGATTATCACCTTACTGAAGTAAAGAAGGAAAAAGTAAGAAGCTCCTTTTTATAAACTTGAAAGTTATGAAAGAGGTAGACTAACGTATATTTTTTGACTTCTATTTTGTTTAAAGCTTTGCAGAATCGGTAGAAGGATTTTTCAATTAGAAGACTTGTAGAGGTTTTGTAGAGGTTCAATTCTTATACTACTTTTATAGTGGAACTTGTCGAAATCCATCACCAAATTCCCAACGGCATGATCTGTTTTGACAAGCTTCCACGTTTTGATTTGTTCGAATAAAAAAATTAATTAGCAGAAAGGAGATAAACAATATGACGAACAATAATATGCAACAAAAATTGTGGGAACGCTCATTTTTTCTATTGATTACTTTGTTACTTATTATAAGTAGCATACTTCCTAGTGTCGGTGGAGCTAGAGTGGTAAAAGCAGATGATTTGAAAGATGAATCTGGACCAGGTGGCGTAAAAGACGGTTTAATATCATGGGTGGATATAGAAAGAAGTAAAGTGAACGATGCTACAACTCCAGAAAATGTTAATAGTTTAACGGATTTAGCGGATGCAGGATCATGGGAGCCAAATGATAGTTCAAATACTGAGGTCCCTAATGCTATGAACTTTAATGCTGGTATTAAGATTACTTCTAATAAAGGGTTTTATCGACGTTCCATGAAGGATTTTAAACAAGATGATGAAGCTAGAGAAGTATTCTCCGTACAAAAAAGTACAAACTATAGTGGTTTTCCTTGGGAACTTGGTGGACTTGGTGCATCAGGAACTTCCAAATATGGTAACGACGATGGAGGGAATATTAAAACTTATTTTGGAAGAGTATATGATGATGGGAACGGGATAGTTACAGTCCCAGTAGATTCCTACGATTTAAAAAATGGTTCTTTAATGAATACATGGAGTGCCTCCAATGACTGGGCATTTTTATTAAATGGGAAAAAGTTAAAAGAAGAGACTTCAAATACACCAAATTTTACTACAAACTCTTCTAGTAGTAACTATTACATTGGTGCGGGTCATGGTTCACGTTTTAATGGAACAATTACTGAAACAATTTTATTCAATCGTAAATTAAATGACACGGAACGAGCGCAAGTGAACAGCTATCTTGCACTTAAAAACGGTTTAACACTGGATAGCGATTATATTGCAAGTGATGGTTCTACAACAATATGGACAAAATCTGATGATTATGCTTCGCGCATTACGGGAATCGGACGTGATGACAATGGTTCATTAAACCAAAAACAATCGAAATCAGAAATTATGGATTCGAATGTGACAATTGCATTAGGCGATTCAATAGAGGATACGAATCTCGCAAATGAGAACACGTTCACAAACAATAAATCCTTCTTTGTTTTTGCGGATAATGGTGAAGATGCAACATTTAAAACGGCATTAACGGATGAAGATGAAAAAGGTTTGAAACATTTACAGCGTATTTATAAAGTAGAGAAAACGGCTAATTTTGTTGATTCTAATTTAACATTCGGCATTGACAAAATTGGCGGTGCGAAAGAATATCCGCTTTATTTAATCGTAAGTGAAGATGATAAGTTTACTAAATCAGACTTGTTTTATGAATTAACAGACGGAAAAGTAACAATTAATAGCGACAAGCTTGCAAATGATGCCTATTTCACATTCGCAGCTCCAGCACCAAAACTAACTGGTGCGGAATTGAAACAAACTCAAGCAACTAGCAATAAAATTACATTGACGTTTGATAAAGAAGTTGAGTTTAAGGGTGATGCAAAAAATGGATTCACGGTTACAGTTGGTGGTCAGGACGTTACGCTTGATAACGATGCATTCAAAGTAGATCCTAATGATTCAACAAAAGTAATTGTTACATTGCCAACAGGCACGGATGTAACAGACAAAGAAGTGAAAGTTTCTTATGATGGCGAGGGTAACTTAACAGGTAAAAATGGTGTTCCTGTGAATGAGTTTGAGAAAGTTGCTGAAGATCCATTTGCAGCGGCGCTAACAATCACAAAACCAGACGCACAAGTTACTGAGCCTAAACCTGAAATTACAGGTGAAGTTGAAGTTGGTTCGGAAGTTACTGTCGTCATTAAAGACAAAGACGGAAATGCAGTAACAAATGCAGGTGGAATAGCTTCAATTAATGAAAATGGCAATTGGACATTTATACCATCAGGTGATTTAGAAGATGGTGAGTACACAGTCGAAGTTACTGCAACAAAAGGCGATAAAATAGCAACAAAAACAAAAGATTTCACAGTTTCAACAAAACAAACTGTCGATTACGAAAAAGTGACAGATGTTACGGATATTTCTCCAACAGGTGTCACATATGATGAAACAACAGGTAAATTCACAGCCCCATTAGGTGTCGATAAGTTCACATTCAAAGATGGGGACAAAGAAATGACGGCGCAGAAAGATGCAAATGGCGACTGGAAAATTACAGAAGCTGATTCATCAGTCATCGTCATCTTAACGGAGCCAGAAGCAAACACGGTTAAAACTGCTCAACCAACTTTCAAAGGAACGGCAACACCAGGTTCAACAGTGACAGTAAAAGTTTCTGATACACTCACGCTAGAAGCAACAGCGGATGCGAATGGAAACTGGAGCGTAACACCGGATGCGGCTTTACCAGATGGGGATTACAACATCGAAGTAACAGCTGAAAAAGACGGTGTAACATCAGAAAAAGACACGAAAAAACTAACAATTGCAACAGTCGATAAAGCGCAGCTACAAGCGAGAGTTGATATGTCTACTGGCTTAACTGAAGGTAACTACACTCCAGACAGTTGGACAACTTATCAAGATGCGCTAGATGCAGCGAAAAACGTATTGGCTAATCCAAATGTAACACAACAGCAAGTAGATGATGCATATAACACTTTGAAAAACGCACAAGATGCATTAGAATTAACAGACTCAACGGCTGGTGTAGACAAATCAAAACTTCAGGCGAAAGCGGACGCATCTGCACAATTAACTGAAGGCGACTACACACCAGATAGTTGGAAGAATTATATGAACGCATTAAACAAAGCGGAAAACGTATTAAATGATCCAAACGCAACACAAGCAGAAGTTGATCAAGCACTCGAAGACCTAATCAACGCAGAAAAAGCACTTGAGAAAAAAGGTGGCTTAAATGCATTAACACCTTCAACAGGTACACTTAGCCCATCATTCTCGAATGACGTATACAATTATTCTATGAATGTCGGCAATGGCACTACTGAAATGGACTTCTCTTATGGTCTATTTGATGCAAATGCAAATGCAAAAGTGACAATGACATCAAACGGCGTGAAAGTGACAGATGGTAAAGCACCACTGAAAGTCGGTCAAAACACAATTGTGATTAAAGTTGAAGACGCAACAGGCACGAAAACGTATACAATTACAGTGAACCGTGCAAATCCATCTACAGGTGGTGGATCAGGCGGTGGTGTAACACCTCCAACTGGACCAACAACAGAAACAATAATAGTGGACTTAGAAGTTGACGGAGATCAACCAATCGAAAAATCACCAGTTGAAATTACGCGTACGACAAATGTTGACGGAACGATTTCAGACCGTGTTGAGTTAACGCCACAACATGCACAACAAGCTGTTGATAAAGCACTAGAAATTGGTAATAATATTGCACGTATTGTCTTGCTAGATACAGAAGACAAAGTTGACCGTGCAACTGTAGAGGTTCCGATTCAAGCCGTAAAACTATTAAGAGAAAATGGCATTGATTTACAAATTTATTCAAATGATGTACTGATCACGCTTCCAGAAACATCTATGGAAGGCATCGAGGGTGATTTCTACTTCCGTTTAGTACCTGTGAAGGAAAAATCAAAACAACAAGAAATTGAAGAGCGGGCGAAAATTGAGGAAGTCGTTAAAAAATTCATGGGACAAAAAGACATTCAAGTTGTAGCACGCCCAATGACAATTGAAACAAATTTATCAAGTCGTCCTGTACTCATCACATTGCCTTTACGTGATGTGAAGATGCCAGAGAATGCGCTTGAAAGAGCTGCTTTCTTAAAACGTCTCGGTGTTTACATTGAACATTCAGATGGCGAGAAAGAAGTAGTGTTTGGTACAGTAGTAGAGATGCCAAATGGAGAGTTAGGTCTTCAAATTAGTGTAACGAAATTCAGTACATTTACGATTTTGAATTTCGGTGAAGAGTCCGGCGAGCATAGTCCGTATATTTACGGTTATCCAGGGAATGCATTCAAGCCGAATAAGAGCATTACACGTAATGAAGTAGCGTTAATGTTGGCGCGAAATCTTGGCTATGTAGATGGAAAAACGACAACTCCAACAGCTCCATTTAAAGATGTTCCAGTAGATTCTCAAGGTGCTGCAGCAATTGCTTTATTGAAAGAATTGGGCATTGTCGATGGCTACAATGGTAATTTTAGAGGGAAAGATCCGATTACACGTGCAGAAATGTCGAAGATGCTTGCAGATTATATGAAGTTAGACATTAAAGATACACTAGCAACATTTAAAGATACAGCAAATCTTTGGTCGACGCATTATATCGAAGCAATACGTGAAGCAGGCATAATTACAGGATATAATGATGGTACATTTAAACCACAAAACTATTTAACACGTGCAGAAGCAGTTACGATGTTGAATCGTGTCTTTGATCGAGGGTCTTTGCATGGAGATATCAAGTTAGAGTTTAAAGATGTAACTAAAAATCACTGGGCATACCATGAGATTTTAGAAGCAGCAACTTCACATACTTATGAAAAAGATGTGGAAGGTAAAGAGTGGGTTACAAAGTAAGAATTCAATATAAACATGCGTAAATTAATATAGAAAGGCTCCCAAAAGTTTTGAATAAAACTTTTGGGAGCCTTTTAATCATTTGTGAATAGGGATTTCAAAAGAGACAGTAGTACCTTCACCTAAATTACTTTTTATATGAAGACCAGTTCCGTATAATTGCTTTAAACGAAAATCAGTATTTGGAATCCCGATTCCTCTTTTTTCACTGGCCTCTTTTTGTTGTTCAGTATCGAATCCGACACCATTATCCTGAATCGAAACAATAATCGCTGTATCGTCTCTTTTCTGAACTATTATATGGATTGTACCTCCTTCAGCTTTTGTCAATATACCGTGTTTGATTGCATTTTCTACAAGTGTTTGTATGGTTAATGGAGGAAGTAAAAAAACGAGTGCTTCATCTATTTCCCAAATAAGCTTGATACGATTTTCAAAGCGAATTTGTTCAATCGTTAGATAAGCACGCACTAAATCCAACTCTTGTTCAATAGGCACTTCAATTTCAGTATTTTCAAAGTCAAAACTTGCACTTAAAAAGTCTCTAAAAGCATCCAGTAAATGATGCATTTTATGTTCATCAATGTCACTTAACATAATGATAGAGTTTAAAACATTAAAGAAGAAATGCGGATTGATTTGCGCTTGAAGCCAAGCTGCTTCTAACCGTAATCTTTCTTCTATAGATTGTTGTAAAGAAATTAAACTATGAACTCTAGCTTTTAATTCAATAGCATCCACAGGCTTTGTTACATAATCATTTGCACCAGATTTGAAAGCAGTTAACATATCTTCACGGCGACTTCTAGCTGTTAAGACTAAAATGGGTAGCTCGCTAGCTGAAGAATGCTGTCGGATTTTCGAAACTAATTCATATCCTGACATTTGAGGCATCATAATGTCCGTTATGATTAAATGATATATATTATTTTGTAGCTTCTTTAATGCTTGTTTGCCACTTTGTGCAGTTTCTATCTCATAATTTTCGGTAGTAAGTACTTGAGATAAGGTTTGTAAATTGATAAGGTCATCATCTACAATGAGTAACCGTCTTGTTGTTTTGGCTAATGTGAAACCACTTCCCGCATCTTTAGGCTGCGGGTTGAATGTAGGATGGAAGTCTAACGGATATTGGTGTTTAACTAATTCGTGCTCTGTATGCTCTCTTTCAAATGATGTATGCACTTCTACATTTTCTACTAATGGTAATGTAAATCTAATTGTAGTTCCTACATTTACGATGGATTCGGCATGTATTGTCCCTCCGTGTAATTCAATTAATTCTTTACAAATTGCAAGCCCAATTCCGAGTCCATTGCCCATAGCTGTTAAACTAGCGTCTTGTTGTTCATAGCGATCGAAAATAGTTGGTAATAATTCAGGCGGAATACCTAGGCCACTATCATCAACACAGAAAATGGCTTCATTTTTTGTAGCCTTTGCTGAAATGGTAATGGTACCTTTAGGTGTAAATTTAATTGCATTGTGTAGAAGATTAAACAAAATTTGCATCATCCGATTTTTATCTGCGTAAATTGTTGACAATGTTTCATCGACTTGAATGACCATTTCTATCTCTTTACCTTGAACAGAAAATCTCATCATATCGCAAACAGTACGGATAATGGCCTCGATTTCGATATTCTGTTTTTGAAGTTTTAATGTTTGCTCTTTTAGTTTTGTAAGATCCAGTAAGTCATCGACAACAAAAGTCATATGATTCCCAATTGAAATGAGTAATTCAATATTTTTATGAACGTGTTTTGAAGAAGGTGATTCTTTTTGGTCTAACATAGACTGTGCAATGTTTAAAATACCATGTAAAGGATTGCGTAGTTCATGTGACGTATTTGCTAAAAAATCATCTTTTCGATCAATTTCCCTCTGTAGTTTCCTCGAAAGTTCCGTTGTTAACAATGTCGTATGAAAATATCGTTGAAACCAAAAAGCAGATAATGCAATAATTGCCGCGACCATATCAAAAGGATAATAACCGAAAGATGCTACAGATAATGTACTTGAGTATTCTCCTAAAATACTACTACCTACTGCTGTAGCAGCAAATAGTAGGAAATAAGCTCCCTTCTTCCCTAAAACGGCGATTTTCACGATAATAAAAAAGCTGAGGATAGGGTAGATGACAAATAAAAAATTGAATATGAATTTCGCTATACTTATCCACTCAATTGGGAAAATAAGAAAAGAAATCATATAGGCTATAGAAAAGTAAATTAAACTTTGTAAACTTTTGGATGCCGTACTATCTGGAAATAGATCCAAAATAAATTTGAGCATTGACAGAAGCGTACCGATATAGAAAAAATGGATTAAGCGAAATCCTAACTCATTGTCTAATGGCAATATCGACAATAGAATGCGCTCGTTATCAATTAAAATAGACAAAGCAGTAAATAGTACAGTCGATGAGAAAGACCAGACGATTTTTTCACGTATACCAATGCTATATAATAAAGCAATATACAGTAAGTAAGAGAGAAAAATAGCTGCTACTATACTTTGAAAGATAATTTCCGACCATTTGAGTTGTTCGATAGAGGTAGCGTTACCAAAAATAATCGGTTTTGTAATGCCTCCCATTTTACGATAAGTTGTGTCATTTGCGACCAATAGTACAATTTCTACTTCTTTTTGATCTATTGAAAAAGTAGGGTAAAATGGTTTTAAACCGATTTGGTAGCTTTGTTTATTTTGGCTAACCTCTCCGATACCACCTACTAGCTCCCCGTTGATAAATAGTTCAAAAGCGGAGTAAATACCATTGAGGCGAAGCGCACTTAATTCAGTTGGTATATCATCCATTTCAATTTGTAAACGATAAGTACCAAATTGTATATGATCTTTGTCCAACATATCCCATTTTCCTGGAACTGGCAGAGAAACTTTGGGGTAAGACGTTTCTTTTTGGTGGAGCTGTTCGGGTTTTAATAGTTCATTTGGGAAGAACTCCCACTCTCCGTTTAGTTGAATTGTTTTGCCTTTTTTTAGTTCATTGCTAGTTAATTGAATTGTCCCCTCTTCTGCAGTAAATGTTTGGAGGGGCTCTCGAAAATGAATCCATAAAAGCCGCATACTAATTAATATCGAGAGGAAAAATATAAACAATAAGAGCAGTTGTATTCCTTTTTTTATTATGAATTTATTTTTAGTCATAGTAATTTATCTTTCGACAAATTATATTAAAACCCTTTTTAATTAAAGAAGTTTAAAGATTTGGAAGTTTTGATTCTTTTGGAAAGGATTTCTGTTTCGAAAATCTGTAAAGAAAGATTGCTTTAGGAATAAGCTATTCATTGTATTTAGAGAAAGTTATTCTATCGGAAATCCTATCATGAATCTAGAATGTGATTTCTTTATAATTGTATTTAAACACATATTAAAAATAGTAACGTTGTGATATCTTCATGTAGATGTTGTTGAACAATTGGTTATCATGTATGATGAAGATGGTTTTGTGAATATTTGGAAAAGGTGGCGGAATGATGCAAAGTGAAAAGTTAATTGAGCAAATTATAGATAATATAGAGCAAGTAATCATTGGAAAACGAGATATTGTGGAATTAAGTGTCACTGCATTATTAGCAGGTGGACATGTATTATTAGAAGACGTTCCAGGGGTCGGAAAAACAGTCTTGGTACGTGCTTTTGCAAAATCTGTCAGTGGAGATTTTACACGAATTCAATTTACACCTGACCTATTACCTTCAGATGTCCTTGGTGCATCTGTCTTTAATCCGAAAGAATTGTCTTTTGAATTTCGTCCAGGTCCGATTATGGGAAATATTGTATTGGCCGATGAAATTAACCGTACTTCCCCAAAGACACAGTCAGCATTATTGGAAAGTATGGAAGAGGCTTCAATTACAGTAGATGGGAAAACGATTCAATTGGCGCAACCTTTCTTTGTGATCGCAACTCAAAACCCGATTGAATATGAAGGGACATTTCCATTACCAGAAGCACAGTTGGACCGTTTCTTATTTAAACTTAGGATGGGTTACCCAACGGCAATGGAAGAAATTGAAATTTTAAAGCGTGCCGAAAATGAAGTACCATTAGAGCAATTACAAGCGATTATTACATTAGAGGAATTGACTACCTTACAACAACGTGTGAAAACGATTACGGTTAGCGAAGAGATGAAGCAATATATTGTTACATGTGCAGGGCTTACGAGAGAACATCCTGCGGTTTATTTAGGTGTCAGTCCAAGGGGAACGCTCGCTTTAATGCGTGCTTGCCAAGCTTATGCACTGTTAAGAGGAAGAACGTATATATTACCTGATGATGTGAAGTTTTTAGCACCTTTCGTCTTTGCGCATCGAATAATTTTACGCCCGGAAGCGCTCTATGATGGCATCCATGCAGAAGAACTTGTGCGTGGCATAATAGAAACTGTCGCTGTACCAATTCAAAAAGATCGGGCTATGTATTAATATGCGAAAGTTGTTTAAACGAGGTTTACCGATTTGGCGGTTATTTGTTGTTTTATTATTAGCAGTAGGAACATTTACATTCGCCATGTTTCAAGGTGGCATCGTTAGTTGGACGATTTTTTATGTGTTCATTCCTTTTGCACTATATGCCGTCCTGCTGTTTTTATTTCCATTATCCACTGTAAAGGTACATAGGGATTTGACGCAACGTTATTTTAAACGGGGTGAGGAACTCGTTGTAAAATTGACGATTCAAAGACCGTCTATTTTTCCGTTAGTATATGTCGTTGTTACTGATGAATGGCAGGAAAGTGAGCGGAAGCAAAGGTTGAGTCGTCAGCAAAAATTACTGTTTTTTGGATTGAATAAAGAAGTTACTTGGACGTATACGATTCCTGAGTTACCACGTGGTAGTTACGAGGCGACGCATATTACATTGGAAGTGACAGATTTTTTAGGGCTTATGAAAAAGCGCCAATCACTAAAAGTTCACAGTACAATGCTCGTTTATCCAAGTACAATGAATCTTTCTTTTCAGACGTTTGAAGTTGAAGGGATGCAAAGTGCGAGTTCATCCTTATTTAAAAGTTTAAGCGATCCATCTTCCATTGCAGGTGTGCGTGAATATGTCGAAGGGGATCGAATGTCTTTAGTGCATTGGAAAATGTTTGCGAAAACATCTATGTTAATGACGAAAGAGTTCGAACGAAAAAGTGCAAATCAAATTGTATTGCTTTTTGATCCGCGCGCCAATCATGCATTTGAAGACCGGGTAACGCTCGTTGCTTCATTAGCTGAAAATGCGGTGAAGAGTGGGACGACGATCCATTTTCAAATTATCGGGCAAGAAGATCAAGTAGAAAGAATTGAAGCAAACCAACATTTACAGCAAGTCTTAAACCAGTTGGCAAAAATACAGCCAATTTTGCACACGGATGTTTTTAGACATATTAAGTTATTTGAAAGAAAAAGTTCTGTGCCAATTGTATTAGTGTCAGGCTTTGTAGATGAAGATTTATATGAGCAATTAATGAAAGGGAATGGCCTTAGTAAAACCATTCATCATTTAATTGTGTTAGCAGACGATGAAGTAATGTCCGATCAATTGCGCCAACAAGTGCAGACGTATTTGAAGAGAGGCATTGTTATTCAGCCGATTAAACATCAACAATTTGCGGAAGTTTTTAAGGGGGGAGGCCGATGAAAAAAGTAAAAGAAATGTCCTTACCATTAAAGATTTTCTTGTATTTTTTAGCATTTTTACTGTTATTAGAATGGTTGCAACCTGTATTAATGCTTACAAATAGTGGCTATGCTTTGTATTTTGGATGCTTTATTTTATTGTCGTTTTTATTAACCCTTTTGAATCTTCATTGGTTGATTACTTCCATTCTGAAACTCGTTTTTGTTTATTGGGTATTAACGCTGATTTACATAGAAGGCGCTGCGTTTTCGATCCAAACGTTCATGGACATCATTTCTGTATTAAGTATAGATATCGGTTTATTAGTGAGTCAACAATGGGACGCGGTTTCTGATTTGTTTAGAACGACTTTATTCCTTCTCATGTTGTGGATGCTCACTTATTTAGTCCATTATTGGATTGAAGTGAAGCAGCGGATGTTGTTGTTTTATTTGACAACAGTTATTTTTATCGCATTTATTGATACGTTTACGGAATACGAAGTTGGTTATTCGATTTATACGATTTTGGTCGTCGGGTTTTTATTACTCGGTTCTTTAACAGTGAAGCGAATTACCAATGTTCATCGCGTATCCATTTCCGCAAAAGAAGTTGTCGCGTTTGCTGTGCCATTTATTGCACTTTTGGTGATGAGTGTAGGGATCGCTTCCTTTTTACCGAAATTTGCTCCGGTATGGCCTGACCCTGTTCCGTATATTAAAAATGTCGTGACAGGAGAAGAAGGTAGCGGTACTTCGGGTGTGTCTAAAAGTGGCTATGATCCAGATGATACACAGTTAGGTGGACCATTTGTAGAAGATGATACACTTGTTTTTCAAGCTACAATCGATCAGAAGCAATATTGGAAAGTAGAGACGAAAAATACGTACACGTCAAAAGGCTGGGTGCAAGAAGGTTTTTCGTCGCAAATTCAAGAGCGTTTTAATAAATCTTTCTTGCAGGGTTTTGAAGATGATGAAGACAATCCAATTCAGCAAGCGAGAATTAGAATGGCTGAAAAACATCCATTTCTCGTTTATCCATATGGTGTGTTAGATTTAAAAACTGATGAATATGCTATGCTCGTTTTCAATGAAGATATTGATCAATATGAAGCATCGTTAAATGGTGTGCCGCTGCCATTAACAACTTATACAACTGTTTTTCAAGAACCATCCTACAGTTTAACGCAGTTGCGAGAAACCGGGATGGAAAGTTATGAAAATTTACGTGGTTTGGATAGTTATTTACAATTACCGGATACAGTGCCTGAACGTGTACATGACCTTGCATTGTCTATCACGCGAGATGAAAGTAGCGTATACGAAAAAGCGAAGGCGATTGAACGGTATTTTGGACGGAATGGCTTTTCATATGAACGGACAAATGTAGCAGTGCCAAGCGAAGATGAAGATTATGTCGATCAGTTTTTATTTGATACAAAACAAGGGTATTGTGATAATTTTTCTTCTTCAATGGTTGTTATGTTACGATCGGTCGGTATTCCAGCGAAGTGGGTGAAAGGCTTTGCACCTGGTGAAGCATCGACGAATCAAATGAATGAGCGAATTTATGAAGTAACAAATAATGAAGCGCACTCTTGGGTAGAAGTATTTATTCCAGAAATCGGTTGGATGCCATTCGAACCAACGCTTGGATTTAGTGGCGTTGCTTCCATTGATTATGATTTAGAATTGGAAATTGATGATCCTGAAGTTCCAGAAATGCCAGAAGAAGAACGTGAAAAATTAGAGCAGAAATTAGAGCAAGAGAAGAAAGAAGAACCTGAGGAAAAAGAGCAGCCAGCGGAGAAGAAAAAAGTTGCGGTATCTTTTGGGAAATTTGGTTGGGTTTTCTTCATATTTGTAATTGCGAGTGTACTGCTTTTGTATGTACGACGTAAGAAATGGCTGCCAAAATGGATTTTATTCCGTTATCGTAAAAAAGACAGGAATTGGACACAATATGAAAAGCAATACATGATTTTATTGTCCTTATTAAAGCTGCATGGGTTAGAGAGAAAACCTTCTGAAACGCTTTCACAGTACGCGATGAGGGTTGATGAACAATTCTCGACGACGAAAATGCGTGAGTTGACAACTTTTTATGAAAAAGGTTTATACGGAAAAATTGAAGAAAACAGCGAATGGCAACGTTTACAACAACTATGGGAAGAGATGGTTATAATGATTTCTAATTGATTTTCTCGCCCAGTAGAAGTAAAATAATAGGATAAGAAAAGCGGCTGTTGCAAGTTGAATTGCAACAAGTGCTTAAAAAGAATGAGGTGGAATTTGTGTCAACCGCTCCTTTATTAAGTGAACAAGAAAAAATTGTCATTATTGACTTTGGAAGTACGTATAATCAACAACTTACACGTACAATTCGTGATTTAGGTATGTATAGTGAAATGCATCCATACACAACGACTGCAGAAGAATTAAAAACGATGAATGCATCAGGTATTATTTTATCTGGTGGACCATTAACAGCTTCTGATGCGGACGCATATAAAATGGACCCAGCGATTTTCTCAGCAGGAATTCCAGTTTTAGGGATTTGCTATGGAACACAATTAATGGTGAACCATTTAGGTGGAGAAATTGAAAAAGTTGCGGAACGTGCTTACGAATCAGCAACAATTCAAGTTGAAACGGATTCAAAACTATTTAATGGCTTTACAAGCGAGCAAACAGTTTGGGCAAGCTTAGGTCATAAAATTAGTCAATTGCCAAAAGGTTTCAAAGTCGTTGCTACAAAAGATGAAGACATTTATGCAATTGCCAATGAAGAAAAAAATCTTTACGGCATTATGTTCCATCCAGAAGTAGAAAAAACAACGAACGGTAGAGATTTCTTAACACATTTCATTTTTGATATTTGTCATTCAACAAAAGGTCAATGGAATATGGATACTTTTGCTGAAATCGAAATTGAAAAGATCCGCCAAACGGTTGGTGACAAAAAAGTATTATGTGCACTAAGTGGTGGGGTGGATTCATCAGTAGTTGCAGCTTTAATTCACCGTGCGATCGGCGACCAATTAACATGTATTTTCGTTGACCATGGTCTACTTCGTAAAGGTGAAGCAGAAGGTGTTGTCGATACGTTTGCGAATAAGTTTAATATGAACTTCATCAAAATTGACGCACAAGATCGTTTCCTAGACAAGTTAGAAGGCGTGGATGATCCGGAACAAAAACGTAAAATTATCGGTAACGAATTCATTTACGTTTTCGATGACGAAGCGGCTAAATTAGAAGGTATCGAGTATTTAGCACAAGGAACACTTTACACAGATATTTTAGAAAGTGGTACGCTAACAGCTCAAACGATTAAATCACACCATAATGTTGGTGGATTACCAGAAGACCTAGCATTCCAATTAATCGAGCCATTAGGTGCTTTATTCAAAGATGAAGTACGTGCACTTGGTACAGCATTAGGTTTACCAGATGAAATCGTTTGGCGTCAACCATTCCCAGGACCAGGTTTAGGAATCCGTGTATTAGGTGAAGTAACACGTGAGAAATTAGCGATGGTTCGTGAGGCAGATGCAATTTTACGTGAAGAAATTGCGAACGCTGGATTAGACCGTGATATTTGGCAATACTTCGCAGTACTTCCAAACATCCAAAGTGTCGGCGTTAAAAACGATAAACGTACTTACGATTACGCAGTTGGTATTCGTGCAGTAAATTCAGTAGATGGAACTTCTTCAGATTGGGCAAGAATTCCTTGGGATTTACTAGAAAAAATCAGCCGTCGTATTACGACAGAAGTACAAAACGTTAACCGCGTACTGTACGACGTAACGAGCAAGCCACCAAGCACGATTGAGTGGGAGTAAGAAATAAACAAAGCTTCGAAGACTCTTTCATGAGTTTTCGAAGCTTTTTTAAATGGCATATCTTGAAACTGGTAATAATAAATTTCATCAAATATGATTGAGAGTAGCAAGAAATAAGAGTTGAGACAGTGTTACTTCAGCATGTCTGGTTAGTTTAATCTGTGAAGAGAGTGAAATACACTAACTATAATAATGACAAAAATAGGTAATAATTTTACAGACTAATTAAGACTAGTTACTTCATCTAATACTCCAATCAATTTCTCCATGTTATTTTCTATAATATTGAATATATCATCAAAATTTTGCTGAGTTTGAAATTCTACCATGCTAATAAAAAAATCATCTTTGACCTCCATCTGAGCATTATCTTCGGAAAGTTTATAGTGATATATATTATTTCTTAAATTATTATCCATAAAAATACTGTTGAAATCAACGAGTATATTATCTACAATCTTTTTAGTTATATTATTCAGTGGAAATTTATTTTTTTGAATCAGAAATTTTATTGTTTTTACAGAGTGATAATATACTATCATTTCTATCCTAAACCTTAAAGCGTGATTCCTTTCAATAATTTGTGGTATCAATTTTAATGAAAATAATAGTTGGCATTTCATGTTAAATAGATATAATGCAATATTCTTATCGATTGTAGAATTCATAAAAACATTTCTTTTTGCTTCATTGGAAAAGATAAAGTCTTCTTGAGTAAAATCACTATCAATAATATTCACTTTACATTTTATAGAATCAATTTTGGGTAATAAATTTCCTTCTAATAGTGAAGTTGCGGTGTTGATATAGGAAGATTGAATTGCGCTAAAATCTCTCATAATCGGCCCTAGTCTATCGCTAGTAATATCATCATTCGTTAGTTTTCTAAACATATCTTGATAAATTGATACTTGGCTAGTATTTGAAAAAGCAATTCCTTTATAAAAATAAACACCTAAATCTGGTTGGCCAAATATAGAAACAAAGCCTTTTTGTAATATATTATAATCTTTTGTTAGGGCTGTAGAAAAGCTTAAGAGTTGTTTATCTATTATCTTAATGGCATTTGAAATTTTTTTATCTGTTAATAGTTTAATGCTTGCTCTATTCTGAGACATCAATTTAGTAAAACTTATTTCATCAATCAAACCTAAGTTTTCTGAAAGCCTAGTATTTTCTTCGCTAAACAAATTATCAATCCCATCACACAATAGGGAAAGAAAAGGCGAGATAGACATTGATACTAAACTTTGGGATTTTACAGGTAAATTGAGTATTCTATATAGCATCTTCTTAGATTCATATAATTCGTATAAAAGTTGTTTTCTAGAAACATCTAATAGGTTCATTATGATATCCTCCAGTCCTCAATATATATTGTATCTTATCCATTGGAATGTAATTACTGTAGACTTCGAATAGGATAAGGCTGTGCTACACTGATTATTGATGTATGATACTAAGAACACGATAGATTAATTTACAGAATATAGAAGGTTTTAATACCAAACGGTTGAATCGTGACACTCTTGTTTACCATTTGAGCTTACAATTACCCATTTATTTTGTTGTGTTTTTTCAAGTACTCATTTAAAGTTAAAATTAATAGAGAACCATCTGAGTCTTTTTCTATAATTCTATATATAGGATTATAAGCATCATTATTATCATCTACACTATTTGCAGCTTGTATTAATGCTTTTATATATATATCTAAATCTTTATCTGTTGTATCTCTGTCAAGAGAAGCGATGATATGTCCCTTCTGGGTAAGAATTTTTAAAGTTACATTAGGCAAAGAAGATTCATTTGGGGTAATTATCCGTATATTCTTCTCTTGCACCCTCTTAATGGTGATCTGAATTAAGCTTTTTAAGTTTTCATATATGGCAGGCATAAAAAGGCCTCCGACTAAAAGGTTTACAAGAGGTTTATTCAGTACAATTTCAATACCTGAAAGAATAGAATTGTGTATACTTCGTTGTTCTTGCAAAAAGAGTGTTATTTGTTGTTTATTAAAACTATCCATTAAATGCTTTCTTTCATCTTCAGAGAAAAGAATTGTTCCATTAGTAATCATTACTGCTGATTGTTTTTTATCATCAAATTTCATTAGAATGCGCTCCTAAAATGTATATTTTATATTGTATAACGAATTGTTGAGAAGGTAGTTAAAATCACTAGCACCGATAACTTTAAATTCTAATGATTGAAATTTTCATCATTGGTTGATATAAAAAGGGCTATTGGCAATGTCTAAATTTTAAGATGGTGCTGAAGTATTGTTACGCTATAAAACCCGTGCTTATCAAAAACGATTTTATGAAAAAACAATATTCACAGTTTTAAAAGTTTTTCTATTCTGTGCCTCATAAATCATTTCGATTTTAAGTGCGATTTTTCCTGATAATTATCTATTTGTCATTTTACTAAAAGAAATTTCTATAACTTGGTCTTTTGAAATACATAAAATTTTAATACGCATTTTACATTCTTTCTTTTAAGTTTGCATTCTAAATTTGAAGCTACTTACTCGTGAATACACAGTTTTCTAGCTTAAATAGGAAATCGAAGAATGGAACGTTAGTTCTTATTTTATCGTGATTACTTAAAAATGTAAAAAAATTATTTTTGCTTTAAGACGACCTTATTTCTATCAGCACTTTCGTAATATAATCCTCGATGTCATTTTGCAAAAATGCGTCATACACATATTCTTCATAAGCATAATCTCCAAATTGTAATGCATGCTCTTCCATATAAGAAAATAGCTTCTCATATGTTTTGGCAACCGTTTGATAAGTACCGAAGTGATAACCAATGACATACTTTGTTGCTGGAATGATTAAGTAGTCATATCCGTGTGGCGGCTTCGGCTGTTCCATATATAAATAAGAGTAATTATCGAAATCTTTGTTTTGAATTTGCTCCTTCTTTAATAAAGCTCCAATTGGTAATCCTGAATCTAATTTAGAATGATACAGTTCATCGATAAAATCAGAGACGGCCGCTACAAACTGTTCTTCTGTCGTATTTTTAATTTGTGGACTTAAATAAAGTGTGCGTTCAGGTAATTGCTGAATCGTAATTTGTTCGAAGTCAGTCGACGCAGCACTTTCCACCAAATCAATCTTCGTTTCAATCATATGTTCAATCCACTTCAACTCTTTGATCTTGTCATGAACGATTTTCTTTTGTTGTTTCATTAAGGCCGTGAAGTTTTCGGGCGACTTTTGTGCCATATAAGACTGTATTTCTTTTAAAGACATGCCAACATCTTTTAATAATTCAATGACACTAAAAAAATCATATTGTGCTAATGAATAATAACGATATCCTTTATCATCTTTATGCATTGGTGAAAATAATCCAATTTGATCATAATAAATCAAAGTTTGCTTATTTACTTTACAAAGTTTAGCAAATTCACCTGTTGAAAAATAAGTTGCTTTTTGAATTGACAAAATATGAGCCTCCCTCTTGACTGTATAGTAACTATATACCTTAAATTATACTTATCACATTTTAATTAAGAAAGGTTTTGGCATTATGGTCTCTGAAATAAGAGATATTACAGTGGAAAATAAACAGGAAGTCCTTGAACTTCATATTGCAAAAGAACAAGAAGGATTTGTAGAAACCCCAGCGGAATGTTTAGCAGAAGCGGAGGAAGATCATCGCTATACGCCAGTCGGTTTGTATAAAGATAATATACCAGTCGGCTTTGCGATGTACGGTGAATTTCCAGGTAAACAACAACGCAAAAGAATTTGGCTCGATCGTTTATTAATAGATGAAAATTTTCAAGGCAGAGGATTAGGAAAGCATTTCCTAGACCGTTTAATTACATTTTTAACATTGAAGTTTAAAACAGATGAAATTTATTTAAGTGTTTATGATGATAATCAAGTTGCGATTCGTTTATATGAGAAATTCGGTTTTCATTTTAATGGTGAAATAGATGGCAACGGAGAATTAGTGATGGTAAAGGAAGTGTAATCATATGGCAGCAACACATACAATCGAAACGCGCCCACTTAGGCCGTTATTTCTTTCCTATTTACTTCCTTCATTAGTAGGGATGATGTTAATGTCCGTTAATATTTTGGTCGACGGAATTTTCGTCAGTCAAGGTATCGGACCAACAGCTTTGGCAGGTATTAATATCGCGGTTCCGATCTTTTCAATCTTATTGTCAATCTCATTATGGATTGGAATGGGAGGCGCGACCCTTTATTCGATCGCACTTGGTAAAAGTGATGAAGAGAAAGCGAAAAAGATTTTTACATTATCATTTTTATCAATGCTTGTAATTACAACAGCAATTATTGTGATATTTCTTTGGAAGATGGAAGACATTGCATTTTTATTCGGTGCGAATGAGCAAACTTATCCATTTGTGAAAGATTACTTATTCATTATTTTAGCTTTCGGCATCATCTATACGATTGAAAACTTATTAAGTATCTTTATTCGTAATGATGGTAACCCGAAACTTGCGATGATGGGATTAGTTGTAACATCCGTCATCAATATTATTTTGAACTATTTCTTTATCTTCGTATGGCAACAAGGTGTTCAAGGTGTGGCGCTCGCGACAATCCTTTCGACGGTGGTCGGTACAATGCTCTTATGTCTTCATTTCTTTAGAAAAGACAGTCGTTTGAAATTTGTACGAAACTTCTATAATCGAAAAGATTTGTTGAAAATCTTCGGAATCGGTTTGCCGAGTTTTATTGTAGAAGCTTCCATCGCAGTAATGATTGTTCTATACAATATTACATTCCTCTACTATTTAGGAACGGAAGGTGTTACAGCATATGCGATGGTCAACTATATTCACGCAGTTCTCATTATGGTGTTTTATGGGATCGGCATGGCATTACAACCTTTAACGAGTTATCATCACGGTGCAAAATTATTAGAGCGTCTAAACGGTTTGCTAAAAATAGGAATCGCAACTGGTGTAATTGCGGGTGTTGTCATTTCTGCATTGGCGCTTATATTTCCGGGTCCTATTATGGGGATGTTCGGAGGAGAAGACGCCAGTGGAAGAGCACTTGCAGAAAGTGGCTTTGCTTACTACGCGATTGGCTACATCTTTTTAGGTATTAATATGGTGTTAGCAGAGTATTATCAGTCAATCGAAAAAATTCGTCTAGCAACGATGATTACATTAGTCCGAAGTATTTTGTTATTTATTCCACTTTTAGTTATTTTGCCGATGACATTAGGAGCCGATCTAATCTGGTGGGTATTCCCAATTACAGAAGGCATTACGACAATTTTAATTGTGGCGTTCTTGTACCCGAAGTATAGAAAGAATAAAATCAAGTTAATGAATGCGGAAATTCCTTTAGTATTGGAAACACCAAAAGTAGTTGCTAAATAAGGTTCTATACAGAAGAGAATTGCTGGGTAGGGAGAATGTAAGCTTCCTGCTCTATTTTTTTATGTGATAATAAAAATAGCTTCCATATAATGTTCGATAAAGATTTAATGGATGAAAATACAGAGCATGAAGGTATCGTGACTTTTAGTTAGTGGTAAGAGTGAGCATTACTTTATGTCATTGGAGGGAGGAATATTTAAGTTTGAATGCGGAATCACTTGTAATGCTTTCTTTACTTCGGACGCAAGCTTAAGGTTATTTGGATTACCTGCTGCAAACTAACCATTTAGTTTTTCGTCGGTTTGTGGAAATAAGTGAGTAAAGTTTTAGGATAAGGATTACGTGGTAGATGAAATGTAAATTAGTATTATTTTGTCATTCGCCATTTTTTGCATGCTTTGGTTGCCTTTTTAATTTAAAACTAGCATTGTTCTGAATAGAATCGTATCGGGGGAATAGAATGAAGTAATAAATAAGGAGTAAGAATGTTTTAGGTAAAGGGTTTTAAAGGGTATTTGGGGGTTAGTGAAAAGTTTTTTATTTAAAGTGTTGACACATTTAATGATGTAGCGTATAGTTATCTCTTGTCGAACGAAATAAATATTTGTCACACCGAAAAAATAAAAAATAAAAAGTGTTGACAAAGAATCGAGGATTTGTTATTATGAAATAGCTACCTCGAACGAGAGTAGTTCGAAAAGACATTAAGAAATTAACATGAACTTTGAAAACTGAACAACAAAACGTCAAGATATACAGAATCAATTTTGATTCAAATTTAAATGACATCTAATTAAAGATGCCAGCAAAGAAATCGAGCTAATCGAATTTCTTCTATATAACTAGCTTACACTTTTGTAGGTTAGAAGTGACGAGCTATAGTGCAGTGCGAGGAGACGATTGAGCGAGGAAAGGAACGTACATCAGTACGTGACTGACCGAGCGAATGAAGTCGACGAAGCAATGTGCTGCAGATCGGCGCTTTCTATTATGGAGAGTTTGATCCTGGCTCAGGACGAACGCTGGCGGCGTGCCTAATACATGCAAGTCGAGCGAACAGAAGAGGAGCTTGCTCCTCGGAAGTTAGCGGCGGATGGGTGAGTAACACGTGGGCAACCTGCCCTGTAGTTGGGGATAACTCCGGGAAACCGGGGCTAATACCGAATAATTAATTCTTTCGCATGAAAGAATTCTAAAAGACGGTTTCGGCTGTCACTACGGGATGGGCCCGCGGCGCATTAGCTAGTTGGTGGGGTAATGGCCTACCAAGGCAACGATGCGTAGCCGACCTGAGAGGGTGATCGGCCACACTGGGACTGAGACACGGCCCAGACTCCTACGGGAGGCAGCAGTAGGGA
>ERZ808028.67-NODE-67-length-117345-cov-17.891565_pt1 | contig 117345 bp, 103 predicted proteins | sample MGYA00380184_ERZ808028 | MGnify/ENA primary metagenome ERZ808028 (study PRJEB31490, sample SAMN06133397) | mouse gut metagenome | isolation source: J8_1 | host: mice | place: China: Chengdu | collected 2015-05 ...
ACCAGTTGATTGTTACAGTAAGCGCCGCAACTAAACGGCGCTTAATTTTATAGGTGGGCGTCGGATTTGACCCTTACGGAACTTTTACAGAAATTTGATGAAGTATGTCGAAAATACAATCTTACTTATTATGCATATTACGGCACATTGCTTGGAGCTGTGCGTCATCAGGGTTTTATTCCGTGGGATGATGACATCGATGTGGTAATGTTCAGAGAAGATTATGAGAAGCTGCAGGCCGTGGCGCCGGAAGAATTTAGAGAACCCTATTTCTTTCAGAATTCATATACCGATCAGATGCTGTGGTTCTTTTCCAAACTCAGGGACAGCAGAACGACAGCGATCGAGTTTCCGGCCAGAAATCTGCATCAGGGAATCTTTATTGATATTTTTCCGCTGGACGATGTTCCGGATGGCGTACATGAGGAATTTTCTGCAGTCCTGGAAGTGCAGAGAGAGATTTGGTATACGATTCATAATCCCGGGAAAATACTGCAGGATTTAGAAAGCGGAAAAAGGTTTACTTTGGATATGGACGTGCTTGTGGCTCTTATTAAAATGGATCGCAGCCAGAGGCTTCGTGAATTTGAGACATTCAGCCTTTCTTATGCCGGACAGTCGGAGAACGTGAATCTGATCACGTCGGAATTGTCGAATGACCACTATAAAAGCGTAAAAAGAGCGTGGTTTCAGGAGAAGATTTATATGCCCTTTGAAGGAATACAGATTCCTGTACCGGCAAAATACGATAAGATTCTAATACAAAGTTATGGGGATTACCATCAGTTTGTTCCGGGTGGAACCTCGCATGAAAACATTATTTTAGAGCCGGATATGCCGTATCAGGAATATTTTGCAAAGTTTATTCCGGAGCATTGACAAACGCGGCCCTTTCGTTTTCCAATTCCCGGATTCGTTCTAAAGCCATTGGAAAATCACCGCATTTGCGGTAGTGAATAAGCGCCATGTCCTTTTCGCCCATCATTTCGTTGATCAGTCCGATATTGTAGGAGGGGATAAAGGAATTTGCGCCTGTTACATGGGCTGTCTGGAAAGTAGTAGCTTTGAGAAATTCAAGCAGCGCTTTCATGTATTGACTGTTTCTTAGATAAATAAGCCCCATCAGACATACAAAATCTGCAGAAGAATCAAAAGCATCATAGACGCCCGCAAGTCCGAGGGCGTCTTCGTGCCGGTTCAAATGGAGAAGGGCATAACCGTAGCCGATAACCATCATCTGGACATATTCTGCGGAAGGATCCACGTCAAAGCGGAGCCCTTTTTCATAATAGAGGCAGGCATTTTTGTCATCATGTATCATATTGTAAGACTGTCCTAGCTGAAAATAAGTATAAGGATTATCGGGGTGGTTCATTAAGTCAATCTGCAGCAGTTCAATATTACGCTGCGCTTTTTTGTAAAGCTCTTCTTCGCTGCCGTTGTAACCGCGGTGGTCTAAAATAAGCGGTATCTGATAGGTGCTGCGCTTCTGTACGGCTTTGGGTACGACCTGTTCGTGAATGATACCGCTGTAATGAAAATACCGACGGGAAAAAAGACGCTCTACCAAGTCAGTGTATACACTGTCCGTGCCATTCAGTTCATAATGATTCTGTCTTTCAAGCAGACCGATCTGTTCCGGGTATTCCCTGATCAGCGCAGAGATTTTCTCAATATCAATATCGATCAATATCTCATCACAGTCGATTACGAGAATAAAGTCATGGGAAGCCTGTGCAAGGGAATAATTTCTGGCCGCAGCAAAATCATTCGTCCATGTATAGTCGAGTACTTTGTCGGCATATTGGGAAGCAATTTCTTTGGTACGGTCATCCGAGCCGGTATCTACGACAATGATTTCCCATTCAAATGCTCTGAGCGGCTTTAAGCAGCTTTCTATGTTCTTTTCTTCATTTTTGGCGATTATGCAGACGGATATCGGTATCATGAGTAACTCCTTTTTCATAGTATCTATATAGATTCGGCAGTATCAGTCAGGAAATGGGATATGTCCGTGTAAGAATATCCAAAATGGAATCAACACAGTTTACCCACGTAAAATTCCCGGATGCTATGTCATATGCATTGCTGATCAGCTTCTCTGCCTGCGTCGGATGGTTTAGCCAGAAATCGGCAGTTTCCGGCAGACGCTCCAAGTGTTCCAGATGGTATAATGCAATATTTTCCCCGTTCGTAAAATGCGAATCGATCCATGTACTCGTATCCGTCAGGCAGACAGAACGGCGAAGCATCGTATTAAAGATTCTGTCATGTGTGCCGGCTTTAAACCAGGGCATAACATTCAAATTGATTTTTGCATTCCTGATATAGTCAAATGTTTCTGCAAAGGGAATGCGGTCATTCATGATATGCAGATTCGGGCTGCCGGCGCGGGGATGGTTCTCCCAGCCTCTTCCAAGTACATGAACATGGAAGCCGGCATCGATAAGCGTTTGAATGACTTTTTCGCGGTAATGCATGCGGATCATCCAGTCTATGGGAGTGATGCCCCGCATAATGGTCCTGCAGGCATTGTCGTTTAACGGCATCTGGGCGGTGCATAAAACGGATGACACGGCTTCTTCCAGCGTTTCGGATGTGTGTGCCGACAGATGTTGTGCAATCTGCATGTAAATATGGTAAAGAGAAGACTCTTTTGGACAGATGGATTCTATTTCCTGCAGTTTCGTTTCCGGAATATAATAAGTACCGGAGAAAAGAATGTCGTATTTTTTTTCGGCATAGGGAACGGCGGGTTCTGCGTCAACCGTTCCTGCATGGGGAAGAAAACCGACATGCTCCACTTCAGGGAAATATTTTCTGACATAGTTTACATGGCTTTCATCAGGACAAAGCTGAATATACCTGTCGGGATGATGTTCCATAGTAGGATGAAAGCGGAGCGGATGATCCATCAAAATGTTGACGGCACATGTGCCTAACAGGTTCCAAAGGCCGATATAGTGTTCATTGTGGATTCCGATCCGGTCAAAGCATATGGCGGCATCCACTTTCTGCCCGCAGAAAGCCGTAAACTCCTGCATGGAATGCAGGGGAGCATCGGCATGAAGCAGATCGAGGATAAAGGCATCGTGTCCTCTGCGGCGCAGTTCTGCGGCAATTTCATCACTGAAATAGTTAAAGGACTCTGTTGTTTCGTAGAATAGCACAAACCGCATCTTTTTTCTCTCCTTCAAATAAAATAGATAGCATGGCGTCTATGGCACAGGCGGATACCGCTGTGGACTGCAGATATTCGAGGTCGTCCTGCGGCAGCGGCATATCCTCCTGCAGGGCGGCACAGCGTGAAAGAATATCGGCAGTACGCTTGTAATGTGCAGTTAGTACGGACAGATCCGTCGAATAGTCCAAAAAAGAAGAGAAATGCTGTTCTTCTTCTGTCGTACAGATATGAAGAATACGCAGGATGGTAAGCAGCTCCATCTGAAAATCGGAACCGGGAAGCATGATATCCGGCCGGGATTTTGTCGTTTGTATAAACAGCCTGTGTGCCTCTTTGATTTTCCGTTCTTTAAAGAGAGCGGATAATTGCTTTTTTAAAGATAAGGTCTCGGATTTTTCCTGTGTAAAACCGATCGAAGCTTCATAGTATGTGAGATTTCTGTAACGGACCCACACATACAGAAGCTGCTCGGATAGAAAGCCGTAGACCCGTTTATGGTAATCGTCATAGGAGCTTACGTCTATTTCCTCCGAGGCAAGATCGAAGATTGAAAAAAGCCATTCGGCATAATCATCAAATAACTCCTTCCTGGTAACGAAGAGATTTCCGCAATAGATTTTACTGCCGGCGAGCGTTTCCTGAAAAAACGGAAGACAATCGGGATAAAGTCTGGCGATCGCCCTTCCGACAGCCTCTAAATCATGTATATTGTGTGCCTGCGCATAGGTTGTTTCGTAAGATTTTTCCGCAGGGACAGATTGCGAGATAATGACCTGATACCTGGCTAAAAGCGGCATAAAGTCGGCCTTGTTCATTACGCAGTGGTCTTCATTCAGGAAATATCTGCGGTAATGGCATAAACCGATATATTCCGTATTCTGCACATTCTTCCATGCCCAGTAAAGGCCGGTCAATTCACTGTAATACATGTTCAGATGGGAAATATTGTCGCCGGTATCGTCGCCCGGATACCCCAGGTCTTTGTGTATGGCATGGCCGACATGCAGAGGGTGGTAGATCGGGTTCTGCGGCGGATCAAACGGCACATGTGTCATAACAAAGATAGAAAGCGTATTTTTGATAAAATTCCGCCGCAGAGAGGTACAGACGGTTTTCAAATCCGATTCGGTGATCGGATAGTCTAACAATCCCAAAAGGGACTGGTTGAGCGGCGTCACATAGTCCTTAATATAAGGGTTCGTATGATAGTCAGGTACTCTTTTGAGCGTTTCTTCTTTTAGCTGCAAAAAGAAGTCATAGGGCAGTTCTGAAAGTCTTAAACTGATCATTTTGAGGGAAGCAAGATAGCAGAGACTCAAAAACTGATATTCCAGTTCCTTGCGGTATATATCCAGGAAACCGCGGTTTTCACATTCTTCCCACATCATCATATCGACCGTCAGAATATTGAAATGATGAGAAGCATTAGGAGTCAGAACCGTGGACGCAGGGTTTACAAAGTAGTGATAAAGCCGTTCTTCCAACAGATAGACTCTCTGTGCATAAAAATATAATAAAATGGAAAAAAAGTGGTCTTCGTAGGCAAGGTGCTCCGGAAAAAAGATATGATGATCCAAGAGCAGCTCGCGGGTATATAATTTATCCCATACGCCGTAGCCGATGGAACCGCAGGCTAAAAAAGTCTTCCGTTTCCCGATACTGTCTATCTGAAAAAGCCTGTCTTCTTTTCCGGTCTGTTTCGGCTCTAAAAGATCTGCGGAAAACCCATAGTCGCGCCAGTTGGAGCACATGACGATATCGCAGCGGTGCGCTGTCATTTTCCCGTATAACTTCTCGTACATATCCGGTTCGATCCAGTCGTCGGAATCCACAAAACCAATGTAAGGGGCGGAAGCATAAGTAAGGCCGATATTTCTGGCCGTACCCTGATGACCGTTCTCATCGCAGTGGATGATCATGACGGATTCCGGGTATGCGGCTTCGATGGCAGTCAGCTTCTCCCATGTGGCGTCGGTGGAACAGTCGTCGACCAAAATGATCTCCAGTCTGTCAAAGCCTATGGTCTGGGCAAGCAGAGACTGAAAGCATCGATCGATATAAGACTGTACATTGTAGCATGGTATGATAATACTGATCAGTTTATCCATAGATGGAAAATCCTTTCTGTTAAAATGCCGGTATCTTCAGGAACGGATTCGTTCCGAAAGGCGCATGGAGATATCATGTCTCCGGTCTGTCGGAAGGAAACAGCGTGTTGAGTAACTGTCCGGCGCGATGCTCCCAGGTATGTCCTGCTTTGGCCAGTCGGTATCCCTGATCGGCAATGGCCTGCATTTTCTGCGGTGAACACAGTAACTCTGACACTATGGCAGATATTTTTTCAATATCCGATAAGGAATAAAATACTACATGCTGCCGATCTGTTAAGATCTCCCGTAAATAAACGCTGTCGTCCGTCAGACAGACCGCACCCTGAAGCATGGCATTGAAAATACGTTCGCTTGCACCGTTTTTGAACCATGCCATTTGATTCAGGACAAATTTACTCTCTTCCATGAGGGAGAGTCCTTCTTCGAAGGAAACCGGCGCATGGCAGATAAAATGCGGATGCCCGTAAAGGTCGGTCTGTTCCCAGCCGTTCCCGTATACGGTCAGAGTAATGCCTGCATCCGCCAGCCGGCGCATGATCTCAATGCGGTATAAAGCGCATAAATTCGTTTCTACGAAACGGTGCTCCTGAATGGCGGATTTCAATAGGGGATCCGATATATCCGACAGACAGATTTCAATGGCGTGTTCCACGGTCTGATCAGGATGTCCGATCAGGTAGTCCATTACAAGTTCATCCAAAGCATCATAGGAATAGTCCGCATGATACTTATAACTGCCGATAAACAGTACCTCTATGGTACGGTTTGCAATCGGTTTCTTTTCTCTGCCGGGATGCAGTTCTTCTCCGGCAGTAGGAAGAAAGAGAGAATGCCTGACAGCAGGATAAAAACGTTTGGCATAAGCCGCATGATTCCTGTCTGCGCAGACGAGTATAGCGCTTGCGGGACTTTCGTCAAGCGTATCAAAATAGTACATAGGATGGTCTACCAAAAGATTCAGGCACGGTACATGCCATTCATCCCATAAAGAAGAGCCGTCCCGCGTCCGCATCAGAACCCCTCTGTTGTTAAAGGTGATGATGGCATCCAGGCCCTTTGTGCGGAACAGAAACATCTGCTCCGCATATTTGGTGAAGTCCTCCGGCGCAGTAACGGCTGGAAACAGAAATACCTCGTGCCCCGCCTTTGTCAGTGCCAGACTGTATTGCTCCATAATATACTGCAGAATAAAAATATCACTGCCAAAGAGGATAAAGCGCTTTTTATTCTGCGTAAAGTCCGGTAACGGTCCATGATCGTCAGCGGGGAGAGATGCTTTTCGTATCGCTTCCAGCTGACGCACAGCCGGCGCAAAATCCCCGCATTTTCCGTAATATGCGGCGGCGTTTGCCATATCGCCCAGTTTCTCGCAGATCAGGCCGATATGATAGAAGCTTAAGAAGCTGTTTGCACCGTGGAATTTACAGTTTTTTATTGTGACAGCCTTAGCGAACTGTTCGACAGCCTGCGCATATTTTTGGTTGGCCATATAAATACGTCCCATCAGGTAGACGAAATCCGCGGAGGAGGCGAAAGCGTCATAGATCGCTTCAAATCCCAGGGCCGTTTCGGCCTGATGCGTAAGCAGCAGGGCATTTCCGTAGGAATTGACCATGGCCTGGACATAGGCAAGTTCAGGATCTACGTCAAAGGACAGTCCCTTTCCATAGTAGCCGCAGGCGGATTTATAGTCGTTTATGATCTCACATCCCTTGCCTAATTGATAGTAAATATATGGATTCTCTCCTTCCGATGCCAATTGCTTCTGCAGCAGAGAAAGATTTCGTCTGCCCTTGGCAAGCTGTTCTTCCGGAGTCATGTCATATCCGGTGTGTCCGATCGTAGTATGGAGCAGAAGACATGGAAAATCGTCTCCACGAATGGGCGTGAGCTGTTCATGGATGATACCGGTATAATGATAGAGCTTACGGTTGAAAAACCGTTCCGTATGGTCGGTGTTGTTAAGCGTCAGTTTACCGTCGGATGTGACCAGATTTTCCCTCGATATTGCGCCTACGCTGTCGGAAAGGTGTTTCCTGAAATAGTTCAGTTCTTCCACGTCAATAGATTTGATCCATTCGTCGCAGTCCAACATGAAGATCCAGTTGTTGGATGCTTCCTGCAGAGAAAAATTCCTGGCGGCGCTGAAATCGTCACACCAGGCAAAATCGACGACTTTATCAGCATATTTGGCAGCAATTTCCTTCGTCTTGTCGGTAGAGCCGGTATCGACGACGACAATTTCAAAACCGTATGGTTTTATGGAAGAAAGACATTTTTCTATGCGGTTTTCTTCATTTTTGGCTATTATACATACAGATATCGGGTGCATAATGACTCCCTTTGTGTTACTATAGTTTTATGATTTTAATACCTTTATCGTATCATAGTTGGCAGTAGAAAGCTATTGGAATCGTGCGCTGATGCCGATTTATATTTTATAAAATGTGACGTGCATGTGCATTGTCAGGAATGGCGGCATAGGAGTATGCCAGATTATAGATGTTGGAGGAAGCCACATTGAAGAAGCACGCGGCGGTATGTGTGATCATTCCGGTATACAATAAAAAGCAGGGATTAAAGCGCTGCTGCGGGAACCAATGATCGGTCTGGAAACGGCAGAAGAGAAAGTTATAGACAGGCTTGCCGCACATATTTAGCGGAACACTATTTGTTAAGCTCGATGTACTTTCCGGATTTTCAATACGGTATGCTGAATCATCGCTGCGAAACATTTGTGATCGGTTCCGACCAATGCTGGAATGATCGGCTGCATGAAGAAGGAAGGGATTATTTTTATCTGGATTTCGTATCGGATGATAGAAAGAAAGTATCCTATGCCGCATCTTTTGGCAGGCCGGAAGGCGCGGTGCCCAAGAAGCGGGGGCAAAAGCTTTTCGGAAGATTTCAGGCGGTTTCCGTCAGAGAGGAATTCGACGTAGAGCTGTTTGAAAAGTCGTATGGGATTGCGGCTTATATTTTAAATCCGACTGAAGAAAAAAGAAAGTTCTGTCTTTCACTGCAAAAAAGTCTGGGAAACATGAAGCTCATTAATATCATAGACGCTTATTAGGAGTATGGGAATGAAAATCTTATTGATTGGAAAAGAACAGGATATCAAACTGGTTTGCCGATGCGTCCGCGACGTGGAAATGGTCGATAAGATCATCTGCTGGGATGACGATTACGGGCCGGAAGAGCTGGAACCGGATATGCTTGCATTATATGATGCGGTGATTGTAGCGGTTGAAAGCGAAAAACAGGCAGGATATCTGTATGAATTGCTGGCATGTATTATAGGAGACGACGAGGGGAAACTGATCAATTTTTATGCAGTTTACCGTGCCATGGTGCCGGATATGATCGTAGACAGGGTTATGAAGAATCCTCTGATACCGAAATACGATGGTATGATTCTGGGGATATCGCATGCCAATTACGGTATCATACCAAGATGCCTGAATGTTCCGTTCTGCAATCTGGCTGTGCCGTCACAGGATATTTATTATAATCTGAAAACATTGGAATACTGTCTTGCCAACTACAGGAGCCGTATCGCCGATTTGAAATATCTGGTCATTGACATGTTTGACTATACTTATTTTAATTATGATGTGTCTTTGAGCAAAACGGCGGTCAGTTATTACTATTATTACGGCGGTTATATTCTGGATGCTCATAATTTTGCCGGAAATAAGAATTTTGACTATGGTTTTGAGCAGATGCAGATATTATTGCAGGAGAAAAAACTGGCGGGCATAGATCATGAGAAGATGCTGCTTTGGGAGAAAATTTTCGATAACGTGCATGCCGGGACGCAGTACCGGGAATTCGGCAATCCGGTGAAGCTGTTTGAAAGAGCCAGGATCGTAAAAAAGAAAGATCTGGACGAATACCGGGTATGTACCAGTATCGTTCAAAATACTTATCAGGATACGATAAAAGAAAATATTGCTCATTTTTATGAACTCTTACATCTGGCTTATCAGCTGAATCCGGATCTGAAGGTTTTCGTTATCCTGCTGCCGCGGTATGCAGAGGCGGAAAAAATGGCGGCGCAGGCGTATGCAGGCTGGAAGAAGATATTTTACGATATCATAGAAGAGAGCGGCAGACAGTATCCTTTTCGTTTTATAGATTTTAAGGGGCATGAAATATCGCAGGAGCGGGCCTGCTATTATGATATATCCCATCTGAATTATTACGGCGCGGTAAAGTTTACGCATCTTCTCGGAACGTATATGGGACTTGATAAAGAAGAAAGGCATGGGTATTACGCATGAATATTATGATATCTACCAACCGGGAATATATAGGATATGCCTGTATCATGCTCATGTCGCTGAAACGCCATCATAAAAATATTATGCTGTCCGTGTACATTTTGCATAATGAGCTGACAGAAGAAGATTTTACATTCATGGATGAAGTCATCGGGTCCGAAGGGATAGCGCTCATACCGGTTTTTGTTCCGGATACTGGAGCTGGAGTTTTCGGCAATTGATCTGTTGGATAAAAAATAATCGGTTTACCGGGAAAATACAGGAGGATAGATACCATGGTCATTTTTTTAAAAGGCATGCTGCAGACACTGGATCTGTTTATTGATTATATGACGCAGGACATGGAGGATGCGGTCGTGATAGATGTATCTGATTACAAAGCGTATATCGGGCGGCTTCAGGAGCTGGATGCACAGATCGATGAGACGACGGATGTCATAACATTTAACAATGTCGGTCTTACTGTAGAGGCGCATGGCAGGAATTATTGGGAAGTAAAACAGGTGAAGTTTCATAATGTGTATGTCGATCCGCCTATATGGTATTTGCGGGTATTGGAACGCAATTATAAGTGTATGCAGATCATTACGGTAGACGCTTATCATAAGGAATTTATGAATACCTATTTCCCGTCGTATAAGAACACGCAGTTTCTGCCGCTCGCCGGAGTTCCGCTGCCGGAAACTGCAGAAATTCCCTATGAAGAAAGGAAAATTGACGTATTGTATGTCGGGGCGAGAAGGGAAGTGCAGAGTTCCTCTCCTGTATTTGCCTTTCTGCAGGGACACGACGACGAAGTATTTTATACCATAAAGAAGATCCTTTTGGAATATCCGTTCATGACGCCGGAAAAAGCATATGATATCTGTATGAGCCAGTTTGGATTACAGTTAGGACTGGAAGAGGCGCGTATCTGCTTCAGGGCCATATATGAGCAGATTGTCAGTGAAGTGCGCGGATATTATCAGGGCAGAGTCATAGAATCTCTGGCGGCAGCAGGCATTACGGTGGATATTTACTGTAAAAAAGGCTGGGAACCGGTACAGGCCAGATATCCTGATCATATCCGCCTGCATGACAGTGTTACGCCGACAGAATGTATGGAGTTAATGCGGGAGAGCAAGATCACGTTAAATATTCAGCCGTGGTTTAAGTACGGTTCGCATGACCGCATATACAATGCCATGCTGAACGGTTCCGTATGTGTTTCCGATACGTCGGATTATCTGGTAAAACATTTTAAAAACGGCCGGGACATTGTTTTTTATGAATTGGACGATATGGACGGACTGGTGAAAAACGTCAGACTGCTGTTGGATAACCCGGGATTTGCCAGGGTCATCATGGATAATCAAAAAAAGGCGGCAGCCCATTCCACATGGAAAGAACGACTGCAGAATATTCTGGAACAGCGGTTTGAGGAAGGAAAAGATTTCGTATAATGCAGGAATTGAAAGAACAGATCAAAGAAAAGTTTGCGCAGGGACGTTACGATGAACTGGAGCAGTTGATCAAAGCAAATGAAAAAGACGAGATCAATGACAACGATATCGTAACGCTCCGCTACCTGTTCCCTGTCTATAAACAGGAGAAAGCGGCAGGAAAACAGACGCTTTTTGAAAAAGCGGGGAGCATGGAGCGCTTATTGGAGCGCTATACCAAATTACGGTTTTATCTAAGAAGGATCGATTTTGACCTTATGGATGGGGGCATGGAGACATTCTATGCCTATGTATCCGAGAACGGAATATCGATCTTTGAATTAGTGGCGGCCGTCCGCTACAGCGTCGTACATAAAGACAAAGTATTACGGCTGATCGGGGGAAATCTGTAAAAGAGGGAATGGTAATGGAAGAAAAGGGGAACCGCAGCCAAAAGGTTTGCTGGCAAGAGGTTTGCGGGCAAAAAGTTTGCAAGCAAAAGGTTTGCTTTATTATCTGCAGCAACGACAAGTTATACACGTCGGAATGTCTGTATTATATTGATCATTTAACCGTGCCGGAAGGATACCGGATCGACGTGCTGACCGTGGAGGATGCCGCGTCTATGGCGGCGGGATACAATGAGGCAATGGGATGTTCCGATGCAAAATACAAAGTGTATCTGCATCAGGATACCTTTCTGATCAATCCTGATTTTATACAGGATTTTCTGCATGTTTTTGGGCAGGATGAAAGGATCGGGCTGATCGGCGTGGTCGGCTCTCCCAAACTTCCTGAAAACGGCGTTCCGTGGAACGGAGAACGGTGCGGAGCGCTTTATGAGCAGTGTATTTATGATACGCTGACATTTTTTGCGGGGAACGAACAGCAGACGGAAGTGGAAGCAGTCGATGGCCTGCTCATGATAACGCAGTATGATATCCCCTGGCGGGAAGATCTGTTTGACAAATGGGATTTTTATGACTGTTCGCAGTGTCAGGAATTTATCAGACGCGGCTATAAAGTAGTCGTCCCGCAGATGAGCGCGCCGTGGTGCGTGCATGACTGCGGATTGATGAATCTGGCCTGCTATGAGGAAGAACGGCAGAAATTCTTAAAAGAATACAGGTGGTAAAGATTGAAACTTTTATTATATGCATGGCAGGCGAATAACGAACGGATATTGGCGGCCAATTTGGAAAAACTCGGATTCGAGATTATTTGGTTTCGGAAAGTGTGCAGACATTATACAAGAGATATGGAACTGGCTGCAGAGATGATACCGCTTATTCATCGGGAAGGCATAGAAGCGGTCATATCCTTTAATTATTTCCCGATCATCTCGGCGCTTTGTCATACGAGCAAAATCCCTTACTACGCGTGGGTATACGATTGTCCGCACTTTACTTTATATGCCGGACAGATTATGCTGCCCTGTAATCACATCGGAATATTTGATCGGGAAATGGTCGGAAATCTGCAGGAATATGGCGTACGGACAGTGTCGCATGTACCGCTCGGTGCAGATCCGGATCTGTTTGCATCGGTTATCGGGGAGGCGTCTCCGGCAGAAAAGGAAGAATATCGGTGTGACATCTCTTTTGTCGGTTCCTTTTATACGGATGTTCATAATTATTATGACAGATTCAAAGCCGGTGCGGCGGACGATATGAAGATGCGGAAAGCAGTGCAGGCGTGGGATGCGGTTATCGAAAAACAGTGTTTTGCCTATGAGAAAGATTATTTGAAAGAAGCGGTAAGATCTGGAGAAACAGATTTAAAACCTGTCGAAGCGATGATGAAGAGCCGGGGATTGATGCTTGGAGAGGATTATTTTGCAAAAGCAGAAGATATTTTGTTGGCGGCCGTGCTGGAAAAGAAAGTAACCGTAGAGGAAAGACGGCTGCTTATGGAAAAAGCAGCGCAGCGGTTCGGCGGCAGAGCCGATCTGCGGCTGTATACGGGATCTGATCTGAAATCTTCGTCTGTTCTGGCAAAATACAGCCGGGGCATTGTAGATTACCATACGCAGATGCCGCTTGTATTTGCAGGGAGCAGGATCAACCTGAACCTGTCCCTGCGTTCCATTCATGCGGGGATTCCGCTCAGAGTGCTGGACATTATGGCGTGCGGCGGTTTTGTATTAACGAATATGCAGCCGGAGATTGCGGAAAATTTTGTTGACGGACAAGAGGTGGTCATGTTTCGTTCACTTGCCGACTGCATGGACAAAATAGACTATTATCTGCGGCATGAGGAAGAAAGAGCGCAGATTGCGGCAGCAGGGGCGCGGAAGGTGCGGGAAGCATTTTCTTATCGAACCGGACTTATAAAATTGCTGGGAGGTTAAAGGATCATGAAAAAGGTCAGCGTAATCGTTCCCTGTTATAATGCGGCCGAATATCTCGACCGCTGTATGGAACATCTTCTGAAACAGACGATAGGAACAGAAAACATGGAGATCATTCTGATCGACGACGCTTCGACCGATGACGGTGCGACGCTTGGCCTGCTTACGGCGTATGAGGAAAAGTATCCGGATACGATTCTTGTCATTGCTTTGGAAGAGAACATGAGGCAGGGCGGTGCCAGGAATATCGGGATTTCTTATGCGGGCGGAGAGTATCTGGTATTTTGTGATGCGGACGACTGGCTGGCTTACAGGGCATTGGAAATCTTATACCGTACGGCTGTACAATATGATGCGGACGTAGTGGAATATCGTTATAAGGTGGTTTCCGACGATACGGAAACAGGAGAGGAGATCGAACAGGGAAACGGCAGTTATTTGAAGGAGCTTTGGGACGAAGAAACGAAAAGAAAGACGCTTATGGCTTCGACAGATGAGTTTTCCCTTGGATGTATGAGGAAATTCTACAAAGCGTCGTTAATTAAGGACAATCAGATCCGCTTTGCACAGCGGCTGATCTGTGAAGAACCTTCTTTTACCCTGCCGGTCCGGCTGTATGAGAAAGTACATGTTTTTGTGGATGCAAAACTATATTTTTACTTGCAGACACACAACAGCACCGTACATAGGAACTGGGATGCACATAAATGGGACAATGCAAGAGTGTGGCTGCTTCTGATAGAAGACCTGAAAGAAAGAGGACTTTTTGAGCGCTGCCGGGCGGAGCTGGAATGTATGTTTTATGACTGGGGATTCGGACTGAGTATCAGTATGCTGATTCAAAAAGGATATACTTTGACGGCAGAAGAGATGAGTTTCCTAAAAGATATGCTGCTTCATCTGTTTCCCGACATACTGCAAAACAAATATGTTATGGAAAAAGAGGAGGAGTTTGACCGCATTTTAAAGACCATTCTGAAAGTGGAGCTTACGCCCGGGAATGTGTGGGGATTAAATCAGGCGTTAAAGAAATGTCCGCTCTAAAGAGCGGACAGCATTTCCCTTACCCGGTGTCTGTACGTGTGTCCTGCCGCAGTCTTATGATGACCGTTGTCTGCAATATCCTGCCGTTCTTTTTCATGGGTAAGATAATAATCGATCTTCTGCAGCAGATCTTCTTTGCTTTCGTAATATACAAAATCTTCTCCCGGTACAAAATCATCCAGAAAGTCAGCCTGAAAATTACTGAGCAGAAAACCGCCGCTGCCCATAATATCAAATGCGCGCAGCGGAATGCCGCTTTTGATACTGCGCAGAGAGATGTTCAGATTGATCCGGCTTTGTTTAAAAACCACGGGCATCTGCGTATAGTAATCGACTGTGCCGTGGTTGCGAAGGCCCGGCATGGAGAAGGCTATATCATGGGTGAAAAGATCGATGGTGTGTTCTTTCGTAATAGCCGAAAGCAGTTCCGTACGTTCCAAACCCGTGATCTTGCGGTTGATTACATATTGGGCATAAAGGTATTCTTTGCTTTCCACACCATCGGGGTTGGGATCCATGGGCAGCGCCTTATAAAGATCATCCATAACGGGAGCCAGGGATTCCTGAATGAAATTATAACCCTGCACTTTCATCTGCGCGGACATCATGGCATCCAGATAGCCTTTTGTATAATCGGATAATGTCGTCATCCGTTCAAAGAAATTATGCTTTTCCGTATAAAGGGAACCGATGAATGAGATATCGTATATACAGGGCGAAACAGCAGGGACGGATTTTTCTTTGCATGCAGCCTGGGGATCTGCGGGCGACATATCCGCAGTCATGGAATCCAAACGTTCCGTATTCGCCGCCATAGGCAGATAGTGTACCGTCGTGATTCCGGCATTGTGGAATTCCAGGTACAGTTCTTTATCAAAAATATAAATGACGTTGCATGGATTGATGACCGTATAGGAATAAAGCATAACGTAGGGACTGTCATAGATCCATGAGATATAAGGAATGTCTTCTTTTTTGCAGACATTGGAGATCACCGGAAAATAGTTGAAAGAAAAAACGACGTCCGGTGTTTTTTTATGCAGGGCGTTTGTAAGCTCCGACTCAATTTCGCCGTTTCGCCTGCCGTCTTTATTGGAAAAAGGAAAACAGACGGTCTCATGGCCTTCTGCACGGAACGCATCTTTCATATCTTCATTGCCGAAACTTGCCCATTCGATAAAAAGTATTTTCATAAGTACCTCATTCCCTGATCAAAAGATTATGTGTATTCTATCACAAAAATAAGATGGTAGAAAGACTGTTTTATGTTACAATAAAGAAAATCCGGAAGGAGGGGCCCAGCATGATATCGATTCAAAACAATATGCTGGCAATGAATGCCGAAAGACATTTTCAGATAAACGGCAAAAAGAATGCAAAAATAACCGAAAAACTTTGGGTCGAAATCGACCGTATCGATCAGAGTACGGAATTTAACGAACAGCCGGTGTTTGGCGAATATGAACCGTCTTATTATCAGCTTATAGGCAACAGAAGATGGAATGACAATCAGGAACTGATAGATGAAATAGATGATGCGTTAGAGCAGATGAGTTCCAGGCGGAGTATTTATGGAGCGATACAGAATCGGTTAGAGCATACGATCAATAACAATAACAATGTGATCGAGAATACGCAGGCGAGCGAATCGGCTGTTCGTGACGCAGATATTGCCGGGAACGTGATGGAACATTCTGTCAATAATATCCTGCGGCAGGCATCCGTGGCGATGCTGACGCAGGCAGGCCAGACGCCGCAGATGATCCCGCAGTTGCTGCACTGATCTAAGCTTCTTGTAGATTCTGTCGATATATATTATAATGGGCGTTAGTAAAGAGAGCATGCCTGTATGTTCGACGAACGGCGAATAAAAAGGCTGCAGGCTGAGAGAAAGGCATGGTTATTAGAATGCGGAAATTTCAGAAAAATCAGATATTGGATATTATGGAGAACATCCATACCATACATCTGCGGGTCAAAGAGAAGCTCGGACAGAAAGAATACGATACGGTACAGACGGCGCTCAGTGACTGCCAGGAAGCTGCGATCCAGCTTGGAGAGGCAATCGAGCAGATAGCGGGTGAGGGAACGGATGTTGTCAGCTATCTGGAGCGCTACTGCGAAAGGGTTTATCAGATCAGTGTGGAGAGAGAGACTGTTTTGCCGCAGAAGGCTTATAAAAGTCTGGAAGAAAATCTGATCAAGGCCGAAAATGCGCTAAAGAGCATGACGACTGAGAAAGTAGCGGTTTTTCTGCCTTATAAAGCGTCTATGTGGGATTCTCTGGAAAGTGTCTGGAGGGCGGCGGATGCGGACAGCGAATGGACAAGTCTGGTGATGCCGATTCCGTATTTTACAAAGAATAAAGATGGCTCGCCGGGAGAAATGCAGTATGAGGGAGCAGATTTTCCGCCGTATGTGCCGATCGTTGACTGGCAGCAATATGCGCTGGAGGGACTGCAGCCGGATGTCATTTTTATTCATAATCCATATGATCAGTATAATCTGGTGACGACGGTCCATCCGTATTTTTATGCCTCAAGGATCAGAAAGTATACAGATAAGCTGGTATATATACCCTATTTTGTACATAAAAATGAGGTTGTGCTGGAACACTACTGCATTCTGCCGGGAACGCTGTATGCTAACATGGTAATCCTGCAGTCGGAAAAGGTCAGAGAACAATATATAAGATATTATTCTGCTGCTTTGCCGGAATTGGTAAAAAAACTTGGAAAAACTGCAATTAAACAGAAATTTCAGGCTTTCGGATCTCCTAAACTGGATGTAGAGGAGACGAAGGAAACCTTGATTCCTGATAAGTGGAAACCTTTTTTAGAAAAAAACATCAAAGTTCTGTTCTTCAATACGCATTTGAGTAGTGTGATGAAAGGGAAAAGTGAGCAGTTTCTTAAAAAATTGGATTGGATATTTAATTATTTTCAAAAAAGAAAAGATGTGGTTTTATTATGGAGGCCTCATCCGTTAATGCTAGAAACAGCAGCGTCCATGAATCCGGAGGCTGTGGAACCTTATGTACAATTGGTGAACAGATATCGGGAAGAACAAGTTGGAATTTATGATGATTCCAAGGATCTGCACAGGGCCATTAATTTGTCTGATGCTTATTACGGGGATACAAGTTCGGTGGTAGAATTGTTCAGACATCAGGGAAAACCGATCATGATTATGAATCATGAAGTCATAGATATATAAAAACAGCTTTACAATATGAGGTGAAAATGTGAATGTACATCATTTGACTGATGATGAATTACGCCGGGTTCAGATGATCCAGCTGGAAATGCTCAAAGAAGTTGACAGAATCTGTACTCTTTGCGGGATTCATTATAATATCATAGCGGGTACGCTGCTTGGCGCCGTGCGGCATAAAGGCTATATTCCGTGGGATGATGACGCAGATGTGGCGTTTTTAAGGGATGAATATGAAAAGTTTCGGATTGCCTGTAAGACGGAATTAGATCATAGCAGATTCTATTTTCAGGATCATAGAAACACAACAGGCTATCGCTGGGGGTATGGAAAACTCAGAAGAAAAGGGACCAGATTTCTACGTGAACACCAGGAACACATGCCCTATGAACAGGGGATTTTTATTGATATATTTCCGCTTGATCCTGTTTCGGATTATAAGTTTGTGAGGACATTGCAGAATTTTCATTGTTATTGTATCCGAAAGGCGATGTGGGCGCCGGTTGGTATGATAGCTTCAAAGAATCGTTTTTTAAAAGGCTGGTATAAGCTTTTAAATAATATTCCGGCAGATGTTTTATACGGGTATTTCAACAGATATGTACGCAGATTAAATAGAAAGAAGACAAGATGGGTTCGCATCCTGACTTTTCCAACACCCAATAAGGAATATGGATATTTGCGGGAATGGTATGAGAACAGTGAAAAAATATTATTTGAAGATGAGATCTTCTGGGGGATTAAAAATTTTGATGCATACCTGTCATTTAAGTTTGGTGATTATATGAAACTGCCGCCGATAGAAATGCGGAAAGTACATCCGGTAACAGAGTTACAGTGTCTATAAGAAATATAAATAATTACAATGAGGGAAAGGTAAGGAAGAAACGCTCATGAAGAAAGTCATTACATACGGTTCATTCGATTTATTTCATGAAGGGCATTACCGGTTATTACAGCGGGCAAAGGCATTGGGGGATTATCTGATCGTTGGAGTAACTACGGAGCATTACGATGAGTCACGCGGGAAAATGAACGTAGTAGATTCTTTGATGGATCGTATTGAAAATGTAAAAAAGACCGGTTTTGCAGATGAGATTATCATAGAAGATCACGAAGGACAAAAAATCGAGGATATTATGAAATACGGGATTGACGTTTTTACTGTTGGTTCCGATTGGACAGGAGTTTTTGACTTTTTAAAGAATTATTGTGAGGTTGTTTATCTGGAAAGAACGAAAGATATATCAAGTACGATGCTGCGTGCGAAGAAGTATAACATTATCCGTCTGGGGATTATTGGGACCGGGCGTATTGCGGCACGCATGGTGCCTGAAGCGAAATACGTAAGCGGGATAAACGTAGATGCGGTTTATAATCCGCATATAGAGAGTGCCAGGAGGTTTGCAAAGCAGTTTGAGACGAATAAGTACATGGATGATCTGGAAGAGTTTTATGCGGAAATAGATGCCGTATATATTGCTTCTCCGCATCAGACACACTATGAATATATTAAAAGCGCTATTCTGCATCAGAAACACGTTTTATGTGAAAAACCCATGGTTTTAAAAAGGGAGCAGGCGGAAGAAATGTTCCGGCTGGCAGAAGAAAATAAGGTCGTCTTAATGGAGGCAATCAAAACAGCGTATTGTCCGGGATTCAACCAACTATTGTCGATTGTGCGAAGCGGTGCGATCGGAAGTGTACGTGATGTGGAGGCATGTTTTACAAAATTGGAAAATCCGCTGCATCGTGAACTGACAGATACAGAATATGGCGGAAGTTTTACGGAATTGGGAAGCTATACAGTATTACCGATTTTGAAAATATTGGGGAAGAATTATCGGGAATTGGAATTTAAATGTCAGACTGCCGCTAATGGTCTGGATATTTATACAAAGGCATATTTTACTTATGAGAATGCTTTTGCAATATCGAAGAATGGTCTGGGCGTGAAATCAGAGGGACAGCTCATTGTTGCAGGGACAAGGGGATATATTGTCGTGGAGGCGCCATGGTGGAAAACGACTTCTTTTGAGGTGCGATATGAAGACAGCAGTCAGAATGAAAAATATTTTTCAAAATTTCTAAAAGATGGACTTAGATATGAAATAGGAGATTTTGTATCCTGTATAAATGGTTTTGGAGAGAAACAATTCAAGCTGACAAAAGGGGAAAGCATTGCAATAGCAGAAATCATGGAAAAATTTTTGGAGACAAGAAATGCAAAGTAAAAAGGTTTCAGTTATTATACCGGTTTATAATACGCTGAATTATTTGAATCGGTGCTTGGAGAGCGTAGTTTCGCAAACATATCAGAATATGGAAATCATCTGCATAGATGATGGTTCGACAGATGGATCTGAGAAGATAGTAGATGAGTTTGCGGCGAAGGATAAACGTATTATAGCTATTCACCAAAAGAACAGGGGAGAAAGCAATGCCAGAAATACCGGACTGAGGACGGCCACCGGTGATTACATAGGGTTCATGGATTGTGATGACTGGATAGAGCCGGATATGTATGAGAGTCTTGTAAAAGCGTTGGAAGAGGAATGCGCGGATATGGCGATTGCCGGATTTTACCAGGAATATGAAGATCCGGGGAAACCCTGTATCGAGGTGCAGAATGAAAAGAACGTGGAACCAAAGAGGTTTGACGGAAGACAGCTTCTGCGGTATCTCTATGAGAGAGATTCCTATCGTGCATTTGCTTATATGTGGGATAAATTGTATAAAAGAGAAATCGTATGTGGTGATTCAGGAGAGCCGATATTTTTTGATGAAAGCCTTCAACTGGGAGGAGACGTTTTGTATCTGGCGCAATGCGCTTTGAACACAAAGCATGCGGTTTACATAGACAGAGCGTTTTATCACTATTTGCAGCGGAAAAAATCAGGGTTTCATATACCGGATTTATCAAGGAAACGGGATCATATAAGAGCCTATCAGATTGTCGAAAAGAAATTTGAAGAACATTATGTAGAACCGTCTGTAATGGACTTTATTAAGCGGATAATCGCATATAACAGCAGCTGCGCAGCGGAAATTGCGTATGAGCAGCAAAATCAGGATATGCTGGAGATTTTTCAGAGCATCATGCGGAACTATGAGAACGAGTACCGCAGACTGAATGCCTCCAGAACAGAATGGATAAAACGTTTTGATGAGATATTGCAATATGAAATTTAATATATAAGGACGGATGATTTAATGTCGAAGATATGAAGAAAGGGGAGACATGATATATGCGTTGGAAAAATAAGGGGCATGAATATGATGAAGTATATCGCTGCATTTCCGCAAAAAAGGGATTTTATCTGTTTGGCTGTGGAGATTATGGAAAGCAGTTTTTGAAATCATTTCAGAAAGATGTGCCTGTTATAGGATATATTGATAATAATCCGGCGAAACAGAGGGAACTGATATGCGGAAAGAAATGTATCGGATTGAATAATCTGATTTTGAAAGAAGATGAGGGGATAATCCTGACAATATCTCAGATTGACCGTACCGGAGCAATAGAACAGTTGGAACAGCAGGGATATCAAAAGGATATAGATTTTTTCCTGATAGAAGAATTTATTTCCGTGTTTTACCTTTATCGGTATGATAAAGTATATTTTCTGAGCGTTTCCTTTCTTCCAAGTACAGTATGTAATCTGAAGTGCAGATATTGTCTGAATTTTAATCCTTTTGCAAAGGAATTTTATGTCAGGGATTGGGAAGCATTAAAGGCGGATGTAGATTTATTCTTTGCCAACGTGGATTATATTATGCTGTTTCATGTAAGCGGCGGGGAACCTATGCTGTATCGCTATACAGCGGATTTGATTGAATATATTGACAAAAATTACCGGGACAGAATCGGTACATTACGAACAGTTACTAACGGGACGGTGGTTCCCACAGAGGAAATGCTGTGCAAACTTGGTAAGTGCAGGGTGGAAGTGACGGTAGATGATTATCGGGAAGCCGTACCCCAATATAATGTGCAGTTTGATGAATTGATACGCAAAATGGAAGAATATCAGATTCCGTACTATATCAATAAAGCAGACAGCTGGGTGGATCTGGCGCCGGAAAAAACAGATTACTCTGCAATGACGGAAGAATGGCTGATACAACATCGTTCCCGATGTGGCCAGACATGGCAGGAACTGCGGGACGGCAAATTATATAGCTGTAATTATGCGGCGTATGCTGCGGTGGCCGGCATTGCAGGAGAACAGGATTTAGAAGAAAGTTATGATCTGCGCAGACATACAGTAGATAAAAAGAAAGAATTGATTGAATTTCGTTTGGGATATACCGAAAAAGGTTATACAAATTTCTGTAAGAAATGCCGAGGTTTTACAGCGCATGATACGGACTTGGTAGAAGCGGCACTGCAGGTGAAGGAGAACAGTTGTTGACATGAAACTGTATAATTGTCGTTTAGATGAGTTACATAATCGAATAGAGGGGCAGAGAGTAGTTTTATTTGGAGTCGGAGAATATTTTGAGCTATATATGAAAGAAAAACTACCAATAGAGGTACTGAGGAGTGTTAACTATGCCGTTGATAATAGTCGGTATGATTCGGTATTACAAATTATGGATCATAAAGATATATCGGTATACGCCCCTTCTAAATTATTGGGAGAAGATAAGTGTATCATATTGATCGGCAGCAGTAATTATATGAGTGAAATGTACGAACAGTTAAATAGTATGAATCTGAGTGATGATATTAGCTGCTATATTTTTCCGCTAATTATGGTAAACAGTGCAGGGAAGCAGGATGTACAAATAAAGAAGCAGATAGAAATGACCAAAACCTCTCCGCAAATACCGAGGATACTGCATAGTTTTTGGTTCAGTGGTGATAAAAAGCCGGAAACCTATCAAAAATGTATAGATAGTTGGAAAAAGGTATGTCCTGATTATGAAATTTATGAATGGACTATGGATAATTATGATTATACAAAGCATCCATTTATGCAAAAGGCAATCGCAGAAAAGAAATGGGCATTTGCATCTGATTATGCAAGACTGGATGTTGTATACCATCAGGGAGGAATTTATCTGGATATGGATGTGGAATTGCTGCGTCCATTAGATAGTTTACTGGGATGTGAGGCATTCTTTACATTTGATACCCAAAACGATATTGACTTGGGTACATTTGCAGCTAAAAAGGAGAATTTATTAGTAAAGAAATTAATGGGGTTATACGACGGTATCGCTTTTTCGGGTGATATGAAAAGGATGAATCAGTTGTGCCAGCCGCGTTATATCAGGTCTGTATTAACAGAAGCAGGATTGGAGTTAAACGGTGATATGCAGTTAATTGATGGCATGGTTTTTTTACCCAGAAATTATCTGGTGCCACAGGATAGTATTGTTTATGAATTTAGTGCAATGTCGGAAGACACTATAGCGATACACCGGTATAATGCCGGTTGGAAAAACGGAGATTATCGTGAGAAGCGAATAGCAAATAATAGAAGAATTTGGAATTTGATAAAATAAATCAATAGGAAGTACCTTGAGAGAGTTGCTTTGTAGGGAAAAGGAGAGATGAGTATGAAAAAAACAATTATATACGGCATGGGAGAGTATTATAGAAAAAATATTAAAAAATTACCTTCAAATTTAGATATAATTGCTTATGCGGAAAGTAATTATAATGATACAACTACCGCCACAGGCCGGCTTTTTGAAGGAAAGAGAGTTTTGTCTTTAGAGGAATTGGGGCAAGAAGATTATGATTATATTTATATTTGTACCAGCTATACTGCAGGAAATCGAATCTTTCAATATTTGATGAATTATAACGTGGATATAAGAAAAATAAGATTTTTGAATAGAATAGATGTTTTAGAGGAAGGGGACGAATGGGAATATGAGGCAGAAGATGATAAATGCCTGATATCAAAAATTGGTAATATACGGATTAGAGAACGTTATCTGACAGATTTTGATATTGTTGCTGAGGTTTTTATAAATAATGCTTACCGAATTAATTTTTTACAGGAAAATGCGGTAGTCATTGATATTGGTATGAATATTGGAGCAGTCTCATTATATTTTGCATCTAAAGAATGGGTCAGTAAGGTATATGGGTTTGAACCATTTCCAGATACATTTCAGCAGGCTCTGGACAATTTTGAACTAAATGATATTCATATAAAACGTAAGTTATACCCGATGAATGTTGCTTTATCTGATAAAGAGGAGGATATAGAGGTTGCAGTGAATAGTGAAAATACGGGTTGGAGAAGTATCATGTCCAAAGCAGATGATAAACGGAAAGAGAAAATATCCTGTAAGGATGCGTCTGAAGAAATCAGAAAGATTATTGATGAGAATGGAGATAAGAAAGTTATTCTGAAAGTTGATACAGAGGGTTCGGAGTTTGCTATATTTAACTCTATCAAAAGAACCGATTTGCTTCATAAAATTGATGCCATTATGATTGAGTATCATAGAAATCCAAAAGAAATTATAGATTTATTGTCGTCATACTGTTTCAAATCTTTTGTTGTAGGGGAAAAAATAGGGATGATTTATGCCGTAAAATAGCAGCAAAATAAAGAGAAAGGTAATATATACATGAATAAGGAATTAACCATTGTAATGACTACAGATGAAAATTATATTTTGCAGACGAGAGTGGCTATCTGGACTTTATTGGAAGCAGGAGAAAAAGATTCCTTTTTCAATATATATATTTTATGTGATTCGCAGCTTGAAGAGTGTAAACGGGAAAAAATTTATGTAATACAGAAAAAATGGACTAATGTTCACATTTCTTTTAAAGAAATTAACGAAAGTATATTTATGAATGCCAAAACGACGTCTTATATTCCAAAATCATCTTTTTACCGTATTCTCATACCGGATATTATAGAGGGTGACAGATGTCTGTTTTTAGATGGCGACATTATTATTAATACAGATTTGTCAGAAATATATAATATAGACTTGACGGGAAAGTATTTGGCAGGAGTAAAAGACTGCATGCTGCAATGTAATATGAAAGAGTATGAAAATTACGGAGATACCATTGGAATTCCGGGAATGAGTGAATATATAAATGCCGGCGTATTGCTTATGAATTTGACGTTAATGAGAGATGAGGATATGTCAAGGACATTTATTTCCTGTTTAAAAGATTATTATATGTTTATGGATCAGGATATTATGAATAAATGTTGTTTTGGAAAGATTGTACAACTGGATTTAAAATATAATTTTTTTGCAGATTATTATAAGAAAACAGATAAATTAAAGGGTACTTTTTTTTCACAGAGAGAAATTGATGATGTAAATAAAGGTTTTGGCATTTTACATTTTCCGGGGAAATATAAGCCGTGGAATTGCATAAGGACAGGCGGTGCAGATTTGTGGTGGAAATGTGCCGAGAGAGCTTTATCAGCAGTTGATTATGAAGAACTATATAATAGTGCAGTAGAAAATACTCAAAAAAATGATTGGGAATACATACTTAATAGATGCAAAAATATTAAAGATGTTATTATAATAGGGTTTTCAGATATAGGAAAAGATGTGGCCGACTCTTTAATGCGATGCGGAATAGAGAATATAAAATGTTTTTGTGATAATAATCGTGAGAAACAGTTATTGGAATATAATGCCATAAAGGTTTTGTCAATAGATCATGCGGATCTGGAATATCCGGAAGCTTTGTGGATAAATACAAGTCAGGCGGGTGCAAGAGATATCAATAAGCAGTTGCTGCTTAAAGGAATCAGGAAAGATAGTATATTAGTTTATACTGTTAAGTCAAAACTGTATTATGAAAATATAGACGAGCAATACAGAGAGTATGAAGCAAAACAATATAGAATGAAGCAGTATGGAGAAATGAACTAGGAGCTATGCCGTGCATTGTCTGAGGAGGAAATGATGAGTGAAACATTTGGTTTTGGGGGCATCCGGATTTATTGGAAGAAATTTAATTGAAAGCATTCTTAACAATAGTCAGGATGAATTGATCTTATTTGATAAGGTAGAAACAATTTTTGGACGGGAAATATCCGCGGAGCAAAAGAAGAGATGTCGTATCATAAAAGATAATTTTCAATTATCTACCAATTTTGAACAATTGACAGCAGGAATTGATACGGTATATCATTTGATAAGTACGACATTGCCTAACAATTCCAATCAGAATATTGGAATGGGGTTGATGGATAATGTTATTGTAACAGCCTCTTTTTTGGATGCCTGTGTAAAAAATGGGGTAAAGAGGGTACTGTTTTTGTCTTCCGGAGGAACAGTATATGGTGTATCCGCGAAGATGCCTTTAGAAGAAACTGCATGTAACGAACCCATTTCAGGTTATGGACTGCAGAAGATTACAATTGAAAAATTATTATATTTATATTGGTATTTATACGGTTTGGATTATAGGATAGTCAGATTATCTAATCCATATGGGAAGTATCAGAAACCCAATGGGATACAGGGTGTTATGACTACGTTTGTTTTCAGGGCTATGAAAGGGGAACCATTGTATGTTTATGGAGATGGTTTGATTATAAGAGATTATATATATATAGAAGATGCTATTGCCGCAATTCTTAATATCGCGGCATACTCCGGAGAATATAAAGTATTTAATGTCGGTTCGGGCAAAGGGTATAGTGTCAATGAAATAATAAAATTAATTGAGATGGTACTGGGTAAGGCGGTTAAAGTAGAATATCTGGATAACCGAAAGGCAGATGTTCCGGTTAATGTTTTGGATATTACAAGATATGAACAATGTTTTGGGCAGCTTATTCATGTAACCTTAGAACAGGGGATAAAAAAATTATATCAATATTTTGCCCAGTTAGATTGCATAACGCCGGCGGAGAAAGTTTGAGGGAGAGATGAGATTTTCAATAATTACTGTTTGCCTGAATAGCGTGCATACGCTTGAAAAAACAATACAAAGTGTAATATCGCAGGAAAACGTAGAATTAGAGTTTATTATTGTAGATGGCGGTTCGGAGGACGGGACACTTGATTTAATCAAGAAATATGGTAAAAAAATTACAAAATGGATAAGTGAACCAGATCAAGGCTTATATGACGCAATGAATAAGGGAGTCCATATGGCAACTGGGGATGTAATAAGTTTTTTGAACAGTAATGACTGGTATGAAGAGAATATTTTCCCTTTTATTGAGAGTGTCTTTTCGCAAAGCGGATGTGATATGGTTGCGGCCAGGCAGGCATTGATAGGAGATAAAGGGATTGTTGGATATAGTGTAAAAGAGCGGGTTGAAGAGGATATATATGTTGATATGATTTATTCACATCCTGCTCTTTTTGTTAAAAAAAGGCTGTTTTTGGAACATGGAGGATTTGATTTACAATATAAGATATGTGCAGATTATGACTGGACATTAAGAATGTATATACAGGGAGCGAAAATAAAAAGCGTTGATTTTGTTACGACGAATTTTACATTGGGAGGATTAAGTTCTGGTAGAATGTGCATAGAAGAGCGGAAGAAAATAAGTCTCCGGCACTTACCACTGGATAGGAAAGCACAACGAATAGATGATATAAATGCATTATATCAAAAAAGTATGGATACTCTTTATTTGGACAAAGTAACAAAATTGATAAAGACATGCAAAAGAGAAAGAAACGAATTGAAGATGGTATTAGAAAAGAAACTGGAGTGGACATGCTGCTGCCATTTGTTTGGGACGGGTTTAAGGGCGCATGAGTGTGCTGATATATTAAATATTTTGGGGATGAAAGTCGGGAAAATATTCGATAATAATGTATTGAAGCAGGGAACGGAATGGCTTGGGAAAATTATAGAAAAACCGGCATATTTCGAAGACGGATATACGTGGGTTATTACAACCACATTTTACGAAAAAGAAGTCGAGAAGCAGGTAAAGGCTATGGGAATCAGAAAATATGTATTGTTTTCTGAAATAATCAGAATTATTTCGGATTTCGCTGTTAAGAAGAATATTAGTATATAAATGTTAAAGGAACAGGATATAGTATGAGAAGTATAGATATTGATGATAAACTGGATGAATTGATAATCAGGTATAAAGTAGACAGGTTTCATCCAAGATTTTCCAAAAAGAGAAAAGCAAAGCAATTATTGCACAGTTTTTTGAAAAACTATGAGGATGATGAAAAAGTCATTTTTGTGGCAGGTAATCTGACTGACAGGAATTATTTTGTGGAAGATAGTAAAAAAGGAATACAGAAATATGAGATTGTGTATTATGAACAGGTAACAGAATACGAGTGGGAAAAAATAGAAGAATGCGATGTCATTATAGTATCTTTTTATGGAAGAGAAAGAATAATGTCATTTCTACATTCCAAAGGGATAACAGCAATTTCAATTTATGATTACTTTGCAGAAAACGGGTTGATTTTAGAAGGAAATTATTATGATATTTTTGGTGAAGAATATCATACATATAAAGATAATCTGCCTACATTTAATTATGATTCTATAGATATGAATGCGATATTTTTCTTTGACAGAAGAAATTATGAGATAGCGAGAACTTCTTTTGCCAAAGAGATGTATCTTGCAAGGATGATTTTTGACTGTGTGTGTGTCAAAGATTGGAATTTAGTAAATAAATATATAGATGAATATTTGAAAGAAAAATATTCATTTGATGCAGAATACATGGAATTTAAAAAAGAGATTGCATTGCTGCTTGCTTTCATAAAGGAAAATTTAAAGACGCGAAATGAAGATGATATCATAATTTTTTGGATAGATAATCTGGAATTTGGCGATGACAGAAGTATGCCATTTTTAAGATCTTTATCTGATATATCAATGGATTTTATGAATGCTTATACAGTTACGCCTTATACACATGCAACAGCTAAGACACTTTTTGCACATAAATACGTGGTAGACGACAGATCATATAAATTGAAGGTTGATCATGAGAGTGCATTTATTCAACTGATTAAAGATCGGGGGGGGGTATTTTGCTTCTATACATACCTTAAGCAGGTAGATGAGTGCATTAAAGGCCGGCTTTATCAAAATCAATATACTACCTTATCAGAATCATGTTGGAATATGTTAATGGATATATTACAAAGTGAGAAACCCGTGTGTTCTGTTATTCATGAAATTTCAAGTACGCATCCGCCCTATATATCATTTGGACTGTCAGGCGATATGTACTTTAGCAGCGCTGTATGGGGACATGAGATAAGTAATGATAGGAATCGGTTAATAGTAAAGCAGAGAGAAGAGTCAAGACGCTATACAGATGATATTCTGAAATTATATTCCGATATTTTACCGGATAACGATTATAAGATATATTTGAGTGATCATGGGCATACTGAACTGGATAAATTCCATACGATTTTTAGGATTGTACAGGAGAATATTCAGCCTAAAAAAATACAGGGAATGTTTAGTTACATTAATTTCGATAAGTTACTATATAAAATTTTACAAAATGATAATGACTACTCGGATATTATTGAAGAATATATTAAAATTCAAGATGTGGATTATTATAATAAAGAAAATTTAAAATTCTATCTTCATAAAGATAACTTTTCGTTGGATTGGTTATGGGGTTATCAGGGGATAATAACGCAGTCACATTATTATATTCGCTATCATAGTGGACAGGAGAAATATTATAATAATAGTTTCAATGGGGAAAAATTGACAGAAGAAAAAGTTGATTATTTGCGGAACTTATGTAATGAATATCCAAATCAAATTATTTGGGAAGAACAGTTTAAATATACCCGTAATATGTATGCTACATTCCAGAATTATTTGAATAGAAATGGGTGTGTGGACAAAGACAGAATGCAGACGGTTTTAGAATTGTTTAATAATTTGCCCCGATCGTGTAGGATTGCTATCAGAGGCGGCGGAAAACATACGCTGGAATTGTGGTTTATATTAAAGAAAATGCAGCAGGAAAAAGTGGCATATGTTATTGATCAAAATAAAAAGTGTATGGCAGCGAGGCTGGGATTGGAGATAATTGATATAACAGAAATCACGCAAAAAGAAATAGATGTAATTATAGTTTCTTCTTATGAGCATGAAGAGACATGGTGTCAGGAGTTGTGTGAGTGTATAAATATTCCGGTTATAGGCTTATATAATTATTTAAAAGAAAAAGGGTTTGCATGCAAAACTGAATTTTATAAAAGGGATTATAAAAAAGAAGATGTAGTGTGGGAGGAGTGAAGGAAATAGGAGATGAATGTATTATACATAGCAAATTCTATAGAACTTTATGGAGCAAATACTTCATTGTTGGATATGATTGAAAGCATGCGGGGGGAGGGGTTTTATCCCGTCGTTTTGGCAGCAGGTCCGGGAGATCTGACAAAAGAGTTGTTCAGGAGAAAAATTAAGTATTATATTATCCCTTATTACACGAATTGTGATATAGCAGGCAGAGGACTATTGGGCAGATTCGATAAATTGCTTGCAAATATGATGCTGCTTTCAAGGGCATCAGAAATAATAAAGAAACACCGTATAGATATTATCCATACGAATGCATCCAATATAGATTTTGGGGCAATGCTTGCAATAAAGGAACAGTTGCCGCATGTATGGCATATCAGAGAAATGTTATATGAACACTATAAATTTCGATATGACGTTCCTTTTTTATCACATTATTTGTTACATAGAGCCGATAAAATTATTGCCATTTCGAAATATGTAAAAGATGGAAAGCATTTAGAAAAGAATGCGGCAGTCTTGTACAATGGGTTCCATGTGGAAAAGTATAATATCTGTAAAGGTAAGTTATTCTCCGAAGCAGTGTGTAATATTTTATATTGTGGAATGATATCCGAGGGAAAAGGTGTGATGGATGTGGTTAAGGCTGTTGACTGTTTGATAAGAAACGGGTATCAGAATATTTCACTTTCTATTGTCGGCGATGGTACTGCATATTGGAAAAAGGTGAAAGACTTTATTGAAGTCAATCATTTAGAACCATATATAAAATATTATGGATATCAGCAAAATCTAAAACCTTTTCGGGAAATGGCAGATATTGCAGTCGTGAGCTCGAGATATGAAGCATTGGGAAGGGTTACCATTGAGAGTATGTTAGGTGAAGTTCTGGTAATCGGTGCAGATTCGGGCGCTACAACTGAACTGATTTGCGATGGGGTAACAGGGTATTTATATGAAGTGGGAAACAGCAGGCAGTTGGCTGATCAGATTATTTCTGTTCTAGAAAATAAAAATAAAAGCAGGGAAATAGTATATCAGGCAAAGAAATATGCTTTGGAAAATTTTGACAGCAGCCAATATGCGGCACAGATATTAAAAATATATAAGCAATGTTTAACTGGAAAGTAGGGGATAAAAAGGATGTTGAATAGACAACTGTCATTTATGAAGGCGTGTGATATAGGTACTGAGATAATTGCAATGGACGCTTTGGGACAAGGAATTTTTACGATTGATAAGAAGGATATGTCATCACATTTATTGACTATTGTAGAAAAACAGCAGGGACAACGCAATTTATATCAGGAAGCAGCGCAGTATGGCAATAAAATATTTTTTTTCCCATATGCTTTTGTCAGCACAGAAGTTATTATATACGATATAGAGGAAGGCAGTCTGGAGTATCTTGTTTTATCACAGAAAAATGAAAAGATATTTGGGGATTATAAACCTATACAACAGATTGGAAATGATGTCTGGTTGTTCCCGACAGAAATTTCACGTGATGCCATTAAGTTTCATTTGGATACACAGGAAATTGAAATTGTGGCGCAGTGGAAAGAAAAGATGAAGAATATCGGTGTGGATAGCACAGATGTCTTCCGAAAAGTCGGAGAAATGATAGAAGTTCAGAATGTACTATATCAGCCGGTTAAGGGAACAAATTATATTCTGGGCATTGATAAGCAAAGTTATAAGACGGAATGTTATGCTCTGCCAACAAATATAAAGCTGCATACAGTCGTGGATTATAACGGCCGTGAATTGTGGTTTGTAGACTCCGATAATAATGGAGTTGTGTCATGGGAACCCGTTACTGGAAAAACAAAGTTTTTTCCAATTTCCTTTAAGGACAGTTGGAACAATGATATTTGTTGGAGTATGAAACTGTTATGTGGGAAACAGTATTTGTGGATGATTCCATATAGGGATAAAAAAATAATGAAGCTGCAATATCAGACAGGAGATTATGAATGTATTGACATTATGCCGGAGAAATTCTCCTATTATGAGAAAGCGCCGGGAAGTGTATTTGACATGACTGTAAAAAATGGAACTATCGTAGATATATACCCGTTTTTATCCAATTTGGCAATACATATTGATCTGGAAAATGATGTGCTTTCTGAGCGTTATGAGCAGATTATGCTTCCTATGGAGTGGACAGATGAAGATATAATCAAGTATCAGGCACAAAGCGGAAACGGATATGAAACAAACAGAGTTTCTCCGAATATATCTATGGATTATTTTATACAAAATATAAATATCCAAAGAAAAACAGAAACTGCCTGTAATAATGGGGACAATATCTGGAAATGGGTTAGCGGAGAGTAAGCTATGGGAAAAAAGCTGGTATTATTATATCACAGAATAAATAATACAAAAAATGATTATAACAGAATAACGGTTGAAGAAGAATATTTTCGTGCGCATATGTCTTTTTTAAAGGAAAACTATAAGGTTATTACATTCGAAGAAATGCTTTCTTATGAAGGAGAAGATGATGCAGTAACCATAACATTTGATGATGGGTTTTCAGATTTTTATGAGAAAGCGTTACCGGTACTAATGGAGTATGAAATACCGGCGACGGTTTTTATAACAACCGGGAAATTGGATACAACAACGGAACTGTGGACAACTGATATTCTGAGGATGTTGTTTGAGGATGAAGTTAAAATAGAAGAATTAAAGATTGAACTATTTAGACAACGGGTAATATTACCAATATTTACAATAGAACAACGGGCAGAAGCATATAGAATTCTGCGGCATATCTTAATGCAGTTGGGGGAAAATGCCAGGGAAAGTGTTTTAGACAGTATCAGAGAACAGCTGGAAATAGATCCCCGGGGGAGAAATGAATATTTATTTATGTCTAAAAAGGAAGTTCGGGAAATTGGGAATAATCCCCTTATTACAATTGGAGCACATACGGTTAATCACATTTCCATGAGTAGAGTAGATGATATGGAATTGCTTCGTGAAGTGCAGGATTCTATCAGAGATTTAGAAAGCATTTTAGAACGGAAAATAAAATATTTTGCGTATCCGTTTGGGGGTAAGAATGAATATTCCGATAAGGCAGTAGATATTTTGCGTCAATGCGGAATTGAAGCGGCATGTGCTGTAGAGGGTGAAATTCTCGATAGTATACAGGATGATATATACAGGATATCACGATTGAATATCGGAAATTGGCCGTTGGAATTGTTTCGGGATAAATTGGAGCAATATATTTCGAATAAGGAACCGTGTGAAAACATACAAAGCGAACAACAGTTAAGCTTTATAGGGAAATTAGAAAGTGATACGCGATTATGGAAATCCGATAGAAAAATTGTTATCTGGGGCACTGGTATTAAAGGACAAAACTTATATGAGAAATTGAGCCGGAATGGGCAAGCAGAACGAATATTGGCTTTTGGCGATAATAATGAGGCAATGTGGGGACACAAGATTGATAATACACCGATATGGAATGTTGAGCAGGTGAAAAAAATGAAGGATGTAGAAGTTGTTTTTAGTAATGTACATGATATGCAGTTATTTCAACAATTTATAGGAGAGAACTTACAAAATCTTCATTGGATAATATAAGTAAAACTTTGAGGAGGATTAAAAGTAATGGATATTAATGCAGCATTGAATGAAGTTATATTCAAATATCATTTGGATAGATATTATCCGCATTATAGGAATATGTATGAAGCAGAGCGGATATTGTGCGATATTATCTCAGAGATTAAACGGGATAATAGAAAAGCAGTGTTTGTAGGGGATGATAAAACGGGGATTGCATTTATCCAGAATATAGTAAGAGATTATAAGGGTATCCGGTTTCTTTTTTATAATAGATATGATACGGAATTGAAAAATTTAGAATCGGTTAATTTGGAAGATTGTGAAGTATATCTTACTTCTTTTTATGGTGCAGAATATATAGAGAGATGGTTTAGAGTACATGAAATACAGTATAAATGGATTTATGATATTTTTGGGGAAAGGGGTTATTTCCTGCAAAGGGAATTTTTTGTATTCGGAAAAGAAGACTTGTTGAATTTAGTCGCCCCACGGGAAATCATACACGATTCCCGCATTGGGTATACGGAATCTATCCAATGCGAATTATACTGTCAGCAAAATAAATATGAGAATACTGATAATGCTGAAACAAAACGGATTGCGCTTGAAAAGTCATTGTTTCTGTCTCTTTACATGAGAAATTTTGTAGAAGCGCGTAAGTATATTCCTTTGCTTACACAATATGACAGTAAGTTTGAGAAAGTTTGGGATGAAATACAGAATTTATTACATATGGCGAAAGAGGCTATAGTAAATAAAAATCAAAAAGATATTATAATGTATTGGTTGGATGCGCTTCCATATGGGGACGAAAAAAATATGCCCTATTTGCAAAGCGTATTTCAAAATTCTGTTGTGTTTGATAATGCTTTTACTTATATACCATATACGCATTCGGCGTTGAGGGCAATGTTTCTTGGAAAAAAGGATATTGATGATCAGGCTTATCGCATCAAAAATATAACGATAGAGAATAGCCCCGTTATACAATTTCTGGAGGAGCAGGGATATCATATTAAAGTTTTCAGCGGATATTTAAATGATAGCATACCTTTTGATTATCAGTCGGATCGCTTTTATATTGATGGGTATGTTCCGTGTTCATTAAAGCTATGGGATATGCTATCCGAAATGCTTTTAGAAAGTGAAAAAACGTTATGGTTAGTTCATGCAATGGATACGCATTTTCCGTTTTTAAACAGTATGATGCGTGATAATAATTATCATGATAAAAAGGTGCGTCAAAAACAGGTAAGACTGGAAATTGATGAGCTGCTGGCTTTTTATGAATCATTTATCAGTAAAGAATCGGTTCGGATCTATATGTCGGACCATGGGAAAAAATATGGAGCGATTCATGAAGACTTCCATGTGGTTTTCAGTATTTATAAAAGGTCGTTGGAACCGCGCCGTGTACAGGGGTTATTTTCACTTCTGGATTTTGGGACTGTTTTAAAACAAATAATTATGGAGGAAAATATAAAAGAAGAGGATTTTGTAAGGGAATATATAGAAGTAGGAAACATGGATAGATATAGTTTTCATGATTTGAAAGTATTATTCCAAAATAAAAAAGAGTTGAGTTTGTTGTATTTTGGATATAAGGGGATTATTGATCAAGATTATATTTACATACATTATAGAACCGGGAAGGAATGGCTTGCCAGAAGAAATGATGTGCCCGCGTGTAATCCATTATTATTTCTGAATTGCGATAATGATATTTGCAATTCTGAACGACTTGGATATTACAGAAATTTGGCAGGGGAGTATCCTGTAGCATTAGAGCAGGACGATAAATTTAAATATTCAAAGTATTTGTATTATTTATATGATAATATTTTGCGCCAAAGTAATGTGAAAGAGCGTATTGATAAGATTAATCAGTTAATTGCAGATTACCCTGCTGCAAGTGTTGCAATTAGGACAGGCGGGATTCATTCAGCCACGCTTTATTATGTACTTACACAAGAGAATAAAGCGAAGATATGGGGGTTTATTGATGATGACAATGAGTGCCAGTGCAGCAGACTTCCTTTGCCGGTAGCTCATACGAGTCAGATAGAAAAAATAAAGAAGGAAGGCGTAATGGCAATTGTACTTTCTTCTTATGATTATCTGGATATACTTAGGAAAGAGTCAAGGAAATGGCCAAAAGAAATAGCAATTTTAGATATTTATAGTTGGCTTGAAGAAAACGGCATAATGTGTACAGGTAATTTCTATAGGCCGGAGATAATCGAAACGGATTATGATGTTGGTTTTCCATTTGGATAATCGAAAGAGTACCCGGAATTTATATAAAATAAGCAGGAAGGCAGGAGAAACAATAATGAAATACATTATATGGGGATGTGGTGTAAGAGGAGTTTGGACAAAACAACAATTAGAAGTTGTGGGTAAAGATGTGGAAGTAGTTGCTTTTGCGGATAATAGCCTGGGGAAAATCGGGAGAAAAGTTGAGAATATACCTGTGATTTCAATATGGCGCCTAAAAAAGGAATACGTAGATTGCAGAGTAGTTATTCCAAGTACATATGGCGAGAAGGCAGTAAGAGAAATTGTTGGGCAATTATTAGATATAGTAGAAGAAGAGAATATATATATTGTACCGTGTAGTATAATTCAGGCGGGAAACAGTGCTGCTATAGAATCAATAAATGATATATTAGTATCATTTAAAGAGTGGACACAGATTGATTATCTAGGAATTAAATTGGTAAATCATTGTAACTTAAATTGCATTAGATGCAATAATTTTTCTAATATTTCTCCGGAAGACGGGTATTTGGCAAAAGAACTAGAGAAAGACATGGAGCGTCTCCATGCGCTTATACCAAATGTATTGAATGTAAAGTTGATAGGCGGAGAACCCCTGCTTAACGGGGAAATTGAAGAATGTATTTATGCGGTTAAAAAATATTATCCATATTCTCGTTATTACATAGTAACCAATGGATTGTTGCTTAAATGTTTGGGAAAAGATGTACTAAACTGTTTTAAGGAGAATAAAGTTACTGTTTATATGACATTATACCCTGCATTACAGAATAGCGTAGATGAAATTGCCGCTATTCTATTGGAAAATGAGGTGCCTTTTAACATATACAGAAGCGGTGAGTATTTTATTCCCATTTTAAATGAAGAAGGAGGATATAATCCTGAGTATATTAAAAACCAGCCTGTTGATAAATGTGTATCTTTTTATAAAGGGAATATATGCAGATGCCCGGCCGGATTAAATATAGATGTATATAATAAAAAATTTCATAAATCATTTCCGGTATCGGGAATAACCAATATTTATCAGGAGAATCTGACTGGTCAGGAATTGATGGAGATATTGGAGAAACCATTAGAACTTTGCAGGTATTGTAAAGAATGCTATGCGCTTAATGAAAAAGATTACGGGAAAAAGTGGGAATTAGGTGAAGCAAAATGGGATGATTGGATTTCCTGATATGTATGAATGAACGTGCGCACTGAAAGGAAAGAAAAATGAAGAAAATTTTTTTGATAATAATTTCTGTTATTACCGCGGCTTTTGGAGGTGCGGCCGCTATGGATGTGAAAAGAGTAAGAGATGTTGAAAGTAAAAGACAACTATCTGAAAAGCATCTTAGAATGTTTAAAATGATGAACAGGTGGGTGCAGATTAAACAAGATGATAGGAGCGTAGCAGATTATTTTAAAAGAAACGGGTATAAGAAAATAATAGTTTATGGAGTGCATTATATAGGAAAAACTTTGATAGAGGAGTTAAAAAATACTGATATTGAAATTGTGTGCGGAATTGATAAAAATGATTATGTCCTTTCGGAAAAAATTATGTTAATTAATAAAACAGATAAAATTCCGGATACGGATATTATTGTTGTTACGGCTATAGCAGAGTTTGACAAAATTGAAGATGAATTGAAACAATTGGTAAATTGTCCTATCGTTTCGTTGGAGGATATTCTTTATGCATTGTAAATATGTTGAAGGAGACAGAGAAAATGAGAATAATAATCTGGGGAACGGGTTTATATTGTAAAGAAAAAGCAAAATTTATAAAAGAAGATGATATTGTTGCTTTTGTCGAAAGAGAGAAGACAATATTTTATGGTAAGGAGACAATTTTACCGGAGGAAATAGAAAATTACCAATATGATAAGATTGTGATTATGTCCAATCATTATCTGGATATTATTCCGGAGTTATTGGAGCAGGGGAAAGTGAATGCGGAGAAAATTATTCCCGGGATCGCATATAAACCGTATTTACCTAATGAGTTGGATCTCATGTCAAATAATGCCAGGATAGAGGTAAACAATGATGGGTCATTGCTTTACACATACAATAATAAGGATACTGTTATTATTAAAAAGGGAGAAGATTGGGAACAAGTCAGAAAGCTGGTATGTCGGGAAGAAAATAGCAAAAGGATACAGGCGTTGGACGTTGTTCCTGTCAGCAAAACATTTGGGTTACAAAGAGGCGGATCGATTTGCCGCTATTATATCGACCGGTTCTTAAATGAAAATGAAGCGGCAATTCACGGGAAGGTATTAGAAATTGGAGATCGTACTTATACAGAGCGTTATAGAGAGTCTGTACAGGAGTCCTATTGCCTGCATTTTGACAAAAGTTTTCCCCAGGATGGACCAGACTTTTATGGAGATTTAAGTGATGGAACAGGCATGAAAAAGGATTTCTATGACTGTATGATTCTTACACAAGTATTGAATTTTATTGAGGATATTAAGCACGTACCCAGGGTATTGGTAAATAGTCTAAAAAGCGGAGGTGTTTTGTTAGTAACGGTAGCCGGAATCACGCCGATTAGCAGATTTGATATGGATAGGTGGGGACATTTTTGGAATTTTACGGATGCAGGAATTAGAAAAATGTTTTCTATGGAGGGAGTTGAATGTCAAACTGCAATATATGGAAATTATAAAGCGGCGTGCGCTTTTTTAGGGGGAATGTCATATACTGAACTGGATATGGGTGATTTAGAGTTTGTGGATGAAGATTTTCAGGTGATTATTGCGGCAGTTATAAGAAAGACTGGGGACAAATCATATAATGAAGAGAGGAAAATTCTTTAGTGCATTGTGCAAGGGAAATAAAGGATAATGGACATTAACGAATTATTAAATGAAATAATTTTTAAATATCATTTGGATAGGTGTTATCCACATTACAGAAATATCTATGAAGCTGAGAAGATATTAAGAGAACTGGTGCAAACTATTATAAAGGATCATAGAAAAGTAATATTTGTAGGAAATGATAAGACAGGAATAGAGTTTATTCGAAATATTTCAGGTAATTATGAATGGATTCAGTTCTTGGCATATGATAAAAGTAAGGAAATATCATCCCAGTTGGAAACCGTGGATTGGAAAATGTATGAATCAATCTATTTGATTTCATATTATGGCGGGGAATATGCTGAAAGATGGTTTAGAAAATATCATCTGCCTTATGAGGGGATATACGATATATTTGAAAGAGAAGGACTGTCTTTACAAAGGGCGTTCTATGCATTTGGTAAAGAGGATTTGTTCCCTGTGATAGCGCCTGGAGGCGTTCATACGCGTAATGATTGGACAGAATCCCTTCAATGTGAACTATATTGTCAGCAAAGTAAATATTATTTTATAAATGACCAAAGGGCAAAACATATAGCACTTGAAAAGTGTTTATTTCTTGCCTTAATCATGAAGAACTTTGAAGCGGTTCAGGTATATATTTCTTTATTGTCTAAAGAGGACATGTGTTATAGGCAAATTGGGCAGGAAATAAATAATCTATTGGATTTAATAAAATCATTTTTAATGAAGAAGAAACAACAAGATATCATTATATACTGGCTGGACGCAATTCGTTATGGTGATGAATTGGATATGCCTTATGTTCAGGATATAATGAAGAAATCGGTTGTATTTGAAAACGCATATGCTTATGTGGCAAATACACATCCAATGCTAAGGGCTATGTTTCTTGGTAAAAAGGATATCGAGGATTTTGTTTTTGACGTCAAGAAAATTACCCGGGAAAACAGCGTGCTTATTTCCTTTTTAGAAGATGAAGGATATGATATAAAAATTGTCAGCGGTTATTTTTATGATGCATTTCCGGCGCGATATATATCAGAACAGTTTTTGGCAGATTGGTATGTTCCCGGATCTATGGTGTTATGGGATATGCTGTCTAATATGATCCGACAGGAGCAAAAGACGGTGTATGTGATACATGCTATGGATGCACATAATCCATATTTAAGCAGCGGCATGAATGATCATAACTATAAAAATAAAAATGTACGTTATCAGCTGGCGAAAAAAGAGCTAGATAAACAGCTTGCATTTTATGATTCCTTTGTAAATGATCATGTATGCCGAATTTATATGTCGGATCATGGAAGAGATGAAATTGACAGACACCATGTATTGCTCAATATTTTTAAGAAAGATTTAAAACCTGGAAGAGTAGAAAAGTTTTTTACTTTTTTGGATTTCAATAAATTGTTGCGCCAACTGATTAAAAATGGTCAAATAAAAGAGCAGGAAATTACAAGTGACTATGTTGAAATTGGATGCCTGGACAGATATAGTTATCGGCAGCTGAATAATTTATTTAAGAATAAAGAGCCTCTTAGTACCCAGTTTTTCGGATATATGGGAATTGTAGATAAAAGGTATATTTATTTACGTTATACTACGGGTAAAGAATGGCTGCAGAGAATTACAGAAATTTCATTGTATAAGCCTTTTCTGTTTTACGATTCTCCCAATGATATATGTGAGCCGGAATTGCTTTCACATTATAGAAGGCTGGTTAGAAAATATCCCGCCAATTTGCTTGATGATAAATATTTTGAGTATTCAAGATATCTATATAAGCTGTACAATAATATTTTAGAACATAATAATATGCCAAAGCGTATAGAAATTATTAATCAGGTTTTTACATATTATCCGGAAAACAGTGTAGCGGTCAGGACAGGCGGCATTGCGTCAATGATGCTATACTATATTCTCTCGAAAGAAAACAGGAAGAAAATATGGGGAATTATCGATAATGATAAGGAATGCCTATGCAGTAAATTGCAATTGCCGGTTGTCTGTTCAAATGATCTGGAAGATTTACCTCAATTAGGGGTAAAGATGATCCTGCTGCCATCATATACGTATTTAAAAATCCTTCAGGAGGAATTTAATAAGATCCCGACTTGTTTAGACGTTCTGGACATATATGATGTGTTTTTGCAAAACGGACTACTATGTCAGGAAGATTTCTATAAAGTGAGTGGAAGTGAGGAGGATTATGATGTTGGATTTCCTCTGGACAGGGAAAAGTATTAAGAAGAAAGACACTTTTCGTAATTATGGAAGAGGATTGATGTGATCATGAATATTGATGATGAATTAAATAAAATTATATTTAAGTATCATTTGGATCGTTGTTATCCTCATTACAGGAATATGTATAAGGCAGAAATTTTTTTGAGAGGGGAGATTGATACTGTTATACAATGCTGCGAAAGGGTGATTTTTCTTGGAGATGATGAAGCGGAAATAGCTTTTGTCCGCAATATGGCACGGGGATATATGGATATTCATTTCCAATTATATAAGCATAATGAAACAGCAGCGCTCGAAGACGTGGATTGGAAACAGTATAATAAAGTGTATCTGCTTTCTTATTATGGCGCGGAGTATATAGAAAGATGGCTTAGAGAACAACATATATCTTATGAATGGATATACGATCTTTTTGCGCGGGAAGGGATCGTTTTACAGAGTAGTTTTCTTTTTCTTGTAAAAGAAAATCTGATGCCTATGATTGACAGGAATATTTATAACCACAATAGTAAAACCGGTTCAATTCAGTGTGAATTGTATTGTCAGCAAAGTAAATATTATTTTATTAATGACTTAAAGGTGAAACGTATAGCACTTGAGAAGTGTTTATTTCTTGCATTATATATGAAAAATTTTGTATTGGCGAAAGAGTATATTACCTTGCTTAAAAAAGAGGATGGACAATATCAATATGTATGGGAAGCGATACAGGAATTGCTTTACAGTATCAGGAAAGCGCTTAGAAATAGAAAGACGGAAGACATTATTGTGTATTGGCTGGATGCTATACCTTATGGCGGCGAGAATGATATGCCCTATTTGCAGAGCATTATGAACAAGTCTATTGTCTTTGAGAATGCGTTTACTTATATGCCAAATACAAATCCGGTACTGAGGGCATTATTTCTTGGTAAAAAAGACGTGGATGATAGAGCATATAGAATTGAAACAATTACGAGAGAAAATAGTTTTCTAATTCAATTTTTGGAAGAGGAAAATTATGATATAAAAATAATCAGCGGATATTTTAATACCCATTTCCCTTTTCAGTATCAGCCGGACAGGTTTATTTTCGGAGGGTTTGAAGCAGCATCAGCAAAATTGTGGGATATGGTTGCTAATATGTTGCGGCAACAGAAAAAGACGTTATGGATAGTGCATGCTATGGATGCTCATTCACCGGAATTAAATGCCAGGATGAACGATGATAATTATAAAAATAGTCGTATGAAGTATAAGCTGGCAAAGCGGGAGCTGGACGGGCAATTAGCTTTTTATGATAGCTTTATGAGTGAACAGGTTTATAAGATTTATATGTCTGACCATGGAAGGGAGGCAATGTATCGATATCATGTGCTTTTTAATGTTTACCATAGGAGGTGGCAGCCAAAAAGAATAGAAGGCTTATTTTCATTATTAGATTTTGGAATTGTATTGAAACAGATTATTCTAGACAGGGAAATACAAGAAAGCGCGTTTATTAGAGAATATGTTGAAATAGGAAATTGTGATAGGTATAATAGGCATGATATAAAAGCAATATTTCAGAATAAAGCGCCGTTGGATTTGCATCTTTTCGGATACAAAGGAGTTATTGATAAGAATTATATTTATATTCGTTATAGGACAGGTAAAGAGTGGTTTCACAGGCGGAAAGAAGCTCTTTTGTGTGAACCGTTACTCTTTTATGATGGCAGAAATGACATATGTGAGCCTGAGCGGCTTCCTAAATATCGTGAACTGGCAGGGGAATATCCCGAGGATATCATGAATGATGACCGCTTTCGGTTTGCACGTTATTTATGCACATTATATGAGAATATTTTAAAACATAATAATATGTCAGAACGTGTTGAAATTATTAATCAGATGCTGCAGGATTATCCAAACGGAAGTGTTGCAATTCGTATGGGAGGTGTTCTTTCATCAAAGTTGTATTATATTTTATCGGATAGGAATAGAAAGAAAATATGGGGATTTATTGACAGTGACGCAGAATGCTTGTGTAGTAAACTAGGCATGCCGGTGATCGCTCCGGAAAAAACAGCGGAGTTGAATGAGCGCGGCGTTAAAGCAATTTTGCTGTCTTCATACAACAATTTGGACATGTTGCGTAAAGAGGCTGAAGTGCGGCCTGAAGGTATTGATATTTTGGATATGTATGAAGCATTTGATAAACAGGGAATACGGTGTCAGGAAGATTTTTATAAGATGCGGGGATCTGATGAAGACTATGATGTCGGATTTCCATTTGACGAAGTCAAAAAGTAAAGATAAATTAAAACAGTAGGAGGACAGAATGATGATCATATGGCTGATTGGCATTTCCGGCGCGGGCAAAACTACGCTTGGGAGAAAACTGGAAAAATTTTATAAGGATAAAGGATTAAAGACGTATCTTCTGGATGGAGATGAAGTCCGCAATTTGTTTGAAAATGACTTGGGTTATACGGATGCAGACAGAGAAGCGAATATCAAGCGTATTATCCTGGGGACATATCTTCTGGACAGGAATGATATTATCGGCATTATATGTAATATTTCTCCGTTCCAGCATTTGCGTGATCTTGCCAGACGTAAAATAGCCGGCTATAATGAAATATACTTGGACAAGGATATTCAGGTCAGCATGAAAAACGATGTAAAAGGAGTTTACAAAGAAAATGTGGGTAAAACAGATATTGTCGGTTTGGGACAGCGTTTTGACGAACCGGTAAACTGTGATCTGCGTATTAAAGTTGACGAAATGACAGAGGAAGAATCTTTTGAGATGATAAAAGAGTACATAAGTAATAAATATGGGGAGGCGTACAGTGGCTGATTTTATAGTAATAAACGAGGAAACCTTACAGGATATCATTAATATTGAAACAGGGCTTTTGCACCCGCTGCAGGGATTCATGAACGAAGCCGATTTCAGGAGCGTTGTGGATACTTATCTGCTTTCCGGCGGGCAGGTATTTACGATCCCGGTCACGCTGGATGTGCCGGAGGATACTGCTTTGAAGAGCGGACAGATACTGCATTTATTGTTCCAGGGAAAACACGTTGCCGATATGGAAGTGGAAGACAGCTATCGTATGACGGATGCCGATATCGAAAAAGTATTCTGTACATTAGATATGACGCATCCCGGCGTAAAAAAAGAGAAAGAACGTTCTCCGCTCAGAGTCGGAGGAAAAACGACTCTGCTTGATAAGACGCTTTTAGAAGATGCATTAAAGCCGGAGAATACGAAGAAAATTTTTGCGGACAAAGGCTGGAAGAGTGTTGTCGGTTTTCAGACCAGAAATCCGATTCACAAAGCGCATGAGCATTTGCAGCGTATTGGTTTGGAGGTATGTGATGGTCTGTTTATCAATCCGATCATAGGCTGGAAGAAAAAGGGAGATTTTACCCAGGAAGCGGTAGTTGCGGCTTATGAAAAAATGGTAGAAGAATTTTATCCTCAAAATAGTGTGTATATGGCCGGCTTGAAAACGCAGATGCGTTATGCGGGACCAAGAGAGGCGGTATTTCATGCGATCATCAGAAGAAATCTGGGATGCACGCATTTTATCATCGGAAGGGATCATGCAGGCGTGGGAGGATTTTACGGCGCCTATGATGCCCATGCGCTTGCCCGAAAACTCTCCGAACAGTATGATATCGGGATACAGCTGCTTCTTCTGCATGAACCATATTACTGTAAGAAATGCGGTATGGTAGTCAGTGAAAAGAATTGCAGTCATTATCAAACAGACCGTATCGAGATCAGCGGTACGATCATAAGGCAATACATCAATGAAGGCGCTATTCCGGATGAGATTATGCTGCGTAAGGAAATTTTTGACGCGATTCTTGCCTGCGGACAAGTTTTTATTGAATAAGAATATCCAGCTTATGAAAGAAAGCGGTTATAAAGAATGAATTCAAAAGAGGCGTTGAAAAAATTAAAAAACATTATTGGCGAAGAAGCATATAGACAGGTTCTTGAACAAATGGCGGGAGCAACCGTGTATTTTCCATCCATGTCCTCGAATGCGGATTGGATAGACAAAGACGAACGAAATGTGAGATTGAAAGAAGATTTTTACAGCGGAAAATATGAAGTTGCCGATCTGGCCAAAAAATATGAACTGAGTATTTCACGCGTATACAAGATCATACAGGGAAAGGTTTGATTCGCTTTCTCTAAGAAAATAACTAAAAAAATATTTTATCTTTTTTCTTGGAAGAGAGATAAAATAACAGAAGTTTGCTTGATTTTTGGTGAAAAATATTCGATACTTTTTTTGACAAAATTTTGAAAGAGGTGTTGAATATGAAACTGGCTACACTTGCAGACAATGAGATTATGATGACATTGACTGCGCTGGCATGTCTGCTTGCAGGAGCATTTCTGATCGGCAGACTATTTGAAAAAATACAGGCTCCTAAAGTGGTAGGTGAGATAATCGGCGGAATGCTTTTTGGCGGAACGTTTCTTGGAGCGGTAGTACCGGGACTGATGGAAGGTATCTTTAACAGTTATAGTGAAGAAGGAAAAGTGTTGAATATTTTTTATCAACTGGGACTTTCTTTTTTGATGTTTTCTTCCGGTTATAATACGAAGATAGATTTGCAGAAAAAGAATGCAAGAATATTCCTGTCACTGTTTATTGGTTCGACGGTCATTCCCATGATAGCGGGATTGCCGTTTGTAAAAGGATTTGCACCGTATTTTATAGGAGAGGCGAATAGCCATGCGGCATTTTTGCTTGTATTTGTTATTGGAATTGCCATTACATCCATTCCGGTCATATCAAAGATTTTTTTCGATATGGGAATTATTGATACACGTTTTGCCAACGTGGTCTTAACGGCGTCTACTTTACAGGATTTGTGTCTATGGATCTTATTAAATACGGCGATTGATATAGCACTGTCGGAGGAACTGAATGTAGGTAACATGTGTATTGTTATTTTCCTGACGCTTGCATTGTTCCTGTTTGTTCATTTTATCGGCAGAAAATTGGAGAATGTGGATATACGGGTCGGCAACGCTTCTTTTATGCAGATCTGCTTTATCAGTTTATTTGTAATTGTGGCGGCGCTTAGCTATCTGAAGATTAATATTATGTATTCTGCGTTCCTGACAGGATATATTATCAGGAGCGTGACCAATAAAGATAAAAATGCGGAAGAGAAAGTAAAATGTATTACTGATTTTTCATTTTCCTTTTTCGTACCTGTATATTTTGCCCTGGTAGGGATACAGTTGAATTTGCTACATAACTTTTCGCTGCTGCGATTCATCCTTTTCTTTGTTCTTGCATTTGCGTTGGAATGGATCGGGACGATTCTGCTGCTATTGTCGGCGACGAAGCTGCGGAAAAAGGTAATCTGGAATTTTGGTATTACCATGAATGCACGGGGAGGTCCGGGAATTGTATTGGCGACTGTGGCTTACAGCTATGGAATCATTAATGTTGAATTTTTTACCGTGCTCATTTTGACAACGATGCTTTCTTCATTGATTGCCGGATATTGGCTTAGAGGTCAGCAGAAGAAAGATGAAACAATATTTGAGAATCTGATAGAAGGAGAAAACTGAACATGAAAAAATTTATTTTAACGGTAGGGCCTGCACTTTTACATGAAATACCTATTACGGAAATCCATAGTGATAAAAACATATATCGTATCAATGGAGCACACGGATCCATTGCGGATATTGAGGGATATATTGAAAAAATCCGTTCACAGGTTCCCAGTGCGGCGATCCTTATGGACCTGCCGGGGAATAAGGTACGTACAAAAGAGGTGCCTGATAACGGGATTGAGCTGGTGAAAGGCGAGCAGTTCACAATCCCCAACGAATGTTTCAATTATCCGGATTTCTACAGGCATTTGAAACCGGGAATGACAGCCTGGGCAAACGACAGCGTTTTTGAGTTTGAAGTGGTTGATGTAGATGATGAAAAGATAACATTTTTATCAAAATCAGATGGCGTTCTGATCAATGGAAAAGGTGTGCATGTAAGAGGAATGCATAAAGATATTCCGTTTCTTTTTGAAAAGGATAAGCAGCTTATTCAGGTAGCCAACAAATATCACCTGGAATATGTCGGACTTTCATTCGTCAGATCGGCGGAGAATGTGAAGGAAGCAAAAATGCTTTTGGCAGAGAACATTAAGATAATTTCCAAGATAGAAACGTTGGATGCCGTTAATGATATCAACAATATTCTGCCATTGGTTGAGTATATTCTGGTCGACAGAGGCGATTTATCCACAGATATCGGGATTATCAATATTCCCAGATATCAGAAATATATCATTGAAAAAGCGCAGTATTATGATGTGCGGGTATTTCTGGCAACACAGATATTAAAAAATATGGAATCAAAGCCTATCCCGACGATTGGTGAAATCGAGGCTTTGTATGAAATTTATAAATCGGGAGTATATGGCGTGCAGATGTCTGAAGAGACTGCGGTAGGAAAGTACGTAAAAGAGACAGTCGCAATTTTAAATGATATGTTCAGCAGTGTTGAGAAAGAGACCCTTATATAGATTTTATATTTTCATGACAGAAGTAAACTTCCTATAATATAGTGTCATTGCGAAAAAAGCGTATATATTATATAATATATATGCTTTTTTATTATGTAAGGTGCAGAGATTTTGCACATCAGATTATTTTTCAGACACAGCAATCCAGGAGAAAAAGGAAGTGGCCCCATGAACATAGCTCTGATCTTAGCCGGCGGGACAGACCCGAATTTCCAGATGAGCATTCCGAAACAGTTTGTAAATGTTTTTAACCGCCCGGTCATTGTATATACGTTGGAAAAATTTCAGAATCATAAGGACATTGACGCCATCATGGTAGCCTGTCTGGATGGCTGGCAGGAAATGGTAAGGACCTATGCGAAGCAGTTCAATATCGATAAGCTGAAGTGGGTTATATCCGGCGGTAAGAACGGGCAGGCCTCCGCAGAAAACGGTGTCACGGTATTGCAGGAAGTATGCAGAGATGATGATGTGATCATTGTACATGATGCGATCAGACCGCTCGTTTCGGATCATATTATTACGGACAGCATCAGGGTATGCAGACAGAAGGGCATGGGCGTGGCGGCTATGCGGACCATGGATACGATCATGCATACCGTGGATGGTAAGATCGGAACGAACAGTATCTCCCGCTATTCGATCATCCGTATCCAGACGCCGCAGGCTTACCGGCTGGACAAACTGACGGATATTCAGGAGAAGGCCAAAGGAGCGGGAATCACGGGAGAAGTAGACATGAACAGCGTTGTCTCCAAACTGGGAGAACCTGTTTATTTTTCCAAAGGGTCCGAACTCAATATGAAGATCAACACGGTAGAGGATGTGGAAATATTCAAGGCATTATATAAAATGCAGCAGGAAGCCGGGAAAGAAGAAGGACAAAGATGAATGTAGCGTTGCTGTTGGCAGGAGGAAGCGGCTCCAGAACCGAGCAGGATGTTCCGAAACAATTTTTTAATGTGTATGACAGACCGATCATCATTTATACGTTAGAAGCGTTTCAAAATCATCCGGATATTGACAGTATCATAGTGGCCTGTCTGGATGGCTGGCAGACGATCCTGAAGGCATATGCCAAAGAGGCAGGGATCACGAAGCTGCAGTATATCGTAAAAGGCGGGGAGAGCGGACAGGAATCCGCCAGAATCGCACTGGAAGAGCTAAGAGGAGTCTGTAAAACAGACGATATTGTGATTATTCATGATGCCGTGCGCCCGATGGTCTCTGCAGAGATCATATCCGATTGTATCGTGAAATGCAGACAGTATGGCTCCGGTCTTGCAGCCGTGAGATGCCAGGAGACGATCATCAGGACACAGGATGGAATGAAGGGCGATACCTATGTAAAGCGGAAAGGAATCATGCGTGTGCAGACACCGCAGGCTTATCTGTACGGGAAAGTGCTGGAAGCACATGAAGAGGCGCATAAAAAAGGTATACAGGATGTTGTTTATACGAATATATTGATGCTGGATCTGGGAGAAACTATGTATTTCGCTAAAGGGTCCGAGAAAAACCTTAAAATAACGACTATGGAGGACGTAGAGATCTTCAAGGCATTATATCGTATGAAGAAAGAAGATTGGGTAAAATAGTATTATATTTTGCCGATATAATTATATAGGTTTTTCGCAAATAATACGGGGGGGGTAAAACGGTTCGATGCGTAGGTTCCAGAAGCGACAGATGCTGACTAACATTGCTAATTTACACATTATTCATCAGCAGAACAGGGAAAGACTGCTGCAGAAAGAATATGCAATTATTCAGGCAACGCTTGCAGGCTGTCAGGAAGCTGTTATCCAGATGGGAGAATCTATCGAACGTATGGAAGGCATAGGAAAAGCAGAACGGGCCATCCAATCCCTGGAACAATATTGTGAGAAGCTTTATCAGGTGAACCTGAAGTTAGAAGAGATTTCTGCGGAACATTTTTATGATACTTTAGAAGAAGCGCTGCTTGAGGCCGAGAAGGCAATCGATCGGATGCCCGAGAAGAAAGAAATTGTTTTCTTACCTTATAAAGCAAGCATGTGGGATTCTCTGGAAAGCGTTTATCTTGCTGCAAAGGAAGATGAAAATTGCGACGCTTATGTAGTGCCGATTCCATATTATGATAAAAATGCAGATGGCAGCCTGGGGGAAATGCACTACGAGGGCAGTGAATATCCGAAAAATATAGAGATCACGCCGTATGAAGAATATAATCTGGAAGAAAGACGGCCGGATGCAATTTATATTCATAATCCCTATGATGATAAAAATTATGTGACGTGTGTGCCGGAGCGGTATTTCAGCAGTCATTTAAGAAATTATACGGAACAGCTGGTATACATTCCCTATTTCATATTAGAAGAGATCAAACCGGATGAACAGGATAAGATTGATAAGATCAAACATTTCTGTTTCCTGCCGGGAACGATCTATGCGCATAAAGTGATCGTGCAGTCCGAAGATATGCGCCAGATCTATATCAACGAATATATAAAAGCAGCCAGACTTTACGGATGCTGTGCGGAGGATACGGACAGGACACAGCTGGAGAAGAAAATACTGGGTCTTGGTTCGCCGAAACTTGACCGGGTGCGAGGCACCGATAAAGAAAAATTGGAAGTGCCGGAAGACTGGAAGAGGATCATAAAAAAGGCCGATGGAACCTGGAAAAAAATCATTTTATACAATACGAGCGTCAATGCCCTTTTGCAGCATGATGAGCAGATGTTTAAAAAAATAAGATCCGTATTTGCAAAATTTAGAGAAGCGCAGGATGCCGTAACGCTTCTCTGGCGTCCGCATCCGTTGGCAGCCAGCACGCTGCAGGCTTTAAGACCGCAGATGCTGGCAGAATATGAACATCTGGTGGAAGAGTACCAAAAGGATGGTTTTGGCATCTATGATGACAGCGCTGATGTAGATCGTGCAGTCATATTAAGTGATGCCTATTACGGTGACTTCAGCAGCGTTGTATATTTATATCAGGAAACGGGGAAACCGGTGATGATACAGGCTGTGGATGTCCTATAGAGAGACGCGGATATGGATAACATATATATCAAAGAATTGTTTGAACAATTGAATAAAACGGAGGTATGGAACGGCACGGCGATAAAATGCGGAAGTTACGATGCCGGCATAAAGTTATTGGTGGATACCTTTACGAAACATAAAAAGAGGCAGACGTGGCTGTTTTTCATAGGTAACGGCGGGAGCTCTGCCATAGCAAGTCATATGACCGCAGATTATATGAAAAACGGCGGGATGAACACTTACAGCCTGTATGACAATGCCGTTACGACCTGTATGGGAAATGATTACGGATATGAATCCATATTTTCAAGGCCGATGGAATTTCTGGTAAAAGAAGGTGATCTTGTTGTGGCGATCAGCAGTTCCGGCAATTCGCCCAATATTATAGCAGCGATAGAGACTGCAAAGGAAAAAGGGGCGTCTGTTATTACTTTTACGGGGTTTTATCCGGATAATAAGGCTAAACAGGCAGGAGATGTCAATGTGTACGTACCTTGTGATAAATATGGCATCGTAGAATCCATCCATAATATTATACTTCAACAGATTGTGGATACAATCATGGAAAGGGACGGAGTAAAATTATAGTATGGATATGACAGCAAAGAAACCGGCGGTATTTTTAGACCGGGACGGCGTATTGACAGAAGAGAACAGTTATATTACTTCGGTAGAAAGATTGAGAATATTTCCCTATACCGCGGAATGCATCAGGCAGATACGGCAAAAGGGGTATTATACAATTGTGATCACCAATCAAAGTGGCGTGGCAAGAGGCTTGTTTACAGAGGAAACGTTACGGGAAATGAACGATTACCTGATGAAGCAGACGAATGTAGATGCCATTTTCTATTGTCCGCATCACCCGGAAGGAACGGTAGAGAAATATAGAAAAAAATGTGACTGCCGGAAACCGGGAAGTGGAATGTTTGAGGCGGCCTGCCGGGAATTTGCCATAGATATGACGGGTTCCTATATGATAGGAGACAGGGCCGGAGATATTCTTGCGGGACAAAATGCAGGGGTAAGGACGATATTGTTGGAATCCGGTTACGGCAGCGCCGAACTGGAAGATGATGTGGTGCCGGATCATGTTTTGCAGGATCTGCGTGGTGTTGCGGAAATTTTACCTGATGCGGCAGGAAAACTGCATCAGGAAATATTACGAAATTGCAGGCTGGGAAAGGAACAGGGAAAGTAAGATGATTTCATTAGTAACAGGCGGATGCGGATTTATCGGCTCTCATATGGTGGACAGGCTGCTTGCGGAGGGTCATACCGTTAAAGTAATTGATAACTGGACGACAGGCAGACCGGAGAATCTTGATCATCAGAAAGAAAATCCGAATCTGAGCGTATATCATATGGATATTAGAAATAAAGAACAGATCGAGCCGGTTTTTCAGGGGATAGATTATGTGTTTCACTTCGCAGCGCTGGCGGATATCGTACCTTCTATCCAAAGACCGTGGGACTATTATTCTTCCAATGTACTGGGAACCTACAATGTAGTGGAGTGTGCGAAAAATGCAGGTATTAAGAAACTCGTATATGCCGCATCTTCCTCCTGTTATGGTATACCGGATGAATATCCAACCAGAGAGAATGCCGAAATCAGGCCGCAGTATCCGTATGCGCTTACCAAACGGTTAGGAGAAGAAACGGTTCTGCATTGGGGACAGGTGTACGGACTTCCGGTTGTGACACTGCGCCTTTTTAATGTATATGGAACCCGTTCCCGGACATCCGGGACATATGGCGCCGTGTTTGGTGTATTTTTGGCGCAGAAGCTGGCCGGCCGGCCTTTTACGGTCGTGGGAGATGGCATGCAGACAAGGGATTTTACTTATGTGACGGATATTGCGGATGCTTTTTATACGGCGGCAGTATCGGATGTGGTGCAGGATACGTTTAATGTAGGAAGCGGGGGGACTTATTCGGTTAACCGCCTTTGCGAACTGCTTGGCGGCGAGGTCACGCATATTCCGAAACGGCCGGGAGAACCTGACTGTACCTTTGCAGATACATCCAAAATTGAAAAAATGCTTGGCTGGAAGGCGAAAGTAAGCTTCGAGGAAGGCGTACGGAAGGTGCTTGATAACATAGACTATTGGAAAGAAGCGCCGGTCTGGACACCGGACAGTATCGGTGAAGCAACGGAAGATTGGTTTAAGTATTTGGGAAAATAGCAGCGGATATTATAGGAAAGAAGGTTTTGACGGACTGATCTGTTTGTTAAAGAATCTGAAATTTATGCCGATATATTAGTTGTAGTATTGCATGTAAGTAGTTCAGGAAGAATGAAGAAAAAATGCACGGATGCGTAAATAGGATGGAGGTATTAGCCTGTTGTTGTATCTTTATGCAATGATGGGCTTATATTAATAAGTGAGGAATAAGAAATGCCGTATATTGATTTTGTATCGGATCTGCATAAAGCGACGAAAAGGGATTATATCGGCCGCGTTATAAGTGATGATAAGGCGGAATGTGCCGGAATTGCCAAAGAATATGGATATGACTACTGGGATGGTGACAGGAAATACGGTTATGGCGGTTATCGCTATGATGGCAGATGGAGAAGCGTTGCGCAGAAGCTGGCCGATCATTATCAGTTAAAGTCGGGACAGAAAGTGCTGGATGTGGGATGCGGTATGGCGCACTTATTATATGAACTGACACAGGTGGTACCGGGACTTATCGTAAACGGTATTGATATTTCACAGTATGCTTTGGAACATGCGAAGGAAGAAGTGCGGGATAGATTGCAGTATGGACAGGCACAGGATATACCGTTTAGGGATAATGAGTTTGATCTGGTGATCTCTTTGACGACGCTGCATAATCTGAAAGTGTATGATTTGAAGAAGGCAATTCAGGAAATAGAGCGGGTTTGCAAAGGAAACTCTTATATAATGGTAGAATCGTTTCGGAATGACAGGGAAGAAGTTAATATGCTGTATTGGCAGCTTACCTGTGCGAGTTATTATTCTGTTGAGGAATGGGAATGGCTGTATCATGAGTGGGGATATACGGGGGACTATAGTTTTATTTTTTTTGAAGATTGATAATTTGGTGGTTGGATCTGTGCATGGAAAAATGGATGAATCAGGGGACTACATTATGCTACAATGATGTTGAAAAAGATATTATATATTGTCATAAATATGGTTTTGACGCTATCGAGTTAAAGTATAATATGATCAAAAACTATGATATGGATACTTTGAAATGGCAACTGAAAAAGAATCATGTTAAAGTTGGGGCATTGGGAGCAGTATCATTACCGGTTTATGAGGATTATGATAAAAAGCTTCAAATGGAGAAAAAAATTGAGCATATGTGTCAGATTGCGGTGGCAATTGAATGTAAAAATATTGTTGTTATTCCCCCATATCGAAAACAGGAATGCATTTGGGAAGATGAAGATAGTGAAATAATATCTTTACTTGAGAATTATTTGAAGATAGCAGAAGGATACGGCAGGAAGCTGGCATTTGAAGTGTTGGGGTTTCATAATGCCACGGTGAATACATTTCAAGAGGGGTTGAAGGTTATCAGAACACTAGCGTCTGAAAATATAGGGTTAATATTGGACTTTTATCATTTTTTCAGTGGAAATATGGACAAAGGTGAGATAAAGAAAGCAAAAGCGAATGAAATCTTTATCGTACATGTTAATGATGGTAAAAAAAATATGTATGGGAAATATTTGGATGACGAAAGATTGTGGCCCGGAGAAGGAGAATTTGCAATAGAAGATTTGATACAAATATTAAAAGAGATGAATTATTCCGGGCCGATATCATTGGAAACATATCGGCAGGAGGGGTGGGAATTTGATATGGAAGAGTGTTATAAACTTGGGATGCTACAATTGGATCAGTTATTAAATTCCCATACGGAACTCTCACAATAAGCGAATGGCGATAGGAAGACATATGAGTAAAATTATTTCTAAAGGAGTATTTTGTACGGAAGTCAATCCGGAATTGAAAAGGCAAAATAAAACGGTCGCATTGTGCCATGGTGTTTTTGATCTGGTACATCCCGGGCATATCGTTCATTTGGAACAGGCAAAGAAAATGGCAGATGTGTTGGTGGTATCCGTTACAGCGGCAGAGTATGTCCGTAAGGGGCCGGGAAGACCGTATTTTGATGATGAAATGCGCATGAAATTTTTGGCAGCTTTAGAATGCGTAGATTATGTTATGCTTTCTGAAGGATATACTGTTGATGATATTGTAGAATGTGTGAAGCCTGATATTTATGTGAAGGGCGAAGAATACGCCAGAGCAGAAGATGATATTACCGGGAAAATAACGGAAGAAAAAGCTTTGGTAGAGAAGTATGGAGGACATATACGGTATACGACAGGCCAGACGTTTAGTTCGACGAATTTGATCAACACGGCATTATCGGGTTTATCAGATGAAGTCAGATGCTATATGGAAGACTTTACAACAAGATATTCCATGAAAGAAATCCGCGCATTCTCTGAAAAGGCAGAAAGTCTTAAAGTTCTGGTAGTCGGCGATATTATTATAGATAAATATACTTATTGTGATGTACAGGGACTTATGAGTAAAGATATGGGGTATTCGGCAAGGATACAAAGCTCAGAGGAACATTTGGGTGGTTCTGTAGCAATAGCAAGACATCTTTCGAGCTTTACGGATCATGTTACGCTTTTGTCTGTTATGGGAGACGAACAGGATATCCGGTCCCGAATTTTTCAGGAGTTATCTGATTCCATACAGTTAAAGCTTATGTATAGTTCCCTGTTTCCGACCATTGTAAAGCATCGGTATTTAACACGTAATGCCAAGCGCGAGGAGTATCGTAAAGTTTTGGCAGTAAATAATATTCCTGAGAAAATGGAATATGAGAAAGAAATCAGAGAGTTGTTTTTAGGAAAGCTGAAGGAAGAACTGGACGCCAGTGATGTGGTTTTCTTATGCGATTTTGGACATGGATTGATCGATGAAGAAGTTATCGAACTGGTTCAAAAGAATGCAAAGTACTTAGTATTGAATTGCCAGACAAATTCATCCAATCATGGTCTGAATATTATTACGAAGTACACAAGAGCGGATGTTTTTGTTGTAGATCAACAGGAATTGAAACTGGCATTTCCGGTTTATGTGAATGATGAAAAAGCAGGCTTAGAGAAGTTGGCACAGCATTTGCATGGAAGCGGTTGGCTGACGAGAGGTTCTTTAGGAGCTTATGGAATTCATGAAGGGAAAATAGATGACTGTCCTGCATTTACGCTTCAAGTAAAAGATACAGTAGGCGCCGGCGATGCTTTTTTCTCAGCAGCGGGATTGTATGCGGCGGCAGAGGCACCGATTGAGGTGGGAACTTTTATGGGGAATATTGCAGGGGCGCTTGCGGCGAATATTGTTGGGAATAAAGAAGCCGTTGAGAAGGTTAATGTATTGAAGTATGCTAATACGTTGATGAATGTATGATATTGTGAAAGTGTAAAATATGAAAAGGAATCTTTGCATGAAAAGTGAAAGAAAGAGAAGAATAGAAATTCTGATAGAAAAATTAAAAGAAAGAAATATTTACTTGTATGGTGCGGGAATACGAGGAAAAGTGGCTTTAGAGAATCTAAATATATTAGGATATGAAAAGAATATATGTGGATTTGTTGATGATAATGGGCAGAAGGAATGGGTACAGGGAAAACGCGTATGGCGGACAGATGATATAGAAAGTTTAGCAATTCCAAATGCATCATTCATTATCACAACATATGCTGTCAAAAAAATGGCGTGTAGATTAATGGAAAAAGGAATATCAGCTGAAAATATCCATTTTTTTCCGGAGTTATTGATTGATGATGTTGCAATAGAGACGTTCAGGACTAATAGAGAAAAAATTGAGCAAGTATATAACATTCTTAGTGATAATTTATCTAAATATATATATAAATCTCTTTTTGATATATATATAAATGGAAATATAGGCATTTTGTCAAGAACGAAAGGGGATTGTCAATATTTTCCCGGCGAAGGTGAAAACAATGAAATAGAAGGATTTTATTTATCGGAGCATGAAAGGTTTGTTGATTGTGGTGCATATGATGGAGACACGATCAGAAGCTTCAAGATACGAACCAAAGATAAATATAAAAAAATATGGGTGTTTGAACCTGATGCAGATAATTTCGCAAGACTAGTCGATTATGTTGAAAAAGAGCAGGACAAGAGAATAGAGTTAATTAAGGGCGGAGTATATAGCCAAAATGACAACATGCCTTTTTGCAGGAATTGTAGTACTACGTCTGCTTTAGCACAATATGGAGAGGAAAAAGTACGGGTTTACCAATTGGATTCTGTTATAGAAGAGCCGGTTACCTTTATTAAAATGGATATTGAAGGCTCTGAAAAGGAGGCCATATTAGGAGCAAGGAGGATAATCACAGAGTATAAGCCTAAGCTGGCAATTTGCATATACCATAAAGTTGAGGATTTTTGGGAAATCCCATTATTAATTAAAGCGCTAAATCCGGATTATAATATATACATAAGAAATTACGAGGATAGGATAGACGAGACAATTTGCTACGCAGTCTGATTCACGATAAGGCGAGGGAATGAAAAAAATTATTCTGTTTAGTCCGAATGGTTATATAGGCGGATTTGTTAAAAAAAGAATACAGGAAAATGAGGATGTGCTATTGCATGTAATGACACGTGATAGTAATCCTGAACAGTATCAGGAAGATTATGATATCCTGATTTATTCTGCGTCAATTACATCTGCAAGACATGAAACAGCAGAAAAATATGTTCAGGATAATGTTGTGACAGCTGTTAAAATAGTAGATTTTTGCAAAGTACACCATATTAAAAAAATTATCTACCTTTCATCGGATGAAATATATGGAGAGTTACATGCCGATATGGTAACGGCAAAAACTATTATGGTAAATCCCAATCTGTATGCAATTACAAAATGTTTGGCAGAAAAGATTGTTATGGAAAGCGGGATAGCGTATTATATTCTGCGTCTTCCCGGAGTAGTTGGCAGAAAGTGGGGAGAAACTTTTATCTATAGGCTGATGTCTGAGATTAGAGACCATAAACAGATAGAATTATACAATCTGGATAGGAAGTTTAATAATATTTTACATATTGATGATTTGACGAGATTTATAGAGATACTTTGCAATTGTGAAGATAAGAATAAAAATGAAATTTTTTTATTGGGAAATACGGAGAAAATAGAATTAGAAAAAATTGCTTTTTATATGAAGAAATTATATCATTCGAACTCACGGATTATTAATATCGAGGCAGTCGATAAAAGATACTTTACGTTGGATGTGACAAAAGCCGTAGAATATGGTTATTCTTCAAAAAAAATATTCACCATAATAGATGAGTTATATCGAATACAGGGATGAGGATTGATATGGAAGATATATACCGCCCTTCTGGCAAGGACTACTTATATGTGAATGATGACAGAACATTAAAGGTGGATAAAGAATATATTGAGTTTTTGAAAACATTGGCGCAAAAAAACGGCACAGGAAAATGTACAATGTGTTTGCATAATGATACAAGAGCACATGTGCATGAGATGATAAATGTATATCCAAAGAAAACTTATGTGCGTCCTCATAGTCATCCATTCAAGACGGAAACGAAAATAATAATTGAAGGAAAATTACAAGTAATTCTTTTTGATAATTTCGGGAAAATATTAGACGTTTTTGTCATGGAAAAAAGTGATGTGTTTACTTTTCGATTGGATAGAGGCGTGATACACACTAATATTCCCTTGACGGATGTTGTTTTTCATGAAATTATCGAAGGCCCTTTTGTGGGAAAGGATGATAGTGTTTTTCCGGATTGGGCGGTAGAACCAAATGATACAGAACAAGTGGAAATATTTATGAAAAAAATAGAAAGGCAAATGACATTTTTGGACATATAAAACTTGGAAATATAAAGTGTATAAAGGAGTAGAACTTGTATGAACGATCAAATAAAATATTACGGCGAGATGAACATATCGCCGGAACATCAAAATATAGACGATATAGAACAGCATTATGAGCGGCGTGCAAAATTGTATAGGCAATGCGGAATACCTGAAATTGTATTCAGAGATGCAGAAATGCTGGAGGTTGGACCGGGCAGCGGATATAACACGCTTGCTTATTTTCATTGGAAATGCAAACAGGTTGATTTGGTTGAGACTAATCCGCAGGGGATTAAGGATATGAAACAGCTTTTTGCTGAATGGGAAATACCGAACGATAAGTATCGTATTTTTGAAGGCATAATAGAAGATTATTGTGTGAATCGTAAGTACGATATTGTTGTTGCGGAGGGATTTATTCCAATTGTTGATAATAAGGAAAAAATTATTGATAAGTTAATATCACTCACAAATGAAAAAGGAATTATTGTAATAACATGTGTGGATAAAGTAGGTTTTTTTATTGAAGCAATAAAGAGATTGGTGGGGGTGAGTTTGTCGCAAAATATCTCTACATATGAAGAAAAGGTACGCTATCTGACCGATATTTTTGAACCGCAATTGGCACAGTTAAGGGGAATGTCCAAGCTTCCGGAGGACTGGATTAAAGATGTTATTTTAAGTCCGGTAATCAATAATGGTCAGGAGTTAAGTCTTGGACAAGCCATACGATACTTTCAAGACGATTTTGATATATTAGGAACTTCTCCGGGAATGTTTACAGATTATTCATGGAGTAAAGACATTTGGTACGATTATAAAAGCGATTATCTGGAACAGTTTGATCAAAAAAGACTTAGTTTGTTAATGGCTGGTATGGCGGAAGTGATCTTACCGTTTGATATTGCTTCTTTTCTGGTAAAAGGGTTTGAAGATATCAAGGATATAGAAGTAAAATATGAGGAAAACCCGCAAGTGAAGGATATACAGGCTATTTTGGATCGTATGAAATCGATGGAGAAATATATAAAACAATATTTTCAGGATGATTTTGTTAATGTTTTTTATGAAATAGAAAATATTTTATTGCGAATTGAAAAGGGCGAAAAAATTAATATGGAAAAGTATCCAAATTTTTTTAAGGCATTTGGAAGAACTCAGCAATATATCAGTTTCGTGAAAAAATAATGCAGGGTAATTTATCTTTCTTCTGATGAATAAAAAGGAGATACGCTTATAAAATGATTGAAGTATGGAATAACTCTTTACATAAAGAAGAACTGGAAAATTTCAGCAAGGCAGTTGCGGACAGAAATATTATGGAAGGTCCTGTTTTAGCAACATTTGAAGAACAGATAAAAGATCTTTTAAAGGCAGATTATGTGGTGGGTACGTCAAGCGGAAGTGCTGCTTTGGCATTGGCTTTTATGGGAATCGGAATAAAACCCGGCGATGAGATTATTGTTCCTGATTTAACTTTTATCGCAACGGCAAATGCCGCACATTTATTAGGGGCAGATGTGGTTATTGCACCTGTGAAAGAAAATCAGACGCTTATAGATGAAGATGCCGTTGAACAGTATATTACGCATAAGACCAAAGCGATTGTCACTGTAGATCTAAATGGCAGGATTGCATGTAGTAAGGAATTAAAAAAAAGATATGGTGAAAGAGGAATCTATATTATAGATGATGCCTGTCAGGCATTTATGTCATGTGCAGAGGATGGAAAAATGGCCGGTATGCACGCAGATATAGCTTGTTACTCTTTTGGAATCGGTAAAATGATTACAACGGTGATGGGGGGACTTGTTGCAACCAATCATCAGGAGATTTATGAAAAGATTAAAATCATGAAAACACAGGGAATGCCTTCCATTTTTGAAGGGGATTTTTATAAGTACCCAGGATTTAATTTTAAGCTGCCGGATGTTCTGGCAGCAATTGGATTAGGACAGTTAGAGCGTCTGGATATTAAAATGAAGCATATGTGTGAGATTGACCGAATGTATAGGGATAAGCTGCAAGGGATAGAAGGAATTACGTTTTTGAACAGAGATAAGGGTGAGCATCCGTGGATGACGGAAATATTGTGTGACAATAAAGATAAAGTAAGAGAAATATTAAGATGTCACGAAATTAGCAGCAGGCCATTAGGCGAGCCGCTTCATAAAGCGGCCTATTTAAAGACAAAAGGCAAATATCCTACATCTGAGACAATGAGAGAAAAGTTGTTGTATCTGCCCAGCGGTCCGGATCAAAATATGGAAAATGTGGTGCAGGTCATTCAAGTGTTGAAGACAAATAATTTAAAATAGGATTTTCATAGATAGGAGAAGGCAAATTAAAATGGGAGAAAATATCAGAATGGATTCCCATAAGTTAATATATCATCCGGAAGTAGTAGCAAGATGGATAAAGGGAGAGAATATCTATCCGATAGAGATAGAGATATCTCCAAGCGGCGCATGTAACCACAGATGCATATTTTGTGCTGTAGATTATTTAGAATATCAACCTGTTTTTTTGAATAAAGATATTATCTTGCGTGATATTACAAAGATGAAAGATTGTGGATTGAAAAGTGTCATTTGTTCCGGAGAGGGCGAACCGCTTTTGAATAAAGATATGCCGGATATAGCAAATGGTATTAAGGCATGCGGTGTAGATGTGGCAATGAGTTCTAACGGTGTATTGTTTACAAAAGAAAAAGCAAATGACTGCCTTGGAGCATTTACATGGATCCGCTTCAGTATAGCAAGCATGAGAGAAACATCCTATGATAAAATCCAACGAGGAAAGACGGGAGATTTAGATAAAGTTAAAGAAAATTTACAGGCGGCTGTCCGGATTAAGAGAGATAAAAAACTTAGAACAACATTGGGAGCACAGTGTTTGTTATTGCCTGATAATATATCTGATGTTTCAGATATGGCGAAACAGCTATGTGAAATCGGTATTGATTATTTGACGATCAAGCCGTATTCTCAGCATTTACATAGTAAAAATACTTATCAGATAAATTATCAGGAATTACTTGACTTAGAACAGGAAATAAAGAAATATGAAACGGAAGATTTTGCAATTCATTTCAGGGCGGAAGCAATGAAGAAGGTGCATCATGGAAAATGTTATAAGCAATGTTATGGACTGCCATTTATGACACATATTGACGCAAAGGGAAATGTATGGCCATGTATAGCGCACATCGGTCAGGAAGAGTTTTGTTATGGAAATATTTATGAACGGCCTTTCGCGGAAATATGGGAAGGAACAGGGCGGCAGGAAGTGATACAAAAGTTAAATGGTTTGGATATTGATAAAATATGCAGAGAAGCATGCAGACTGGATGCTGTCAATAATTATCTAAATGAATTAAAACATCCGGGAGAGCATGTAAACTTTATATAGGAGAATTACACAAAATGGAGAAAAAGGCAACACCATATAGCAGTTTAAAGATTTTTGGACATTTGGAAGAAATACAAAAGGTAAGAAATGGAAAAAGGGTTGCTCCGATTTATATAAGAATAAAACCTACAAACCTTTGTAATCAGAATTGCTATTATTGCCATTATAAAAACCCATATCTGGCATTAGACCAGTATGCACCGGCAGATGAAATTAAGCGGGAAAAGATGCTGGAGATCGTGAGGGATATGAAGGATATCGGTGTAAAAGCCGTGACCTTTAGCGGCGGAGGAGAACCTCTTTTGTATCCGTATATTGAAGAGACGATGGAAGCAGTCCTGGATGCGGGAATTGATTTGTCGATCATAACGAACGGAACTTTATTAACTGGAAGAAAGGCAGAGTTATTGTCACAGGCTAAATGGGTACGTATTTCTCTGGAATCGGGATGTGCAGAAACTTATTCGAAGATCAGAGGAGTAGCTGGGGAGGCGTTTGAGGATCTTTGTGAAAATATCAGGGAATTTGCACAGAATAAAAGTAAGGATTGCGAACTTGGAATCAATTTTGTGGTCGGCCCCTGTAATTACAAGGAAGTATATCAGGCTGGAAAGTTGATGCAGTCCTTGGGTGTGAATCACATAAAATATACCGCATTGATGAGCGATAATGCAGAAAAAATGCATGAACCGTTTAAAAATCAGGTAATAGAACAAATACATCAACTAATGGATGAAAATGAAGCAGAGATTAAGATAATTAATTTATATGAGAGTGATTTCGATACGAATGCCGTGTTTGGACGAAATTATAATTTTTGCGGCATAAAAGATTATGTAACGGTAATTGCGGCTAACTCAAAAATTTATTATTGCCATGACAAAGCTTATTTGAGTCAGGGCGAAATTGGAGATATATCGGACCGGTCATTTAAAGAAGTCTGGTTCTCGGAAGAAACAACACGTAAATTTGCACAATTTGATCCGCAGGAGGTATGCAGACATCATTGTGTTTATGATGATAGAAATGAGCTGTTAAATACATTTTACAGCCTGGATAAAAATCATATTAATTTTATATAGCATTTATGAAAGGGAAAAGCCATGAGAGAAATAGAAGAGACTGCCAGGGATATTCGAAAAAAAATATATCAGATAGCGCATCATGCAGGCGGCGGTCATATGGGAGCTTCTTTTTCTATGGCAGATATTATCAGCGTATTATATTTTGATGATGTATTAAAGTACGATGCAGCAAATCCGAATTGGGAAGAACGGGATAAATTTATTCTGAGTAAAGGTCATGCCAGTTATGCATTATATGCAGCGCTTGCTAAGGCAGGATATTTTCCGGAAGAAGAACTATGGCATGTAGGACAGCCGGGATCCAAATTTGGCGGGCATCCCAAACGAAATGACATCCCGGGAGTTGAAGCTTCAACGGGGGCATTAGGGCATGGTCTTTCTTTTGCAATCGGAATTGCGTTTGCGAATAAGGTTGATAGAAAAGACAGTCATATTTATGTGGTATTGGGAGACGGCGAGTGTCAGGAAGGTTCTATTTGGGAAGGTGCATTATCGGCGCCAACACTGGAATTGGACAATTTGACGGTAGTTGTGGATCACAATAAACTGCAGGCAATGGATGAATTAGAAAATATCGTGCATATGCAGCCTTTTGAAGATAAATGGAAAGCCTTTGGCTGGAATGTGGTGGAGATTGACGGACATAATTATGAGGAGATCAAGGACGCGTTATTGACCAGGCAGATTGGCGTGCCAACGGTGGTGATCGCACACACGGTTAAGGGAAAAGGTGTTTCGTTTATGGAAAATGTGCCAATTTGGCATTTCCGTATGCCGAATGAGCAGGAATTACCGATATTGATGGAAGAACTTGGGTTGACGGAAGAAGACTTGCAATGATTTAGTTAGGGAGATCAGGAAGGGGTCAAAGTTTGCAGTGAGAACAGCTTATTTAGATACGTTGTATGATTTGGCAGGCAAGGATAGACGGGTATATGCTTTGATTTCAGATAATGGCGCTATCGTATATGATAAATATAGAAAAGATTTACCAGCGCAGTATTTAAATTTAGGAATATCCGAGGCAAATATGTTAGGTATGGCAGCAGGCATGGCCAGTTGCGGGAAGATTCCGTTTGCATATACGATAGGAGCATTTTTAGCCTATCGGGCATTTGAATTTATTCGAAATGATATATGTCTTCAGAAACAAAATGTTAAAATTGTAGGAACCGGTGCGGGGGAAATATATAGTGCACTTGGGCCGACGCATCATTCGACAGAGGATTTGGGGGGATTAAGGTCATTGCCGAATCTGACTATTATTACTCCGGCAAGTCCTATGGAAGTTAAAAAAGCAACCGTTGCGGCATATGAATATGAAGGACCGGTTTATTTGCGGCTTGGAACGAATAAAGAAGCAGAAATTTACGAGAAGGACTATATATTTGAGATAGGTAAGGGAGTTGTAATGCGGGAAGGACGCGATATTACCTTGATTAGTTTGGGAACTGTCGTAAAGGATGTTTTGGATGTGGCGGAGGCTTTAGATAAAGAGGGAATTAATACCAGAGTAATCAACATGCACACGGTGAAACCGATTGATAGAGAGTTAATCATGCAGGCGATAGATGAAACGGGAAGAATTGTTACGATAGAGGATCATAATATAATCGGTGGATTAGGCAGTGCAGTGGCGGAAGTGATTGCGGAGTATGGAAAAGGTGTAACATTTAAACAAATGGGTTTGCATAATTTTTCTGAAGGATATGGAACATATCAACAAGTGAAAGCAAATAATGGGATTGATGTGCCGTGCATCTATAATGCCGTGAAAAAAATTATGGATTAGTGTTCGGAAAACAAGTTACAATAGCAGGAGGCGTAAAAAAATGCAAATTGCAATTTATGGAGCAGGAAATTATGGACGTTATGTTTTGGATGAAGTCAAGAGTCATGAGTGTGCCAAAGTGACGGTAGCTTTTTGGATAGATAATTACGTAGAGATGCAGGAAATATGCGGACTGCCGGTTTATACGGAAGAGCGTTTTTTTATAGCGCATAAATTTCATGAAATTGACGCAGTTGTTATTGCTATGGATCGGCGCAGTATTGCATATGCGGCAGCAGCTTCCTTGCTCGAACGAGGTTATAAACAGGTGTATTTAGTCTGGCCTGGTGGCTTTATGCCTAAAGTTCCTGTTTTAAATGAAAAAGGGGAGTTCACTCCCTTCGTAAAACTTCACAATTTGTACAAAGAGTTAAAACCAATAATACCGCATGTAGAGGTTTCGGTGACAAATTACTGTAATCTTAAATGTAAAAGGTGTGGTAATTTTTCTAATTTGGTTACAGAGATGGATTATTTGAATTTAGATGTGCTAGAAAGAGATCTGGAACAATTAAGCAAAAAAGTGAAGAATATTGAAACTTTTTCCCTGTTGGGCGGGGAACCGTTATTATATCCCCAATTGGATAATTGTATAGCCTTGGTGGGAAAATATTTTCCTAAAGCCTATATTCAGATAGTAACAAATGGATTATTGATTCCCGATATACCGTCAAACTTAATAGAGGCAATGAAACATTACTATACTGGTTTTTATATTTCACAGTATGCACCGACAAGAAATAATCTACATAATATTGTTGAGTTTTTAGAAAAGGAACATATTAGATATGAAATTACTCCGCCAAGAACAACATTTCGGAAGCTGTTAAGTTTTAAGGATGATGATATAGAGAGAGCGTACGAATATAATGCTTCAGATCAATGTACGTGCCATGTTATTGATAAGGGAAGAATATATTTATGTAGCAATTTTCCGAGATTATATGCAATGCAGGATTATTTTGATATACATATTGAAGAAAAAGAATTAAAAGAAAACGCTATTGATTTATTTGATGATAAAATTGATGGGTGGGATATTATGTATTATTTTACAAAACCCACTTCATTATGTCGTTTTTGTAGTCCAAAAGATTTATGGATTCCATGGGAAACTGGAAAACCGGAGAGGGACGATTGGATTGCTGACTAGAAAATATAAAAGGAAGTGCATGCATGTACTTTAGAATAAAGCTTTTGTGTGAAACGTTGAATCAGTATAAGAAAATCATTATATATGGAGCTGGCAATTTTGCTCGGGAAATATATCTGCAATTGAATAATTGCGACTTAAAAAAGAAAATCGTTTGTTTTGCACAAACCAAGAAAGCTGAACTCGAAAATATAGAGGATATTCCGGTAATGGAAATAGGAGAGATTACATGTAATAGAAAAGAATGTGTTGTTCTAATTGCCGTAAACGAGTTATATGTCAATGAAATTAAGCAGATATTACTGAATTATGGATATTTAAATATTGTATCGTTATGTGATTATAGGGTTTCTTATAAAATGACAGAAGAGGCGTTTGGCCGATTGTCAACATTTGATGAATATTGTGAACAGATAGCTGATTGGCATGTAAAAACACATATAGGCAGTTCTGATAAAGAAATAATACTTACGGGACTTAAGAATAGAGGAAGATATGTTAATGAAAAAAAAGAACTTAAGCTGATTGTAATGATATGTGGACATTTGTCACCAAGAACAATTAAAATAATCAGAGCATTAAAACAGAAACAATATACTGTAATTATGTTGAGTTATTGTCTTGAAGAAAATAAATGGTGTATTGATGAATTGAATAAACTTAATATAGCCATATGTCGATGTAGCTGTATTGAGGAAATGCTATATAAAGCATTGAGCTATTGTCCATTAGTTTATTACATAGAGCCACGATGGGGAGATTGTTTGTGGCCGGAGATTTTGTTTAGAAATAAAAAATATTTTGGGAAAATGGTTCTTGGATTATACGATATATTAAATGACGGATATACAGGACAACCGGAGAACAAGCTTGAAACAGAAAAAAAAGCATTGAAAAATGCAGATGGTATTGTATGGAGATGGTTTTCCAAGGAATATTTAGAGCAAAAAGGGTTGGTATTTCAGGGAAAATCAATACAATTTTTAGATTACTGTTCTTATCAGGATGATAGAATTGTTCCGCAAAACAATAGCAGTTCTGCACTTAAGCTATGTGCAATAACCGGTTATGGTGATGAATATGTGGAAGAAAGAAAATTTACCTCAAAGTATACTGTTTGGGCAATTGTAAGTGAAATTCTTGCGGTCATAGGAAATAGGAAGGACTGCATCTTTCATTTTTATGCCGGAGGTTTTTTGGATGATAGAAATATTGAATGTTTGGAAGAGTATGAAAAAAAATACAATAATTTTCGCTTTTATATAAATACAGAATATGGAAAATTACTAAAACGCTTAAAAGATTATGATTTTGGATGTGAATTTACGATAAATAAGGAGGAAGCACCGGACGAATTCCCTATGGGAGATTATTATGGGAGTATATGCAGAAATAGTATTAGAAATGCATATTTTGATTTTTTAGAAGCAGGATTGCCTGTTATTACTACTTGGTCGTCAAAAATGTGGGAATATTTATCGCCATATAAAATTGTGATTAAAATGGATCTTTCTAATTTGGATATAGATTACTTGAAAAAAAATAGAAATTATTATAAACAAGAAGTTAGAAAAGCACAGAAAGAACTGGATATAAATAACCAAATTATAAGATTAATACATTTTTTTAAAGAGATATGAAAGCGAATTTCATAATATTATTATAGGGAGAAAATGGAAATAATGAAAATTGCTATATATGGTGCGAACGGATATGGGAAATATATTTATAATGAAATTATAAAAAATGAAAATGCTAAAATATCTGTTGCATTTTGGATCGATAATTATTGGAGAAAGAATCAATGGTGTATATTAGAGCGGGAAATAAATGATTTACCCGTTATAACAGAAGAACGCTTTTTTGTAGAGCATAAATATGATGAAATTGATGCGATCGTGATTGCGATTGATAATCAAAAAATTTCGCAGGAAATTACGATTGCTTTACTATTGCAAGGCTATGAATCAATTTATTTGGCCTTACCTAATGGTTTTACATACAAAATTCCGGTATTAGATAAAGAAGGAAATTTTAGTTCATGCATTAGATTCTATAAAGAGGTTAAACCTGAATTAAGGGAGCCGGACATTGTTAATTTCATGATAACAGATTTTTGTAATCTGAAATGTAAAAGATGTGCTAACTTCTCAAATCTTGTTCCTCGATATAACTATATGGATCTGAATGAGTTTGAGAGTTATTTAATACAATTAAGAAAGAAATTTAGATATATTTTTAGGATTCAATTACTAGGGGGGGAACCCTTGTTAAATCATCAGGTAGAGTTATATGTTTTTCTGATAAGAAAGTATTTTCCGGAAACAAGGATTGATATTGTAACAAATGGATTACTTATTCTTAATATAGATCAGAAACTGATTGAGGCAATGGTGTCTTGCGGGGCATTCTTTTTTATTTCGCAGTATGAGCCGACTAGATTACAATTAGATAGAATAGTAAATTTTTTAGAAGAAAAAGGTATCAATTATGAGATTACTGAACCCATATCGCAGTTTGAGAAGCAAATGACTTTTCAGGAACAAGATGGAAAAAAAGCATTTGCAAAACGTTATCAGAAAGGAGATTGCAGATGTTTCACGGTTAAGAGCGGAAGAATGGGATGTACTTTTGTATTAAATTTATATGCTAACCGAGAGTACTTTAACATGAATGTTGGAGTTAAAGAATTGGAAGATTCAACAATAGATATAATGAATGATAATGTTGATGGATACGATATAATAAAAGTTTTGAAAAGGCCGACTCCAATATGCAAATTTTGCAATCCGGAAATAGAGTATGCTGCTTGGGAGACAGGGCAACCTCAAAAGGCCGATTGGTTTTCTGCTTAGAATGAAATGGTATGTATATTGGATCGATAAAGGTAATGTATTAAAAATGCCTGTTTCATACAGAACAAGAAATACTATAAGGGGGAAAATTGATGTTTCCGTGGAGTGACAACTGGTGGATAGAAGGAGATAGGGCATGGTTTTGCGGAGGAGAAATAAACGCGCTATTTAGCGTGGATATGAACAATGGTCAATGTGAGTTAGTGGCCAGAATTCCAGAATGCGCTATTGTTGATTTTCGATTAAATTCTTATTGTATGAAATATAAGGATATAATACTTTGTCTGCCATCTGAAGCAAAATGTATTTGGTGTTACGATTTGAAGAAAGATGCTTGGGAAAAAATTCCGGTGGATAATAAAGAACAGATATTTTATTATCAGGAAAATAACAATCAGATATTTTTTTGGGATTATGCAGGCTGGCTTTATAAAATGGATTTAGAAGAGAAAAAAGTAAGGAAAATATTTTTTAAGAAGTTTCAAAAAGAGGAAATGCCGCAATACGTTATAGTAGAGGATAAATTATATCATGTCAGGGGCAGTAAAATTCTATGCCTTGATTTAAATGATAACGATATACAGGAAGTAATATATGAAATACCGCATATTAAGGCAGACTTATTTACAATATGTTTTGATGGCACCAATTTTTGGCTGAGTGGCCATGCTAAGGAAATTTGTGTTTGGAACCCTGAAGCAGGAGTTGTGCGAATGATTACAGATTTTCCTGAGCAATTTGGATTCTATCATTTTGAACAGGGAGAAATTCCGTACCTGGATCGTGAATCTTATATAGACACAAAATCCGCGCTTTTTGAATTCTCAATAGCAATAGGGAAATATGTTTGGTTTATTCCTGATCGATCCAATGATATTATTTTTATTGATAAAGAGACATATAAGGTATTTATGCTGGAATTGGAAGAAGAACAGGAGACAAAAGAAAGCATCGATAATCATTTAATGGATTTTAAATTTTTATTGCAGTATATACGGGAAAATCGATATTTAGGTATATATTCATTAAAAAACAGAATTGTTTTTGAAATTGATACAATTGATCTTTGTGTGAAAAAAACAGACTATAAGTTGAGTGAACAATCTATTATTATGATAGTGGAAGCCTATAGACAGTATGAGGGCTATCGTATTTTGAGCGAAAAGAATGAAAATGATACAAGGTGCTTATCTTATATGCTAAAGATAAATCATGAAAAAGATAAGAAACAAGCTCGTGATATAGGGGATACTATTTATCATACTTTGAGTGATTAACAAGAAGGGATACTATGTGTGGTATAGCAGGAATCATAAGTAAAAGGAACACGGAAGTAAATAAAGAAGACATCCGAATTATGGACACCGTTATGGCACACAGAGGGCCGGATGCAGAGGGTATTTACATAGACGGCAATATAGGATTAGGACATCGCAGGCTATCTATTGTGGATTTATCCGAAAACGGCAATCAGCCAATGATCAGTTATGATGAAAAGTATGTGCTGGTCTTTAATGGTGAAATTTATAATTACATAGAATTAAAGGAAAAGTTACTGCATAAAGGAGCACAATTTACCACAGAAACAGATACAGAGGTTATTCTGGAGGCATACCGTTTTTGGGGAATAAACTGTACGAAGTATTTTAACGGTATGTGGAGTTTTGCTTTATACGATAAGGAAAAAAAGCAAATTTTTTTATCTCGTGATCGTTTTGGAGTGAAACCGCTATACATTTATGAGTCAGATGATGAATTGATTTTTGCATCGGAGATAAAGTGTATTACCGCGATCAGACCGGAACAGAAACAGGTTGATATTGTGCAGGTTGCCAGATACTTAGCAGGATATCAGGAGGACATGGACGAGCATACATTCTATAAAAATATACATAATTTTCCCAGAAGTCACAGTATGCTGTATCATATCCATACTCATGAAAAAGAATGCGAGAAATATTGGGATATTAACGTGCGCACATTAAAAAGAAAATGGAAATGTGATGATCCATATCAAAAATTTGTGGAATTATTAGAAGACTCTATTAAAATACGGTTGCGTGCGGACGTGAAAATCGGGGCATGTCTTTCCGGCGGCCTGGATTCAAGTACGATTGTAGGAATTACGTCAAAAAAGTTTCATACGAAAATCAATACCTTTTCGTCTATTTATAAAGAAGCGCGTTGTAATGAAAAAGAATATATTGATTGTATGAATCAGTATGCAAATGCGGCGCCTCATTATATTTATCCGGATAAATCTGACGATGTAATACAGGATATGAAGAGGATGATGTATTATCATGATGGTCCTTGTTTCAGCGCAAGTCCATACAGCGGCTTTTGTGTGTACAGGGGAGTGGAAGATCGTGTAAAAGTATTGTTGGATGGACAGGGTGCCGATGAATTATTAGGCGGGTACGAATTTTTTTATAATGGAAAATTGAAAGAATTATTGAGACAAAATACCTGGAGATCAAAAATAAAGGCAGTCAAACTGATTCGTTCATTTCAGAAAATGTGGATGGAACAGGAAACATTTTTAGATAAAGACTTGTTGTTAAAGGCGTTGGGTAAAACAGGATATGAAGTATATAAGCGGAAAGCAGATGCCAGGGCTGCACAGAAATTAGCAGATCCGCCAGTAAAATATCAAAAACGCTTTGCACAAATTGATCTGAAAATCAAACCGTGGAAAAATCACTCTATTATCAATGAACTGGACAAAGAATTGAACGAACATTTGCAGTATAGAACATTGCCGAGGATTCTGCATGATGTTGACCGCAATAGCATGGCAAGATCTTTGGAAGTAAGACTGCCTTTCTTAGATTACAGGCTGGTAGAATTTACATATACTTTATCGGATGAGGATAAAATACATGACCGATGGACTAAGTATATTATGAGGAAAAGCTGTAAAAAGTATCTTCCTGAGAAAATATGCGGCAGAAAAAATAAAATGGGTTTTCCGGCGCCGTTCGATCAATGGTTGTGCGATGAAAGATTTAAGGCAGAAATAAAAAAGTATCTGGACGCTTTTAAGGAGAGAAATATTGTTGATGGGCGCTCATTGGACAGATGTTACCAAAAACATCAGTTGAAAAAGGGCAATTGGGAGGAACCTTTTTTTCGCATTATGATGTTGGAAATGTGGCTTCAAAGTGAAATCGATACATCGGGAAAAAAATGGATTTATGATGCAGGATAGCAGATTGGGTGATTTGATGTGGATAGAGAGACAAGGGAAATTGTGAAGAGGAAAATACGGGTTTCAGTCGTTGTTCCGGCATATAATCGTGAAAAGACGATAGAAAGATGCATTCAGTCTATAAAACGGCAGACAATGCAGCCTTATGAAATCGTTTTGGTCGATGATGGCTCTACGGATCAGACTGTTCGCTTGGCAGAGGACATTCCTTGTAAGTATTTGAAAATATTGCGGCAAAATCATAAGGGAGCGCAGGCGGCAAGAAATCTCGGTATTTTGAACGCGAAAGGAAACTATATAGCTTTTCTGGATTCAGATGATGAATGGCTGCCGGAAATGCTGGAGAGGGAAATTGAATATTTGCTGCAAAGAAAAAATAATTGTGTTCTTTATTCGGATTGCTATATATATGACGATAAAGGGGAAAGAGTCTGGAGACGCCCGGGACGTACCGGAAATACGTATCATGAATCGCTGCTTCAAGGTGGACCAATGTTTCAATCTATGTTGGTAAAAAAGAGTTTACTATATAAAATCGGATTACTTGATGAGAAAGTAGCAGCATATCAGGAATGGGAGACGGCCATCCGATTAGCAAAAAGAGCAGAATTTGTTCATATTCGAGAGCCTTTGTTTATCTACCATTGTCATAGCGGGGAAACAATATCAAAGGATATAAAAAAGGGAATTCAAGGATATCTATACATTGTAAAAAAATTTCAGAAGGATATTGTTAAGGTACATGGATTTGGAGGATTAGCATTTCATTACAAGAACTTAATGGACAGTAGTCGTCAATGCAAGAATAAATTAATTGTTGTCTTTTGGATAAAAACATTTTGTTATAATAGGCTTTCTATATTGGATCAGTTTATAAAAAATAGAGATAATTAAAGGATGGGCAGCGGCAGGCTATGGATAAATTGGAGTACGTCAAAAACAGAAAAAAACTTCTGGCGACAATTATTAGAAACAATTACACGAGCGCAGGCATAGATTTCATCACTCCCGCCGAATATTCCCAACAGGTTGCCTACATGCATCACCAAACGGGCAAAGTGATTGACGCGCATGTGCATAATCCGGTACATAGAAGTATTGTCATGACGCAGGAAGTTCTCTTTATCAAAAAAGGAAAGCTCAGAGTAGACTTTTATGATGACGATGAACAGTATATAGAAAGCAGAATACTGGAAGCAGGAGACGTTATTTTACTCGTTTCCGGTGGTCATGGTTTTACCGTGATAGAGGAAGTTGAAATGATAGAAGTCAAGCAGGGGCCATATTCAGGTGATGAGGACAAAAAACGATTTCCGGGTATTGGAGATAATGAAGTAATCTATGGAGAATAACGATGGATTTCATACCAGTAAACGAACCATTATTAGATGGGAATGAGAAAAAATATTTATGCGAATGTATCGATACCGGTTGGATTTCTTCAGAAGGACCGTTTGTAAGGGAATTTGAACAAAAAATGTGTATGACTGTCGGAAGGAGATACGGAATAGCAGTATCCAACGGAACCGCGGCATTGGAAGTTGCCGCGCAGGCGCTTGGCATAGGAGAAGGCGACGAAGTGATCATGCCGACTTTTACGATTATTTCCTGTGCCATGGCAGTGACAAAGCTTGGAGCGGTTCCGGTACTAATAGACAGCGATCCGTTTACCTGGAATATGAAAACAGAGGAAATTGAAGCCAGGATAACGGATAAGACCAAGGCAATCATGATCGTTCATTTGTATGGATTGCCGGCGGCAGTAGATAACGTATTGGCATTGGCAAAGAAATATCATTTGAAAGTAATCGAAGATGCAGCGGAAATGCATGGACAGACATATAGAGGGAAACCATGCGGCAGTTTTGGCGATATCAGCACCTTCAGCTTTTATCCGAATAAGCATATAACAACAGGAGAAGGCGGCATGGTAGTTACAGACAATGAGGAGTTGGCGGAGAGATGCCGTAGTCTCAGAAACTTGTGCTTTAGGCAGGATATCAGATATGTGCATGATGAAATCAGTGGTAATTACCGATTTACAAATCTGCAGGCGGCTGTTGGCCTTGCGCAATTGGAAAGATTAGATGAATTTGTAGAACGCAAGCGGGCAATGGGCAGTTATTATACAGAAAAACTGCAAGGCATAGAAGGACTTAGGTTTCCGGTTGCAAAGACGGAAGATGCGGATAATATTTATTGGGTATATGGTCTTGTTCTGGATGAGACAATACAGATTGATAATAAGACGGTGCAGAAATGCTTAGCAGAGAAAGGAATCGGCACAAGGACATTTTTCTGGTGTATCCATGAGCAGCCTGTGTATCAGAAGAGAGGATTGTTCCATGGCGAGAAGTATCCCGATGCGGAATATTTAGCACGGAAGGGTTTCTATATTCCGAGCGGATTGGCACTTACAAGAGAGCAGATGGACAGGGTGGTGATTGCGTTAAAAGAAGTGCTGGAATGACAAAATTAGACTGTAATGCCTTATATCCCATTTGATAGACACGAAACAGGAAGATCACCCATGAAATAAACCGCAAATCGGAAAGGCCGGTCAACCACAGGAAAGTTTTTACTGGAAAGCAGGGGGTTTTCGTCAATATGGAAACATTTAAAGACTACGCGTATTATTATAACGCATTTTATCAGGACAAAGATTATAAAGCTGAAGCGTTACAGGTAGATTGTCTGTTAAAGAGATATGGCAAAGATATTGCATCAATTATCAATTTTGGTTGTGGAACAGGAAAACACGATATAGAACTGAATAAAATAGGATATCAATGTACAGGTATCGATTTGAGTTCTCTAATGATAGATATTGCAAAAGAAAATGCTAAAAGAGAAAATCTGCACATTGTTTTTTCTGTGGCAGATATTCGCTGCTTTTTGCCAAATACACAATATGACGCCGTAATATCCTTATTTCATGTCATGAGTTATCAGACGAAGAATCATGATATTCTTCAGGCATTCCGGTCGGCGAGGAATGCGCTTGACCGAGGAGGCGTATTTTTGTTTGACGCATGGTATGGCCCTGGGGTGTTGAGCGATAAACCTTGCGTCAGGGTAAAAGAAATAGAAGATGACGAGAATAGAGTGGTGAGAATCGCAAGACCGGTTATGCATGATAGGGAAAATACGGTTGACGTCTGTTATGAGGTTCTGGTCATGAATAAGGCGACCGGACAGACCAGAGTAATTAATGAAGTACATAAGATGCGATATTTTTTCAGACCGGAACTGGAACTTTTACTGCAGGAAGCAGGATTTGAGCTGCTTGACAATTTAGATTGTCATACGCTTTTAGAAACAGATTATCATTCGTGGACGAGTTATTTTGCGGCAAGGGCAGTATAAGGAGAAAATGTGCAGCGTCTGTCGGTGAGGAGAAAAAATATGACAACTGTAAATGACAAATGTAATTATTACGATTATGTGAAAAATCATCCGGCTTATAAAATTGTCGTGTATGGAGCCGGAAATGAGGCAAGAAAAAATTTTAAGTATATTGGACATATAGATTATTTTTGTGATCAGAGGGCAAAAAGCATTGGGGCGCTGGAGGGCATTCCCTGTTTACTGCCGGAAGAACTTGCTCAAATTCATGAGAAAATGATTGTGCTGATATGCATTAGGCAGGTTGAAGTCATAGATCAGATATGTAGACTGTTTGATGAGCTGCAAATAGACGCCGAGATTTTTTACTTTTTTAAAGAACCGATGTTTTCCAATTATGATGCGTCTCCTTATTTATATTCATTAAGATCTAAAGATAGATTGAGAATACGCATTGTGTGTGAAAATGATGGGTGGATACTTAGTAAATTTGCCGGGAAATTACAAGAAGAGTTAAGGAAACTTGGACAAGATGCAGATATAGCGAGTGAAGAAGATTTGATGGCGGATGTCAATCATTATGTTCACTATGAGGGCTTAAAAAAAATTTATCATCAGTCAATTACGGTCAGAACAACAATGATTACGCATGTGGATTGTCAGCTTGTGGCAAATTTGATTCAATACCAGACGCGGAATAATGCGATTGGTATTTGTATGTCTTCGGAAACAATGAATAAACTAGCGGCATGGGGGATACCGAGAGATAAAATCTGCTATGTTAATCCTGCTCATGATGGGAAAATCATGCCGCGCAAGATTGTGCTCGGCATTACCAATCGATGTTATACAGGATATGACTTGAGAAAAAAAGATGATATGATACTGCGGGTATGTGAGCAGATTGATTCTCATATTTTCAAATTCAAAATCATGGGATCCGGTTGGGAGGAAACTGTTGAGCAGATGAAGGAAATGGGATTTGAGGTCAATTATTATGCGAACTTTGATAAAGAAATATATCAGGAGTTAATACCCAGCCTGGATTACTGGATTTTTACCGGATTTGATGAAGGAGGTATGGGGTATCTTGATGCGCTGGCTGCCGGTGTAAAAACAATTGTCACGCCGCAGGGATTTCATTTAGATACGAAATATGGATTAACATATCCGTGCAGTACCATAAAAGATTTCATAGAAACACTGCAGGAAATCCAAACCGAAAAAAAGAAGATCATAAATGCAGTGAAAGACTGGACATGGGAAAATTATGCAAGAAAACATTTGGAAATTTGGCAATACCTAACTCGAACAAAACCTTTACAAGAATTGTATGCTCACCAAAGCGAATATATGGATGGGATATTTTCTATGCTTATATGTAACATTCAAGGGTGACCTGCAATTTATATGACGGCGGAGGATAGTGCATGGTAGTATTATTTGTAACACCATATTTGCGGAAAAAAGAAGAAAATCCAAAGGGCGGAGGTCTGGAAACATATTTGTTCAGAGTAGCGGGAGCGCTAAAGAAGATGGGGCACGAGCCAATCATTCTCGCACTTGGTGATGAGAATATGCATTATAGAGAAAATGATGTTGAAATTTTTTTCACAGTCCGTCCGAACATTTCTATCAAAAGAAAACTTCTCAAAATAATTAGTATAAGAATGAGCAGCAGTTTGGTTTTGAATAGAAAAGTGAAAGAATTGATACGGAAAAGAAAGGTAGATGTAGTACAATTCGCTTCACTTTTGGGACTGGCGATCTGTTATTATGGAAAAACGCCTGCAGTTATGAGATTGTCCAGTTATGCTAAGACATATTATAAGGATGATAAAGATCTGAGCAGAGTAGAGTTATATATCATGTCTTTGTTTGAAAGACTTGCAGCACGACGGTGTAATGCGGTATTTGCGCCGAGTCATGTTATTGCAGACGCATTTTCAAGGGATATTCATAGGACAGTATCGGTAGTGGAGTCTCCCTTCTGGAATGATTGTGTAACGTGCGACGAGAGTATATATCATCATACCCTATATGGGAAAAAATATCTTCTTTTTGTCGGAAGGCTTCATTTTGAAAAGGGAATATTGGTAATTGCTGAAATTTTAGAGCAATTTCTGGCGGAGCATTCTGATTACTATTTTGTATGCTGTGGCGAGAGCGGTATGATTGACGGCAGAAATTCGGTGCGTATTTTGCAACTTGCGTCAGGAAAATATAAAGACAGATTTATTTATATGACCCCCCTTTCTCATGAATACTTGTATCCGGTTATCTGGCATGCGGATTTTGTTATCTGCCCTTCTATTATGGAAAACTTTTCCAATTCGTGTATGGAGGCCATGTATTTTAAACGGGTGGTGATAGGAACCGATGGTACGAGTTTTGAACAACTGATTGATGATGGGAAAAATGGATTGTTATGTGTACCGGGTGATGCTGAGAGCTTGTTGAACAAGATGAATGTGGCAGCGGGAATGAGCGGGGAGCAAAAAGAAGAAATGGGGCAAAAAGCCAGAAGACGGATCGATAGATTAGCGCCGGAGTATACGGTAAAGACATTACTTCATTATTATCGGTATGTAATTAACAATATTCAAAAGTAGTATTATAAAAGGGAAAAATATATGAAGAGATATGAGAACTTATTTTACGAGCCTCTTAATATTTTAGAAAAGTTACCTTCTGGAAATCAGTCAGAAATGAGTAAGGATCAGTTGGCGTTTTTACTTGGTCTGATGAAAGAATACAGGCCCAAAAAGTTAGTAGAGATTGGAGTGGCAGAAGGCGGTACAACAGTAGCAATTTTGCAATGCATTTCTATCTTGAATTTAGAAACGAAAGTTATTTCTATTGATTTGCAGAAAAATCTATATAATGACGATAGCAGGAAAATTGGGTATGCGACAGAAGAATATTTGTTCATGCAGGAGAAATCTTTTGACTATATTTTGCATACAGGAAAATATGCTCCGGAACTTTTGAAAATGGTGGGGGGGGATATTGATTTCCTGATCTTGGATACCATGCATAAAATGCCGGGAGAAATATTAGACTTTTTGGCTTGTTATCCGTTCCTGAAAAAAGGAGCGGTTGTTGTACTGCATGATATAGCATTATGCCATCACGAAAATAATTGGGATGCTATTGCCACGAAGTTACTGTTTGATACCGTTACCGCGGATAAGTTGATTGGTATAGATGAAGAAGACAGTAGTCTGCTTAATATAGGAGCTTTTGTGGTTACAGAGGATACAGGGCAATACATAGACGATGTTTTTTCTGCATTAACAACTATCTGGGGATATCGAGTAAAGGATACGGAACTTGCACTCTATAGAGAATTTTACAGTCATTATTATACACAGGAGAAAATGGAATTATTTGACTTGGCGGTTAGGCTGAATCAAAGTACGTTAGATAGGAAAGCTAACGAGAAAATTCGTATAAGGCAGGAAGGATTTCTTAATGCTTATGCATGGGTGGACCAGATAAAAGAAAAAGAGAATGTTTATGTATATGGATGCGGACATTATGGAAAATTGCTGCGTCAGATGTTTTCTCAATGTGGTATTCGGGTTAAAGGATATATTATTTCGGATGGACGAGATACAGGTGGATGTGAAGAACCCATTTTTTATTTGTCAGAGATAGACAGATATTTGGATAAAGACAGGGATGTTATAGTAATAGGCGTGGATATTCCGCTTCAGGCAGAAATATGTGATATTCTATCAACGAGAGGAATTTCTGAATATATTCTTCCGAACCGGAATATTTTAAACATGCTTATTTAAACGTTTGGATGAAAATAATCAATAAGACATAGAATGTATGAGGTGGCGGATATGTGTGGGATTCTCGGCGGAAATAATCCTAAGTGGAATTATGAAAAAGGTATAGAATGTATGAAACATAGAGGACCGGATGGCATCAGGATTAACTCTATGGATGATTTCACGCTGGCATTTGCAAGACTTGCCATTATAGACTTATCGGAATACGGTATGCAGCCGATGTTCTCTTATGATAATCAGGTTGGCATTGTGTTTAATGGTGAGATATATGGTTATGAAAAATTAAGAAATATCTTGATAAAGAAAGGGTATCAGTTTCGTTCTACGACGGATACGGAAGTAATTTTAAATGCATATTTAGAATGGGGAGAAAAGTTTATTACCAAGATAGATGGCATGTTTGGAATTGCCATTTATGATAAAAGGGATATGACGGTCAAGCTGTTTCGGGACAGAGTTGGAATTAAACCGTTATACTATTATTATAATGGTTTTGATTTTGGCTTTGCTTCTGAACTTAAGGGAATTGTTAATATGTGCAGCACCGTTCCTTTTGAAGTCGATAATACGGCGGTCTATGATTATTTGTATTTTTTATATATACCGGAACCCAAGTCCTATTACAAAAATGTTTATAAGTTGATGCCGGGGCATCGTCTTACTTTTGATATACGAAATCGGCGTGTCGTTAAGAATTCTGCTTACTGGAAATTGAGAGTAAATGATTGTCAGGGTGGACAAAGAAAGCAAAGTGATTTAATAGAAGAACTAAGATGTTTGGTGAAAGAATCTGTCAGAGAGCAGATGATTGCCGATGTACCGGTTGGCACTTTTCTAAGCGGCGGGGTGGATTCCAGCATTACAACTTATGAAGCGTTTAGAAGGAATCCTAAACTCGAAACTTTTTCCATGGATTTTGCAGATAGTAGATATAGTGAGTTCCGGTATGCAAAAGAATTGGGAGAGCGGTATCAGATCCATATGAATTCCAGGGTGTTTACCCGCAGTATTTTCAGGCAGCATTATAGTCAACTCAAAGATTGGTACGATGAGCCGTTTGCGGATACGTCGGCATTTCCCACTTATCTGGTATCCGAGATGGCCAAAAAGAAGGTGACGGTAGCGCTTACCGGAGATGGCGGTGACGAGGTGTTTGGGGGGTATGGGCGTTATCAATTAATATGGCAGAAGCAGAAAGAAAATGGACCGGATGTTCCGCTCCTTTCCGTTCTATATAATAAATGGAAGAAAGATAGCAGTAAAGATTATTTTTGGCTGGACGATCTTACCTTAGTATCTGGAATGTATAAAGGAAGTTCAGGTATGGATGATAAGAAGATTAGAAAAAGCCTAAATATAGATAATGATTATGATGTGCGCGATTTTATAAGAAATTATTATATTAAAGATTTACCGCCCATAACGCGGATGCAATATCTGGACTTCAAGACATATCTTCCGGGAGATATTTTGGCGAAAGTGGATAGGGTAAGCATGGCAGTTTCATTGGAAACAAGAGTTCCTTTATTATCAAAGAAACTGATAGAATTTTCATTTTCGTTATCGGAGGAAGACAGATGTCCTAATGGAGAATTAAAAGGACTTTTAAAAAAGGCATATGAAGATGAGATCGGCAAAAATATTATGTATCGCCAAAAGATGGGATTTGGTATGCCTAAAGCTTACTTTAAGGGGAAAAAAAATCCTCAGGAATATATATTAAAGGATATATGGAATATTATGAAATAAAAAGGAGGGTTTCGTGGTCTAATATAGAAGCGGAAGGAAAGGATATTCTTATAGAATGGTAATTTTATTTGTATCACCCCATTATGAGCAGAAAGGAGAATCTCCTAAGGGGGGTGTTAACATGTATATGCGAAGAGTTACAGGAGCATTAAAGGATTTTGGGCATACTCCGATGATTCTCACATCCGGTACAAAAGATATGCACTATATGGAAAACGGTATAGAAATCTTTTATGTACATTCTGCAGGTTCGCATTTCAAAGCAGATTGTTTGAGAACTCTTGCGAATGTTTTTTATAGTAGTTTAGCGGTAAACAGAAAAATTTCGGAACTTATACATACAAGGAACATAGACATCATCCAGTTTTCTTCGATCCAGAGTTGGCCGATTCTTTATTTTGGGCGGATTCCGGCTGTTATGAGATTATCCGATTATGATAAATTGTATTATACGGATTATCCGAATAAAACGATTGCATCTGTCTATGCATTTCTGCAGCGTTTAGCGGCCAAAAGATGTGCTGCAGTTTTTGCGCCGAGTAATGTGCATGCAAATGCGTTTGCGAAAGATATTCACAGAAAAGTAGCAGTCATTGAGTCACCGTTTTGTAACGAATGCTGCGAATATGATGACAGTATATATCGTAATAGACTCAGCGGGAAAAAATATGTTCTTTTCTTTGGGCGGTTGTCTGTTACAAAGGGGATTTTAGTAATTGCGAAGATATTGGAACAGTTTTTACGGTTAAATCCGGAATACAGCTTTGTCTGCTGCGGTATTGAACAGAAGGGATATAAAGAAAATTTAGCGCGCGTTTTGAAAAGAAGTGCAGGAAAGCATCAGGAGAGATTTATTTATATGAAGGCACTTCCACATGTTTCATTATATCCCATCGTTGAGCATGCGGATTTTGTTATTTTTCCCTCTTTAAGTGAAAATTTTTCCAACGCATGTATGGAAGCGATGCATTTTGAAAAAGTGGTAATTGGTACGGATGGCGCAAGTTTTGAACAGTTAATAGATGATGGGAAAAGCGGATTGTTGTGTATGCCGGGGGATTCAGAGAGTTTGCTGGACAAGATGAATCAGGCTGCGGCAATGAAGGAAGAACAAAAAGCGGAAATGGGAAGAAGAGCAAAAGAGCGGATTGATAAATTAGCACCGGAGTATGCGGTGAAAGAATTAGTAAGGTTTTATCGATATATTCTTTCCCAGGTTTGAAGACACGGGATGAATGTATAGAAAGCTGTCAAAAATACGCACATATGACGATTGGAGATAATGAGGAAAATGAAAATATTATACGTGTCCCATAATGCACAGTTTTACGGAGCACCAAAATCTTTACTGGAATATATTGTAAAAATCAAGGAGCGGGGGATAGAACCTATCGTTGTTGTTCCGAAGCGGGACAGGCTGAAAAAGGAATTGAATAAGTTGGGGATAAGAACGGAAATAATACCATACCAAAACAGCGTTTATAAGGGCGCATATAGTTTTGCACATTATCTGGCATATGTAAATGCAAACTATCCGGCAGTCTTACGAATCTGTAAGCTGATTATAAAAGAAAAAATCGATATTGTTCATACGAATACAATGGCGGTAAACGTGGGAGCTTTAGCTGCATACCTCACAAGAACGCCGCATATATGGCACTTCAGGGAACATCTTGAAGAACATTTTGGACTTAAGTTATGGAATCCTTTTATCACAAAGAAGTTAATCCGTTATAGCAGGTGCTGCATAGCCATTTCTGAAGGGATCAAGAGGAAATATGCGGATAGGTATGGTGTACATATCATACGTTTATATAACGGAATTGACCAAAATGCATATTATCACTGTATCGATCCGGATGAGAGCGGCAGGAAAAGCAATGAGTTATTGATTGCGGGGCGCATTAGTGAAGAAAAAGGACAATGGGATGCAGTACGTGCGGTTGAAGTATTAGTCAATAGAGGAATTTCCGTGCATTTAAATGTTGTGGGCGGCGGAAACACAGCATGGAAAAATAGTATAAAAAGATATATAAGGGATAAAGGATTAACAGATTATATTACAATTCACCCCTATACAGATGATCTTCAGACAATGAAAATTAACAGTAGAATGATCTTGGTGTGTGCAAGAATGGAAGCATTCGGAAGAGTGACTGTGGAGACAATGCTTGCAGGAAGGATTGTCATAGGGGCAGATTCCGGCGGTACGTTGGAATTGATTGGAAAAGATGAGGAAAGAGGATATTTATATCAAGGTGGACATCCGGAGGAACTTGCAGATAAAATACAATATGTCTTGGAAAATCAAGACGAGGTATTAAGGAAAGAACGAGAAGCACAGAAATTTGCAATAGAATTGACTGATTTGGAACGATATACAACAAGCCTGATTCAGATATACCGAAAACTTGTAAAAGGAAAAGGGCGGGGAGTAAATGATTTATGGAGAAAATAAGTATTGTTCTGCTGAATTATTTGAATTATACAGATACGCTGGAATGTGTCAATAGTATATTGGAAATGGAGTACGAACTGGCCGGAATAGTCATTGTTGATAATCATTCCAATAATGAATCTTTTCAGAAACTATATAAAAAATATGCACAAAGTGATAAAATCATTGTAGTTCGGACCGGGAAAAATTATGGGTTTGCAAAGGGAAATAACATAGGAATACGCATCGCCCGCGAAAGATTCGGCTCAGATTTTATTTTTGTTGCCAATAATGATATTCTTTTTATGAAGCAGGATTATTTTGATAAATTATTAGAAAACTATACGGATGGCGTGGGAGTGATCGGCTCTGAGATTCGTACCAGAGGAAATCGCGTTCAGAGAAGATTTAGCATTCCCATAACAGTGCGTGAAAATTTAGTTTTATATAAACGGGATTTTTTCATAAAACATACGAAGGGGAGCTGGGTAAGCCTGCCTTCAAGACCAGGACCCAGAGTTACGGCATTACATGGCTGTGCATTGTTATTGACACCGGATTTTTTTAAATATTATAAGGGATTTTATAAGCGAACGTTTTTATATAGCGAAGAAGAAATTTTGTACTTTATGTGCAAAAAATTTGATCTGGAACAAAGATATGTGCGGGATACCTATATTTTCCATAAGGAAGATAAAAGTTCGGAATTAAGTTTCCATAATGATAATAAAGTAAGGTCTTCTTATGCATTACAGAGTCGCAAATATGTGCTTTGGTGGATTATAAAGGATAAATTGAGAACGAAGCTTATATCTTGCAAAAAAGTGAAAAAAATATGAAAAAGGAGAGAAAAAATATGAAAAAAGGAACAGGGGCATGTTTATCATTATTGTTGGGAGCGGCTACAGGAGCAGCTGCGGTAGAATTCCAACAAAAGAAAAGGAATGCTGAAACGAATGATTTGCTGCAGAAAATGGGAGAATTTTATAAGTTATTATTGAAATGGCTGGAAATAGAGCAGAAAGGGATTTCCATACGTTCTTTTTTTATAGAAAACGGATGGAAAACAATAGCCATTTACGGAATGAAAGAATTGGGAGAACGTTTATTTGATGAATTAAGGGACTCAGAAGTGGAAGTGAAATATATTATCGATAAAAAAGCAGACACAATGTATGCAGATGTAGATATTATTACACCGGAGGAACCGATGGAAGAGGTAGATGCGATTGTTGTGACAGCTATTCATTATATGGATGAAATTGAAGAAATGTTGGAACAGAAAGTAGATTATCCCATTATTTCGCTTCAGGAAATTGTAGATGAAGTGTGGGAAAATAACGTATAAGAACCGGAGGGGGAAAAGCATGAAAAAGGGAGTTAGTACGGTATTAAAGGTACTGGCAGGAGGAATCGTGGGAGCCGTTGCAACAGGGACAGCTATTGGACGTATGGTGGAGAAAGACGGGAAAGATTCACTGTTTAACAAAGTGTTGTCGTACTATTTTATTTATGATCAGTGGCTCAGCCTTCATCAGCGTGGGAAAACCCTGGTAGAATATTTTGAAGAGAAAGGGTATAAAACGGTAGCAATTTATGGATTAAAAGAACTGGGCGAACGTCTATACGATGAGTTAAAGGACTCCGGCATTACTGTAAAATATATTATCGATAAAAATGCTGACGATCTTTATGCTGATGTTGGTGTAGTAACGCCGGATGACAATTTAGAGCCTGTAGATGTTATCGTAGTAACGGCATGTTATTATTTTGATCAGATTAATAAGATGCTGAATGAACGAGTAGAATATCCGGTGGTTTCGCTGGAGGATATTTTGTATAAAATATAAATGTAATAGAGGACAAGACCATAAAAATTTCAGTAATCATACCGGTATATAACACACAACAATATATAGAAGAATGCATCGAAAGCGTCAGACGGCAGACACTGAAAGATCTGGAAATCCTATGTATAGACGACGGATCTGCCGACGATTCTCCTGCCATTATGCGTAGAATGCAGAAATGTGATGAGAGAATCCATATTATCTCCCAGGAAAATCAGGGAGCCGGCCAAGCGAGAAACCGGGCAATTCAAATAGCAAAAGGTGAATTTCTGCTTTTTCTGGATGCAGACGATTATTTGCTGGATGTTTCGGCACTGGATCAGATGTATCGCGCCTGTGTGGAACATAACGTTTCTATTTGCGGCGCTTTTAAAAGCTGTGACAGACAAGGCATCATTTCTGCGATGGGATTGCATAGAAAGGAATGCGAAGGTTATCTTTCGGGAAGAAAGATGACGTACAGAGATTATCAGTATGATTTTCATTACACTACGTATCTCTATCGTCGGGAACTGTTGATAAAACATCAGATTTTCTTCCCGGATTACAGAAGATTTCAGGATCCGCCGTTTTTGGTAAATGCAATGATCGCGGCGAAAGAGTTTTATATTGTTCCGGTGGAGTTATATTGTTTTCGGTCAGGACATCAGAACTACGCATTTAGTTCTCAAAAGGTAAATGATATTGTTAAAGGACTGACGGATATTTTGGAAGTATCTGCACAAAATGAACTGAAGGAACTGCATTTGCTGGAAGTCAGCAGATTAAATGAAGGGTATTTCCGGCATATTGTGCGAAACCTTAGCGTAGAGAACCCGGAGTTGTTAACTTTATTGATAAAAGCAAATCAGGCAGTGCAATGGCAGTGGATAAAAGAACTGCAGGGGAAAGATGATATGCTGTTGAAAGCGCTGCAGTTTCTATTGTATGCCGGACAGGAAAAGTATGAAAATCATCAAAAAGAGTTAGAACAGAAGGGATATCGGGGGATCACATCAGGTTCGGTATTTCCGTTTCACAAAATTCCGCCGCACAGCAAAGTCGTTTTATATGCGGCAGGCGTTATGGGGTGGACCTATTATGAACAGATCAAGGATAACGAGAACTATGAACTGGTAGGATGGGTGGACCGGCAATATGAGAAATATGCGGATCGTCTGCCGAAGATCAGCTCTGTGGAAAGTATTCGGGAAATGGTTTATGATTACATCGTGATCGCCATTGAAGAGGAGAAGACCGCACTGGAGATTATGGCTTCATTAAAAAAACTTGGGATTGCAGGTGATAAAATAGTGTGGAGTTTATCCGTATAAAGAGCAATGCGCGTTAGTACAATATGTTTGTAAGGAGCGGTTTTATGGAGGCGGCGGCAAAGATTGCGGTGATTGTTCCCGTTTATAATGCCGGAAAATTTCTTCCGGAACTTCTGGATTGTCTCATGAGACAGACAATGAAGGATTTTGCAGTCTATTTTGTAGACGATTGTTCTACGGATGATACAGCGGCGCTGCTGCTGGATGCGGTGAAAGAAAATAAGTTTTTTCATTATATGCGTAATGATAAAAGGTGTGGAGCGGCAATATCGCGAAATAGAGGAATAGCCGTCAGCCGGTCGGAGTATGTTGTATGTTTGGATGCGGATGATCTGATAGCGGATGATTTCCTGGAGCAGTTAATAGAAGCGGCAGATTTTTATCATGCGGATATGGTTATGCTGGAAAGGGAAGATTTTACGGCATTTGATCGTATCAGACGAAAAAAAACTCTTTTGAAGGACGATAAAGAATTATTTGAAAAGGATATTTTTAATATACGGGAACAGCCGATAGATTTTCTGATCCGCTGTCAGAATGCAACATATGACCGTATGGTTGCAAGAGAATTACTGGACAGATTTCAGATCCAATTTCAGGATTTGCCATCTTCCAATGATGTCTTTTTTATATTGTTTTCTACGTTCGCGGCAGAAAATATCGTACATACCCGGACTGCGGACGTCCTTTATTATAGAAGGCTGCATTCCGAACCGGACAGAATCAGTAATGATCGTGATCCCATGTGCGCATTTGAAGCATTGTATGCGGTAAAAAAGGCTTTGATGCAGTATCATATGTGGGAAGAGCGTTGTGTACATTTTTGGATTTTTGCATTGGATTCATTGGAGAAGCAGCTTTTTGTCTGTAAAAGAGAAGAGAGGCAGAAACAGGTCTATCAATATCTGCAGGAAGCAGGTTTGAGAGAATTAGGCGTTCCTGGAGATCCGTTTTATTACAGGCTGCCGGAATGTTATAGAAAACAGTTTGAACGTTTCTATCAGACCGCTTTTGAAGAAAAATGCTTTCGCGATTCCATGTCTTTTCAGGCTCTGTGTGAAAGCAATCTGAAAAAAATAACGGATATTTTTCTTTATGTGAAGAGAGAAGGATTTCAGATTGGTTATTGGGGAGCAGGCAGATCAACGGAAGGGTTTATAAGTTCTGCCGCGAGTATTGGAGAGAAAGTAGATTATCTGATAGATAATAGTAAAGACAAGCAGGGAAAGAAAATGTTTGGTCTGGAAGTCGTTTCTTATGATAGCGTATCAGAACAAATAGGATTCATGATCATTTCCAATAAGCAGTATTATCACGAAATTTTCAGACAGATAAAGGCGGTACGAAAGGATGTTCGTGTTCTTTGCATACAGGAATATCTGTATAGTAAATCTACATTGGAAGAATGTATTCAATAGTGTAGAAATGACTTTTCGTTAAATCAGATGATATATCATTAGAAAACTTATAGACAGGAGAAACCATGCCGAATCAACCCGCAGTTTTGCATTCCTTCTGTATCTACGGAGCAGGAATCGTTGCCGCAAGCGTTTACACAGCTATCAAAACCTTATATAATAGAACCCCGCTCTTTTTCCTCATATCGGATGCAGGAGGAAGGGGGGGGATGCTTGATGCTTCTCCTGCACAGATCGATGGTATTGCAGTTAAGGAATTGTCTGCGTGGAGGCAGGAACTGCAGGCATTGCAGAAACAGCAGCCATTGTATGATCCGGATCAGAATACGATCGTTCCGGCGTATTATCTGATTGCCGTACCGGAGGCGCATCACCAGGCTGTCGTTAAAAGCCTGTATTCTTTAGATTTCCTGGATCCGCCGATGGAAGATTCTCGGATAATCCTGTTTACCAGTGAATTGGAAAATGAATTAATGGAAGCATACTATAGCAGTCTTGCCCATTGTTTGACGGCAGCAGAGCTTCTGGATGCGGCAAAAAGACCGATTACGCAGGCTGCACATCAGGAAAAGGATGTTCTGCTCAAGGTTTTCCAGGCAAAATCGCATATGGACAAACCGCTTCGTGAACAGCCGTCTCTGCCTGCGGCTCAGGGCAGCAGGATTCCGCGCTATATTACGCCGATCCAGGCAGGAGCCGCCCTTACCGCCGCGTCGATAGCGCCTCTAAAGGACAACACAGGAGAAAGCATATCCGTCAAAAACCGCAATTACTGCGAGCTTACCGCAACATACCATGCCTGGAAGAACTGTCATGCGGCCTATAAGGGAATCTGCCATTACAGACGTATTTTTGCAATCGACGATGCACAGATGCGGACATTGCTCACAATGAAACATAAGTGGGACGTTATTCTGCCATATCCGTCCGTTTATTATCCGAATATTGATAAAGAGCATACCCGGTATGTAGGAGAATCCGATTGGAGAGCCATGCTGCAGGCGCTTCGGGAAACGGCGCCGGCATATCTGGAGGCTTATGAGAAGGGGATCGCAGATGGAGAGCAGTTTTTTCATAATTTCAATATGCTGATCGCCAGAGCGGAAGTATTTGATGAGTACTGTGATTTCCTTTTCAAAGTATTGGAGCGGACCGAAGAGCTTACCACGCCGAAAGGCGCAGAGCGGGCCGACCGTTTTGCCGGATATCTGGGGGAGAATCTGACGACATTGTTTTTTCTGAAAAACCGGGAAAATCTGCGGACTATATATGCAGGGAAATTGTGGTTGACATAACTAAAGTAAATCTGCGGATTTACTGCTGTTTTGAAAATGTGCAGTCATGCACAGATGGGGATGAGAATAAAAATGCAGACATATAAAGAAGAAGTACAATTATTGTTAAAACAGAATCTGCCCTGGGAGAGATTGGCGGGTAAAACCGTTATGATATCCGGCGCCACGGGGATGATCGGAAAGTGCCTGATCGATATTCTGATGCAGTACGGTCAGGAGCAGAGGAACCATGCAGGCCGGAATCATAGTTCCGGATCATCGGCTCCGGTGAAAGTTATCGCCCTGAGCAGAAATGAAGAAAATGCCAGACAGCGGTTGGGAACATACTGGAATGATCGGAATTTTGAATATATAGCCTGTGACGTTAACCGGACGCTTCCCGAATGCGGACAGGCTGATTATGTGATCCATGCTGCCAGCAACACGCATCCGCTGCAGTATGCCGCCGATCCTGTCGGTACGATCACAGCCAATATCATTGGTACGAAAAATATGTTGGACTACGCCGTTTCGCATAAAAGCGAACGCTTTTGTTTCCTCTCCTCGGTAGAAATATACGGAGAAAACCGCGGGGATACGGACAGATTCAAAGAAGATTATCTGGGATACGTAGACTGCAATACGCTCCGTGCAGGGTATCCCGAGAGCAAAAGAGCGGGAGAGGCGCTTTGCAATGCCTATCGTCAGGCTCATAAACTGGATTTCGTCATCCCGCGTCTTAGCAGAGTCTATGGGGAGACAATGCTTCCCGGGGATTCTAAGGCGATCGCACAGTTTATCAAGAAAGCAGCGGACGGAGCGGATATTGTGTTAAAAAGCGCCGGAACACAGTTATATTCCTATACGTATGCTTTGGATGCGGCTATGGGCGTGCTTACGGTATTGTTAAAGGGAGAAGGCGGAGCAGCCTATAATGTTTCGGATACGGAATCAGAAGTGACGCTTTTGCAGATCACGGAATGGCTTGCAGAAGATAACGGGGTAAAAGTTATCTTCGAAATGCCGGATGCCGCAGAGCAGGCCGGATATTCTGCCGCGACGAAAGCAATCCTTGACACGCGGAAGATAGAGGCGTTAGGCTGGCGGGCGCAGACGCATATGCGGGAGGGACTGCGAAAGACGGTATTGGCGCTGCGGAGGGAAGAAGAGCAGAGATAAATTCCGGAATCATCAATGTGTAAGTTCTCTAAGTCTTCCTAACGCCGGCGCATACTCCCCGCACTTTTTATAATACTTCCGGGCTTCACTCAGATGTCCGGAACACTCATAGATTACTCCGATATTATAATATGCCCGGTAACTGTTAATACCATCTACCACAGACTCTCTCATAGTGGCAGTCTTTTTGAACTGTCCTACCGCTTCGTCAAGCAGTCCGTTATTCATATAAATGAGTCCCATCAGAAATACAAAATCCGCCCTGACCGAAAAAACATCATAAATTCCCTCCAGTCCAAGAGCTTCTTTGTATCGTTTCAAATTCAGCAGGCAGTATCCGTACGATTCTACCATAGTCTGAATGTAGTCCAGACTCGGATCAATGTCCATAGACAGGCCGAGATTGTACCATTCGTATGCCTTCTCATAGTCTTTGAGTTTCATGCAGCTTTGGCCAAGCTGATAATAGAGATAAGCGTCGGGGCCGGCAGTGGTCAATTCTTCTTCCAGTAATCTGATATTGCGAAGTGATTTGGCCCTCATTTCTTCTTCCGTACCGTCATATCCGACGTGAACGGCCTTTACGGGCGTCCGGAAATAGGTTTTGGGAATGTCTGTCAGCGGTTCAAACTGTTCGTGGATTTTTCCTTCGAAATGATAATATCTGCGGTCTATGAAACGGCTGACATAAACATTTTCGTAGGAAGTCTGCCCATCCTGTGTGAAGCGGTTGCGCGTGAGGATCTGCCCGATGCTGTGAGGGTGCTTTTTCATCAGCGCAAGGAGTTCTTTTTCATCGATCGATTCGACATAGTCGTCACAGTCGATCACAAGCACCCAGTCATTGGAAGCCTGTGCAAAAGAGAAGTTCCTGACGGCACTGAAGTCATTGATCCAGTCAAAGTGATAAATCTTATCGGTATACTTTGCGGCGATCTCCAAGGTCCTGTCAGTGGAACCGGTATCGACCAGAACTATCTCATAATGGTAGGGTTTTAGCCTACGTAGAGATTCTTCGATGTGCTTTTCTTCATTTTTGGCGATCATGCATACGGATATCGGCAGCATAGTTACAGTTCTCCCAGTCTGATCACGGCATTGTTGTAATCACCGCATTTTTTATAATACGCTTTGGCCATGTCGATATCGCCGGTCTTTTCGTAAATAGAGGCGATATTATAATAGGCGTGATAGCTGTTGACGCCTTTGCGCGAGTAAGTGGAAAGCGTCGTTGCCTTTGTGAATTCTTCAATGGCTTTATCCCACATATTTTTCTTCATGTAGATCATGCCTAACAAATATACGAAATCGGCATGGTTTGCAAAAATATCATATTTTTCCTTGGCTTTCAATGCAATCTTCAGCGCCAGGTCATACTGCGCCAGTTCGATCAGACAGTAGCCGTAAGTTTCCATCATTGTCTGGACAAAAGCATAGTGCGGATCGGAGTTAAGTGCCAGTCCGAGTTTATAATAATGTGCGGCTTTTTCCAGGTCATTTAAAGAAACATAATTTTGTCCGAGTTGGAAATAGATATAGGGATTCGGATCTTCCGGATTAAAGTCACGCAGCAGCATTTCCAGATTACGGGTGGCACGCATGCGCTTGTCGGATTCCGACACATAACCTTCATGGTAGAATGTTAACGGAATGGAAAAGGAATCCGGTTCTTTGCCATCCAGGGTCGTAACACGTTCATGGATTGTCCCTTCATAATGACAGTATCTGCGGTTAAAGAGCCTGCCGATACGTTCCGACATGATAGAACGGACGCCCTGAATGATATAAGGATTGTTGCGGACGATCATTCCCACACAGGTCTGGTTATCCTGCAGGGTATATGCTATATCGGCGAGATTGATATTTTCAAGATATTCGTCACAGTCAATGCTCAGTACCCAGTCGTTGGAAGCCTGGCTGATAGAATAATTTCTGGCGGCGCTGAAATCGCTGCACCAGTCGAAATGAAAAACCTTGTCTGTATATTTCCGGGCAGTTTCCACGGTTCTGTCAACTGAACCGGTATCAACGACAACAATTTCAAATTTGCAGGGCCGGAGTCTTTTGAGACATTCTTCGATATGGTTATCTTCGTTTTTGGCGATCATACATACGGTAATTGGTAACATGACGATATCATACCTTTCTTTTGGCGAGTCTTATATAGTGATAACACTATTTTAACATTTTCTGTATCTTCCTACAATATGGAGATTTCGGGACTTTTTGCCTGCTTGCTGTGGAGGGGGTTGAAGTATTTTATCAGAACAACGTAATTTCGTTTAAATTATCCAAAAAGAGGTTCCTTTTCTGAAATTTTTGTGGTACAGTAATGATATAGCGTGATTGTGGAAGGAGAATTTTCTTCACGGTAAGTATGAATATTAACATATTAAGGAGGGACTGCACAATGACAAAGGCAGAAATTTTAAAGGCAGAAATTTTATCACAGTACAAGAGTGTACGGCAGTTTGCAATCGAAATGGAGATTCCGTATTCCACACTTGTAACTGCACTGGACAGGGGAATTGAAGGGATGGCATACGGTACGGTAATCCGTATGTGTGATCGGTTGAATTTGAATCCGGTTGATTTTTCAACATTGGATAAAAAGAGTCCGCTCGGCAACAAAATTTTGGAAAACAGAGTGATGCAGTACTATATCAAGCTGAATAAGACCGGCAGAAAGAAAGCGCTCGAGCTTATGGAAGATTATGCGCAGCTTGAGAAATACCAGGCGCAGGAATCATAACAGGCCATGCAGTATGATTATTTAATAGTCGGTTCGGGTTTGTTCGGCGCTGTATTTGCATACGAGATGAAGAAGAAGGGCAGAAAGGTCCTTGTGATCGATAAGAGAGACCATATTGCCGGCAATATTTATACGGAACCGGCGCTCGGTATCAATGTACACAAGTACGGTGCACATATTTTTCATACGTCAGATGCAAAGATATGGGATTATATCAATCAATTTGCGGTTTTTAATCATTACATCAATTCACCGATTGCAAGGTATCATGACGAGCTTTATAATCTTCCGTTCAATATGAATACCTTCAGTAAGATGTGGGGGGTTGTAACACCGGCCCAGGCAAAGGCGAAGATTGCCGAACAGATTGAAGAACTGCATATCACCGATCCGCAGAATCTGGAAGAACAGGCCTTATCATTAGCCGGACGGGATGTATATGAGAAACTGATCAAAGGCTATACGCAGAAGCAGTGGGGACGCGACTGCAAGGAATTGCCGGCCTTTATTATCAAAAGACTTCCGCTTCGCTTCACATATGACAATAACTATTTTAATGATCCGTATCAGGGGATTCCGGTAGGGGGGTATACCGCCATTATTGAGAAGATGTTGGCCGGAATAGAAGTAAAGACCGGTGTATCTTATCAGGAATATGTGAAGTCTGCCACGAAGGGAGAGTTGAAGACCTTTTCCGATCAGGAAGGCAATACGTTTACAAAAGTGCTCTATACGGGAATGATAGATGAATACTTTGATTACCGGCTTGGTTATCTGGAATACCGCGCTCTGCGGTTTGAGGAAGAAACATTACCGGAATGCGATAATTACCAGGGTAATGCGGTCGTCAATTATACGGACAAAGAGACTCCTTATACGAGGATCATAGAGCATAAACATTTTGAATTCGGTAAACAGCCGGGAACTGTTATTACAAGAGAATATCCGTTAGAATGGAAACCGGGAGAAGAACCTTATTATCCGGTTAACAACGACAAAAACAACACATTGTTTGCCGCATATCAGAAACTGGCGGAAACAGAGTCCGGCGTTCTTTTCGGAGGACGACTGGGGGCTTATCAGTATTATGATATGGATAAAGTAATTGCTGCGGCATTACAAATGGTAAGTAAGGAATGAGCCAAACGGCGGATTTCCTGCTTGCCATAGAGAAAGAGAGGCAGCCGGGAATGGATTCCGGGGCCTCTTTTTTTGATAAATATCTTGACAACAGGAATCGCTCTGGATATAATCATTTTGAAAAGTTTGAAACTCAAAGTATTGGATTGTCAAAACAATGGGAGGTTTCAGAATGAATTGGGACGAAGCGATTCAGGAATTGGACGAAAGAAGAAAAAAAGCGCTTGCAGGCGGTGGAAGAACAAGAGTTGAGAAACAGCATCAGAGCGGAAAACAGACAGCAAGAGAGCGTATAGAGATGCTGCTTGATAAAGATACATTTGTGGAAGTGGATGGGTTCGTAGAATCCAGGATCGATGACTTTGATCTGGATAAAAGGCGTGTGCCGGGCGACGGTGTCGTTACGGGATACGGTAAGATTGACGGCCGGCTTGTTTTTGTAGCCAGTGAGGATTTTACGGTGATCGGCGGGACACTCGGCGAATACCATTCTTTCAAGATATGCCGGATTCAGGATATGGCGATGCAGATGAAAGCGCCGCTTATCTGTATTAATGACAGCGGCGGAGCCAGAATCGAGGAAGGAATTTCTTCTCTCAGCGGTTACAGCGGAATGTTTCTGCGGCATACACAGGCTTCCGGCGTGATTCCGCAGATCGCGGTCATTTTGGGACCGTGTTCCGGCGGTGCATGTTATGCGCCTGCTATTTGTGACTTTATTTTTATGGTGAATGATATTTCCAAAATGTTTATTACCGGACCGAACGTCGTAAAGACGGTCATTAATGAAGAGGTTTCTACCGAAGAACTTGGCGGGGCCAGAGTACACGCGCAAAAGAGCGGCGTTTCCCACTTCACATATGAGACGGAGGCGGAATGTCTGATGGGAGTCCGCAAACTGTTATCCTATCTGCCGGGCAACAATACGGAGAAGCCGCCCGTTGTTAATACAAAGGAACGGCAGAGTCATTTGCCGGACGTCGGCCGGGTGTTTGGACGTTTCAGTAAAGTAGAGTCTGTCGCAAGAGCAAAAGCTGCCAAGATCAAGGATATCGTACCGGATAATTCCAGGCATGCATATGACGTAAAGGAAGTGATCGACTGTATCGTAGACGAAGGCAGTTTCTTCGAAGTACAGAAAGAGTTTGCGATGAACGGTGTGATCGGCTGGGGCAGAATGGACGGCAAAGTGGTAGGCTTTGTTGCCAATCAGCCGAATGTTATGGGAGGCTCATTAGATTATCACGTTTCGGATAAAATCGCCAGATTCATCCGTTTCTGTGACTGCTTTAACATACCGCTTGTAACGCTGATTGATGTGCCGGCTTTCTTACCGGGAACGGCGCAGGAACATAATGGTATTATCCGTCATGGAGCTAAAATTCTGTATGCTTATTCGGAAGCTACCGTGCCGAAAATTTCCCTGATCATGAGAAAAGCATACGGCGGCGCATACATTGCCATGAATTCCAAAGAGATGGGAGCCGATATTGTTTATGCGTGGCCGATTGCTGAAATTGCAGTTATGGGAGCTGACGGAGCAGTCAATATTGCATTTAAGAAGAAAATTAAAGCAGCCGATGATCCGGAAGCCATGCGTGAAAAGTGTAAGGCCGAGTATGAAGAACGTTTCCTGAATCCTTATGTAGCGGCAGCCAGGGGATATGTCAATGAAGTGATCAAACCGGAGGAGACAAGAGCAGCGCTGTTAAAAGCCCTGCAGGGCTTAAAGAATAAGCAGGTCCGTCTGCCGGAGAAAAAACACGGAAATATTCCGTTATAGGCACATGAAAGGATAGAGGGGAGATTGATCATAAAAAGTGCCCTGAAATCGCCAAATCAACGATTTCAGGGCACTTTTGTCATGCGTATCTTAACAGTTAACAATAGCTGTTAAACATCATTCCGCTGTAAGCGCTTGTAATATAAGGTGTGGCAAAATTTTTGCCGGGATTTTTGTATGCTACGACGATATTATTTACATAATTCATCGGATCTAAAGCGATCTGGTTGGATTTGCGCACCAGGGAGTGGGTGAAATCCATAATGGATGAAAATGCGTTTTTGGCATCGTCTCCGGTAGCAGTCTTTTGGATTGTCTCGTTATCGATTTCCAACGTGCCATCAAGGTTTAAGTTTAACCCTGCCGCGGTAAGTCCCTGTGCATAAGCTCTCGGAATGCTTCCGAGCTCGTGTACGAGACGGCTGCTCTTTGGCTGTTTGTCGCTGTACTCTGACGCTGCACGGAGAAATGAATTGTATCCGCGTACCAATGTATTGATGTTTTCGGTCAGAGACTCTACGTCTGTCTTTAGGCCGATAGAGGCGGTTTCGCCTTCTTCGCTGCTGACACCGTTTAAAGTTACTTCATACATACGGCCGATCGTCAGTTTGTTGGAAGGTGATGTCCGCTCTTCGCCGTTTATCAGAAAATCTGCGTTGGAAGCGGTAACCGTCGTATAGCCGAGTCCGAGATATTCGACCGTACCCGAATCTTTGCTTGTACGGTGGTCCGAGACATTAAATATATGCTCCTTATCATTCTTCAGTCCGGTTGCATTTGATTCAAGGCGCATGCCGGACTGATTATCGCCATCTTTTACGACCTGTGCAAAAAGGCCGATATTGGCGTTGTTTATCAGTCTGGTCAGACGTTCCTGCAGATCGCCGTTCGTATCCTCCGATTTGATATTGAACTGAAATTCATAATTCAGATCATCAATACTGATGTCGAAAGAATAAGTCGAAGCGGGAAGATCAACCTGTTCGTCGCTGGGAAGATAATTTCCCATATTCACCTGTGATGTTGCAAGAGAACGTACTTCAATATCCATTGAAGGCATACCGATACTGTCTGCCGGTTTACCAATATAAGAAGCAGATGCAATATTTTCATTACTGGAATAAGCCGCTTTTTTATTTAACAGCTCATCCTCGTCAAGATTACCGAGAGCTGCAATGGTATTGCGGAGTTCTCTGGCATTTTCCTTCATGCCGACTGCAAATGCACAAGATTCTTTACTGGTATCAAGGATATAAATGGGAGCGTCTTTGTTCATCTTGACAATAGAATTATAGACACTGCGCAGTTCGCTTTTCTTATGTGTGTCATAAGGCGTGCTGGACTTGGGCGCGTAAGTGGTCATATAATAATTGTAGACATTAGAATGACTCTGAATGCTGTTGCTGTAAGCCATGATGCTCCTCCTTTCTTCCATGAAATCTGCTATCATGTAAATATCTCCGGCTGGCTATCCATTGCCGTATGCGCCGGAATATGAATATATAATCTAAGCATTTTCTGCTATGATTTTGATTAGATTAATTTGTCTGTTTTGATTTTGCCTATTTTGACTTCATCTATTTTGACTTCGTCAAAAGTACTTTTCCGAGAGCAGCGCCGTTTTTCTGCCAGTAACCATAATTTATATCGCTGTTTCCGGTGGTTTTTGGAACAACGGCCTTTATATGATCTGCCCGTTCGTTCAGTTTTTTCATATTTTCGCGGATTTTTTCTTTCCGCTTTTCTTCTTCTTTTTGTGTATCATTTATAGTATCGGCTATTTTTTGTATTTTTTCACCCATACTTTTGGATACGCTGTCCATTTTTTTCTGGATCTTGGCTTTTTCATCATCCGTCTGTGCGGTACGCATCTGTCCTTCCAGGCTCGTATGAAGTTTCTGCATGGATGCAAGATGTTCTTTCGTATTGGAGAACGAGATCATTGCGTCCGATTCGGTATCGCTAAAGCCTGTCTGCGGCGGACTTTGTTCCATGCCGACGGAAACGGCTGATTCCTGAGTATTTGAGGAAACAGCGGATACCGCCTGATCGGAAGATGCGGGAGTATCAGCGTTTGCAGATACGGATTGTCTTTGTTCTGCGGCCTTCTGCTGTCTTACAGCGGCGTCTTGCTGCCTTTTGGCCTCCGTTTCACGCTTTTTGGCCTCTTCCTGCCGCTTTTCTGCTTCTTCCTGTCTTTTCTGGATCTGATACTGTTTTAGTTCGCTGTTCAGAGTCTGTATTTTCTCCTGCAGGGACTTCTTCTCATTGTCTTTTTCCTCGGCAGGCATTTCACTGTCGTAAGCGATGCTGCGCATTTTTTCCTGAAGCTGCATGATCTGCTTCTCGATATTTTTTTCATGGCTGTCCTGCTTAGGCTGGTTTACGGATAAATTGCCCGACGTCTGGTTTATACTCGTTACGTTCATGTTCATACCTCCTGATTCCTAAGCTGAATGCGCCTTATAGACATGCTTATACTACTATCTTATACCACTTATCTTTTTTATCGGATACTATTTACATATTATTTAGAGGCAGATGACAAATTTTTAAAAAAAAGTAAAATTTTTGGAAAACTTACATAAATTATGAAAAAAGTCCGTATGCTTCGAATATGTAAAATATTCCGAAAAGCGGTTGACTTCGCAAAACGGTTATGTTATAGTATACAAACGAGATAAGATTCAGGTCTTTTTTTTATGCTCAAAATTAGAGTGTAACAAGTGGAGGTGGCAAAAATGCGTACAAGAATCACATTAGCGTGTACAGAGTGTAAACAGCGTAATTACAATACTACGAAAGATAAGAAGACACATCCGGACAGAATGGAGATCAAAAAATATTGTAGATTCTGCAAAACACACACGCTGCATAAAGAAACTAAATAAGTTTGAGAGAAAGGCACAGGTATGGTGTGAAACGAATTTCACACGTGAATTTGCGCCTTGCGGCGGCAGATGCCGCAGGCTGAGAGAAAGGCACAGGTATTATATATGGGAGATTCTGCAAAATCAGACAAGAAGCCGAAGCCGGTTGTATTCTGGAACGGTGTGAAGACTGAGTTTAAGAAAATCACTTGGCCCGATAAAGATTCCCTTTTCAAACAATCTATCGCGGTAGTCGTTATTTCCGTTGTAGTAGGTGCGATCATAACCGTATTGGATTTTGCACTGCAGTATGGCGTGGACTTTATAACAACATTGTAGAATGAGGGGTAATCGTATGGCAGAAGCAAATTGGTATGTTGTTCATACTTATTCCGGGTATGAAAATAAGGTAAAAGCCAATATTGAGAAAACGATCGAGAACAGACATCTGGAAGAAGAGATTCTGGAAGTCCGCGTTCCCATGCAGGATGTTATGGAAATGAAAAACGGCGCCAGGAAAAACGTTCAGAAAAAAATGTTCCCGGGATATGTTTTGATCAATATGGTCATGAACGATGACACATGGTATGTCGTAAGAAATACCAGAGGTGTTACCGGATTCGTCGGACCGGGAAGTAAGCCGGTTCCGCTTTCGGAAGCTGAAATGAAACCGCTCGGCATTAAAGTGGAGAACGTAACGGTGGATTTTGCAGAAGGCGATACCATTGCGGTTGTTGCGGGTGTTTGGAAAGATACGGTCGGTGTCGTACAGAGAATGGATTACGGAAAGCAGACCGCGACGATCAATGTTGAACTGTTCGGAAGAGAGACACCTGTAGAGATCAGTTTTGCGGAAGTAAGAAATATGAAATAAGCATGTTGACGAGTATTTATTCCGCTTTGGCGGTGTAAATAGACCGAAAAAGGAAGAAATTTTTCGGCTGAAAGAATGCCCCGGTTGTGCGTATTCTTTCAGGAAGAGTGGGAGCAGCATCCTCTGCGCCTAACCACATCATTTTTTTAGGAGGTGCCGATATGGCAAAGAAAGTAGAAGGATATATTAAGTTACAGATTCCTGCTGGTAAAGCTACACCAGCGCCGCCGGTTGGTCCTGCACTTGGACAGCACGGCGTAAACATCGTTGAATTTACCAAACAGTTCAACGCGAAAACGGCCGATAAAGGTGACGTGATCATTCCGGTCGTTATTACAGTATATGCAGACAGAAGTTTCAGTTTCATAACGAAAACTCCTCCTGCAGCAGTTCTTTTGAAGAAGGCATGCAATATTAAATCCGGTTCGGCAGCGCCGAACAAGACGAAGGTTGCTACGATCTCCAAAGCCAAAATACAGGAGATCGCAGAATTGAAAATGCCTGATCTGAACGCTGCAAGTCTCGAAGCAGCTATGAGTATGATCGCCGGTACCGCAAGAAGTATGGGCATCACAGTAGAAGAGTAATGGAGGGACGGATATGAAGCACGGTAAAAAATATATGGAAGCTGCGAAGCTTGTAGATCGTAAAGTACAGTACGATCCGGCGGAAGCGGTTGCACTTGTAAAGAAAACAGCTACAGCAAAGTTTGACGAGACTGTAGAAGTTCATATCAGAACCGGCTGTGACGGACGTCATGCGGAACAGCAGATCCGTGGAGCGGTAGTATTACCGAACGGCACCGGTAGAACAGTAAAAGTATTGGTATTTGCAAAAGGTGATAAACTTGCGGAAGCGGAAGCAGCCGGTGCGGATTTCGTAGGCGGCGACGAACTGATTCCGAAGATCCAGAACGAAGGCTGGCTGGAGTTTGACGTTGTTGTAGCGACACCGGATATGATGGGTGTAGTCGGACGTCTTGGTAAAGTGCTCGGACCGAAAGGCTTAATGCCGAACCCGAAAGCCGGTACGGTAACAATGGATGTGACCAAAGCGGTCAATGATATTAAGGCAGGTAAGATCGAGTACAGACTTGACAAGGCCAATATCATTCACGTACCTGTCGGAAAAGTTTCTTTTGAAGAAGCGAAACTGCAGGAAAACCTGGATGCTTTAATGGAAGCTATCGTTAAGGCAAAACCTTCCGTATTAAAGGGACAGTATTTAAAGAGCATTACTCTTTCTACAACAATGGGCCCCGGCGTGAAGATCAATACGGCGAAATATTAATGATGAGGATTCCTGTCGGAGACGACGGGAATCTTTTTCTCTTATTGTCAGAAAAGATGCAGCAGGATGACGGGTGCATTTACTGAAGCGGACAATCTTATCAGGGCGTCAACTTAATTTCTATTATATTTACATTTTGTGGTATACTGAAAATATGAAGAAAAATAGAGCTAAAAAAACAAAGTCAAGTTTCATACTGCCGTTTTGCATAACGCTGGCCTTCGTTCTTCTGGTAGGTTTTTTTATACTGTTTGCGTATCTGTGGGTCAGACCAAAGTCGAAATCCGTTTTTAACAATTTCCAACTGGTCGAAGAAGAGGCGCCCGCGAAAGAACAGGTTCAGGAGATCGTTGAGGAGAACGGAAAATATGCGGATATTCTGAACGATGCCGCATACATGGCCGAACACAATATTTATGCCAAAGAGGCGTTGAGCAAGGACTGCGTGACCATTACTTTTGCAGGAGACATTCTGTTTGATCCGAATTACAGCGTTATGGCAACGCTTCTTCAAAACGGCGGTAATCTGGAAAGCAGTATTGCGCCGGATCTGCTCGCTGAAATGAAAAGCGCGGATATTATGATGATCAATAATGAATTCCCCTATTCGGACAGGGGTATGCCGATACCGGAGAAACAGTTCACATTCCGGGCCTCTCCCGCTTCGGTTTCCTATTTGAACGACATGGGAGTGGATATCGTGTCGCTTGCGAATAACCATGCCTATGATTATGGGGAAGAGGCGCTTCTTGATACGCTGCAGGTTCTAAAAGATGCGGGCATCCCTTATGTCGGTGCCGGAATAAATGAGAAAGAGGCGTCCGCGCCGGTTTATTTTATCATTAATAATATGAAGATCGCCATTATTTCCGCAACACAGATAGAGCGGCTGGACAATCCCGACACGAAAGAGGCGACGGAATCGTCTCCCGGTGTTTTCCGTTGTTGGAACGGTGAGAAACTGCTGCAGAAAATACAGGAGGCCAAGGCGGAGAGTGATTTTGTCATCGTCTATGTCCATTGGGGGACCGAAAACCAGGAAGCGACAGACTGGGCACAGGATAAGCAGGCGGTTGAACTGACGGAAGCCGGAGCGGATCTGATCATTGGCGATCATCCGCATATTCTGCAGAAGATCGATGTCATTAACGGCGTCCCCGTTATTTACAGCCTGGGAAATTTCTGGTTCAATTCCAGACCGATCGATACCGGTATGGTGAAGGTGACGCTTTCGGAAGAAGGTTTGCAGAGTTTCCAGTTCATCCCCTGCTTACAGAGCAACTGCAGGACAACACTCCTTGCCGGAGAGGAAAAAGAGAGAGTGCTCGGTGAGATGAGAAGAATGTCGGGGAGCGTACAGATCGATGCAGACGGGTATGTGACATTGCAGTAATGATGAAAAGAAGACAGGGAACGGGGAAGGGATGGAGCTATGCATCCTGTAGAGGTCCTTGAAAAACGCCGGCACTTAGTGAGAGGGATACTTGTCATCCCTCGAGCTTAGTACCGCTGCGATTTTTCACGGAGCGGGAGCGCGCCTCCGAAGGATGCATAGCTCCATCCCTTCCCCGTTCCCTGTCTTCTTTTCGGTTTGTACTGCTTTGCAACAGTCTGTAAAAAAGTGTTGACAGCCGGCGGCAGTCGTGCTATAGTAAGCAAGGTTGACACGATCCGATTAATATAAGCTGATCGTTTGACTATGCCGAAGACAGTAGGTGCCGTTATGGCGTAAGGATTCCGCCTACCGAGGAGAAGAGTTTATGATGAGAATTTGAACCTTCCTGTCTTCAGGGAGTTTTTTTATATTTTCAGGCAGACTCCTTACGGGAATCCTGTGAGGATTTCCGATCGGCGTAAAATCTATAAGGAGGTAAAAGCAATGGCAAAAGTTGAAATGAAGAAAACGATTGTAGACGAGATCTCCGCAGCGATCAAAGACGCGCAGTCAGTTGTTCTTGTTGATTACCGCGGACTTACGGTAGAACAGGATACGGCGCTCCGCAGACAGCTTCGTGAAGCGGGTATCAATTACAAAGTCTACAAGAACACAATGATGAATTTTGCATTCAAGGGAACTGATTGTGAGGCACTTCTTCCTTATCTGGAAGGACCGAGCGCAGTGGCTATTTCCACAGATGACGCAACAGCGCCTGCAAGAATTCTCTGCAAATTCGCGAAAACGGCAGACAAGCTGGAAATCAAAGGCGGCATTGTGGAAGGCATTGCATATGATGCAGCGGGAATTATAGACATTTCCAAGATTCCTTCCAGAGAAGAACTGCTCTCCAAACTGCTTGGAAGCATGCAGTCTCCTATCACAAACTTTGCCCGCGTGATGAAGCAGCTGGCAGAAAAAGGCGGTGCATCAGAATGCGAAGCGCCTGCAGCTGAAGCAGCACAGGAGGATCCGGCAGAGACAGCGTCTGCAGAGGAAGCTCCGGCGGCGGAAACGGCAGCAGAAGAAGCTCCCGCAGCTGAGACGACCGAAGCATAACAAAATAACAGTATAGAAAATTTAATGGAGGTAAATTATCATGGCAAAATTATCCGCTCAGGAATTAATTGATGCGATCAAAGAGTTAACAGTATTAGAACTGAATGATTTAGTAAAAGCTTGCGAAGAAGAGTTCGGTGTATCCGCAGCAGCAGGCGTAGTAGTTGCAGCAGCAGGTGCAGGTGATGCAGGCGCAGCAGCAGAAGAGAAGACAGAATTTGACGTTGAGCTGACAGAAGTTGGCCCGAACAAAGTTAAAGTCATCAAAGTAGTTCGTGAAGCTACAGGTCTTGGTCTGAAAGAAGCAAAAGACCTCGTTGATTCCGCACCGAAGATGGTAAAAGAAGCTGCATCTAAAGAAGAAGCAGACGACATCAAAGCAAAACTGGAAGCTGAAGGAGCTAAGGTTACGCTTAAATAATAAGGCAAAAAGACCTTCCGGAGCGGCAGAGGACGCCGACCCGGAAGGTCTTTGTTTTGCAAAGCCGTGGGAAGACAATATAGGAGAACAGTATATGGTCGGTGTATCTTGAAAATAAGATGCGCGGACTTTTTTATGCATAAGAGTTATTTTCCTGTTTGACTTTTCCACTCAAAAGGTATATAACGAAACCGGGTAATCTATTGTGTCAGATCTGATGACAGGAATATTCTTTGAAAATAATCATTGACTCTGTCCCCCTCTTGTAGTAGAATGTATAGTGCATTATTGTGGTGTGGTATGCTTATTTGGCCGTGATTTCCAGATAAACAGACACCGGTTATTATAGAAGCTATATTTTTACCGGCTTTCTATAGTCATGAATCATAAAGAACGGGGTGAAATTGTCAATGGAAAAGAACAGAATCCGTGCGACTGCTTCAGGCAAGAACACGCGTATGACTTATGCACGACAGAAGGAAGTTCTGGAAATGCCGAACCTGATTGAAGTTCAGAAGAACTCCTATCAATGGTTTTTGGACGAAGGACTGAAAGAAGTTTTTGACGATATTTCTCCTATTTCAGATTACAGCGGACACCTGAGTCTGGAATTTGTAGATTTCGAATTGTGTGAAGATGACGTCAAGTATTCTATTGAAAAGTGTAAAGAAAGAGATGCGACTTATGCAGCGCCGTTAAAGGTGAGAGTCCGTCTGATCAACAAGGAGAAAGACGAAATTACGGAGCATGAGATTTTTATGGGCGATTTGCCTCTTATGACGGCGACAGGCACCTTTGTCATCAATGGCGCGGAGCGTGTAATTGTCAGCCAGCTGGTACGTTCACCCGGTATTTATTATGCAATCAGCCATGATAAGATCGGTAAGAGACTGTTTTCTTCTACGGTCATTCCGAATCGCGGCGCATGGCTGGAATATGAAACCGACTCCAATGATGTATTTTACGTACGTGTTGACAGAACGAGAAAAGTGCCGATCACCGTACTTCTCAGGGCCTTGGGAGTAGGTTCCAATGACGAGATCAGAGAACTGTTCGGTGAAGAACCCAAGATAGAAGCAAGTTTTACGAAAGACGTTTCTGAGAACCATCAGGAAGGTCTCTTAGAGTTATATAAAAAGATCCGCCCCGGTGAACCGCTTAGTGTGGAAAGCGCGGAGAGCTTGATCACATCTATGTTTTTTGACCCCAGAAGATATGATTTGGCGAAAGTAGGCAGATACAAATTTAATAAAAAACTGATGTTCAGAAACAGGATCAGACACCATGTTCTTGCAGAAGATGTGGTGGATACGCTGACCGGAGAACTGCTCGCCAAAGCCGGCGATAAGGTGACGGCCGAAACGGCGGACGCCATTCAGAATGCGGCGGTTCCGTATGTGTGGATCCAGACAGAAGAAAAGAATGTCAAAGTATTGTCTAACATGATGGTAGACATTACGCATTATGTAGAGTGCAATCCAAGAGAACTGGGCATTACGGAACTTGTTTATTATCCCGTACTGCAGCAGATCCTGGAGGAATACAGTGAAGATCCGGAGCTTCTGGCGGAAGCTATCCAGAAAAATGTTCATGAACTGATTCCGAAGCATATTACCAAAGAAGATATCATTGCGTCCATTAATTATAATATTCATCTGGAATACGGAATCGGCAATGACGACGATATCGATCATCTGGGGAACAGACGTATTCGTGCGGTGGGAGAATTGCTGCAGAACCAGTACCGTATCGGTCTGTCCAGATTAGAGAGGGTTGTCCGTGAGAGAATGACGACGCATGATGCGGAAGAGATTTCTCCGCAGGTACTCATCAATATCAAACCTGTACAGGCTGCAGTGAAAGAGTTTTTCGGCTCTTCCCAGTTGTCACAGTTTATGGATCAGAATAACCCGCTCGGCGAGCTGACGCATAAGAGGCGTCTGTCAGCGCTGGGTCCCGGCGGTCTTTCCAGAGACAGGGCCGGATTCGAGGTTCGAGACGTTCACTATACGCACTATGGCAGAATGTGCCCGATCGAGACGCCTGAAGGTCCGAATATCGGTTTGATCAACTCTCTTGCATCCTATGCAAGAATTAATGAATATGGTTTTGTGGAAGCGCCTTATCGTAAGATCGATAAGAGTGATCCGGCCAATCCGCGTGTTACGGATGAAGTTGTTTATATGACGGCGGATGAGGAAGATAATTATCATGTAGCGCAGGCATCTGCGCCTTTGGATGCGGAAGGTTATTTTGCAAGGAATAACATTTCCGGCCGTTATAAAGAAGAAACGCAGGAATATCCGAAAGCGATGTTCGATTATATGGATGTATCGCCTAAGATGGTATTTTCCGTAGCGACGGCGCTGATACCGTTTCTGCAGAATGACGATGCAAACCGTGCGCTGATGGGATCGAACATGCAGCGTCAGGCCGTTCCGTTATTATTTACGGAAGCGCCGGTCGTAGGAACGGGTATGGAGCCGAAGGCAGCCGTCGATTCGGGAGTCTGTGTTCTGGCGAGAAAATCAGGTACGATCGATTATGTATCTTCCAACCTGATCAAAATGACCTATGATGACGGAGAAAAAGACGAATACCATCTGGCCAAATTCTCCAGAAGCAACCAGTCCAACTGCTACAACCAGAAACCCATTGTTTTCAAAGGAAATCATGTGGCACAGGGAGAGGTGATTGCAGATGGTCCTTCAACGGAAGGCGGAGAACTGGCGCTTGGTAAGAACCCGCTGATCGGTTTCATGACATGGGAAGGTTATAACTACGAGGATGCCGTTCTTCTCAGCGAAAGACTCGTACAGGAAGACGTTTACACATCCGTTCATATAGAAGAATATGAGGCGGAAGCCAGAGATACCAAATTAGGTCCGGAAGAGATCACAAGAGATGTTCCGGGTGTCGGCGACGATGCGCTCAAAGATCTGGACGAGAGAGGAATCATCCGCATCGGTGCGGAAGTGCGTGCCGGTGATATCCTTGTCGGTAAAGTAACGCCGAAGGGAGAAACGGAACTGACTGCGGAAGAAAGACTTTTACGCGCTATCTTCGGTGAAAAGGCAAGAGAAGTACGTGATACGTCTCTGAAAGTGCCTCACGGCGAATATGGTATCGTAGTCAATGCCAAAGTATTTACAAGAGAAAACGGCGACGAATTGTCACCTGGTGTCAACCAGGCAGTCCGTATTTATATTGCACAGAAGAGAAAGATATCCGTAGGCGATAAGATGGCAGGACGCCATGGTAATAAGGGTGTTGTTTCCCGTGTCCTTCCGGTAGAGGATATGCCGTATCTGCCGAACGGACGTCCGCTTGATATCGTACTCAATCCTCTTGGCGTGCCGTCCCGTATGAATATCGGACAGGTGCTTGAGATCCACCTTTCTCTGGCAGCCAAGGCGCTTGGCTTCAATGTGGCGACACCGGTATTTGATGGTGCAAAGGAAGGCGATATCATGGATACGCTGGATCTTGCCAATGATTATGTGAATCTTGAATGGGAAGAGTTTGAGAAAAAACACAAAGACGAACTCCTGCCTGAAGTTATGGAATATTTATCCGAAAACAGAGATCATCGCGAGGTGTGGAAGGGTGTTCCGATTTCCAGAGACGGTAAAGTCAGACTGCGCGACGGACGGACAGGCGAGTATTTTGATGCGCCGGTAACGATCGGGCATATGCACTACCTGAAACTGCATCACCTGGTAGACGATAAGATCCATGCACGTTCCACAGGTCCTTATGCTCTGGTAACGCAGCAGCCGTTAGGCGGTAAGGCACAGTTCGGCGGACAGCGTTTCGGAGAGATGGAAGTGTGGGCGCTGGAAGCATATGGCGCTGCATATACGCTGCAGGAGATCCTGACCGTCAAATCAGATGATGTCATCGGCCGTGTGAAGACTTATGAAGCGATCATCAAAGGAGATAATATTCCTGAACCCGGTATTCCGGAATCCTTCAAGGTATTGCTCAAAGAACTGCAGTCGCTTGGTCTGGATGTCAGAGTACTCCGTGAAGACCGGACAGAAGTGGAGATCATGGAATCCGTGGATTACAGCGAAAATGACTATCGTTATGAGATCGAAGGCGATTCCGGAAATTATGACTATGAGAAAGATTCTCTTGACTCTTTAGGATATCAGAAACAGGAATTCGATGAAGAAAGCGGAGAACTGGTAAACAGTGAAGAGAAGGAAGGAGATTTTTCGGAAGAAAGTTTCTTAGAAGAAGATTTCCCGGAAGAAGACTTGGGATTGGATGTTGATTTTGAAGAATCATATAGCGAATAGGCTGAAAGGAGTATAGCTAAGTATGGCAGAAATAAAACAGGAAGCATATCAACCCATGACATTTGACGCGATCAGAATTGGCCTTGCATCTCCCGAGAAGATCAGGGAATGGTCAAGAGGAGAAGTGTTAAAGCCGGAGACAATCAATTACAGGACATTAAAGCCGGAAAAAGACGGCCTTTACTGCGAGAAGATTTTCGGACCGAGTAAAGACTGGGAATGTCATTGCGGTAAATATAAGAAGATCAGATATAAAGGCGTTGTCTGCGACAGATGCGGCGTCGAAGTAACCAAAGCCAGCGTCCGCAGAGAGCGTATGGGCCATATTGCACTGGCGGCGCCGGTATCCCATATTTGGTATTTTAAAGGAATTCCTAGCCGTATGGGACTCATCTTGGACCTTTCTCCAAGAGTGCTTGAGAAAGTGCTGTATTTCGCAGCTTATATCGTATTGGATCCCGGAGAGACCGAATTGGAATATAAGCAGGTGCTTTCCGAGCGGGAATATCAGGATGCAAGAGAAAGCTGGGGTTCCAGATTCCGTGTCGGTATGGGAGCCGAAGCGATCAAAGAGCTGTTGGAAGCGATTGATTTGGAGCGTGAGACGGTAGAGTTAAAAGAAGAGTTAAAAGACTCCAACGGACAAAAGAGCGCACGTATCATCAAAAGGCTTGAAGTTGTAGAGGCGTTCAGAGAATCAGGCAATAAGCCCGAATGGATGATCATGGATGCCATTCCGGTCATTCCGCCGGATCTGCGTCCTATGGTACAGCTTGATGGCGGCCGCTTCGCAACTTCCGACCTTAACGATCTGTATAGAAGAATCATCAACAGAAATAATCGTTTAAAGAGGCTCTTGGAGCTTGGCGCGCCGGATATCATTGTGCGTAATGAGAAGAGAATGCTGCAGGAAGCGGTAGATGCTTTGATCGATAACGGCAGAAGAGGACGTCCTGTCACAGGACCCGGAAACAGAGCGTTAAAATCTCTTTCCGATATGTTAAAAGGTAAATCAGGACGTTTCCGTCAAAATCTGCTTGGTAAACGTGTTGACTATTCCGGTCGTTCCGTTATCGTTGTGGGTCCGGAGCTGAAAATATATCAGTGCGGTCTGCCGAAAGAAATGGCGATCGAGCTGTTCAAACCTTTTGTTATGAAAGAACTGGTAGCAAGAGGCATTTCACAGAATATCAAAAATGCGAAAAAACTCGTAGAGAGACTGGATACACAGGTGTGGGACGTTCTGGAAGAAGTGATCAGAGAGCATCCGGTTATGCTGAACCGTGCGCCTACACTGCACAGACTGGGAATTCAGGCGTTTGAACCGATTCTGGTGGAAGGTAAGGCGATCAAGCTGCATCCGCTTGTATGTACCGCGTTCAATGCCGATTTCGATGGCGACCAGATGGCAGTGCATCTGCCCTTGTCCGTTGAAGCACAGGCGGAGTGCCGTTTCCTGCTGCTTTCTCCGAATAACCTGTTGAAACTTTCGGATGGCGGTCCGGTTGCGGTTCCTTCTCAGGATATGGTGCTTGGTATTTATTACCTGACACAGGAACGGGAAGGTGCAGTTGGAGAAGGCAAATTTTATAAAAACATCAGCGAGGCGATCCTTGCTTATGAGAACGGCGAGTGTACCCTGCACAGCCGCATTCATGTAAGAGTACAGAAGAAAAATGCCGAAGGAGAGCTTATTTCCGGCGTTGAAGAGTCTACGCTCGGACGTTTCCTGTTTAACGAGATCCTGCCTCAGGATTTAGGATATGTGGACAGGAGTAATCCGGAGAACTTCCTGAAGCTGGAAGTGGATTTCCATGTCGGTAAGAAACAGTTAAAACAGATTCTGGAGAAAGTCATCAATATCCATGGCGCGGTAAAGACTGCAGAAGTGCTTGACCTGATCAAATCCACAGGATATCACTATTCCACCAAGGCAGCGATGACGGTATCCATTTCCGATATGACCGTACCTTCCAGGAAACAGGAAATGCTCGATAAGGCACAGGTTACGGTAGATAAGATTTCACAGAACTTCAGACGTGGTCTGATCACCGAAGAAGAACGGTATCGTGCGGTTGTCGAGACCTGGAATGAAACGGATAAAGAATTGACGGACGTGCTGTTAGCCGGACTCGATAAATATAATAACATCTTTATGATGGCAGATTCCGGAGCGCGTGGTTCCAATCAGCAGATCAAACAGCTGGCTGGTATGCGTGGACTGATGGCCGATACGACCGGTAGAACGATCGAGCTTCCTATTAAGTCAAACTTCCGTGAAGGACTTGACGTTTTGGAATACTTTATGTCGGCGCACGGTGCGCGTAAAGGTTTGTCCGATACGGCGCTGCGTACCGCGGACTCCGGTTATCTGACAAGACGTATGGTTGACGTATCGCAGGAACTGATCATCCGCGAGACAGACTGCAGCGAAGATCGTGACGATATTCCGGGTATGTCCGTAAAGGCATTTATGGATGGAAAAGAAACCATCGAAGGATTAAAGGACAGAATCATGGGCAGATTTGCCTGTGAGGAGATCAAAGATAAAGATGGCAACGTGATCGTAAAGAGAAACCATATGATCACACCGAGCCGTGCAGAGAGAATTTTGTCAGCAGGTGTTGATGAAAAAGGCGAACCGATTGAAGAAGTGAAGATTCGTACAATTCTGACCTGCCGCTCTCATATCGGTATCTGTGCAAAATGTTACGGCGCAAATATGGCGAGCGGAGAGGCCGTTCAGGTAGGCGAGGCAGTCGGTATCATCGCCGCACAGTCTATCGGTGAACCCGGTACACAGCTTACTATGCGTACCTTCCATACGGGCGGTGTTGCCGGTGACGATATCACACAGGGTCTTCCCCGTGTTGAGGAGCTTTTTGAGGCGCGTAAACCGAAAGGACTTGCGATTATCGCCGAATTTGGCGGCGTTGCGGCCATTAAGGATACCAAGAAAAAACGTGAAGTCGTAATCACCAATGACGAAACGGGAGAAGCCAAGACGTATCTGATTCCTTATGGATCCAGGATCAAGATCATCGACGGACAGGTACTTGAAGCCGGCGATGAACTGACGGAAGGAAGCGTCAACCCGCATGACCTTTTGAAGATCAAAGGCATTCGGGCCGTACAGGACTATATGCTCCGCGAAGTGCAGAGAGTTTATCGTCTGCAGGGTGTTGATATTGCCGATAAGCATATCGAAGTGATCGTACGTCAGATGTTAAAGAAAGTAAGAATAGAAAGAAGCGGCGATACGGAATATCTGCCGGGAACGCTTGTAGATATTCTGGATTACGAGGATCTGAACGAAACTTTGATCAAAGAAGGCAAAGAGCCTGCCGATGGAAAGCAGATCATGCTCGGTATTACCAAAGCGGCGCTTGCCACCAACTCTTTCCTGTCGGCAGCATCTTTCCAGGAGACAACGAAAGTCCTGACAGAGGCAGCGATCAAAGGAAAGATCGATCCGCTTATTGGTTTGAAAGAAAACGTTATTATCGGTAAACTGATTCCTGCAGGTACCGGCATGAAGAGATATCGCTCGACGAAACTTTCTACGGACGAAAATCTGATGGCGCGCCTTGCAAGAGGTGAAGAACTGGATATCGATGATGGTTTAGATGATGATATCGATATTTCCGAGGACCTGGATGACGATATCGATATGTCGGATGATCTGGACGATCTTGCAGATGACATGATCGATGATGAAAATATGGAAGCGGACGAGATCAGTGAAGAAGTAATGGAGTTAACGGAGTAATTTCCAAATTAAAAAAGCATAAAGGAAAGCTTCTTTTAGAGGCTTTCCTCAGGAAAAATTAAAAAAATGTATTGACAACGCATTTGCGGGCAAGTATACTATTTTAGTGTGCACGCGAATGCGTTTTTTTGTGTGCAAAAAATTTGGACGCAAAATATGCACATGAAAAGCCTGATTACAGGCGGTATCATGAAAATCTACAGGAGGTGAAAAAGAATGCCAACATTTAACCAGTTAGTCAGAAAGGGACGTCAGACATCCGTTAAGAAGTCAACCGCTCCTGCTTTGCTGAAAGGATACAATTCCCTTCATAAAACAGCGACCGATACAACTTCTCCGCAGAAGAGAGGTGTCTGCACAGCTGTTAAGACAGCAACGCCTAAAAAGCCTAACTCAGCGCTTAGAAAGATCGCCAGAGTACGTCTTTCCAACGGAATCGAAGTAACAAGCTACATTCCCGGTGAAGGTCACAATCTTCAGGAGCATAGTGTTGTTCTGATCAGAGGCGGCAGGGTTAAAGACTTACCCGGTACAAGATACCATATCATCAGAGGTACGCTTGATACTGCAGGAGTCGCTAACAGAAAGCAGGCCCGCTCTAAATACGGCGCTAAGAGACCGAAAGCTGCGAAGTAAAAGTCAGGTTCAAGAAATTAGGTCCACAAACAGAACTAATTTAGTGTTGGGATTCTTATTATGATAGAAAACCGCACGAACACATTGAATTAGAGGACACATGTGAGTACCGATGATTTATTGGCGTGGCGGAACACCGATCGGGGTGTTGCTGCGAATTTGAATAAGGAGGGAAGAACCGTGCCACGTAAAGGACATGTTGCAAAAAGAGATGTATTGGCAGATCCTTTATACAATAATAAAGTAGTTACCAAGCTTATCAATAACATTATGTTAGATGGTAAGAAAGGCGTAGCGCAGAAGATTGTATATGGTGCATTTGCAAGAGTGGAAGAAAAAGCCGGAAAACCGGCTCTTGAAGTATTCGAGGAGGCTATGAACAATATTATGCCGGTTCTCGAAGTAAAAGCCAGACGTATCGGTGGTGCTACGTATCAGGTGCCGATCGAAGTTCGTCCGGAAAGACGTCAGGCATTAGGACTTCGTTGGCTGACAATGTTTTCACGCAAAAGAGGCGAGAAAACAATGCAGGAACGTCTTGCTAACGAAATTCTTGACGCTGCAAACAATACAGGTGCAGCCGTTAAGAGAAAAGAAGATATGCACAAGATGGCAGAGGCAAACAAAGCATTTGCACACTATCGCTTCTAAAAGGCAAACTAAGTCTGCCTGGTAAAAAGATTTTCTAAATCTGCAAAGAACTCTGATTAAGTAAATCTATATTTTACCTAGAAGAAGTTTCATAGAAACTTCTTCCTAAGAATGATAACAGGAGGAAAAAACCTTGGCTGGAAGAGAATATCCATTAGAGAGAACCAGAAATATAGGTATTATGGCGCATATCGATGCCGGTAAAACGACATTGACAGAGCGTATCCTTTATTATACTGGTGTAAACTATAAGATCGGCGATACTCACGAAGGTACTGCGACCATGGACTGGATGGAGCAGGAACAGGAAAGAGGTATCACAATCACATCAGCCGCGACAACGTGCCACTGGACTTTGGAAGAAAACTGCAAACCCAAACCGGGCGCTTTAGAGCATCGTATCAATATCATTGATACTCCCGGTCACGTTGACTTTACCGTAGAAGTAGAGCGTTCGCTCCGTGTTCTTGATGGCGCGGTAGGCGTTTTCTGTGCAAAAGGCGGTGTTGAGCCACAGTCGGAAAATGTGTGGCGTCAGGCTGATACCTACAACGTACCAAGAATGGCATTCATCAATAAGATGGATATCCTGGGTGCCGATTTCTATGGAGCTGTAGAACAGATCAGAACCAGATTAGGTAAAAACGCGATCATTCTTCAATTACCGATCGGTAAGGAAGATGATTTTAAAGGAATTATCGACTTGTTTGAAATGAAAGCCTATATCTATAATGACGATAAGGGCGAAAGCATTGATATCGTTGATATTCCGGATGATATGAAAGACCAGGCAGAGTTATACCGTGACGAGCTGCTGGAAAAAGTCTGCGAACTGGATGATGATCTGACAATGATGTATTTGGAAGGCGAAGAGCCTTCTATGGAAGATATGAAGAAAGCATTGCGTCTTGCTACCTGCGACTGCAGGGCAATTCCCGTATGCTGTGGTTCCGCTTACAGAAACAGAGGCGTTCAGAAACTTCTGGATGCGATTCTGGAATATATGCCTTCACCGACAGACATCCCTGCTATTAAGGGTACTGACTTGGATGGCAATGAAGTGGAAAGACATTCTTCAGACGATGAACCGTTTTCTGCTTTGGCATTTAAGATCATGGCGGATCCGTTTGTCGGTAAATTAGCATTCTTCAGAGTGTATTCCGGTACAATGAACTCCGGTTCTTATGTGCTGAATGCAACCAAAGATAAAAAAGAACGTGTCGGACGTATTCTGCAGATGCATGCGAATAAGAGAGCCGAACTGGACAAAGTTTATTCCGGAGATATTGCTGCTGCGGTTGGATTTAAAATCACAACGACCGGCGATACTATTTGTGACGAGCAGCATCCGGTTATTCTGGAGTCCATGGAATTCCCTGAACCGGTTATCGAGCTTGCGATCGAACCCAAGACCAAAGCAGGTCAGGGTAAGATGGGTGAAGCTTTGGCGAAACTGGCAGAAGAAGATCCTACCTTCCGTGCACACACGGATCAGGAGACCGGACAGACCATTATCGCAGGTATGGGTGAGCTGCACTTGGAGATCATCGTTGACCGTCTGCTTCGTGAATTTAAAGTAGAGGCCAATGTAGGTGCACCGCAGGTTGCTTACAAAGAAACCTTTACCAAACCGATCGATCAGGAATACAAGTATGCGAAACAGTCCGGTGGTCGTGGACAGTACGGACATTGTAAAGTTAAATTTGAGCCTATGGATCCGAATGGAGAAGAGACATTCAAGTACGAATCCAGCGTAGTCGGCGGTGCGATTCCCAAAGAATATATCCCTGCAGTCGGCGAAGGTATCGAAGAAGCTGCTAAAGCAGGTATTCTGGGCGGATTCCCGGTACTCGGCGTGCATGCGAATGTATACGATGGTTCTTACCATGAAGTCGACTCTTCCGAGATGGCATTCCACATTGCAGGTTCCATGTGCTTCAAGGAAGCTATGAAAAAAGCGAACCCGGTACTCTTAGAGCCTATCATGAAAGTGGAAGTTACCATGCCGGAAGAATATATGGGCGATGTAATCGGTGATATCAACTCCCGTCGCGGCCGTATCGAAGGTATGGAAGATATCGGCGGCGGCAAGATGGTAAAAGGCTATGTACCGCTTGCTGAAATGTTTGGATACTCAACGGATCTGCGTTCGAAGACACAGGGCCGCGGTAACTACTCCATGTTCTTTGAAAAGTATGAGCAGGTACCGAAGAATGTGCAGGAAAAAGTATTGGCCGCAAAATCCAAATAATGCTTGAAAATATTGGCAATCTTTAATATAATCAAAGATAGCTGATGAAAAGAGAAATTATCAAGAATGATGAAAGTAAATTAATTTAAGGAGGACTTTAGAAATGGCTAAAGCTAAATTTGAAAGAAACAAACCCCATTGTAATATTGGTACCATTGGTCACGTTGATCATGGTAAAACAACTTTAACGGCTGCTATCACAAAGGTACTTTCCGAAAGAGTTGCAGGTAACACGGCAACAGATTTTGAAAATATCGATAAAGCTCCGGAAGAGAGAGAAAGAGGTATCACAATTTCTACTGCTCACGTTGAGTACGAAACAGATAAGAGACACTATGCACACGTTGACTGCCCTGGACATGCTGACTATGTAAAGAACATGATCACAGGTGCTGCTCAGATGGACGGCGCTATCCTCGTTGTAGCTGCTACAGACGGTGTTATGGCTCAGACCAAAGAGCACATCCTTCTGTCCCGTCAGGTAGGTGTACCTTATATCGTAGTATTCATGAACAAATGTGATATGGTTGATGATCCGGAACTGCTTGAATTAGTAGAGATGGAAATCACAGAGCAGCTTGAAGAATATGAATTCACAGACTGCCCGATCATCAAAGGTTCTGCACTGAAAGCTCTGGAAGATCCTAACGGAGAATGGGGCGACAAGATCATGGAACTCATGTCAACGGTTGACGACTATATTCCGGATCCTCAGCGTGATACAGATAAGCCTTTCCTTATGCCTGTTGAAGACGTATTCTCTATCACAGGCCGTGGTACAGTTGCTACAGGTAGAGTAGAGCGTGGTACACTGCACATGTCTGACGATGTTGAGATCGTTGGTGTTAAGGAAGAAACACAGAAATCTGTTGTAACAGGTATCGAAATGTTCCGTAAACTGCTTGATGAAGCACAGGCTGGTGATAACATCGGTGTTCTGCTTCGAGGTATCCAGAGAACAGACATCGAAAGAGGTCAGGTTCTTGCAAAACCGGGTTCCGTAACATGCCACAAGAAATTTACGGCTCAGGTATACGTTTTAACAAAAGATGAAGGTGGACGTCATACTCCTTTCTTCAACAACTACAGACCTCAGTTCTACTTCAGAACAACTGACGTAACTGGCGTATGTAACTTACCGGATGGTACAGAAATGTGCATGCCTGGTGATAACGTAGAGATGTCAATCGAATTGATTCATCCGATCGCTATGGAGCAGGGTCTTACGTTTGCTATCCGTGAGGGTGGTAGAACTGTTGGTTCTGGTCGTGTGGCTACAATCATCGAGTAATCAGTAAAAAGCTGGATTTTATGGGGCTTTCCGAGAAATCGGGAAGCCCTTTTTGAAACTTTGCAACAGTGAAAATGTGTAAAACGGTGCCTAAACGGTGCCATAAAAAGAACCCCGATGAAAATGGTGCCAAGTTTCATCGGAGTTTGTATTTTTACCAACCTTTTATTTGCTTTACTTGTTCTGCCCGCTCTTTGTCTTTGTGATACTGTAATTTGAACTGTATCGTTTCCACTACTTCCTTTCTTGCTTCATCGTCTAACTGATAAAATGAAGTCAACAGGTTATCCACATCGGGCATACTGTTTTTCCCAAACAGATACATAAGCGGATATAGGGAATTTTTCAGATATACCTTTACCCGGTTTCCGTCAAGAGCCCCATTCAGTCCATCGGGGAGCGTGGGATATATTTCTTCTTCAGTAATAGTGCCGGAGAACGGACTGGCGGCGCATATCTCATTCACATCAATTTCTAATTCATTTGCCAACCGTAAAGCAAAGTCAAATCGGATATTGGAATCCTTTTGGATAATAGAATATAGTGTTGTAGCACTAATTCCCGTAGCCTTTGCAATCTGACGGACATTTGTATTCTTACTATCAAG